>Ga0129333_10007446_pt1 | contig 10329 bp, 11 predicted proteins | sample CPB6_08_DNA_FD_94474 | JGI IMG/M metagenome (GOLD analysis project Ga0129333, IMG submission 94474) | Freshwater to marine salinity gradient microbial communities from Chesapeake Bay, USA - CPBay_Sum_0.6_0.8_DNA | ecosystem: Environmental > Aquatic > Marine > Coastal | place: USA: Chesapeake...
CTCCTGTTTGTTGTTTTTTTATTTTCTTATTAGATCGTCAGGTTAACGCGGAATGCGCCAATGACGTTCGTAACATCCAAATTGGAACGGATGCCCAACTTGTTCTTATAGGTGCCTTCACGTGTAATTTCATATACCGTCTTCAAAGCACCTGGGTCTGACGGCAATTGCATGTAGGAAAGCAAACCGTCATCGAAGTTTGTTGCAAACTTTTCGACTTCAATTACTTTACCAACCTGCAGCCATGGATAATCGCCTGCGTCTGCGGCTGAAAGTTTCCTTGGACGACCCATGAAATCTGGGGCAACCAGGTCACCTGCAGCAACATCTGCGTTGACGTTTGTAACCATTGGATACTCCACATAACCATGTGTGATAAAGCCGGCACCTTGCGATGTACCCTTATCAAATGGTCTGTAAAGATCATATTGTGCGCAGCCCACTGGAACCGAACGAGCGGCCACTGCTTGAGTGTCACCCGAGGCGCCAGCAACTGGCGTTGCGCCAGCCAGTGGATCCCAACCAGAAATAGTGTCACCCCATGTTACTGAAGATGCGCTACCGTTAGCTGGGACAAAGCGCGAATCACCATTTGAATCTGTTACAACCGAAAGGATTGTGCCCTTTGGAATAACAATTTCAAAACGATCATCCTCTGAATCAACGTACCAAGTTGGGAGTGCAACTGATGGAAGAATGTAGGCTGATGGTGCAATGCCCTCAGAAACTACAAAACGACCTGCGCCAGTCTTGGTCCCTACTTTGCGAAATTTCGCTAAGCTCATGTTATTGTCTCCTTATTCTTTAGAGTTTTTTGCGACCCATTAAAGCATCGACGAGAAGATTTTCGAATTCAGACTCTGCTGTATCTTCACTCTTCTCTTCGCCTGCTTCGACGTCCGAATCGATTGTTAACACATTGTGCTCTTCGTTTGATACGACTTCGCTTTCAACTGCTATATCAGCAAATTCTTTTGTTTTTGCGACATTGGCTGCTGGAATTTTAGCCATATCTCTTAGGGAATCGGCAAGCGAAGAAGCAGTTCTATTAACGTGATTTTCGATAAGAGAATCTCTATCTTCTACTGACTCAATTCCAAGAGCAATCTTTGTATCAACAACTCTTTCGACAAGAGTGCGATGCAGTGCTTCTTTGAGTTTTTTGTTTTCTTCTTCTAAAGACTGAATTTTATCTTGAGTTTCATCGGCATCTTGCTCAGTGGCTTTCGTTTCGTCACTGAGCTCTGCTTTTGGCTCTTCAGTCTTTTCTGCTTCTTCGGTTTCTGTTGAAGAAGCCTCTTCTGATTTTTCGGAGTCTGCAGAATCAACAGCTTCTTCGGCTTGTTCTTCTGTCTTCTCTGAATCTTCAGATGAGATCTTTTCTTGGTCAACTACTTGTTCTGCAGCGGGATCAACTGGCTGCTCTTCTTTTGGCTGTTCAACTTCTGGGTTTTCTTCTTTTTGGACTGATTCCAAAAGACTCTCAACAACCTCTAAAACGTTGTCTTCTTGAACTTCTTGATTCATCTTTGGGTTCTCCTCATTATTTTCAACTACATTATCCTTAACAAATAGTAATGTACTATCTTTCTGCCTATCAGTTTCACTTTCCTGAAAAGCCATTGCTGTTAAAAATGCCCCTTTAAGATGCAGATATAGCGGCCTTGATTCTTTCTTTTTAAGACCAACAAAAATGGACTCATTTTCTTCTACCGAAACAATATCTTCTTTATCCATATGTAAAACAAATGCCGACGTTTTTGCAGTCCAGTCTTCTGAGTCAGTTGCTGTTACTGAACCATCTATTTTTTTAGAAGATCTAACACCAGATCTTTGGTCCGCCGGCTGGTTTACAAATGAATATTCTTTAAACGAAATGTCCTGCATGTCTATGAAGGCTAGCTTACCCTTATAAACCTTACCTCTCTTATACTTGGGGAACTTCGGTCTGCCGCTGTCGTCCTCTTTTGCCAAATCTTCACCAGAAATTGAACATACAGCTTTACCGGCTCTACCGCCAACCGAACCTGTCAGATATCTCTTATCAGCTATTTTTTGAGCTGCTACGGGGTCTGTAATTGCTATCTGTAGTCTTACGAAGTTTGCTCCATCGATCTCTTTATCCATTCTGGCTGCAATCACCCTGCCAATTGGTTCACTATTAAGATCATGATTTAAAATAATAGGTTTTGGATATGGCTCTACCCATGACTGAAGAGCCTTCTCTAGCTCTGCTGCAGAATAGTTATTGTAATTAGCAGTAAGTCCGCTCATGAATAGCAGCGACTTCGATAATCAAACCGTGTTTATCGTTAAAGGATTCAGAAAACTGCAAATCTATTTTAGAAAAATCTGGTAATTCAAGAGTAAAATTCTCTGTGAAGTCAAACGCCATTTTTATCTCCAATATAACTATTCAGCATTTATAGTAAATGATCTATTTATAAGATTAAACAATATTATATAAATATATCATACTTTCTACGAGATTTCCAAATATTGACTGTGCCTAGGATCGCCATTTGCAAGAAAGTGACGAAGCATTGCTTGGCCCATTATGTGCGGAGCATAGATATACGAGGCAGAATATAGATTTAAACCAAGTTTTGCTGCGTTCGCCGACCAACCTAGATCTTCACCCTGACTATGCAAATCATAATTAACATTTTGATAAGTATACTTTGACATCATTTTTGCGGCCATAATAACATCTGATTTAAAATATTCTCCAAGCGGATATTTTTCTTTTCTATATGCTTGACTGCCAGGTTCTTTTACCCAATTCATAACACTTGGGTACATTGTATCGCTTGGAGTCATGAACATAAGCGGACTAACTGCATCTGCGCCATCTTTAATGTGTGATACCAGATAATTAATTGTATTTGAGTTAGTCAAAAGAATATCGGAATCAAGACTAAAAAAATAGTCTGGATTTATTTGTCTTACTTTTTCAAGTAATTTATTTCTAAGAAACACCATGTTTGTGTATTTTGACATACTCCAAACTCTGGAGTTTTCCTTGTGCTCAAAATGGGGAATTTCTGTTCGAATGTCTAATTCAAACAACGGAATATTCGGTCTACTATTTTTATATCTAGTTAGATGAGATATTGTTTCGTGATCATCTGGAGAAACCTCGAAAACAAAACCTATATTAGATAAATCCACTTCTTGATTCTCAATGCAGGAAATCCAGTAAGGGAATATCCAATCTCTTTTATAGATAGGACAACCAATAACCAATTTAACCATTTTGTATACTACTCAGCGGTTGAAACAGAATCCTCTTCTTTTGCTTTCTTTTTAGAAGGTGTCTTTTCTTCTTTTGGTTTTTCCTCAACAACAAGATTTTGCTGAGGATCTGGATTGTTCTCTGATTGCTCCTCATTTGGAACTATTATTTCCACGATTGCATCAATGACGTCAACCAATGCCTCTAGTGCTAAACGAGTTTGGCCGTTGCGAACTGCAGTCTTAAATACTTCAAGAATATCTTTTTCTTCAACATTGACATTAGACATTTTTATCTTCCTTTTCCAAGTCTGTTCCTATTACATTATACTCTTTATCAAGCAGATTTTCAATTACTCCTAGAAATTTATTATCATTTCTTCTTATATTTGGAGAACTATTGCGTCCATTTTGATTTTGTGGTCTAGACTTATTACCAGCTCCTTTTCTTTGGTTTGGTAAATTTCTTTGACCTGTTGTAGCCGATTTTTGTCCGTCGGAATTTTTTGGTTCTTCTGGAGTATTTTGTGAAGAAATTTCTGCCTGAGCTCCGGCTATATCTATTTGCGTTTTAGCTTGAAGACCAGCGTAAAGCTCTGTGTCATCAACATCCGGGCTTAGACCTAAGGCTAATCTGACTTCACTAAGCGTAATCGTATTATTAACAAATTTTTGTATAATATGATTTTCTTTTTTGACTTGAGTATCTACATCTATTTCTTTAAACTTAAAGAAACATCTGTCTGAATCTCCATCTATTGAAGGATTGATAGTTGGGTCAAAGCCACCCTCAAACAATAATTCGTTAAATATATTTAGTCTTATCATTTCTCCAAATATTTTTTGTGTCTGCTTAACCTTATCATACAAAGCTGTATCCAGCCTGTCTGTTACAGATCTGTTTCCACCATTCATGGTCATACCCAAGTGGTGGGGCGCAACGCCCAATCCAACTGCAACACGTTCTTTAAAATGATCCAGATATCTTGAAGCATCAAGTGCTGTATTTTCTGATCCGATTATTTCTATATCATGCCTATATGGAAGGATTAAACCACCTTCTGCCCTAAGGTTTTCTATTTCAAGAGCAGCTTGGTCTATTTCTTGTGGTTCTGCTGGCTGTTCAGCTGTACCAATTTTATACTTATAAAGAGGAAATAATTCTCTATGAACTAAATTTTGTATATCTTCTTCGATTTGCCTAAGTGCGATAACGTCATCTAAAACCGTATTAATATATGGAGTTCCAAAAGCTCTTCCTGGTTTTCTGTCTAGATGAAGATGAATTACCCTATCTGCTGACCAAACTGGGTCTCTATCCGTAGGCGCATAGGTTAACGGATCTGTTGCTTGTTGGTAGGCTTTTGGTCTATTGTGTTTATCTCTTAGAATTCTAACTTGTTCTGTTGGAATAAGGTAATAACCAGCAATTGGATATTCGGCATTAATGGGGTTGAGCTTAGATGGGAAGTAGGGAGTAATATCCCCTCTGCCTTTAACTATAAATGCGTTACCAAATTTAAATAATTGATCTGATATTTCTATCAAAAAATCTAGAAAAGGCCTTTTCATAGCCATTTCCATAAAATCTATTCTTTGAAGAAGGTAGGAAACGGCTTCCTGGTTTTCTGAAACTATTTCCCAGCCCTCTTTCCAGAAAAGCTCTTTATGTTTTGCTATGGCTTGACGGACATAGGAGTCGGTATCAACAGCTTGATGTATTCTGTCAAAATCGTAAGATGGTGGTTCAAAAGAAGCTCTTTTGCTAAAGAAATAAGATGTCCCCTGAAAACCTAAAGCTAGGGCAGCCACTCTCATTGTTTTTGATAATGGACCTATATCCTGAGGCTTTAAAGATCTCTCCTCAAGATTAGCCTGATTGATGCTACCCGAAAAGGGCAAATAATCTTTAAACGCCATCTTACTTCCTTAGTGCGACCTTGACATTAATAGTAAGGCCACTTTTGGCTAGGCTGTATTTTATAGTGCTTCTGCCATGCCTGCGGCATCAAAAGTCTTTTTAATAATAAGATCTTTTACTGCCTCAAGCCAAAAGATGGTTTCCGCTTCTGAAAAGTCACTTTTATACGAAAGGTTCTTTTCAGAAATTTTAATTTCAACTTTAAATTCTTTTACTTCGTCTTGAACATCGCTCATTGCTGATTTCCTCTCAGTGTATTGATAATTGCCGTTAGTTGCTTTATTGTTGCATCTTTGATGATTAGCTCAGTAGTTAGCTGCCCAACCTTTTCTTGGAAAGAAGCTATTACCAAACTTATGTCTAATTCTGAACTTATTTCTTTAGGCCTTGGTTGAACTTGATTATTTTGATTTGGAGTTTCCAAATTTGATTCAACCACGATATTTTCCTTACTTGTTGTTAGCTTAGACATTGTTTTATTATACCACCTGTTTTTCAACATTATGCAATTATACCATGCCCTTATCGTTTTAGTGGTACATTAGTCCTTAAAAACAATAGAGACTATTGTAGCAGTATTTAACTCCAGATACAATTGGATTAGTTCCATGAAAATGAGTTGAATCAAAAAAAATAACAGATCCAGCTTGTGGTTTAAGTTCAAGTATTTTGTTTTTTTTACTATCTAAGAAAAATATTTCTCCACCTAGATAGTTATCATTTATATATAAAACAGAACTTACCTGCACTGGGCGCTCTGTGTTTGCTTCGATGTCTCTGTGTAATTTAATAAATTTATCGTTTGTATACTTTAATATTGATCGACCAACTCTTGCAACAACTTTTGTTTTATAAAGTTTTTCGACATAATCAATCAACATTTTATCAACATCTAACATTGTTTGATAAACAAATTCGCTTTTAAGATTTTTTCCTTCCTTGATTTCTAAAAAATCATAACTTGTACTGTTAGAATAAATATTTTTTTGAAAATCTTCATATTTTAATAAACTATAAAAAACTTTAATTTGACGCTTACTTAAAATATCATATTTTATGATTGTATCGAGAGTTGATTGCATTGTGCTGATTGTGTATTTATAGTCTTGATTCAAGATCTTCAATTTTAGCGGAAAGTTCTTGAACAGCTTTGGTGAGCAGGGCTATTATTTCTGACTCCTTCCACATTACAGGAACCCAAGTAGATATGTCAAAAGCGCCACCAATTTGATCCATTGGTATACTTGTATCTTTTGGACGATAAGTTACAAGTTGTGGATTTATTTCCTCAATTTCCTCAACTATAAAACCATAAGACGAAACTAATTCACGCATACTTATTGCATTTTGAGTCCAGGGCTCGTTTGTTGTCGGATCTATATCTCCGTAATATTTTTCATTAAACGTAAATACTCTTGGCCTAAGTTGGCTGACTATTCCAAGGGCTTCGGATATGTCTTGTATATTTTTTTTAAGTTCTTTTCTTGAAGCTGGTTGAGAGATTCTTTGAACACCAGAACCAAGAGTAAATATCTGCGCATTTACTGAGTTGTTTACTGGGAATTGCCCACTTCTATAGCTAAAACCGTAATCAAGCTCCATGTTTCTTGCATAAACAGCTCCGTCCGAAAGAACTCTAAATTGATTATTTATATTAATTTCACCACCCTGAAAAGAGGCAGAAGTCATAGCTATTGATGCTGATATTGTTCCACCAGAAATCCTATCTGCGTTTAGCGTTCCAGTTGTAATTTTATCTCCACTAATAGTGGTTGAGCCACCGTTGATCGTTGTTACAACTTCTCCAGCAGTGATTTTAGTGGAAGCTAGATTGTATGCAGCGTCTGCATCGTCTTGTGCATTGTCCGCTTTTGACTCTGCAGTTATTGCAATGCCTTGTGCGCTAATTGCCGTCGAGTAAGCTGTGCTTGCTGAATTAGCGGCGTCACTAGCATCTTGTGCTGCGTTGTTGATTGCGTCAAGAGTTGACCCTGCCGTAATAACAACATTACCGACTATGTTAAGCGTAGAACCATCCCAAGTTAATTTATTCCCCAAAGAAAAATCAGCTTGGCCAGTACTAAGATTTTTTGCTACATAAAAAGCCGTATTAGAAGCACCAAAAGAACCTGCGCCATAGTAAAGTTGAGTTGCATTGATTGTTAATCCGCCTATGAATCCATCGGCGTATATATCTGACTCAAGTCCATCTACTGCTGTGTTAGCTGCTGTGTTAGCTATTGTTTCTGCGTCATCTGCGTTAATTGCATCGGTGCCATCAGCTAGCTTTATGTTTCCTCTTACGCTTAAGGTGGTACCATCCCACGTAAGTTTATCACCAAGAGAAAACTGAGATGTGTTGTCTACATAAAACGGGGTATCGGTATTGTTATAGTTACCATTACCAAGATATATCTTAGCGTTTGAAGATGGATCTGTTGACAGTTCGGTAATACCAGTTAAAGTAAGTGTTTTTGCAGTTACATCTCCTTCTTTTAAAACCTTAAAAGGTGCGTTGACCAATGTTCCAGAACCAAGCCAAAGATTTCCTTCACTATCAACGTGGAATGAACCGGAGTCAAATCCTCCTATGTCTATGCTTCCTGCAATTGTTGCATCGTAAAAGTATGCTCTGCCGCTACCGTTGATAAGCCAACCTGTTGAAGCATTTGCGTAACTTCCTCCGCCAACATCCACTCCATCAAACGTTGATGACTTTATAATAGAAGTGCCACCAGCTAATGTTATCGTATGCGCCCCTATTGTACCAGCAGTGATTTTTGACGCAGTTAAATCTACAATATGGGCTGAGTCGATTAATGTTGTCGCAGTAGAAGCGACTACTGGAGTCCAAGAAGACTTATTTCCACTTGTATCTATCGACTGAACTCTACCAAAATAAAGCTTTTCAGTTGTAGTAGTTGTGGTCACCCCAGTATTGGAATCTATAGTATTTGTGGATTCGGTATTTAATGGAACATCCACAGTAATTACATTTGAAGCTGAAAAACCAGATAAATAAGGCGTTTGTCCAGAAATAATTACATAACTAGAACCACTTTGCTGAATGCTTTCAGGAAGATATACTTCATAATTATAACCGCGAAGATCAGCTTCATTTGAAGGATTAAAGCTAATCATAATTGATTTATAGTTTCCCACTATAACTAGATTTCCAAGATCTTGCGGTTGAGTGGCATCGGTTGGAACAACAAATCTAACCGCACTAGCAGGATCAAGCGCTGCATTTACGTCTGCGTTTTTTGGTTTGACAGTCAGTAGATACTGCTTACCTGGTTTAAGGTTTTGAATTGTTTTTTTTATTATTGCCATTATCTTATTCCACCTATTGATGTAAATATCAACTCCGTATTCAGCTCTTGCTGTTCAAGTTCTATGTACATATTTTTCAAAAATGTAATTTTTGATATTGAGATAATATTTCCTGTTGATAGAACATTTTTGTCTTCTAGTACTTGCATCTCAATATTGTAATCTTTATACTCTAAATTTGTTTTTGCGTATATTACCGATTCTTGTTCGTTAAGAGAGAAACAGTCAATTTCAGTCCAGTCAACAACTACTGTTTCTGTATCGCTAGACTTTTCTTGTCTAGATATAATTCTGATTTTAATCTTCCCATAAGAAGGACCGACTTTTGCGTAGAGATTAACTTTTGGACCACTAAAGTTGGCTACCGCTTTTGCTCCGATTTTCTGAGATACCGAATCTTTCCAATCAATACCGTCATTAAAGAAAGCAAGTTTATAGTAACCATTAGATTCTAGGCTTAAATTTGTTTGATATAAATCAATAGACGATGGAGTCGCATCGTAAAAATTTGGATTATTTTGAGAGTTATCGTAAGATTGCGAAACCTCTTTTGGCAATTCTATGTAGGCGTACTTCTGCCTACCTGATTCCGTATAGGGGGTTGCGTGAATATACTTTAGATAATCTTGACCATAATAAATAGAATATTTTCCATCTAATTGAGTATCAATTTCATGATTTTTTACTGCTTGAAAATAAACTATATTATCTACAATTTTAGTTTTGGTCGGCGTTGGGGTAGACGATAATGTTGTCTGATCGGAATTCGGATATTCATAAATTACAACATAGGAATGATTTTGATCTTCTTTTATGGATGATTGATCAAATATTTTATTAATTTCGTTATTTCCTAAATCAACAAACAACCAATCATTTTTATAAATATAATCCCTAGGAGCGATAAGCGATAATCCGTCTTCTTAAAGAAGGGTATATGTATTCAAAGTTTTGTGGACTATTTAAGTCAACACTGTTTTTTAAATATTTAAACCAAGACATTTTTTAGATCTCCGTATAGAGTATTTCAAAATCATATTTATCTTCATAATCATCTGGAATTTCTATACTAATAGAAACATCGGAAACTGGGACTCCTCCTTGAAGTATATCAGGAGAAAAGGAGTCTACAGAAATAACGACTTCATTTTGAGAGTTCGCAGCTTGCTGAAGTTTTATATCTCTTCTAGCTGACTCGTAATCTATATCAATTGATCTTATTTTTTGAGAGCCATCAACACCAGTATGACTATGGGTTCCTATTTTGACGCCATCAATTTTAACTTCACCTTCAGTATGTATATCTCCAGTTATGGATCCTCCAGATTTCATTAAATACTGTGGATGGCTGTCGGCGCCAAGGTCGTCTAACATTGAGTGACTAGATTTTAGGGAGTTATCTGGTTGATTAATAAACAGTGACTCAAGTAAAACCGCATAATTTGGGTTTGTATTTTGTGTAACAATTCTTTCTTTTTTAACGGCTATTACAGATAGCTGAGAAATATAGCTTGCGTATTTTCTTCTTTGTACTATATTTTGATACAAATTTTCTATTTTTGAAGTTGTTATATTTCTTCTTTCAACAAGATCGCTAATTATTGACTTAAAATTTCCCTCTGCTACTAACAACGCAATTGCAGCTTCCCCTGACATAGTCGGAAGGTCTGCTTTCATATTTGTTGTTCTTAAATCAACAGAAAAGTCTGAAACAACTTTAGTTTTAAATCTTAAAGAAGGACCTAGAAAATTATCGTAAAATACGCCACAGTTTGCGACCAAGTCATTATACAAAGATTCAAGTTGAGAATCTACTACCGTTGTTAGTGAATCTACTTTGA
>Ga0129333_10007447_pt1 | contig 10329 bp, 14 predicted proteins | sample CPB6_08_DNA_FD_94474 | JGI IMG/M metagenome (GOLD analysis project Ga0129333, IMG submission 94474) | Freshwater to marine salinity gradient microbial communities from Chesapeake Bay, USA - CPBay_Sum_0.6_0.8_DNA | ecosystem: Environmental > Aquatic > Marine > Coastal | place: USA: Chesapeake...
AATTGTTGAATATGGGCTAAGATCATATGTAGTACCTGTTATAGTAACAGTGCCTTCTTGATCAACACTAGTCGAAACTCCGTTGTTACCAACAATCTTTAAAGTTTCGCCTTTGTTAATTACGCTAGAACTTGAATCATCGGCAGCTATACTAAATTGATATTCTTCAGGCTTGTTTGTTAGGTCATCATAACTGCCGCTAAACAGGTTAGGTTTATTTTCAAGATCGTTATAATTACCACTAAACCCCGAAATTGTTATTCTACCTTCAGCATTTACTGTAGTAGTAATTCCAGTTCCACCAATAACCTGTAGTGTTTCACCTCTTTGTATCTCAATTGTGGTTGAATCATCCCCAGCAACAAATAATCTATACTGCTCTGATCGATCTAATTTGTTATTAATTGTGGTTGCTATATTTGATGCAAAATTTGCATCATCGTTTAGAGCAGCAGCTAGTTCATTTAGGGTATCTAGCAATCCAGGTGCCCCGTCGACTAGGTTATTAATCTGATTTGTAACATAATTTTCTGTAGCGTAGGAACTTAGGTCAGGACCTGTGATTGTAACTATGCCTTCAAGGTCTACACTAGTGGTTATTCCAGCAGTTCCGACAAATTGTATTAATTCTCCAGCATTGATGTCAACCTGAGTTGAATCATCTCCAGCAACACTAAGACTAAACGGTTCGGGTTTATTGGTAAGATCGTTATAGTTACCACTGAATGCTGTACTGGTCAACTGGTAGACAGTTAAATCTGGAGTATTTGATAGGTCTTCGTAGTTACCGCTAAATCCTGATATTGTAATTACACCTTCATCGCTGGAAGTAGTTGTAATTCCAGTTCCACCTAAGAATTGTACTGTTTCACCTTTGTTAATTAATCTTTGTGTACTGTCATCTGCTGATACTTTAAAAGTATACTGTTCAGGTAAGTCTTCGAGGTCGAGGTAGCTACCGCTAAATGTACTTTCAAAAGTAATTCGCTGATAAGGGCTACCGTTAGGATCGGTAGTTATTCTAATACCATTGCCAGCTGAGAACTGTACAGTATCTAAACCTACTGCTATAAGGTCATCTTGTCCGTCGACTTTCCAGTACTTAAAAGTACTGTTCATTTGAACTTTAACTTCACCGTTTCCGAGATCAGTTAGGTCAAATGCACTTTCAGTATCAAATCTTAGAGCACTGACATTTTGTACTTCTTTAGAAAGAGTACCGCTATTATCTATTAGACTAATTGTTAAACTAGTACCAGTGCTGGTAGCACTTAGAGTTCCGTCAACTCCGATAGACAGTCCTGTTCCAACCTTAATACCGCCAAGCGTCGATGAACTAGCAATCGGCAGACTATAAGGACTGGGAGTATTAATTAGATCATTATAATCACCACTTGTAGCCACAGTGGCAAATGTTGGTTTGCTGGTTACATCGTTCCAGGAAACTGTGGTTAGATAGTTTTGACTTTGTACCCAACTTTCTGTAGCGTACCCTGTAAGAGCACTAGATGTAATAAATCCACTGTTATTTGTTAATTGGCTAGTAGTAGTTGGTATTGTGGGTTTATTTGTAAGATCATTGTAATTGCCACTAAAACCACTGATTACTCCGTCAACTGAAATCGTAATAGTAGTTCCGTCAATCTTTACACCACCTTTAACAGTAGTGCTAGCAGTAGGCAGCACATAGGAACTGCCACCAGACCCTCCAACAATTATGCCTCCAGGGGTTACTCCGTCACTGACTCGAATAGTATTAGTATCTGAATCGTACCAAAGTCTTCCAACTTGGCCGATCCTACTGTCTCCATCACTGTAGTTTCTCCTACTAGTGAAGAAGTCTTGTACAAAGGCCATAGTTTCGCTCCTTACCGCATTCTAAGGTGTTGGTCGTCGTCTTCGGGGTCTTTTTCGTCTTGTGTAAGATCTTGAATAACGGGACTAGTCTTGCCAGCCTGAGCTTTATTCAATTCGATATGTTGTTGTAATGGAGGAACCATTACAGGATCAGGATCTAACTCAGAAGGATCTTTAGCATCTGGGTCTAGTTTGTCTGTATCAACATCTACAGTCCCATCACCATTTAATTTGATGTTGATAGGAATATTAATGACAAATTCTCTTGCTCGCATTATGTTATTTAGCTAACTCTGGAAACAGGCAGTCTTGTATAAAAACTCTAACATCATCTTCTTTGAGGCCTAGGCTAGTCATTACTTTTGGTGTATGAGGATTTTGTTTTTGATTCTGAGCATAAAAATCCTGTGCTTTTGTAGTGTTAACATTGCTATTATTAGTTTCCCCTACTGTGTTAAGATAGTGTTTAAGACCTTTTTGGGCAACTGTGAAGATCTTATCTAACTCTTCATCATCTTGTATGTTGCCCGCAGCTATCATGCTGCTACTAAAAATACGCTGCGCCCAGTCTGGCAATTTGCGTTCTTTATTCCAGTTATAACGGCTAGTTTCTACAGCCCACCAACTCATCATTGGATGAAGTGTATCTCCTGCGGGACTAAAATCCATAAAACACCCAGTAACTTTATTTCGACCAGCAATTACATCAAACCCAAATATAGGTGCCGGGTTATGTGTGTGCGGAAATACACAACAATGCATCATCCATAGGCCTTTAGAATCCCTAGCATCTACTACATCAATATGAGCTCTACGATAGATACTGCTTTTCCATACCTTATTAATCCACCCGGGTTGGTTGAATCTTTCCATGCCTGGCTCAAATATAATACTGCCAGTAGCATAGAATTGCGATTCAAAGAATTTTTCAATTTCTATAAGTGTGTCCCATACTTTACTCATTATATAACTCTTTCATCATTTTAATTGCGTAGCTAAATGCTAACCTTGCTTCATCGCCTAGGTCATCAGTTAACATTGATCGTATATTGGCCTTTAACTTTTCTGGATCTTTAAAATCATAAAATCTACCTTTGGAAATATGAGCTACCTGCTTTTTAATAATCTGTCCACCAAACATATCTCCCATGTGTCTGCAATAAAGATGAGCTTTAATCTTAGGCCTTACAGTAGGATCTCTAACAAGATCAAGTAGATAATTATAATAATCTATAGTTCCAGGTAACCATTGATAATTATGATCTACTCCTGCAATTTCAATAAAGTCTTGATAGATAGCATGTGATCTTTCAATCCCTGGTAGTTCGGTAAAGTTACCTTCAAGTCTATTTCCTAGTTCAATAGCATTATAAATTAAGACTAGTTGATAAAGATAGTTTGCATAGTCTGTTTTTTCAATTTTACCACTTAATAGCAGTTTGGCAAATTTAGTTGTTTCTGCCTCGTGATGTAGATCTTTTGTTATTTCCTTTAAGCTCATAAAAAAGCCTCCTAAGCATATTTACTTAGGAGGCTGGTAAGCCTAAATGTTTTTATTCTTCTTCGGCTCGCACCTGCAAAGGAAATCCGCTGTTACGAGCAAGCTGTGTTGATTCGAACAGCCTTTGTTCTGCAATTTCATGTGTATAGATTCCGACTACAGCACTACCGTCGTTGTGAATCTTAAGTGTAAGGTCCTTAGCTGAGGTTTCAGTGTGCCTAAAAACGGCCATTAGTAATTCAATAACAAACTCCATAGGAGTAACATCGTCATTTAAAAAGATTACTTTAAAGCGTCTTGGTTCCATTATAACATCGCTAATCTTTTCATCGATAATAGCATCTGTTGTACTATCCACCGCCATTGCTGTTCCTTATTAAAAAAATATTTATACAAGGGGGCATAATGCCCCCGACTTTATCAAACTGAAATCTGCTTTACTTCGATTTTTCGAGGTTGCAGAGATTCTGGAATGATACGCTGAATGCAAATGGTTAATAATCCATTCTTAATTTCAGCATCTCTGACTTCCATGTGCTCTGATAAAGTAAATACTCTTTCAAAGTCACGGAAACCAAGACCTTTGTGTAGAACTTCAATTCCGTCAGTTTGGTCGGTCTTTGTTTTTTGACCTTTAATAATCAATTGATCCTGATCGACTGAAACATCAATTTCTTCCTTATCAAACCCAGCTACAGCAAGAGTAACTGTATAAGTGTCTCCACTGCGTTCAATATTGTAAGGGGGATAATTGTTATTAGCTTGATTTGTAAACCTATTTTCCATATCTTGGAACAGTCTATCAAATCCTAGGAAAGCTCTGTTTAGAGCATTGGTGTCAAAACGAGTTAGTTGATTCATATTTTTCTCCTTTTTAAGCAAGAATCAATTTGGGCAAACTGCCCGTTCTGTAAAGCCCTATTGGCGCTTTACAAAATTATTTATATCTTATTATATAACAAAGGTCATAAATCCAGCAACAAGAATGAGCAAAGAAACCCAAGATCCTAGTGCCTTATAATAAGTTGAGTATGGAGTTCCAAAATACCTATTACCTATCATGACACATTTATGAGTTGGACTTAGTAAATAGCCTGCATAATCGACAGCGAAGAACCAAAGAAAGTATTCTGTGCCAAATAGCTGTGCCATTAGAACTGCAAATGCAACGAACCTACTACTGCTACCCATTACAAAACTAATACCAAACCCGACTGCACTAATAACCACCATACCTAGCCATGTAGCTGGATCTAGGCTGAGATCTTTTAGGTACTGCTGAAACATTGCATTTTCAGATTTAAAATAATTTCCTAAAGCAATGACAACAGCAACCGTAATCAGTACTTCCCAGTTAATGTATCCTAATAGTTTTTTAGGGTCCCATTGTTGAGTAATAATCACATAATACAATGCTAACAGACCAAAGCATAAAATGTAATTATTAGTATAAATGTAAGCACCGATAGCTACAAACATAGGCAAACTACTGCGTAGAACTGCTGATATCTTAAAGTCGGCTGATTCAATTACTAGATCTTCATCTCTAGTCTTAGACCAAATGTACCAGCCAATGAACAACAAGCTGGTGACTAGCAAAGGAGCAATCATGGTTAACCATGATACATAAGTTAGCCCAAATGCTGCAATAGGAATAATCACTGTTTTTTCTAAAGGACTCCATAGATAATAATGGTGAGTACTTAGATAATCAATAATTCCCATCCTTTCACGCCCATGCCCACATTTTGGTGCAATAGTATCTAACAATCCTGCTGATACCGTAACTCTGCCTTCAATAGGAAGTATACCACCTATTGCACTTAGTATTACAAGAACGAATTTATTACTACGAAATGTATTTCTTACATAAGCGAATGCTGGAGCAAACAACTGATACTCTTTGGCTAGTCCGGCACTGATCATAATAAAAATGATCATCCAAAGATAAGACATGTCCTTGAGAAGGACATTGCTAACAAATTCCATTTAGTGCCTTAATATAATTTAGGGGGTAAAGATTGTGATTCTAATCGTTTAAGCCAACGCATACGACCGGCTGATCTAGCTCTTCTTTCACGATTAGATTTACTAACGTAGTGCTCACGATCTTTTAAATCTTGCAGGATACCCGACTCTTGAACTTTGTTTTTAAATTTACGCAGAGCTCTGTTAACATCGTCGTTCTTTACTTCAACAGTCCTGCCGCGTAACATATTATTGAATTTCAAATTAACTCCTCCTTGAGAAAATCAAAGTTTTTAATGTGCTTGGTATTTAATAAATTCCACCAGTCGAGAAAATTTTCTGCAAAGTAGTATGTACTTGGATGTTTTATAAAATAGGCAGCAAAATATTTCAATGGATCTGGAAGATTATCTAGGTTAATAACTGTAACATCGGCTATCATGTGGGCATCAATAGTCCAGTCTAGGTTCAATTCTGAACCGATATAGATATTTGCTGAAGTGCTGTGATTTTTAAGCCACTCTTGAAATTGTTCTTTTTGATCCTGTGAAAGATTTATCAGCAATACACTTGAATAGGAATTTTCAACAAAGTCTGGTTCAGTTATAAGGTTAAATTTTATAGACATTTAAAATTAATTTAGCTATCAACGATTGATCTTCTTCGGAGATGTCGCTAATTCGCATGGTTCCGTTTTGTATGTTTTCACACATAGCAATCAATCTTAGTGCATTCTCATCAGATGTAAAATTCTTTTGTATAATTAGCATTTGAAATCGATCTTGTTCCCAAGTCCTTAAAATTCGGTCTGATGCTTTAAATGCATCTACTTGATGTATTCGACTCCAGATACTAGAATCCTGTTGTTCTTGATTTTGTATATAGCCTAAGGCTTTAGTTTCTTCTTGACTTGTTGATTTGTTGGATCCTTGGTCATGTATCTTTTTTTTTACAGGTTGGAGTAGGTCTCGGTTGTTATCTTCAGGAAGTGCGTCCACAGGTCTATCATCGGTTTGTGGTATTGATTCATCCCCAGGTTGTCTAGAATTACCAGAGTTGTTGTTATCCAAATTAGGGGTAGTTGCATGATTGTCCTCCTTGACATGATCTGGAATATATACCTGAGGAGGTACTCGATCAATTCCAGGAACCTTGTCTACCCAAGGTTTTTTTAAGTATGCAGGTAATTCTTTCTTTTCTTCTTGAACATCTTCTTTTAAAATCTCTTCTTCTGGAGGAGCCGATGCTTCTTCTAATTTTTTAAGTAAATGATCAAAACTAGATTCTTCTACCTTAGGTAGATTTTTTTCTTCTCTGTACCAGGTGTAGGTCATCTGGCTAGCAATTAGTAATAGGACTGCCAAGGGATCAAAAACTAAAATAATAGCGATGATCATCCATACCACTGCTTTTTCAAGCAAAGCTTGGTCAGTTTCTCCATAGATAAACTGTGCTACATATTTTATAGGACCAACTTCAGCTTCAACTTTGCGTATCTCTGCTCGAATTGACGCTGATTCTTCATTAAGGTTAGCAATGAGTCTCTGATTAGTTTCGATTTCTTTAGCTATTGCTGCTCGATCTCGTTGCTGACTCCTTCGTATAGCATTAGCTTTATCCGCACCTTTTTCATCTGTGCTTCTTGACATAACTTGATCAACAGCTTCATCCATTTGCTTAAGCTGTTTTCGATTAGCTTCAATATTCTCTTTAGCTGTTTTAATCTTTTCGTCGTAGATAGCTATCTTACTCTGTATATCTCCGCTGACTAGATTTTGATCACTATGTGCTCTACTTAGAAAGCCAAAAATGCCCATGCTTGTGATTAACATTAAGATAACCACTGCTATAGATAAGTAGGTTAATATAAACTTAGGTGCTTTCCGCCAATTCTTATGTAGCCAAATAGCAGATACTAGTTTTCCAACTTCCAGTGAACTGCCCATAATGATAATGGGAATTGTTGCCGCTGAAAAGATCATGGCTAGACCTACGACGGAATAGTAAATAGCCACCGCCGAAATAGTCAAGCCGGTGGCTGCTAAAAGAATAACCAGCCACATGTGTTAGACAAACTGTGTGAAGTCGTCGTCTCTAGTTACACTGACATCTGCCCATGCATTAGCAGGAGTATCCGGTTGAGTAATAGTAATTCTTTCTTGTAGTTGGCTATCTGCACCGCTAGGATCCATAGTACGATAACTCTTAGTAAACCCACTTGAACTACCACGAGTGATCCCTCTAGTCACTGCTTCTTTGATACAGTTTTGCATAGCTGTTTTTAAGTTTGAATCACTTAAGCTTTCAAATTGAGTTGTTGTAAGGCTAGTAGCTCCGTCGCTGAATGTACTAGAACCAATAACATTTTGCCAACCACCGAGCACATACTCTTCTTGATGATATCCAACAGTGAAGCCTAGAGCAGTACTTACATCATCTGCGGCTGTAAGAGCAGTAGGACCTGCTTTTGTAGCTGTTACATCTAAGATTATTGGCTGAGTGAATTTGCTTAACTCGTCAATAATAGCTTGCCAACGAAGATTACCTCTAGCTCTACGACGGCTGTTATTTAAGCTAGTATTAAGTGTGGAAAAAGCATTAAAATCATCAGGCTCCACAGCACCTGAATCATTATTAGTAGCTGTACTAGAGTAGCTACTTAGATCAATAGTAACTCTGTAATAATTAGGTGTTAATTGATCTTGTTTATTTTGAAATCCTGATGGCATCTTTATGCTCCTTTGATCAAATATTTATCGTCATTTGAACAACACTAAGGCCATTAGAACTGTGTGAATGACAAAACCGAATCCTATTGTAACTACCATTAGCATGTCTTTTAAGATAGCTGCTCTAACAAAAAATAAGGAAAGACCTGCCCAAATAAACAGAACTAGATCAACAGACGGCATCTTTTCAGTTAGCCCAGACATAACTGCTATCATTGTAGGTATTGTAGCAGCATGTATTAAAATTAACCCAATCCAGGCAATAGTTTCAGCGGTAGCTGCTGTTAATTTTGTTTTACAAAACTCAGTAATCTTTTCTAAGTCAAAACTCGGAACAAAGTTTTTAAGTTGTTCTTTAATAGGGGGTTTAGATAAATCTTCCATTTGTCCTCACTTGTAAAAAATATGGTTTCCGATTTTGGTAATTTTTTCTCGTTTCCATCCAGGAGAAACATAGGTTGCATGATAGTACATGGCTTCAGTTAGACTTGGTAATCGAAACCCTTCTAACAAAACCTTTTTAGCCACAGCCATGCATTCTTCATAGACCTCAGGATGTAAAGGCTTGACCTTAGTATGCCCTTCGCAATACCAAGAAAATTGACAGACAACTTTTTCCATAAAGATATTTTTTTGATAAACAACTTTACAAATGTCGCTAGGGAACATCCCTGACTCAGATCGATTTATAGTAACCTGTGCTACAGCAACCTTTCCTTCGAAGGGTTCTCTACCTGCTTCAAAATAGATATTACGAGCTAGGCAGTCTAGTTGTTTTTCACGAAGATCAAGTGTAATCTTATTCTTTGTAACAGTTTGATCTTTCAATATTTCAAGTTTATATTCTACTGCTTTAAATAACAAATTTCCTACTAAAACTGCCGCCAAGCAGACGAGGAAAATTTTTACTAGTCTTTCCATGATTTACTCCTTATTAAGGCAAAACACACCTTAAAGTTTCAAAAGCGTTTAGTATATAGTGTCTCTGCTCAAAAAACAGAGACATATTCTAAATTATCGACGCATTTTGCTAATGTCCACTGCTTCTTCATTGGAAAAGATTGGTACAGCATTAGATTTGTGCAGAGTACCAATACCAATAATCTTAGTCCCAGTGTATACTTTATTATCTTTACGACTAGCAATACCATTATCAACTCCGCCGTTGAGGCTTGGTATATGACTAGTATCTCTTATATGGATCTTAGGAGGGACATAGGTCGGTGCTTTAAGCGCACGAGAACGCTTTTGTTCTTCCTGTACATTATACTTAGATTTGAGCTGGTTCCAGCTTTGCTCAAGCTCTTGATGTCTGCGTTTTTCTTCAGAGGAACGCCATTTAAACTTAGATTTTTTACGACCTGTAGTAGACAACCATGGGCCTTCAAGATGCATTGACATAAGCATAACTCTCCTTATGCTACAATTATAAATGAAGACCGTGTACTAGTCAACTATTTAGGCAGACTTGTAGTAGTTCTTGATGATCTAATTTGGTTAATTCTTCAGTTGGGATTATAATTTGGCGATCTTTCACTGTAAGGTTATCATCCAAAGGTACATGCAACAGATCTAGCAGTTCAGTAAAAGATAATGTTTCATTTCGGTGTGCTGCTACCCAAATCAATGTAGCTACTACACATTTAGTAACAAGATCAGGATCTTCAATTAGATGATTTTCACAATAATCTAATGTTCGATCTCTGTAATACTCAAAATCTTCAAATCTTCCTAGAACCAAATTAATCCAATCTTTAGTGTCATCTCTAGTCCAAGGTTTCATTGATGTTCTCCTTAACAGTCTATTCTTACTACCTTAGTTATTCCACCTTTACTCGGTGACCAACCACTAGGCCAGCTAATAGTTACATCGCCATCATTTTTGGGATCTCGGATTGGAGGGCCAACTCCAGGAGTAGGAGATTGGTTACCACCAACAAAAGTATACTTCCCACCGCCACTAGTGTAGCAAAAATTAACATGTCCTGTACCCCATAATACTAGGTCCCCAGGCTTCATCTCATTAATTGGAATCTCTTTACCTTCGTACTCTTTAGCTCGATTAGTTAACTTTGATGCTCCAGGCTCTTTGATAAATTTCATTCCGCTTTGTTTCATAGCAAAACAGGCAAATCCAGCGCACCATGGTATTTGATCGCTGCTAAATGAAAGTCCTAGATTTTTCCACATTCCTAGTATGTTTGGATTACTAGGATTACCAGCTTGCCCAGTTTCACGCCATTTACCTTCTTTGGCTTCTGCTAGACATTTTTG
>Ga0129333_10007450_pt1 | contig 10328 bp, 10 predicted proteins | sample CPB6_08_DNA_FD_94474 | JGI IMG/M metagenome (GOLD analysis project Ga0129333, IMG submission 94474) | Freshwater to marine salinity gradient microbial communities from Chesapeake Bay, USA - CPBay_Sum_0.6_0.8_DNA | ecosystem: Environmental > Aquatic > Marine > Coastal | place: USA: Chesapeake...
CTGATTCCGGTCAAGTACCTCGGGCTGGAGCAGGGCGTCAATGTGACGCTGGGCCTGCCGCTGGTGCGCACCAGCCCCGACCACGGCACCGCGTTTGACATCGCCGGCACCGGGCGCGCGGACGCGGCCAGCCTGTGCGCCGCATTGCGCATGGCGCGCCGGCTGGCCGGCCTGCCAGCGCACTGACGCGTCGCCGGCCCCGGCCGGCGTGCTGGCCAGCTACTTCTTCAGGCTGTCGCGGATCTCGCGCAGCAGCTGCACATCCTCGGGCACCGGGGGCGGTGCCGGCGGCTCGGCCGCAGCGGCGGGCTTGGCAGCCTGGGCCTCTCCCTCCACCTGGCGCTTGATCCGGTTGATCTGCTTGACCATCACGAAGATGATGAACGCGAGGATCAGGAAGTTCACCGCCACGGTGATGAAGTGCCCCCAGGCGAGCACCGGCACGCCGGCCTTGCGCAGCGCGTCCAGCGTGGGCGGCACGCCTGCGGGCACCTGGCCGAGCACCAAGAACAGGTTCGAGAAGTCGAGCTTGCCGACCACCATGCCCACCAGCGGCATCACCAGGTCGGCCACCACCGAGTCGACGATCTTGCCGAAGGCCGCGCCGATGATCACGCCGACCGCCAGGTCGACCACGTTGCCCTTGACCGCAAATTCGCGGAATTCCTTCCAGATGGCCATGCCTTGCACTCCTGGCCGCCCCCGCGGCGGCGCTGCGCAATGTTCGCACGGGCCGGGGCGGGTGCCCGCGCATCGTCCGAGTGCCGAATGAGGGAAAACCCGTCCGCTACAATCGCGGGTTGACCCCAATGCAGCGCGCATCGGTCGCAGTTTTTCGAGGAATTTCCCCCATGAGTGACTCCCCAGTCGACAGCAGCAAGCGGACGTGGCTGATCACGTCCGGTTGCGTCGGTGCCGTGGGCGGCGCAGCCGTGGCCGTGCCGTTCGTCAGCAGCTTTCAGCCCTCCGAGCGTGCCAAGGCCGCCGGCGCCGCCGTCGAGGTGGACATCTCGGCCCTGAAACCGGGCGAGAAGGTCACCGTCGAGTGGCGTGGCAAGCCGGTGTGGATCATGAAGCGCACCCCCGAGCAGCTCGAGACGCTCAAGAAGACCGAAGGCCAGGTGGCCGACCCGACGTCGCTGCGCACCGCCTATCCCACGCCCGAATACGCCAAGAACCAGCACCGCTCGATCAAGCCCGACGTGTTCGTGGCCGTCGGCATCTGCTCGCACCTGGGCTGCTCGCCCTCGGACAAGCTGGTGGTCGGCCCGCAGCCCTCGCTGCCCGACGACTGGCAAGGCGGCTTCCTGTGCCCGTGCCACGGCTCGACCTTCGACGTCGCCGGCCGCGTGTTCAAGAACAAGCCCGCGCCGGACAACCTCGAGGTGCCGCCGCACATGTACCTGTCGGACACCAGGCTGCTGATTGGCGAAGAGAAGAAGGCTTAAGGAGTACCCACCATGGCTGAATTCAGGGAAGTCTCGCCCAACGCGAGCGCAGGCGAAAAGCTGCTGAACTGGGTGGACAACCGGTTCCCGGCGTCCAAGCTCTACAAGGAGCACCTCTCGGAGTACTACGCTCCGAAGAACTTCAACTTCTGGTATTTCTTCGGCTCGCTGGCCCTGCTGGTGCTGGTGATCCAGATCGTGACCGGCATCTTCCTGGTCATGCACTACAAGCCGGATGCGGCGGTGGCCTTCGCCTCGGTGGAATACATCATGCGCGACGTGCCCTGGGGCTGGCTGATCCGCTACATGCACTCCACCGGCGCCTCGGCGTTCTTCGTGGTGGTGTACCTGCACATGTTCCGCGGCCTCATCTACGGCAGCTACCGCAAGCCGCGCGAGCTGGTCTGGGTGTTCGGCTGCGCGATCTTCCTGTGCCTGATGGCCGAAGCCTTCATGGGCTACCTGCTGCCCTGGGGCCAGATGTCGTACTGGGGCGCGCAGGTGATCGTGAACCTGTTCTCCGCCATCCCGTTCATCGGCCCGGACCTGGCGCTGCTGATCCGCGGCGACTACGTGGTGTCGGACGCCACCCTCAACCGCTTCTTCAGCTTCCACGTGATTGCCGTGCCGCTGGTGCTGCTGGGCCTGGTGGTGGCGCACATCATCGCGCTGCACGAAGTCGGCTCCAACAACCCCGACGGCGTGGAGATCAAGGCCAAGAAGGGCGCCGACGGCAAGCCGCTGGACGGCATTCCGTTCCACCCGTACTACACGGTGCACGACATCCTGGGCGTCAGCGTGTTCCTGATGGCCTTCACCGCCATCATCTTCTTCGCGCCTGAATTCGGCGGCTACTTCCTCGAGTTCAACAACTTCATCCCGGCCGACCCGCTGAAGACGCCCGCGCACATCGCGCCGGTGTGGTACTTCACGCCCTACTACTCGATGCTGCGCGCCATCACCACCGAGATGATGTACGCGCTGATCCTGTGCGTGCTGGCCGGTGCGGTGCTGGGCGTCACCAAAGCCAAGATCACCGGCCTGCTAAAGGGCGCGGTCATCGGCGGCGCGGTGGTGCTGGTGGCCCTGATGCTTGCCATCGACGCCAAGTTCTGGGGCGTGGTGGTGATGGGCGCTGCGGTCATCATCCTGTTCTTCCTGCCCTGGCTCGACTACAGCCCGGTGCGCTCGATCCGCTACCGTCCGGGCTGGCACAAGTACCTGTACGGCGTGTTCGTGATCAACTTCCTGATCCTCGGCTACCTCGGCGTGCTGCCGCCCTCGCCGATCGGCGAGCGCGTGTCGCAGGTCGGTACCCTGTTCTACTTCGGCTTCTTCCTGCTCATGCCGTGGTGGAGCCGCCTGGGCGAGCCCAAGCCGGTGCCCGAGCGCGTGACCTTCGCACCGCACTGACGAGAGCCGGAGCCTGATGTCATGAAAAAGATTCTCGTTTCGCTTCTCGCCGCCCTCGGGCTGTCGCTGTCCCTGTCCGCGCAAGCGGCCGGCGGCGACACCATCGCGTGGGACAAGGCGCCGAACAAGACCAACGACATGGTCGCGCTGCAAAACGGCGCCAAGCTGTTCGTCAACTACTGCCTGAACTGCCACTCGGCGGCGTTCATGCGCTACAACCGCCTGACCGACATCGGCCTGAGCGAGCAGCAGATCAAGGACAACCTGATGTTCGCCACCGAGAAGGTGGGCGAGACGATGAAGGCGGCCATCAACCCGGCCGAAGCCAAGGAATGGTTCGGCGGCAACCCGCCCGACCTGACGCTGGTGGCGCGCTCGCGCTCGGCCGTGGGCAAGGGCTCGGGTGCCGACTACCTGTACACCTACCTGCGCACCTACTACCGCGACGAGACCAAGGCCACCGGCTGGAACAACCTGGCCTTCCCCAACGTCGGCATGCCGCATGTGCTGTGGGAACTGCAAGGCGAGCGCCGCCCGGTGTTCGACACCGTCAAGAGCCACGGCAAGGACACGCAGGTGTTCAAGGGCTGGGAGCAAGTGACCCCCGGCGCGATGACACCGGTGCAGTACGACCAGGCGATGGCCGATCTGGTGGGCTTCATGCAGTGGATGGCGGAGCCCGCGCGTAACGACCGGGTGCGCATCGGCGTGTGGGTGCTGCTGTTTCTCGGCGTGTTCACCGTGATCGCATGGCGCCTGAACGCCAGCTACTGGAAAGACATCAAGTAACGACAAGGCGCCCGGGCCGCAAGCCCGGGCTCTGCAGAGTGGGTTTCCGCGTCGCGGCGCCCACTCTTTTTGATTTTTGAGGAGCCTCCACCATGATGGTGCTGTACTCGGGAACGACCTGCCCTTTTTCCCACCGCTGCCGCTTCGTGCTGTTCGAAAAGGGCATGGACTTCGAGATCCGCGACGTGGATCTGTACAACAAGCCCGAGGACATCAGCGTGATGAACCCGTATGGGCAGGTGCCGATCCTGGTCGAGCGCGACCTGATCCTGTACGAGTCGAACATCATCAACGAGTACATCGACGAGCGCTTCCCGCATCCGCAGCTGATGCCCGGCGACCCAGTGGACCGCGCCCGCGTGCGGCTGTTTCTGCTGAACTTCGAGAAGGAACTGTTCGTTCATGTCAGCACGCTCGAATCGCGCGCCGGCAAGTCCAATGAGAAGGCGCTCGAGAAGGCGCGCGGCCACATCCGCGACCGCCTGACGCAGCTCGCGCCGGTGTTCCTGAAGAACAAGTACATGCTCGGCGACAACTTCTCGATGCTCGACGTGGCGATCGCCCCGCTGCTGTGGCGCCTGGACTACTACGGCATCGACCTGTCGAAGAACGCCGCGCCGCTGCTCAAGTACGCCGAGCGCATCTTCTCGCGCCCGGCCTACATCGAGGCGCTGACGCCTTCCGAGAAGGTGATGCGCAAGTAAGCTGCGCCCGGCCGATGATCCCGAGCGCCAGCGACTCCGCATCGACCCGCCCGTACCTGATCCGGGCGCTGTACGAGTGGTGCACCGACAACGGCTTCACGCCGTATGTCGCGGTGCTGGTGGACGACACGGTGCAGGTGCCGCGCGAGTACGTGCGCAACGGCGAGATCGTGCTCAACATCAGCCCCGAGGCCACCAGCGCGCTCAAGCTCGGCAACGACTACATCGAATTCAAGGCGCGCTTTGCCGGCACCGCTCGCGACATCATGGTGCCGGTGGAGCGGGTGATCGCGATCTACGCCCGCGAGAACGGCCAGGGCATGGCCTTCCCGGCCCCCGCGCCGGTGCCGGGCACGGCGGTCAACGGCCCGGTGGCCACGCCGATCGGCGAGCGCCGCGAGGGCGGTGGCGCCGGCGAGGGCCGCAACACCCGCGAAGGCCGCGCCGCCGACGCGCGCGGCAGCATGCAACTGGTCCCGGTCTCGGTACCCATGCCGGCACCTGCTGCGGCCGACAGTGAAGCACTGGCCGAACCCGCTGCCAGCAAGCCCGATGCCGCCGATGCCAGCGGCCCCGAGGCCGACCCGCCGCGCCCGGCAGGCGGCAGCCGGCCCTCGCTCAAGCGCATCAAGTGACCACCCTGGCCGGGCGCATGCAGTGATGCGCGCGGTGCCCTCGGTAGAATCCGGGTCGTTGCCGGTTTAGCTCAGGGGTAGAGCAACCGCCTTGTAAGCGGTAGGTCGTCCGTTCGAATCGGACATCCGGCACCAGGTGGGCGTGCGGCCAGCGGGCCGGCGCCTTCAGCGACGGGGCTGCAGGACCTTCACGCGGATCGTGTCGATGGTGCGACCGCTGCGATGCAGCGCAGCCACCAGGTCGGGCAGCTGCTGGCGGATCTTGGCCGCAGCGGCGTTGCCGCTGACCAGCAGGCACCACTCGGCGCCCTCCAGCGGGCCGGCCTGCACCGCCGGGCGAAGCGCCGTGGGCAGCAGGGGCTGTACGGCCTGCAGCAGCGCCTGCGACGCGCGGGCCTGATCGGCCAGGCGCGCCAGCGTAGGGGAGGCGGCGATTGCCGCATCCATGCGCAGGGGTTCCGGGGTGCGTGGCACGAAAGACAGCAGTACGGAGGTCGTCGGATGCAAATCATTATCACGGACGCCTGGCTCGCACGTAGCCGCGCGCTGCACCTCACCGGCTGGCAGCTGGTGGCCGCCCTGGTGGCCGCCGCGCTGGTGCTGATGCTCACCGCGGTGGGCCTGTACCACTGGGTGTTCCTGAAGGCCGCGCGCGAGGGCTGGCCGGTCATCTCCGACGTGGTGCGGCTGGTGGCGCACGACGAATTTGCCCAGCAGGACCGCCGGCTGCGCGACAACCTTGACGCGATGGCCCGGCGCCTGGGCGAAATGCAGGCGCGCATGGTGCAGCTCGAGTCCCTGGGCGAGCGCGTTTCGGGGCTGGCCGGTATCGCGCCGCCCGACCTGAAGTCGCCGCCCGGCCGCGGCGGTGTGCTGATCGAGGGCCGCTCGCTCACGCTGGATGAACTGCATGCCACGCTGGACGACCTGGACCGCGTAGCCAACCAGCGGGTGGACCTGTTCACCGTGCTCGAGTCGCGCCTGTTCGAGCAGCGCGTCAAGAGCATGATGATCCCGACGCAGGCCCCGGTGCCCGGCGTCGAGCTCGGCTCGGGCTACGGCTGGCGCATCGACCCGATGACCGGCCGCTCGGCCCTGCACACCGGGCTGGACTACGCCGCCCCGGTGGGCACGCCGGTGCTGGCGGCGGCCGGCGGGCTGGTGGTGGGGCAGGAATTCCACCCCGAGTACGGGCGGGTGATCGACATTGACCACGGCAACGGGCTGGTCACGCGCTATGCACACCTGGCCAGCGCCGAGGCGAAGCAGGGTGACCTGGTGCGCCGCGGCCAGCGCATCGGAAGCGTCGGCAATTCCGGCCGCTCCACCGGCGCGCACCTGCACTTCGAGGTGCTGGTGCAGGGCGTGCCGCAGGACCCACGCAAGTTCCTTGAAGCCGGCGAGCAACTGGCCCAGGCCGGTGCGCGCAGCGGCAATGCCCGCGCAGCCGTTCGTGGCGGCACCGACGCCGGGGCGCGCATCCCCCGGCGCTAGAATTTCGGGTTGGCTGCAAGGCAGCGCCGCAGCGGGCTTGACGCCCTTGCAGCGCCGGCGCGCGGCCCCAGATAGCAGCGAACCCGACCGACCGAACCCAAGGACGGCGATGCCGCGCAGGCCCCAGCCGGGCTGCGGGGTCGCCCCACACGCATGGCGACCAACTTCCTCACCAAGATCTTCGGCAGCCGCAACGACCGCCTGCTCAAGCAGTACCGCAAGACGGTCGAGCGCATCAACGCGCTGGAAGCGTCGATGCGCGCGCTGTCCGACGAGCAGCTGCGCGCCAAGACCGATGAGTTCCGCAACCGCGTCGCCCAGGGCGAGGCGCTCGACGCCCTGCTGCCCGAGGCCTTTGCGGTGGTGCGCGAGGCCTCGGTGCGGGTGATGAAGATGCGTCACTTCGACGTGCAGCTGGTCGGCGGCATGGCGCTGCACCAGGGCAAGATTGCCGAGATGCGCACCGGCGAGGGCAAGACCCTCACCGCCACGCTGCCGGTGTACCTGAACGCGCTGGCCGGCAAGGGTGTGCATGTGGTCACGGTCAATGACTACCTGGCCAACCGAGACGCGCAGTGGATGGGCCGCATCTACAACTTCCTGGGCATGACGGTGGGCGTGAACCTGCCGCAGATGTCGCGCGAAGACAAGCAGGCCGCCTACGGCTCGGACATCACCTACGGCACCAACAACGAATACGGCTTCGACTACCTGCGTGACAACATGGTGTACGAGCCAGCCGACCGCGTGCAGCAGCGCGGCCTGCACTACGCCATCGTCGACGAGGTGGACTCGATCCTGATCGACGAGGCGCGCACGCCGCTGATCATCAGCGGACAGGCCGAGGACCACACCGACCTGTACCTCGCGATGAACAAGGTCGTGCCGTCGCTGACGCGTCAGGAGGGCGAGGCCGACCCGCGCACCGGGCAGGGCGTCATCAAGCCCGGCGACTTCACGCTTGATGAAAAGACCAACCAGGTCTACCTGACCGAGCAGGGCCACGAAAACGCCGAGCGCCTGCTGTCGAACCTGGGCATGTTGCCCGAGGGTGCGTCGCTGTACGACCCGGCCAACATCAGCCTGATGCACCACCTGTACGCGGCCCTGCGCGCGCGGCACCTGTACCACCGCGACCAGCACTACGTGGTGCAAAACGGCGAGATCATCATCGTCGACGAATTCACCGGCCGCCTGATGAGCGGGCGCCGCTGGAGCGACGGCCTGCACCAGGCGGTGGAGGCGAAAGAGGGCGTGGAAATCCAGGCCGAGAACCAGACGCTGGCCTCGATCACCTTCCAGAACTACTTCCGCCTGTACGGCAAGCTCTCCGGCATGACCGGCACGGCCGACACCGAGGCCTACGAATTCCAGGAGATCTACGGCCTGGAGACGGTGGTGATTCCGCCGAACAAGCCCAGCCGCCGCGACGACCAGCACGACCGCGTCTACAAGACCACCAAGGAAAAGTACGACGCCGCCATCGCCGATATCCGTGATTGCCACGAGCGCGGCCAGCCGGTGCTGGTGGGCACCACCTCGATCGAGAACTCCGAGATCATCGCCAGGCTGCTCGAGCAGGCGAAGCTGCCTCACCAGGTTCTCAACGCCAAGCAGCATGCGCGCGAGGCCGACATCGTGGCTCAGGCCGGTCGCCCGGGCGTGATCACGATCGCCACCAACATGGCCGGCCGCGGCACCGACATCGTGCTCGGCGGCAACGTCGAGAAGGCGGTGCAGGCGCTCGAGGCCGACGAGTCGATGGACGCTGCCGCCCGCGAGGCGAAAGCCGCCGAGCTGCGCGCGCAATGGCAGAAGGACCACGAATTCGTGGTGTCGCAAGGCGGCCTGCGCATCATCGCCACCGAGCGTCATGAGAGCCGCCGCATCGACAACCAGCTGCGCGGCCGCTCGGGCCGCCAGGGCGACCCGGGCTCCAGCCGCTTCTACCTGAGCTTGGACGACCCGCTGATGCGCATCTTTGCGGGTGAGCGAGTCAAGGCGATCATGGACCGCCTGAAGATGCCCGAGGGCGAGGCGATCGAAGCTGGCATCGTCAGCCGCAGCATCGAAAGCGCGCAGCGCAAGGTGGAGGCGCGCAACTTCGACATCCGCAAGCAGCTGCTCGAGTACGACGACGTGTCGAACGACCAGCGCAAGGAAATCTACCGCCTGCGCAACAGCATCCTCGATGCCTCCGACCTGTCGGCGCAGGTTCGCGGCCTGCGCGAAGGCTGCTTCACCGACCTGGTGCGCCAGCATGTGCCGGTGGAATCGGTGGAAGAGCAGTGGGACCTGCCAGCCTTGCAGAAGGTGCTGGCCGACGAATGGCAGATCGAGCTGCCGCTGGTCGAGGAAGTGCAGAAGTCCGAGGCCATCACCGACGAGGACATCACCGAGAAGGTGGTGGCAGCCGCCAACGCCGCCTTCGAGGCCAAGGTGGCGCAGATCGGCGGCGAGCAGTTCACCCAGTTCGAGCGCATGGTGCTGCTGCAGAGCATCGACAGCCATTGGCGCGAGCACCTGAGCGCGCTGGACTACCTGCGCCAGGGCATCCACCTGCGCGGCTATGCGCAAAAGCAGCCCAAGCAGGAATACAAGCGCGAGGCCTTCGAACTGTTCGGGCAGCTGCTCGACTCGGTCAAGAACGAGGTGACGCGCTCGCTGATGACGGTGCGCATCCAGTCGGCCGACGACGCCGGTGCCGCCGCGCAGCAGCTCGAAGAGCGCGCCGAGTCGCTGTCCAACGTGACCTACACCGCGCCCACCGAAACCGGCGAGGTCGAGGCGGTGACCGATCCGGCCACAGTGCAGGCGGCGGTGAATGCGCAAAGCCTGCCGCGCGTGGGCCGCAACGACCCCTGCCCCTGCGGCAGCGGCAAGAAGTTCAAGGTCTGCCACGGCCGGCTGATCTGATCACGCCGGCCGCGCGCTCTGGCACCGTCGTTCCGGCACCGCCGCCTTGATGATGAGCCCCGCTGACCGGCCCGCGTCATCGCCGAACGCCGGCCCCTTGCTTGCCATCGACATCGGCAACACGCGCCTGAAGTGGGCGCTGTTTGACAGCGCGCGCCCGGAGGCACCGTCACTGGCGCACGGTGCCGAATTCCTGGAACACATCGACAAGCTGGCCGAGGGGCCGTGGGCGGCGCTGCCGCACCCCCGTCGCATGCTGGGCTGCGTGGTGGCGGGCGAGGCGGTGCGCCGCCGCGTGGAAGAGCAGATGGAGATCTGGGACTGCTCGCCGCGCTGGGTGGTGCCGTCGGCGGCCGAGGCCGGCCTCACCAACGGCTACGACCACCCCACGCGGCTGGGGGCCGACCGCTGGGTGGCGATGATCGGTGCGCGCCACCGGCTGCTGGCGCGCGGGCCGGCGCGGCCGATGGTGGTGGTGATGATCGGCACTGCGGTCACGGTCGAGGCGGTGGATGCGTCGGGCCGCTTCCTCGGCGGCTTGATCCTGCCGGGCCACGGCATCATGCTGCGCGCGCTGGAGTCGGGCACCGCCGGCCTGCGCGTGCCCACCGGTGAGGTCAAGCCCTTTCCCACCAACACCAGCGATGCACTGACCAGCGGTGGCACCTACGCCATCGCCGGCGCCATCGAACGCATGGTGAACCACCTTCGCGACCACACCGGCGAGCAACCTGTCTGCTACATGACGGGTGGCGCAGGCTGGAAGATGGCGCCCAGCATGTCGGGGCCGTTCGAGTTGATCGACAACCTGATCTTTGACGGCCTGCTGGTGATTGCGCAGCAGCGCGAGCTGTCTGGCGTCTAGTGCGCGCTCGCGCGACGATCTGCCGACGATCTGCTGACGATCTGCTGACGATCTGCTGACGATC
>Ga0129333_10007453_pt1 | contig 10327 bp, 12 predicted proteins | sample CPB6_08_DNA_FD_94474 | JGI IMG/M metagenome (GOLD analysis project Ga0129333, IMG submission 94474) | Freshwater to marine salinity gradient microbial communities from Chesapeake Bay, USA - CPBay_Sum_0.6_0.8_DNA | ecosystem: Environmental > Aquatic > Marine > Coastal | place: USA: Chesapeake...
GTTCGTTCCCGCCTGAGTACTTCCGCGTGTACCGTACCTCGGCCCTCGCGGCTGCGGCGGCGGTTCCTGCGTCGCTGTCGAGCTACTCGCTCATCCTTCAGGTTCCTGCGGCTTCGCAGGCGGCTGCGGGCGTCACCACGTCGAGCGATGTGAACTTCCTCCTCCCGTTCACCTCGATTGCGTACCTTGGCGAGATGACTCCGTCGGTCATCACCTTCCGTCAGCTGCTTCCGATGATGCGCCTGGACCTCGCGGTTCTTGCCCCGGCGTACCGCTGGATGATCCTGCTGTACGGTACTCCGGTGCTCTTCGCGCCGAAGAAGTGGCTCCGGTACGTCAACGTTGGGCAGCTGGTCGCCTAACTAGTAACGTAGCCTAAGTGTGGGGCTTTTGGTTTGCTGACAAAATTGGCAACCAAAAGCCCCATTCTTTTTTGTCTACTAATTTTTCTGAAAAGGTAGACAAAGAAACTAAACTGATGTAATTTTCCCCGTTGGGTTAGCATGGCTTTTAATGGTAAAATTGCTGGCGCTATCAGGAATGCTGCAAATGGCACTCCTAAAAATTATGCACAAGTCAGTAATTCTTTCTTAAAAGCTGCGTTTGATACTCCTAAACGTGGATATTTCACAGAGGGACCTATGCTGAAGGCTAAGAGTATGCGCCTCGCAGGTAAGTCTACTGTCGTGGGAAATACTGTATTTTCCTTTGACAAAGAGGGTATCTGTAAGGTCATTGACCAGGGAAATGCTCGACTTGATTTTGAAGTCCTCATTCAGCAGAATGGTGTGCAGAAGGTTGAGGACGTTGTAGCTGCTCCAGCTGCTGATGCGGTTGTTGTGGCTCCTGTAGTGGTTGAGCAGGAATCAGCAAAGGTTGAAGATAAGCCTGTTGTTGAGCCTGTTAAAGTAGATAAGCGTAAGAAACTTACCGCTAAGTAATCCAAAAGGAGAATTAAAATGGCCGTCAAGATTCAGCCGGTTGTTGGTGATGTTGGTAGCGACGAGCTTCAGCTTCTTGAGGCTGCGTTCAATGGTCTTCTCGACGCGATTTTTGATGCGTCGGTGTCGGATATTGCGACTCTTCAGGCGGCTATTCTTGCTCGTCCTGAGATTGTTAAGGTCGTACAGACCCGTCCGCTTCCCCGTCCGCGTCAGTTCCCCCAGCACGCGTAGTTTGCGTGCCGCTCATGTTCGTTAGAACAGAGCGACATCAGCACAGGAGGCAGGTATGCCCGCCATGCGTATCGTACACTACAATGGAACCGCCAGCACTGCTGGAGACCGTGTTGCCATTGTAAGGGGACCAGCACAGCGTATTAACGTCAGAAACATCGACGGTGCTAACCCGCTGGAGATTAGTTTCGACGGTGGTCGTAATTTCTATACGCTGCCGATTAATAGCTTCCCTCTCGACATGTCGTGCATGCTGCACTTCTTTGTCGTGCGGGGCGTTGGGGGCACTGCGAAGTACTGCATTGTCACTAACGAAGGATAGTTTGAGAAATCTAAAAGACGCAAGCACGGTTTTATGGGAAACCATAAGCCTTGCTTGCGCTTTTTAGTATATAGCTAGAGGTAAAAATACTTGTAAACACATAAGAATTCGGTGTTTGATGGAAATCCTCAAATTACCTGTTTTACTCGTTGTACCTCTTTTAGGTAGCTGTAATTTTACCAACAGAGGAACAACTGCAGTAACTCCAATGATTACGCCATTAGATGATGGCGTCATTATTTCAGTAAAATGGGGATTTTCTGATAATTCTGAAATTTATAAAAGCGCAATAGAAACCTGCAAAGATAAAAAAATATTAAATGATTTTTTAAACTGCGTTCACCACTGCGGCATTTACTGGAGATAAATAAATGCCCTCTACGCTTACAGTAGGTTCAACAGGTAGAGAAGTTGGTGAACTGCATCAAGCTCTTGTCGAAGCTGGATTGCCAGTAGCTGTAGCGGACCTGTCTACCACGACTTACGGGGCATCTACTGCTAATTGTGTTGCGTCCTACCAAGCGTCTCACGGCTTTGTAGCTGATGGAGTGTGTGGTCCGGGTACTTGGGAATCCTTGTTATACGCGGACAAAAATGCCATTCCAACTAACTGGAAAATAGGACCTACACACAAATTCATAGCCCCAGTTATAGCCAAAGCTGTTGATCTGGTAGGGACTGCGGAAGTACCTCCAGGATCTAATAGAAGTGAGCTAATCGACGCGTGGAACAAGAGTGCAGGACTCCCATTAGGCAGACCTTGGTGTGCATCTTTTGCCACTAACGTGTACGCTGCCTGTCCTAAGAACCCATATAAAATACCACTTGGAAGTGCCTACAAGCTTCATGAGTGGGGTAAAAAGAATAAATCCAGCATACTAAACATAGGAACGGCTATTGCTGGAGACATTTTTGTGATTTTACGTGGAGATGCTCACGGTCATGTAGGCATCGTAACCGCAGATCTTGGAAGTTCTGTGGCCACTATTGAAGGAAATGTAGGAAATTCAGTTAAAAAATTAATCAGAAAAAAAGAAGACCTTACAGTATTTGTCCGACCCCTAGGAATAGGGCTGACGGTTTAAAACAAAACTACCAACTTTTTGTATAATTGTGCTAATTTGCTCGCGTAGAATGTCGTACGGAAACGATCCCAGCGGAGGAGCCCTCAATGGGACAGATAGTCACCCAGAATCTTCCAGCAGACTTGTTGCTGGTTCTCACATTGACGGATGGTACTCCCGCTACTGCGATTTCACATGCTGCGGTACAGTGTCAGTACCGCAAAGAGGGTGATCCCGCATTTAACAACAAAGCACTTACCGCTCTAAATTTTAAAGAACTTGGAAATGGCTTTTACACTGTTAGCTTTACTGCTGCAGAGTTAGACATTCCAGGTTCTTTTGCTTTCGTAGTGCTTGGCGCAGGAATTCAGCCCTCGCAGAACACTGCGCAGATTCGTTCTACTGCTTCTACTCTGCCAACTGTTCCTGTGTCGCTGCCTATGTGCACCATCACAGGGAATATCAATGACCTCGCGGGTAACCCGATTGCAGGCGCGGCAGTTTCTGCACGCGTGATTGGCATGCCTACTATCGCAGTTAACGTTGGTCTTACTGATGACCTACAGACTGCTATCACAGACGACAGCGGGGTGTTCAATCTAACGATTGCTAAACTAGCTGTAGTTGATGTGTTTATTCCTAGAATAAACTACCGACGTCAATTAACTGTTCCAAACTTGGAGACAGTTAATCTCTTTACGGGTATTCCATAATGACTGCGCCAACTAGTTTAGCTGTCGGTGTAGATCGTGACGAATACTCACGATACGAACCAGACAAAGACACAATTAGGGTCAGTGTAGTTCCTGCCGTTCCGAAAACCGATGTGTCGGTAGCATCTATTATCGGAGCTATGTCACTGACAGTGACTAACGCTGCTGTTTTTTCTGGCGCTGTATTGCCTTTTAACGTCACCGTAGGAAAAGGCGCATCACAAGAGACTGCGCAAGTCACTGCCATTTTAGGTAACGTACTTAGTTTAGGTGCGCCACTTACGAAGGCACACGCGATTTGTGACTTAGTACAGCAAATTGTTGTGCTTGCTGGTGAGCTAGTATCACTGCAGCTTATCAAGGCGCGCAGAAACCGTGACGTAGTTGTAGCTACTGAGCAAGTTAGTCTTGTAGGAAGCTCTCCTACTACGGTTAACGCAAGTTTCTATCTCCCAAACATTGTAGACCAAAACTCTGCCTCAAAGACACATAGAGGTAGTTATTTTATTCGTGCAACTTCCATAACAGACCCAACTATATTTGCAGATTCCGCTGATTTTCTTATTTCTATTATTTCCGTAGATCGTTTTCGTCATGAGTTTTTGCATGGTGTCGATGGACAAGCTCTCGACACTGAGATGGCAAAAACTCAGCCTGAATTGATTACCGGAGTTACGATTGATTTTGTATCTAGAGGTCATAGTAAAGGCTGGATTCCTCTCAGCTACAACATTAGTGACCCTGGTGGATGTGGTACTCCTGTACGCCTCCTTTCTTGGTGCAATGGGCCTGTAGTACCTATTCGTGAAGGTAAGACAAAATATACACTACGACGCGGTAACAGTAACGATTACCTGGATGTTACTGTTCTCGATGTAAATGCGCTACCAACCCAGAGTGTTGCAGAAGAGATTCTCATCGATAGAGAGGCTCTTAAAGATGAGTTTTTCCGCGCTCAAATAGAAAGATCTATTAACTGGATTGAAGACGTAGTTCTTAATTGTTACGTAGAGCCTACAAGGGTTGTAACAGAAATTAACCCAAATGAGATTTCATACAATCCTGGTTCTGACATTCCTAATTTTGTGCAGGCAGACTGGGATAAGGTAGTAGATGCAGTAACTTACACACGCCCAGCTCCAGGACACTGGATTAACTTCCGTATGCCGTTCTTCCCAATTATTGAGTTTTATACTCTGTATGGGAAGGTTTCCAACGTACGCATCCTCGACGTGGCACTAGAGTGGATCGAGTTCCATGAACGTGGTGGCTTTGTAGAGCTTGTTCCGTTCAACCAAGAAGTTGCGTTTAACTTCATCGGGTTGATTTGGGTCGAGTCTCTTCGTGGCCCTGTTCCAATTCCTAACTTCTGGAATTTCGATGCACTAGTAGGCTACCGCGAGACACCACAGGCACTTATCGAGCTTATCGGTAAGCGTGCTGCTATCGATGCATTAACGCTAATCGGACAAGCCTTCCGACCAGGTATTTCTTCGCAGAGCGTTAGCCGCGACGGTGTGTCCGAGTCTGTGTCGTATCTTACGTCCGGTATGTACGGTATTTTTACCGCCACTATCAAGACGTATCAAGAATGGATTGACAAGAATCTACCGCAGTTCCAAGGCGCATACACAGGCGTCAACATGGTGGTTGTGTAGCCTTTTACTGGAGGCGGTTTGATGATTCCAGGATTAGCCGACTTTACTCCTGGCTTGCAAGAAAGCCTGATCCAGAGCCGTGGCGCGATCATGGTTCATGAAATTGCCATTTCATGCACCTGTCGCGTCGAGGACACCTACGCAGGAATTAAAGGCGACGGAAAAGAACGTCGTCGTGACGCGTTTTGTCCTCGGTGTCGTGGTGATGGTTGGCTGTATCGTGCACCTAGGACGCTCGTAGGATTAGCTACTAGCATTCGTCAACAGAAAAATATCCTGGATGTGGGTATCGCACAGCCAGGAGACATGATGTTCAGCCCATCAACAGACGCAGGATGCCGTCCTCCTGCTTCCAATCGCATCGGCAATTGGGACCTTCTTACCGCTACGTGGGACCAACCTCTAGACGACGGACATGTCCTAGTGCGCGGTGCAGGTACTTCTGCTGAGAACCTAGGACTCAGAACTGACCTAAGTCCTGATGAAGATCGTCTTTGGTATGAGCCAAAATCTGCCGTCTGGTGTGAAGACGAGTTCGGAACTGTTTTCTCAGAAGGCGCAGATTTTGTTCTTGGGCCTGGAAAAATAATTAAGTGGGTAGGAAACCGCCCTATTCGTGGAAAACGGTACACGATTAAATACAACGCTTACTTTGAGTGGGTAGTGTTTGTTCCTCCACAAGAGCGGCGTGACAGGGAAAATGCTGACCTAGGGCAGCTTGTGTTTCTCCGTAAACGACATGTTGCCATGCTGAATGAAAGTCCTGTAGCTATTCCTGAAGATAGAATTCCACTCTCTTCAAGGATTAAGTGCTAATGCCTGTTAATCTACGAGTTCACATGGAAACTGAGGGTTTGGATTTCTACAAAATCCAAAATGCCTTCGAAGACGTATTCCATGAAGGACTCGATAAAGTAGCCGTGCGTCTTGAAGAACTATGGAGAGAAAAAGCAAAATCCACGTTAAATACAAGTAAAGATGCTTATTTAGCGGGTATAAGTGTTGAGCGGGTTGGGGATGAGATAGATTTTTCTCTCAATGGCGCACTGGCTGTTGCTGTTGAAAGCGGTTCTGATGGCTTCGACATGAAGCCTGGAATTTTGAAAAATAAACCTTTTGTTAACGTACCTATCAATGACGGGTCAGGAAATCCAATCTTCAGAAGAATGTCTAAGCGTTCTACTGGTTGGAACCACCCAGGGATTCGTGCAAGAAATTTGACAGAGCAAGTTGAGAAAGAGGCAACTCCTATCATCGACGATGTGTTCATCGGATTAATATCTCGGATGGACATATAGCAGGAGCCTAGAGTGTCTATCGTTCCAGAATACGTACTTCAAACTACGATTGCGCGTGGCATCAAACGCATGCGCAATGACTCTGCGCTTATTGACCAGTTGTTTCGCAACTTGGATCAAACTGCTATTCATCAGATTCGTAATTTTTTAAAAAATTACACAATAGATTTAGCAATAAATTTTCCGAGAACTACACTAAAAATACCTGCAATTGTAATAACTCTTAAGTCTGAAAAAGAAAAACAGGCATTTTTAGGAGACTTTTTAGGAACTGACCTTCCTGATGAGTTTTCTTACGATGGCGGTATTTCCGGTCAGATGGTGTCTGGTGCTGCGTCTGTAGCACCGATCAGCATTAATCCGAAGACCGTTTTTGGTCCGTACAGCGCGTTTACAGGAACTGAGAATACGCTTAGGATAACCGACCGCATTTGGATAAACGATCAATACATTACTGGAGACGAGTACACTCTCCGTATTGTAAGCGGTACCGGTGCAGGACAGATACGGAAAATTATCGCCAACACTAAAAATGTGTTGATGGTAGACGCTCCTTGGTTGTCCATTCCAGATAATACTAGTAATTTCATAATTACTGTACAACCACAGGCTCCGTTAGGTGAGCCTGCTTCTTTGTACAACCGTGTAAATCTTCCAAATACGATTGAGCGTCGAGGAGGTCTATACGACCTGAATTATCAAATTCAGGTCTTATGTCCTACTCCTGAGCTTTCTATTTATCTTTCCATAATAATTAAGTCTATTTTTACTCAATTCAGGATTTTCATGGAAGGACAAGGATTAATTAACTTGTCCATGACCATGGCAGACCTGACGCCTCGGGCAGATTATCAGCCGGATATTGTATATTCTCGTGCAATTAACTTAACTTTTACCTTCCCATTTGATATTTACGAACAGCAGGAAGGGATTGTACGCAGCTTCCACATGGTGCTTGAAGGTGAGCCACCAGAGGGGAGCATTTCTGTTGATCCAGTACTGATCGACAGTAGCTGGCAGGTTAACCCAGACCCTGCGAATGGAGGTGCTCTGGTGGACAGTCTAAGCGACGTGCAGCGTTTGTATTTCGGAGTATCTACTCCGCCTATTGTATATGACGCGAATTTCGTGCAGAATACGCTCGCGGCACAGGGAACTGCGATTGCCTCTAAAAGGCAGAGATACCTGAACTACACATCAGGTGTCGGACAATACATGTACTATGCAGTTCCAGTAAGATTTGATGGAATTTCTGCAAATTTTATTGATACTGGAACTCAGCTTGAGGTTGGGTTCATTATTGCTGCCACAATTCCAATTACTACTACGTTTGGAACTGAAGATTACAATATTTGGAGAAGTGAGACAGCTGGTCTAGGTTTTGTGGCTGTGAAAATTACGTAAGAGGGCAACATGCCATTAGAGCTAGATCAGGAAATAATCAGAAGAAACGATGCTAATTTCGTACTTCTTGATGACCGCAACATCACTGGCGGTCTTCATACTGTATCTACTGTTGCTCAACGCGATGCAATTTTAAGCAATCTCCGCAAAGCAGGTATGCTGTGCTGGGTACAGTCCGTAGCGACAATGTACCAGCTGCAGGTGGACCTAGTCACTTGGTCTGTTTTCAGCAGTGGCGGCGGAGGAGGCGGTTCCCAAGTTTTTGGTGAGATTCCTGGTGGTCCTATTGACGGAGTAAACACTCTTTTTACTACTTCTCTCGTTTTTGCTACAGGAACTACCCGAGTATACCTAAATGGTGTTAGACTCCTTCGGTCTCCTACAGGAGATTATGTCGAAGGCGGGGATAATCAGAGTATAATTATTGCGTATGCTCCACATGGCACTGATTCTTTGTTAATTGATTACAGTCTTCCGTAAGTCAATTAGAGGAGATGTGTCATGCAAGTAGAGAGTTTTAAAGAACCTAATGATGGAGATTTCACTCGTCGAACAAGATTAATTGTTCGAAAAGAGATGGAAATAGTTAAAACCATCAAGTTTTGGGCGGTTGTAGCTATCGCTACAGCAGGTGTTGGGTTTACTGCGGCTACGTACATGAATAAGTACGCGGCCACATCCCACGTTGAAAAATTATCAACAAAAATAGACTCAGTGTCACAGGAATTAAATAAGCACATTTTGGAAGAATCTAGTCGTTTATCTGCTGTTGAAGCTTCTGCGAAAAACATAGAAGAAGACTATCATTGGCAACGCGAGCAATTGCAGAAGATCGCAGACCGTATAGGTGCTGAACGTGTAGCTGACCCTGCACATGTGAGAGCCGCTGCAATTCCCACATCGGTCAAAAAACCAGGAGCATTCTGATGTCATCAGGTAATTGGATCAGCGCACATTGGGAGTTAATTCTTGGGGTTGTGTACGCGCTCCTTAACTTGGCTAACGGGATGACTAAGAGTGCTGAGGCAAAATCTGTAATCGGTAAAGCTATTGACGCTGTTTCTGTTCTGACTCGCGCAGAGGCTTCTGGCACTGTGAAGCTTCCTCTAGTTTCTTCTAAAAAAGAAGAAAAAGTAGAGGAAGAAGTTAAGAACGGGGTTCATTCGTAAAAAAATAGTTCGGTATTTTCGGTTAGGAGTACGTCATGAACTTTATTACGACAGAAGATTATTTAGTTTATCTAATAGAGTTCAAGAAATATCGAGTAACTCCTAATCTAAATTCTATTCTACAGTCTTTATTTGATGTTCGTGATTGGCTGTTAGCTGCGGATTTCTCTGCATTTAACCCACAGGCTGCTGCTCCTGTTGTTCCCCGTGGTGTTAGTGGTACTCTCTTGTGGGTTCGAGAATCCGACGATCACTTAATTTATACATACAACGGTACCGACGTAGATTTGTTGGCTGGTGTCGGAACTGGGGGCATTACGCAACTTACAGGGGATGTAACTGCTGGTCCTGGTACTGGTTCTCAGCCTGCCACTGTTGTCGCGCTGCAAGGGCAAGGAGTAACTGCTGCCACGTCTGCAGGAGAATATCTTCGCTACGATGGGGCGGGTTGGGTACCTACCGCTGTGCTCGGTGGGACGTCTGCCGACCTTTCGGCAGGCGACGGTACGACGGTTACGCTCGGAACAGGTCTCAGCTTGCTAGGCGGTGTGCTGACCGCGTCAGGCAGTGGCGGTACCGTTACGGGTGTCACGGCTTCTGCACCATTAGCCTCGAGCGGGGGCGCGACACCTGACATCAGTCTGACGGGTATCGTCGACGTGGCGCACGGTGGTACGGGCCTGTCTACTGTTAGCTCTGCGGGGAACATCCTCGTCGCACAGACCTCATCGACGCTCTCTTCGGTCCCCGTTAGCGGCGACGCGACGCTGGCGACTTCCGGTGCTCTGACCGTAACAGGTCTGCAGACGAATCCCGTATCCGCCTCTGCTCCGACGGCAGGCCAATTCCTGGGCTGGACTGGTGCTGCTTGGGCACCTGCTGATGTGACCGGAGGAGGCGGCGGCTTCGGCCCAGGCTTTGTGTACTACCTCGAGTACGGCACCGCTGCAACATCGCCTCCTCCGTCGCTGGCTACAGCCAAGCTGATGGATTTCTCGTATTCCACAGACCCACAGTCGAGCACGGGCAATGTCACGGTTCCCAACAGTACGACACAGCAGGAGTTGGCTACCTTCCTTGCTGACACAGGAGTTCCAGGCGACGCGACAATCCCAGCAGGTCTGTGGGATTTGGCGTTGTACTGTCACTCGAGCGGCGCTGCAGACGAGACCTCGTTCCGATTTCTCGTGCAGGTCTGGGACGGCACGACTCTCACGACGCTGGCGACTTCGGACGATACGTACATCACAGGCGTCGCTAACGTCACGCAGCAATACACTGCATCGGTATTTATCCCCCTGACCGATTTGACGGCGACTGACCGCCTCGTGATCCGCATTGAAGGTCGGCGCTGGGTGGCGAATTCTCATTCGATCCACAGTTTCTTCCAGGGCACGACGATCAGCCACGCACACACGACGCTGACGGCTCCTGGCGGTACGGGTGTGGTCAAGGTGCTGAACGGTGTTATCCAGACGCCAGCGTCGCTGATCGTAAATGCTGACGTCGACAACGCGGCGGCTA
>Ga0129333_10007456_pt1 | contig 10326 bp, 7 predicted proteins | sample CPB6_08_DNA_FD_94474 | JGI IMG/M metagenome (GOLD analysis project Ga0129333, IMG submission 94474) | Freshwater to marine salinity gradient microbial communities from Chesapeake Bay, USA - CPBay_Sum_0.6_0.8_DNA | ecosystem: Environmental > Aquatic > Marine > Coastal | place: USA: Chesapeake Bay...
CGTGTGGGGTCCCGATGGGCGCCTTCGTCCTGGGATCGACATCGAGCTGATTCCCCAGTTCAAGCCGCTGGTCGTCGATGGCTACGGCGTGCTTGGGGAGCGCGTATCGATCCGCTCAGACGCAACTGGTTACGTAGCTGTCGATCTGCTGCGCTGTGGAATCTACCTGGCCACGATCGAGAGCCAGGAGAACTACAACCGCACGATCTACGTGCCAGAGCGCAGCAGCATCAATCTTTTCCATTTGCTGTTTCCAGTCGTGGCAAACATCGTCTACGCGCCGGCAGGTCCATGGGCGATGGCGTCCGGAAGCACGCTGACGCTAACGCCAACTGTGACGTCTAACGACTTTCGCACGCTAACGGGCACTGCGAGCGCGGACGTCGACTACACCACAGATGATCCGCTGATCGCGTCTGTGAGCGTAGACGTAAACACGATCACTCTGAAAGCAAATGCACCTGGAAACACGGTTCTTAGAGCCACCCGACGAGACAACTCTGTCGTCTACATTCCAGACTCAGGTATCAACAATGGGGTCATCGCGATCTCCGTTACCTGACTGCTCTGTTGACCCGCTATGGGTGGGCGGCTCTAGAGGAGGCATCCCCCCCACGCATCGGCTACTGGTAGCAATCATTCGTCGCGCGGTGTGGGACTTCGTTCTCTACAAAGACGTCAAGAAGAAAGAAGACCCCGTTCTGCACGAGATCGGCGTAGACGCCGCAGGCTGGCTGTTCTGGGACGGCCAAGAAGAGTGCGACAAAGAGGGCAGGTACACGTTTCTGCACATCTGCTCTACTCTTGGGCTCGACCCTCGGCGAATCAGAGAGATCGCGGCCCGGCTAACGCGAGACGACATCCAGCGCCTAAACAACAACATCAAGGAAGAGTGAGTGGCGACAGGGTACACCGATGAGGAAGTTCGTGCGGCGGTCGACAAGTTCCTGCTTCGGCAGGCGTCGGTCAGCCTGCTGCCGAATGGTGCCCGAAACGTCGTTCAGCTCCGAGACACGGTCTACGACCTCGTCACGACGGTTCTGCTTCTTCGGCCAGACTCTTTCTTCTACGTCGTCTGGCAAGCGAGCAACAAGCTCAGGGGCCTAGTAAACCAGCAGATCGCCTCGCTAGATCAGATCGCTGCTAATGGTCCAGGCGTAACTAAGCCGGCAAAAAAGATCAACAGCACTTCAGAGCTGACAAACGCTCGTGCTGCGCTCCTAGAGGTCAACTCTGGCCTGAACGCCCGGACGCAGGGCGTCAGCGGGAGCATCGGCCCGGCGGTGACCCGGTTTCGCCGCAGCATCAACAGGTTCCTTCAGGATGAGGTGACCAAGAACGTCGTTGTAAACGGCGCGGTCACCGATACGGCAGACGGGCTCAAAGAGGTAATCCGAACGGAGTGGTCGGACGCTGTTGAGCGGCACGAGGAGATCGTGTCTCTCGCGACCTCCCTGACCTCCGCACTGTCGGAGCTGTCATCCGTCCGCCTTCCGCAATCCGCGATCCAGTCGATTGTAAGCCGCATCCAGACGAGGCTTTCTGAGCTAGAGACGGTGATGGCCGGCTCCTCCGGCATTGCTGAGAGTCGGCAGGCGATGCTGGACCTCCTGACAATGAGGACGCTGCTGACGAAGGCTTCCTCGTTTCGCGCACCCGCGCTTGCTCTGATGCCGCTAACAGGCGACTCCTCGGCGGTTACCCCCGTTGATTCGGCGGGCGTAGAGGCGTTTGTCGTGTCGACTGTCTCTGCGCCCTACAACTACGATCCAGGGGCGTCTCTTTCGCTTTCTCTAAACGGCGGAACTCCTGTGGCCGTTCCGCTCCCTAGGTCTTCTCGGGCGGAGATCCGGAGCCGCACGATCTCTCCGTGGACAGAGCCCCCAGGCTCAAGCGAGATCCTTCTTAGTATCAACGGGGGCGGAGTATCTGGGCCTCTAGTGCTTCCGCTAGTTCCTGCCTACGGAAGCGGTCCTGCCGCCGCTGCGGCGTTTGATGCCGGTTTGGCTGGGGTCTCGGTGACGTGGGACGCCGCTGCCAGTCAGCTAGTCTTCCAGTCCGAAGATGAGACGGATGTCTCCAAGATTCGGCTATCGATTGCGACCGCGCCAACGGCCGCCTTCGGCGCTTGGTTTGGCGGGCTGTTAGAGGGGTACCCCAGCCCGCCGACTGCGGAAGAGCTAGTTACGGCCGTGGCCTCGGCCACCTCGCTCGTCAGGCCCTCCATCGCTGAGACGTTCTACGGGACGTTTTCAGGGGTCCGCGAAGCACTGCCGACCAACGTGGTTTGGAGTAAGACGGCCGAGGGGACGGACCTTGTTAGCACCGGCACTACGCAGGTCACAAGCTCATCTACAAACTTTGAGATCAAGCGGGTTAGGCCGGGCATGGCGCTGGAGATCACCGCGCCTCCTGCGGCAGTCGGCCAGTACGTAGTGGTCTCGGTTTCTGGCGGCACGCTAACGCTGGACGCGCCCGTTCCGGCTGCGGTAGGCGCTACCTACTTCGTCGGTCCCGACTTTCGCGCGGTCCCTGCGGGCGCACGCGTTCAGGTGGTCGGGGCCGCAGACGCAAACAATCGAGGGTTCTACAGGGTAGACGTAGGCGGCGGGCTCGTAGCAAGGCTGCCGCTAGACCGCGTGCTGGCGAGCGCGGACGCTGCCCTGACACTCTCGGTGTACGAGAAAACCGTCCGCCTCACCGCCGTAGGCACGGCCACTACTTCGGGTATTGGCGTTACTGCGGTCAACCCCGTGGGATTTGCCGTAGTCCCTGAGACGCCAGCGTCTCTAACTACGTTCAGTCTGGTAGGTGCGGGCGACTTTGTGTTCCGTGGAGTGCGCGCGGGCGACCGCGTGACGCTCACCTCGCCCACCAGCGTTTCCTACACGTGCTTTGTTACCGCGCTGACCACCTCAACGGTGTCGGTGTCACCGCCGGTTCAGTACGAGCCGGGCTCGTGGACCTACGCCGTTCAGAGCGAGCGCGTGCTTCGATACACTGCGCTTGTTGACTACCCGGCGCTGTCGCTTCCGGGAACGCCGCCGTACGTTGGGGAGTTCCTGTCTTCCACGTACGTGACAAACTTCGCTGCCCTAGACCTGCTGGTTGGTCGGCTACTGCGCGGCGCCGTGTACTCGGGGCAGATTGAGGCGGCGCTGTCACAGTATGAGGCTGACCTAGCTAACCTGAAGCAGGCGCTAGACCTCTTCTCCGTGCCTACAGAGAAGAGCATGGACAACGTGATCCGCACTATGCGCGAGCAAGGGCTTGATCGCGCGGCAGACCTATTCCTGGCGCTACAGATCTCCGAGTTTTTCTCGATGGAGCCGGAGGGCGTTTCGTACTCGACCTGGGTGACGTACCAGTCCGCCCGCGCAGCCCGCGAAGTCGCCCCCGTGTCGAAGATGGGGCGTAGCGCGCTCGTCTACCAAGAGTGGCGTCCGTTGAGTTTCCAGACTAACACTCCGGATCTGGTCACTATCGACCGCAACCGCGGCTAGTCGTGGTAGTCTTCGGCCGTGCCCGACGAGCGTACACCTAGAGACCAGTCTCAAGAGCAGGTCCGCGAGTTCCGCAGGATTGTTGCGGCTGCTGTTGGTGAGCTGCGCTCAAACCAGATTAGGGATGCGTACGCAGCCCTGTCCATCGAAGAGTTGATGGACCAGCATGTCGCGCGGCTACAGGACACCACGGACCCCATTCATCCTAGCCGTAAGCAGCGCGTAAACCGGATTTACCAGGAGTTCGTCAACAACATCGAGGCGATCAAGGCCGTGGATCCGTCTCGGTTTCGGCCCAGGGATCCAAATAACGACGCCAACACGGAGCCGAGTGGAGAGTCCACATGAACGGTATCTCTGTTGTGCGCTTGCTCGATGTGCTTCGCGTAAACACAGTGCGGAACGCGCCTGGGGTTGCGCCGCGTAGTATCATTGTTCAAGGCCAAGACTTTCAGAACGTAGAAACCGTGCTGATCAACGGGAGCCCCGCTCCCGAGTTCATGGTCTACGCGAAGAACGAGCTGATTGCGCAGGTCCCCGACATCTACAGGGACGCGCTCATTACAGAAGTGTCGGTGCTCTCGTCCCAGCTGACGCTTACCGACCGCAGCCTTGTTACGTTTACGTTTGGCACGCGCCCCAAGAAGATCCAGGGTGTGCTTCGGTTGATGCAGACGTTTCTGCGCATCCTCTTACGGACGCCCGGATCAAACGTCTTTCATCGACGCAGCGGGGGCGGCATGCTTGCGAGAGTCGGGACCAACATCTCGTCCCGCGCCGCAGCCGACATCGCGATTTCCATCAATACAACAAAGACGTACCTGATCGGCGTACAGACCGCCGAGAGGAACCTGCCGCCAAACGAGCGGCTGCTCAACGCTGAGATCACAAATCTCAACGTCGATGAGCGCAATACCACGATCTCCGTTACCATCGTCCTAACCAATCACTCTGGGCAGCGCACGGCCGCCACCCTGACGGCGTAGTAGGATCTTCCATGGCACTTTCAGATACCAGGGCGTTTCTAGAAGAGCTGGTGCTGCGCTACGACCCGTCTGCTGACGTTACGGAAGGCGCTCGCGCGCAAACCGAGCTTATCGAGCCCATCCTAGAGCGCGTAGGCATCGACCCGTTTGACGAGGACATCGAGGTCTTTGTCCGGGAGCGTGTTCGGACCGCGTTCCCAGATCTGGCGATCACTGAAGCGGACGACCTTACCGACGTTCTGATCGACCCAATCCGCGTCCTTTTCGAGCCGCTAGTTCGCGAGGTCAAGCTCGTAAAACTGCGCTCAAGCCTACGGAACATCTCAAGCCTCAGCGACGACGAAGTGGATGCCCTCATGGGCAACTTCTTCTCTTCCCGCATCTCTGGCGGCTTTGCCGTCGGCGTTGTGCGCGCCTACTTCTCGACGCCGCAGACCATCTCAGTCACGCAGACGCAGCCCGCCACCACCCGAAGCGGCCTTCGATTCTTTGCCACCCGACCGCAGCAGATTACTGCGGATCAGATGCTGTTGAACATCGACGGCTCTGAGTACTACTTCGACCTCAACTACACCGCCGAAAATCGCGGGTCCGAGTACAACGTAGAGGCCAACGAAGTAGTTAGCATCGCGAATCTACCGTCGGCTACGCGTGTGCGGAACATCCGGCGGTTCCGCGGCGGCACCGCACGTGAGTCAAGCGCAGACTTCTCTGCTCGGACGCAGCGCTCTCTAAGCGACAAGACGCTTACCGTCGAGCGTGGAATCACGTCCACGCTGTATGAGAACTTCCCTGCGCTCAGGCAGCTTCTTGTAGTCGGCTTCCGCGACGCCGAGATGACGCGCGACGTGATCAAGGGGGGAAGCCTTGGTCCTATTCCTGCGGACGATACGTTTGGGCCTTTTTACGGAGTAGGACTCGCCTCGGACGATTTAGACGCGGACGGAACTACCCCCGTCCTTCTGGCCTCTACAGGTAACTTCATCGCGCGCCTAGGCTCCGCAGGCTCCTCCCCAGCGAACTGGTACGTGACTCTTACGTACCTAAACCCGTTTACGGGATTCTTAGTCGTCGTTGATTCGCAAGTCCTAAACGTCATTGCGGCGGACCGCATCCGGACGGATCACGAGATGCCTCTCGCCGTCTCCTACGTGATCTGGGCGCTTCGAGAAAAGCGGCTTACGATCTCGGGCATTCCGGGCGGCATCACGCTTCCGGATACGGCGGCAGGGACGCTAGAGATCCGTAGCGACGAGGTTCACATCGGTGGCAAGACCGACGTGTACGTCGCGGGGGAGACGGAGCAGGGCACGGCGACAATCACAAACCTTACCGACGCCTCTCCTATTTCTCGCGGATTCTCGGCAGAAACCCAAGGGAGCACCGTCGGGCAAGAGGCGGTGGTCAAGCTCAACGACATCACCAACATCGGGGATGTGACGGCGGGCATGAGCCTCGTCCTAGAAGAAGGCGCGGACGCTGGCGCTTATCTAATCATTGAGGTGCTTACCGCACCCAACCGTGTCCGACTGGACACGAGCATGACTGGCACCCAGAGCAATCTGTCTTTCCGGGTCATCGACGATATTGACGTTGAGCTTACGGACCCGAAGGCGCTCAAGGTAGACGGCGCAGACCTAATCACGTCCGCGGGTAGCGGTACCGTGCAAACGGCGTCGGCAACCAACTTCATCGACGTAAATGTCCAGGCGGGCGACATCCTAGAAGTCACTGACGCGCTGGGCGGCGGCGAGTTTACGGTCCAAGAAGTAAGCGCTACCTCGCTGGTCGTTACGCCGGTCCTTCCGCGCACCATTGCGGCGGCTCCTTACCAGGTCTACGCCCGCTCTGAGGCGGTCAACACGCCCGTCGTGCGCGTTCGCTCGATGGAGCTGCTTGATAGTTCCGGAGCACCCACCGGAACCACGATCCCGTACCGCGACCCGGTGCTCGCGCTAAGCCAGGGGTTCCAGAACGAAGGCAGCGGGTTCCCGTTTGACAACCTTGTGCTGGTCGGTCTTCTTAGCCTCCCTGAGCCGCCGGGCGGCTTTGTGGTAGCCACCGGCGAAACCCTGGTCTTCACTATTTACGATCCGGACCGGCGGTGGGACACGCTTCTAAGCGTAGCCGTTACTCACACAATCGTAGGTCCGGGGCCGCTCACTGCGGCAGCCCTCGTTGCGGAGATCAACGCCAACGTGACCTTTGCGGCTCAAGGGCTGCGGGCCGTTGTCTTGTCTTACCTAGGGTCGTCGCGGGTTGGGTTTGTCTGCGAGCGGCTTGTCACCGCGTCTAGCGGCACGGCGTACGCCGCAGTATTTGGCCCGCTTGTCCTGACAGACCCGCGAAGGAGCAACGCCGATGTTGCTCCTCTCTTTTCGGACGACACTTTCATCAGTTCGAAGATTGGCCCGCGAGACATCATTGAGTTTGTCACGGGAAACAACGCGGGCAGCGTAGCGCGTGTGCTGACCGTCCCGTCGTCAAGCAACGACGGGCGAGTCACTGTTGGCCGAGGGCCGCTAGGTCCGGAGGGGACCAGCGGTCTCTACAACAACCTTCCACTTCGTCCTGACGTGGGAGCCCGCGCAAGGGCCGGGCGCGCGTCCGTTGGGTCTGTGCGGGTGTTCTTCCCCTCGCCGACGTCAGCAGACTTTGACTATCTGACGACGCGGTTTAGCACCGTCGCCGGGTCTTCTACCCTTGTGTACGGGCCTGACCCCGAGAACACCAGGACGATCCTTCCCGCGTACCCCCGTACCGATCTTATCGGAACCGGCACGTCCAACAGCTTCTTGTACGAGCTGCAAGATAGCTCGCAGGACTTTTTGCTAGATCGAGTTCAGCCGGGCGACGTTCTTCAGCTTCTTTACCAGCCAATCACCGGTTCTGTCGTCCTCCCTCCGGCAGGTAACGTGGTCGTCGTAGGGCTGACCCTCGTTCTTCGGTTGGACGCGGATCCGTACATCACGATCTCGTTCCCGTTTGACATGCCACGGCAGCAGGTCGCGGACTACATCAACACGAGGGTGGGCGTAGAAATCGCGTCAATCAACGGTACGGGAAACCTGGCTCTACAGGGGTCGCGCAAGATCGAGATCGACGCCTCGTCCAGTACGTCGCTCGCCACGTTTGGCATTTCAACGTTTACGAGCGACCACCCGGACAAGGGCGAGTACATCATCACCGGGGTCAGCGCGACTACCCTAACCGTGTCGCTGCTAACGCCGATGCCGTCCGGCCTTACGACGGCGGACAGCTACTACCGAATCTTTAGGTATACGCAGCGCGCTTCTTCGACGGAGATGAACTCCAACCTGGACGCTTCCGGGCTTTACTACGCAGACGTCCAAGCTGTTTCGACAGCCCCTGGCGACATCTACAACCTCGTTGCGGGGGCAACCCTCGGCACGGTCAACCACCGCGCAGACGGTTACAAGCTGACCACGGACAACGAGGCGACCTCCTTCAGTCGGGCGGAAGTTCTTCGGGCAAAGATCTCCCCCTCTATCTTGTTGGTCGGCAGCTCGGACTCGCCGCGCGAGTACGTTCAACTGGCCCAGCAAAACGTCCAGATTGCCTACGATAGAAGCCAGCTCACAGACGACATTCAGTCGTTCTGCGACTCGGACTTCCAGCGCGTCGTTTGCGAAGAGATCCTCGCGCGCCATCTGACGCCTCACTACGTCTCTCTGAACTGGGCGTACGTCTCGGGTGCCTCGGAACCCGAGATGGTCCGGGCGGTCTCGGAGCTTCTTGACGCGCTAGAGCCAGACGTTGAGTTTGAGGTAGGCGACGTAGTCGACACGCTGAGAAAGCGCGGCGCGACCTCGGTGTACACCCCTGACAGCTCTATTTCGGCGGGCCGCGTTGCCCCCTTCTTTGTGCTCGTCTACCACGACGTTGATCGGCAGGTCCGCGCACAGATTGTCAGGGACTACGTAGACACTGTTCGCACGCAGCGGTTCATCGCGGACACCATCACGCTTCGAAGGATCTCGCCCGGAGGTATCCGATGATGTCGGCAGACGTCCTCTCTGCGTTCTCTAAGGAGATGCAGAAGCAGGCCTTCTTAGGTACCCTTCTGACAACGCCATTCCGGCATGTGCTTGCCAAGGGGGCGCTGTCAAAGGGGAAGGATACCGCGCGGGCAAAGATGCTTCGCAAGGCGCTCTCTAAGGGCGACCCTACGGAGATCAAGCTGCTTGCGGACGAGAGCGCGCAAGGGCCGCACTACATCTCCCGCGACGGCAAGCAGCAAGTTCATGTCAGGAAGGAAGAAGACCCCGCCGTCCTTGCACACGAGCTAGGCCACTCAGAGCTAGACCGCGAAACCGTCGGGTCAATCCTTCAAAGCACCGGGATGCGCGCGGCCTCCGGCCTTGGCGTGGGCGCGGGGGCTTTGGTGGGGTTGGGCGGAAAGCCCGCAATCGGCGCGGCAATCGCGGCAGCATCTCTTTTGCCCGTCTTGACCTACGAGGGCATGGCGTCTTCTCGGGGCATCGACCGCCTTCGAAAAGCGGGCGCTACAGCAGAAGAGATCAGCGAAGCAAAGACAAAGCTGCTAAAAGCCTGGGGAACGTACGCCTCGCTGCCGGTCGCGGTTGCGGGAGACGTGCTTACGCTGCAAATGCTCACCCGTCGTTAGACCGAATCACGGGGTACGGATCTTCGATCTTTGAAGGGTCGCCCGGTGATAGGATGAGATTTGTGAGCGGATCCCACTCAAGCCCGCACTCGGTGCACCGCCCCAGCGTCCTAGGCAACGGGTCTTCAGAGGAGAACGCGTGCTTCGGGTTGATGAACGGATGCAGAGCGCTCTGGCAGCGCGGACACGGCTTGCCCTTGATGGTGCGCATGCGCTGGTCGGCAAGCCCGGTAAGCTCGTCAGAGACACCTTCGATCATCTTACGGACAAGCGCGGACGGTAGTGGTCTGTAGAGCATGTTGTAGTAGTCTACCGCAAACCAATGCCGTTACCTACCTCAACGACCTGGAATATCGCCGACTTTAACGAGTCGACGATCGGCAGCCTTCTTTCGTTGGGGCCCGCTGACCTTACGATCACCCCGGCGGCGTCTCCATACTTCTCGTACAACGCCGACTACACTGTGCTCAACGCCGAGTCGAGGGATGGCGCTCTTGCGCTGCTCGACTTCAACGTGGCGATCCCGGCAAAGTTTACGGTCGAGTTCGAGGCGCGCTTTCCGTTTATGCCGCACAACCTGGGCGACCTATCTCGTCGCAAGGTTGGTGTCACGGTCGCAGACGACGCTGGGCGCGGGATCTCGATCTACTTTGCGTCTACTGGCTTGGCGGTGGCACGCGTCGACGACTTTGGGAGCGTATCCGCTCTGCCCGATACAGCGGACACCACGCAAGAGATTGGGGCCGAGTTCCGAACGGTCCGCATCGCCGTGGACAGCGCGCTCGGCCGCGCGTACGTGTTCATCTCGTCAGGAGGCGGGTCGCTAGACCTTCGCTACATCCTGCCGGTAGAGCAGACGCCTCCTACCGTCGTAGATCGATTCCAGTTGTTTGCTCAGGGAATCGCGACGGAGCCTTCGGGCGTACAGCTCAGGACTTTCCGTTTGGCGAGTAGCTTGGTCATCCCAAACTACCCCCCGACGGCAAACGCTGGCCCGGATCGGGTCGCGCCGGTAGGCCAGTCTGTTCGGTTTGACGGCCGCGCAAGCTACGACGTTGAAGGTGCGCCGCTCACGTACAGGTGGCGTGTCGTTGATGCCCCGTTTGGAAGCCAGTACGCGGCGGAAAATAGCTCGGGCAGCACGGTAGACGACGGGGACAGCGACGGGTCTACCAACACGCTCTACTTC
>Ga0129333_10007457_pt1 | contig 10325 bp, 15 predicted proteins | sample CPB6_08_DNA_FD_94474 | JGI IMG/M metagenome (GOLD analysis project Ga0129333, IMG submission 94474) | Freshwater to marine salinity gradient microbial communities from Chesapeake Bay, USA - CPBay_Sum_0.6_0.8_DNA | ecosystem: Environmental > Aquatic > Marine > Coastal | place: USA: Chesapeake...
CAACGCGCGCCCCGGCACCGTCCCGCGCGAGGCCATGCGCGCTCGGGTTGAGGACTTCGTCGCGCTCTCCGACCTGGTCAAGGTCAGTGATGAGGACATCGCATATCTCTACCCCGGTGAATCCCCCGCGACCGTGTGCGCGCGCTGGGCGATGGGTGGACCGTCGATAGTGGTCCTCACTCGTGGAGCGGACGGCCTTGCCGCGTGGCGCCCGGGCAGAGACGTCCTCGAGGTGCCGGGGCGACGCGTGGAGGTGTCCGACACCGTGGGCGCAGGGGACACGGTGACTGCCGCCCTCCTCGTTGCCCTGGGCGACCTTGGGGCGCTAGGCCCCGGCGGGGACATTTCACGCCTGACCGATGACGACGTTCGCACCATGCTGGAGAGAGCGGCCGTGGCCGCATCGATCACGTGCTCGCGGGAGGGTGCGCAGCCGCCCACGCGGACGGAGGTCGACGCGGTGCTCGTGTCCTAGTCGGCGCTGCCGAAGTCGACGACGGCATACCTGCCCAGCTTGTCGAGCCGGTGCTCGCTGGCGACCTCGCGGATGGTCCCGCTCTTGGAGCGCATGACGATCGAGTGAGTCTGAACGCCGTGGGAGGCGTAGTGGACACCCCGCAGGAGCTCCCCGTCGGTGATCCCCGTGGCACAGAAGAAGACGTTGTCACCGGTGACGAGGTCTTCGGTCGTGAGGACTCGGTCGAGGTCGTGGCCCGCGTCAATCGCTCGCTGGCGCTCCTCGTCGTCGCGTGGCCAGAGCTGGCCCTGGATAACTCCGCCCAGGCACTTGACGGCACAGGCGGTGATGATCCCCTCGGGCGTGCCTCCGATGCCCATGAGTAGGTCGACGCCGGTGCCTCGACGCATGGCCATGATTGCGCCAGCGACGTCGCCGTCGGCAATGAACTTGATGCGCGCTCCGGCCTCGCGGACTTCACGGACTAGATCGTCATGTCGCGGACGGTCGAGGATGCAGACGGTGAGGTCGGCGACCGACATGCCCTTGGCCTTGGCTACGTGACGAAGATTGTCGCCGCACGGTGCCGTGATGTCGACGACATCCGCGGCCTCGGGGCCGGTGACGAGCTTGCGCATGTAGAAGACGGCGCTGGGGTCGTACATCGACCCGCGCTCCGATACGGCGAGGACGGATATCGCGTTGGACATGCCCTTGGCGCACAGGGTCGTGCCATCGATGGGATCCACGGCGACATCGACCTGCGGGCCGCTGCCGTCTCCGACCCGCTCTCCGTTGAAGAGCATGGGGGCGTCATCCTTCTCGCCTTCGCCGATGACAACGATGCCGTCCATCGAGACACTGCCGATGAGTTGACGCATGGCGTTGACGGCCGCGCCGTCGGCGCCGTTCTTGTCGCCCCGGCCGACCCACCTGGCGGCCGCCATCGACGCAGCCTCCGTGACCCGCACGAGCTCGAGGGCCAGATTGCGGTCGGGCGTCTCCATGGCGCTCATGCCTGACTCTCTCACGCGCACGGGCCGAGATGTGGCCGTGTCGGTCATCAGGGACGATGGTCAGGTGCCTCACGAAGCATCCGCCCCCCAGTCGGGCGATATCCCCCCGGGCGAGCTTCGTCCGACGGGTCGACCCAATGCGCGCCTGCGCCAGACGGTGCGCGACATGGTCCTGTCACTTGTTGTCGTCCTGGGTGCGATCGGGGTCATCCTGGCCATCACCTGGCGTCCGGCGCCTGATCCCGTCCGCGTCATCGATCCAGGTCCCGTGCTGGCCCTGGCCAGGGCGCAAGCGTCCTATCCCGTCCTGTACCCCGCCGATCTCGACGATGGCTGGAGGCCGACCAGTGCACGCTGGGAGATCACCCCGACATCGACACCGGATCCGGCCTGGCACCTCGGACTGGTCACCCCCGATGAGGACTACGCACAGGTGGGGCAGACGGCCTCGGGGAACACCGCCTACGTGATGGAACAGGTAGGGCGTTCCGCTCCGACGGGTGAGTGGGACGGGTGGCAGCGATACGAGTTCTCCGACGAACGAGCGCTGCTGCAGGTCACCGACGGGGTGACGATCATCGTGTCCGGGACGGCTCCATGGCAGACCCTGGAGTTCCTAGCCCAGCGCCTGAGCGCCAACGCGGTGCCGCCTCAATCTGGGGACTGATCTTCTTGAACTTCCCGGTTGTCAAGTGTTGCGGCCGCCCGCGCACCTTGACCACCAGAGCGTGAGAAGTCGGCGGCCGCGCACCTAATCCTCGTCCGACTGGGCAGCATCGAGGCGCGCCTGCGCGCCGGCGAGCCAGGACTCGCAGATGCGCGCGTACTCCTCGCCCCGCTCCCACAGGGACAGGGCTTCCTCGAGGGTTGCCTGCCCCGACTCCAGTGCGGCCACGACCTCCGCGAGGGCGGCGCGGGCCTCCTCGTATCCGATGGCGGGTTCGGACGGCGTGGTCATGGGCTCAGCGTAGATCCTGCACAGCGACGTCGAATGATCCGCGGGCGACGCGGGCATGCAGGGACTGGCCGGGTGCCACGTGCGCCGCGTCGCGCACAGCCTGGCCTTCCTCTGTCAGCAGGACGGCGTAGCCGCGATCAAGCGTCGCGGCGGGGGATAGCGCGAGCAGTCGTGCGCTGAGGTGCGTCACGTCGATTCGGCCCCGATCGAGTCGTTGATGGATCGATCGTCGCGATGCTGATGCCATCCGTGTCACTTCCTCTGCTTGTGAATGGACGGCGCGAGAGATCACATGGCGAAGCCGATCCTGTAGTTGCGCGATGCGCGTCCGCTCCTCAATGACGTCGGGGACGATGCGCTTCGCCGCATCGGTCGGCGTGGACGCGCGGAGATCCGCGACGAGATCCACGAGCGGCACGTCCTGTTCGTGACCGATGGCCGTGACGACGGGGGCCCGCGACGCGACCACCGCCCGGACAAGTCGCTCATTGCTGAAGGGAAGGAGATCCTCGACACTGCCGCCGCCGCGCGCGATCACGATGACGTCGATCCCGGGCTGGCCGTTGAGGTCGTCGAGCGCCTCGACGACTGCCCCCACGGCCGAGGCTCCCTGCACCGCGACCTCGCGAATCTCGAAGTCGACAGCGGGCCAGCGAAGACTGGCATTGACTGTCACGTCGCGGAGTGCTGCGCTGGCCCGCCCCGAGATGAGCCCGATTCGCCGGGGCAGGAATGGCAGAGGACGCTTGCGTTCGGCCGCGAAGAGGCCCTCCGCTTGGAACAGGGCTCGCAGTCGTTCGAGCTCCTCGAGCAGGGCTCCCCTGCCGACGGGACGGATTTCGTGAGCGCGGATCTGGAGTTGGCCGCGCATCGCGTAGAACTCCGGCCGCCCGTAGACGATGACCCGCTGGCCCTCGGCGAGGGGAGGGGCAACCGTGCCCACGACGTTGACCTCGGCAACCACGCTCAAAGAGATGTCGGCATCGGTGTCGCGCAGGGTCACGAAGACGGTGCGCAGGCCGGGGCGTCGGGAGATCTGCGCGACCTGGCCTTCGATCCAGATGCCTCCGAGGCGTGCGATCCACTCGCCGAGGAGGTTCGAGACCGTGCGTACCGGCGCCGGCGACTCGGGTGACGTCTCCAGGGCCATAGGGGCAGGCTACGGCCTCGGGTGCCGCTTCGGCCGTGGCGCCTTACGATGGATCTATGTCCGGAAGGGTCCTCCTCGCAGCTCCGCGCGGCTACTGCGCAGGAGTCGATCGTGCCGTCGTGACCGTGGAGAAGGCCCTGGACCTGTACGGCCCGCCCGTCTACGTGCGCAAGCAGATCGTGCACAACAAGTACGTCGTCCATCGCCTCGAGGAGCGCGGGGCGGTCTTCGTCGAGGAACTCGACGAGGTGCCCGAGGGCTCGACGGTGGTCTTCTCCGCACATGGCGTCGCCCCGTCTGTTCACGCCGAGGCGGCAGACCGCGACCTGAAGACCATCGATGCGACCTGTCCCCTCGTGACCAAGGTCCACTCGGAGGCGAGGCGCTTCGCGTCCGAGGGCATGCAGATCCTGCTCATCGGGCACGAGGGTCACGAAGAGGTCGTGGGGACGATGGGCGAGGCGCCCGACGCCATGACCCTGGTCGAGTCCCCTGACGACGTCGACAGCGTCGAGGTCGATCCCGAGCGTCCGCTGGTCTGGCTCTCGCAGACCACGCTGTCGGTCGACGAGACCATCGAGACCGTCGACCTGCTCAAGGCGCGCTTCCCCCTGCTCCAAAGTCCGCCGAGTGACGACATCTGCTACGCGACACAGAATCGCCAACTCGCCGTCAAGCAGATCGCACCGGAGTGTGATCTGCTCATCGTCGTGGGCTCGGGCAACTCCTCCAACAGCGTTCGTCTAGTCGAAGTCGGGCTCGAGGCGGGCGCGCGATCTGCCTATCGGGTCGACGGTGTCAACGAACTCGATGAGGACTGGCTGCGCGATGCGTCCACCGTGGGCGTGACCTCAGGTGCCTCCGTGCCCGAGGTGCTGGTCGACGGAGTGCTCGCGTGGCTCGCGGAGCGCGGGTTCGCCGACGTCGAGGAAGTGGCCAGCGCAGAGGAGACACTCGTCTTCGCGCTCCCGCCCGAACTTCGCCGCGACCTCAAGGCCGCGGGTCAGGCCTAGCCCTCGCTCGACGGGGCCGAGCGTCGGCGCCGCACGAGAACGATCACCAGAGCCACGATGGTGGATCCGAATACCCATGCTGCGTTGGCACCGAGGGTCGAGACGATCATGAACGCCTCCTGGACGAGCAGGCCACCTGTTGTTGGCAGGGTCAGCTGCCCCGCAGTGATCGTCGCGACGAAGAAGGCCAGCGGCGGTGCGATGACCGCGATGATGGCGTCCTGACGACGGACGACGAGGGCGCCGTAGATGCTCGCCGCCAGGAGCGACACACCCGTCAGCCAGCCGAGTTGCGTGCGTCCGACGACGAGGGCGTCGGCGAAACCCATCACCACCGTGACGCCGATGACGACGAGCCAGACTCCGCTGGCGCGCATCCCGGGAGCAGCGTGCGCGCGGCGCCCAGCGGGCAGGCCCTGGGCACCATCGGATTCGATGGGTGTGTCGGTGGGGTCGGGACGAGGGGCCACCTCCGCGTACTCCAGCGAGGGGTCGTGGTCGACCGACGCCAGCGGGACAGGGCTGGGAGCCGAGGGCGTCGCAGCAGCAGCGGCGGCAGGCGTCACCGTGACAGGCGGGCCTGACGTGCTCGGGGACACGGGGCTCGACGATCCGCCCAGGGTGACGGTGCGCAGCCCCACGGCTTGATCCAGCGTGAGCGCCGGCACAGCCGCGTCGGCCGCATCTCCCTCGGCCCGCAAGGACCGGAAGAGTCGCCCGGTGCTGGCAGCAGACTCGCTCACGGCCCCAGGCTACGGCAGGCCCACCGCCTGCTGCTCGGAGCCGAGCCGCGAAGGTGCGGCCGAGTCGCGAGTGCGTTGCGTGATGGGAGTGGGCTCGGCGATGGCACCCTCGCCGATGCCGTGGTCGCCGAGACGACGAGCGGTGACCAGGACGCGACCGTCGAAGGATCCGACCATGCGGTTGTAGTGGCTCACGGCGGCATCGAGCGAGGAGCCCATCTTGCGCATGTGGTCGGCGAACGTGCCGAGGCGTTCGTGGAGCTCGCGCCCGAGCCGGTGGATCTCGCGTGCGTTGTCAGCGATGGCCTCCTGACGCCACACGTGCGACACGGTGCGCAGCAGGGCAAGCAGCGTGGTCGGCGTGGCGACGATGACATTGCGGGCGAACGCCCTATCGAGAAGCGCCGGATCCTCGCGAAGCGCGACCCCGAGCATCGACTCGGCTGGAAGGAACATCACGACGGCATCGACGGAGTCGTCGTACTGGCGCCAGTAGTCCTTGGCGCCGAGTCGATCGGCATGAGCCGACACATCGCGTGCATGCTGCGTGAAGAGAGTCGCTCGCGCGTGAGGGTCATCCTGTGCCTCGGCCTCGAGAAGGGCACCCAGGGGAACCTTGGCATCGACGATGATCCGTCGACCGGCCGCGAGATCGATGACCATGTCCGGACGCTGGATCCCGCTGTCGCTCGTCCGCACGTCCTGCTCGATGAAGTGCACTCGATCGATGAGCCCTGAGGTCTCGACGAGGCGCCGGAGCTGCGCCTCGCCCCATCGTCCGCGCACGTCGGCGCGTCCTAGCGCCGCTGCGAGTTGGCTGGTCTCACGGCGCAGACCCTGCGCCGTGGACTCGACGTAGCGCAACTGCTCGCCGATCTCGCTGCGCAGGCCCGCTTGGTCGCTGCGTCGGAGCGCCTCGGCCTCCTCAAGGCGGCGGCCGAGTTTGTCGAGAGCGTCGACAACGCCGTCAAGCTGGGAGGGCGCCGTGGCGATGCGTGCGCGTCGGCGGCCCAGGAGAACGCCCGCGGTGACGGAGAACACGGCGACGATGAGGCAGGCCACGAGAAGGGTCATCCAGTCCATGCGCTCACGGTGACACGGGGGTCCGACACCGCTCCCTGGCGCGGGGCCAGGCCCGCCTAGGATCGGGCCACTATGGCACTCACCATTGGCATCGTCGGACTCCCCAATGTCGGCAAGTCCACGCTCTTCAATGCCCTTACGGAGAACGACGTGCTCGCGGCGAACTATCCCTTCGCCACCATCGAGCCCAACACCGGCGTCGTCGAGGTGCCCGACCCGCGGCTCGGCGTACTCGCTCAGATCTTCGGCTCCGAGCGGATCCTCCCGGCGACGGTGACCTTCGTCGACATCGCCGGCATCGTCAAAGGGGCCAGCGAAGGCGCAGGCCTGGGCAATCAGTTCCTGGCCAATATCCGCGAGTCCGATGCCATCTGCCAGGTCCTGCGCGCCTTCGAGGATGACGACGTTGTGCACGTCGAAGGTCGTGTCGATCCTGCCGAGGACCTGGCGACCATTAACACCGAACTCATCCTCGCTGACCTGCAGACGCTCGAGAAGGCGATCCCGCGCCTGCAGAAGGAGGCACGCCTCAACAAGGATCGGGCTGAGACGCTCGCCACGGCGGAGAAGGCGCAGGAGATTCTCAACGCCGGCACGACGATCTTCGCTTCGGGTCTCGACGCTATGCCGATCCGCGAACTCTTCCTGCTCACGGCTAAGCCCTTCCTGTACGTCGTCAACGCCGACGAGTCGCAGCTGTCGGACCCGTCGTTCCGCCAGAAGATGCGGGACCTGCTCGCTCCCGCCGAGGTGGTCTTCCTCGACGCCAAGATCGAGTCCGAGCTCGTCGGGCTCGACCATGCCGAGGCGCTGGAGCTGCTGCAGTCCATCGGACAGGACGAGTCGGGGCTCGATGCGCTCGCTCGCGTCGGCTTCGACACCCTCGGCCTGCAGACCTATCTCACGGCCGGGCCCAAGGAGGCGCGCGCCTGGACGATCCGCAAGAGCTCCACGGCTCCAGAGGCCGCGGGCGTGATCCACACTGACTTCCAGAAGGGCTTCATCAAGGCCGAGATCGTGTCCTTCGATGATCTTGTCGATGCTGGCACGATGGTTGAGGCGAAGTCCCGCGGCAAGGTCCGCATGGAGGGCAAGGACTACGTCATGCAGGACGGTGACGTCGTCGAATTCCGCTTCAACGTCTAGGCCAGGGAGAGCGCTATGGCCGACAAGGTCACGGGTCCCGAGTCGTACTTCCCGTCGATCGAGAAGAAGTACGGCCAACCGATTTCCTCGTGGATGGAGCGGCTCGACGCGGTGAAGGACGCCAAGCACATGGAGCAGGTGGCCTACCTCAAGGAGATGGGCATGGGTCACGGTCACGCCAATGCGATCGTGGCGGTCTACCGCCGGGACAATTCACTCTGAACCAGGGGTCCGATGATCATCTGCCAGTTCATCTTCAAGCCCGGGCAGTACGACGACGACTTCCATCGCCTGGACGGTCAGATTGACACGTTCGCGAGTTCGCTGCCGGGCTTCCGTGCGACCGAGACCTGGCAGTCCGCCGACGGCGCAGTCGTCAATGCGACGTACTACTTCGACGACATGGCGTCGGTACGCCAGCTCGCGCAGTTCCCGCAGCACCTCGAGGCCAAAGGGCAGTATCAGCGCTGGTACGACGGCTACCAGATCGTGGTGAGCGAGCTGACGGCCTCGTACGGGGACGGCCGCCTGCCGCACGTGACGCAGCTAGACACGTGAGGGCCCGTAGGCAGTCATGGCAGGATCGCGACCATGAGCGATGACTACTCGGCCCTCGCCTACTCAGTCGAGCGCACCTATCCGGTCGACGTCGACCGCATGTGGCGCGCGTGGACTGATGCCGCGGAACTCGAGCAGTGGTACGCGCCCACCGATCTCAGCGTTGTCCCGGGCTCGGTCGTCTCCGATCCTGTGATCGGGGGTCGCTGGGCGGTCGCGGTCGATGCGACGGCGTACGGGCACATCGCGTACTTCTGGGGACGCTATGACGACGTCTCCCCGCAGTCGCGCCTCATCCACTCACTCAGCTACTCGCAGGATGAGGCCGACTTCGTCGCCCACGACGATGATGCGCCGTACCACGACATCGTCGTCGACATGGAGCCGCGCGACGGGGGCACGTGGGTGCGCTTCGCGCAGTACGGCGATATGCCCGCGGATCAGGCCGCGATGGCCCAGGCCGGCATGGAGAGCTACTTCGACTCCCTCGGCGCACATCTGCACACCTGATCGTGCACGTCCTCCGCCCGTTATCGACGCTAACGACGCCGCTAACGTCGCTCACCGGCGGAGAGCGTGCCGCGCGGTGCTAAGCCCTCCGCGCGGAGTTCGAGCGAGGCCAGCTCGGTGATGACCGCCTGATCGCCGCGGCGCCACGCTCCCGCGGGGTCATCGCTGATGCGGGCCAGCAAGTGCAGCGGCTGACGCGCCATGGCCCGCAGCGCGAAGAGATCGAGGTCATCGGTCGAGTCAAGGAATCGCCGAGCCGCGGTGGCGCGGCGAATGAAGGCGACGCGGATCGGCACCCAGAGCATCGCCCACGAGGCTATGCCGAGCACGGCGAGCGCGATCGCGAGGAAGCGGGCGAGCATCGACACGGCATCCGCGGACGCTTGTCCCGCCTCGGCGATGGACACCGATGCGCTGCTCATCCCGTCGAAGGGTGATTGCAGTGTCCCTCCGATGAGGGGTACGCCGGCCAGCGCCTCTCCGGCACTCGCGAATCGATCAGACATGTCGGTCGCACTGTCGGCAACCGCGAGCCCGGGGGTCGCAAGATTCATCATCAGGTCGTATAGGCGCAGCGCGATCCAGATCCATAGGGCGCTCCACAGCACGAGCCACGCGTCGCCGAGGATCTGGCGCGTGCGCCGCGCGGGGATCTCCGAGTACCAGGTCATGTCGTCTCCCTCGTCCGATCTGCGCCCACCGTAGGCTCCCGGCATGGCCATCTCACTGCAGCGGGTCCCCGGCGAGTACGCCGTCCACCGCCTCGCCCCGGACGCCGATATCCCCGCGGAGGCGTGGGACGCGCCCTTTGTCAGCATCGGCCGGTCGCGCGACGAGTTGAGCATCGTCACGGGCAACGGCATCCACATCGAGAGCGACAGCAAGGTCGGGCCGTGGCTCGCCTATCGCGTCCCCGGGGCCATCGACTTCTCCGCCACCGGCATCATGGCCGCGCTCACCGCCCCGCTGGCCGAGGCGGGCATCGGCATCCTCGGCGTCTCGACGTACGACACCGACTACCTCCTCGTGCACGCTGATGCGGGAATCGCAGCGGAGATCGCCTGGCGCGCCGCGGGCATCGAGATCGAGTGACTGTCGTCGTCGCCGCGGCCATCGAGCGCGACGGCCGCTACCTAGCGGCGCGGCGTACCAAGCCTGACTGGGCCGCGGGCCGATGGGAGTTCCCCGGCGGCAAGGTCGAGCCTGGCGAGAGCGAAAGCGACGCACTCGTGCGCGAGATCCGCGAGGAACTGGGCGTCGAGATCTCGGTCGGGGTGCGCGTGCCGGGGGAGTGGCCACTACACGACGAACTCGTCTTGCACCTCTACGTCGCCACGCTCATGGATGGCGAGCCCATGCCGCTGGACCACCACGACGAATTGCGCTGGCTCACGCCGGACGAGTTCGACGACGTCGCCTGGCTGGACTCCGATCGCGACGCGGTGGCGGGGCTTGCGAACCTGACCACGTAGAGTCACCCGGTGACTGCCACCCGCTCCGACCTCCGTAATGTCGCCATCGTCGCCCACGTCGACCACGGCAAGACGACCCTCGTCGACGCCATGCTGTGGCAGTCCGGGGCCTTCCGCGCCAACCAGGATGTCGACGACCGGGTCATGGACTCGATGGACCTGGAGCGCGAGAAGGGCATCACGATCCTCGCCAAGAACACCTCGGTGAAGTACGCCGGA
>Ga0129333_10007458_pt1 | contig 10325 bp, 8 predicted proteins | sample CPB6_08_DNA_FD_94474 | JGI IMG/M metagenome (GOLD analysis project Ga0129333, IMG submission 94474) | Freshwater to marine salinity gradient microbial communities from Chesapeake Bay, USA - CPBay_Sum_0.6_0.8_DNA | ecosystem: Environmental > Aquatic > Marine > Coastal | place: USA: Chesapeake Bay...
ACTGTTCCGGCGCCGCCTGCACCTGGTGTAAAAATGTAATTTCTTATAGATTTTCTTGCCATCTTTGTCTACCTTGTAGTAATTTAACTATTTATACTCCAAAAACCACAGCAATATTATCCACATAACTCTTTGGAGTCACGCTGTTTGCGGTGTAACTGATCTGAGAAGTGTTCAGAGTGATATTGCCAGTGGTGACAATATTACCAGTTGTTCGTATTTCATTATTAGCAGAAGTAATGACAACTCCGCCCGTTTTAACGCCTGTGTCAACTTCAAAATATGAATTGGCCATTTGTGTTTCCTATACCTTATTTACCTATACGCCCACGTATTCTGCTTTATGCTTGACATAATTGTCAGTATAGGTACCTGTGTAGTACACATACACATTGGCACCCACAACTGCTGCTGACACACTGCCTAGTCCTGCATTGCCTGTGAATACCTTGTTGTATTGTGTTCTATAAGCGGTGGTCCCATCATGCAATACCATTACCTCGCTGCTTTCATATTCATTGTAGTGTTTTACATTGATTATATATTTGGCACTGCGCACAACTCCTTTGTCAAACACATCCATAATGGTCTGACTGGTACCCACAGCTAGATTAGCTGGACTGTACAGCAGTGGACCGTCTGACAAAAATTGATACCTGGTGTTTGCGGTGGTCTCGCCAAGTGTGATACGTATGCTTTCATTTTCAGCTGTGAGTGTGTTGTACCCAAGCGGAGCAGTTAAGCCAACAATTTCGCTGGTTAGTGTTACTGTGCGGATATCAATAGCATCGCCAACTGCTGGTGCTTCTGTGAACACCACTGTGGCGTTACCTGAAAACGTGTTATAAGCCACGCTAGGATGCTGTACCACACCGTTGAGTGTTACAAATGTTCCATTGGTAGTAGCAGCTCTACTGATCACAAATTCTGTTTGAACTCCGTTGCCGCTGAACTGATCATCTGTAACCACGGTGAGTGCAGACGTCTGAGGACTGAACCATTGACTGCCGGTATAATACTCAATATCAGATGTCAAATTGTTGAAACGTATCATGCCTGTGGTAGCAGAACCATAGCCTTGTGCACCACCTGGACGCTGTGCTGTGGTACCCACAGGTAACAACATGGAATCCGTACTGTTAATCTGTAACTTAGCGCCTGTGACCAAGTTAGCACCAACGGCACTGTTACCAATCAGCACCTGATTGTATGCACTACGAGTGTTGGCCCAGATCAAGGTAGCGTCATTGCTACCACGCACATAGAAATCACGATTGGCGTTTTGTTGATCATTAAACCGTGCGCCTTGACTGACATTCAAATTGCCGCCAATGCTGGTCCCACCTTGTACATACAGTGCACCTTCTGTTGTGGTGTTACTAACTGTGCTGTTAGCAACAACAACCTGTCCAGTGAATGTGGCTATCTGATTAGCATCAACACGCAGAGCCAGTGTGCTTGCGCCATCGTCACGCTTGGTCCACAGTTGTGCCTGGCCACCAATGCCGTTTGTAGCAGCAGTAGTGCCTTGATTGACCCAACGCCATGCGCCAATTTCTTTGTAGTCTGCTGTTCCACCAGTGTAAGCATACGCACCAAACACGCCGTTGAAATCACCGTCTTGTGTTACCACAGGTGCTGTGCCTGTTCCTCTGCTGGTGCTTACTGTCCATCCTGGTGTCTGCCCAACAGTGTTGGCAGCAATGGTGCTCTGCGGGTTATAGGCATCACCTTGATAGCGAATGTTAAAGGTATCAGTTGGTGTTTGTGTGTCACCTGCCACGCCCACGCTCAGCATGTATCCACTGAATGTGTTGGCAGTTACCTGGAAGTTGAAGTTTTCGTTGCGCTGTGTGATTGCTAGATTACTGGTTGCCGCACTGTCAATGAACAGAACACTGTTGCCAGTAAAGGAAGTAAGTTTGAAATCAGCACTAATATTAGCACTGGTAAAAGTGGCTTGACGTGGAGTTGCGTTACCAATGTACACATTGTCCATGTTGCTGCTTTGGCCGTTGGCACTTTGTGGACTGATCTTAACAGCACCAGTTGGGCTAAGATTAGCATAACCGTTTCCACTGAATTCAACATTACGGCCCTGTGGAGTTGTACTGGTCAGTACAAATATATCTTTAAAGTAACCAGTTGCTGGTGCTGATGTACCAACGTCCATGTTGTTGATACTGCCAGTCACTCCTGCTGGGTTAATAGTAACCAGGCCTGTGGCCCCAGTTGGACTAAATGTTATTGCAGCGTTTGTGCCTGTAGCACTTACACTGTTGTCCACTACCACGCTGTGTAGATAGCTGAGTGCGCCAGTACCAATGCCACCCTTAACCACCAATGCACCAGTGGTTTGACTGCCACTGGCAGTGGTGTTGCTTAACCATAGACTTCCAAATTGCACGTTGCCATATGTTCCACTATGTACACCGTTGGTTTCTGTGGCGTCTTGTAAAAAGGTAAAGTTTTCTGTGGTATTTTGCCAACCAAAGAATGCGTGTCCGTCTGCACCCTTATAATAGTGCGCACGAACACCAACATCGCGTCCATCATCCACACTCAAAGGTGTAAGATTAGCAAAAGTATGCAGTTCTATGACTGCATCTTGAACCGAAAGATTCTGTGCTCCAATGGTAACTGTGTTACCCAGCACAGTCAGGTTGCCTTGTACAGTTAAATTGCCACCAACATAGCTGTTGGCTCCAACTGCAATACCGCCGTACACAATCAGTGCGCCAGCAGCCGGACTGGTAGCTTCTGTTGTGGCAAATATCTTGGTCACGCCAGTTTCAGTAATCTGTATGCGTCCTATGCCTTGACCATCACTGATTAGGATATTATTATTAACTGTCTCCAAGCCAGTCATGGTGTTGGCGCCAAGCACCACATTATAGTCGCCTGTGGTTAATTGACTACCAGCATTGTAACCAAACAGTTGATTGGTGCGTGAGGTTGAAAGCAGATTCAAACCAGCATTTGAACCAACTACCGTGGTTTCCTGTCCAGGACCTGAATAACCTGCGCGATAACCCAGCAGGGTGTTGTCTGCTGCGTTGGTGTTGGTATTACTGGCCTCACTGCCAATGATTGTGGATTTTATCCCAAAATTTGTACCGCTGCCAATCTTCTGGCCTATGATCACACTGTCTGTGCTGAGAAATTGTGTAGCGGTGTTGCCAGCCAACAGGATAGAGGTTTGTGAAGCTTCTAGTACCACACGTCCACTGCTGAATGCAGCCGGACCACCAACATTTAAATTAGCACCAATGGCTGCGCCGCCCTGCACAACAAACGCACCTACATTGCTGTTAGTACTGTTCAGTCCACTTACCACAAAGGTGTTGCCGCCTGCGTCAATACGAATTCTTGGTGCGCCGGCGCCATCTGACACAACCACTTGGTTGCTCAAGCTGGCGATCACATTGCCATCATAGCTGCCCAAAATAACATTGTAACTGCCTGTGCTAACCGCATTGCCTGCAAAGGCACCTAAGAAACTGTTATTGGTTCCACTCACGCTACCACCGGCCATATGACCAATCAAGGTGTTATCTGTGCCAGGAGCTGTGTTTCCTGCACCTGCACCAACAATAGTTGAACGATCACCTATGCTGGTGCGTCCAATATGACCACCCAACACTGTAACGTTGGCACCTAAACCAGTATACAATGATCCAAAGCTGACAGCCATGGTGTTTGGTTGTGTGGGCGGTGCCTGCACATACACACGACCTGCTTCAAAGCTGGCGCTGGTACCTACATTTAGATTGCCACCAACAAAGATACCACCCGATCCAGTAACATTAAGAGCGCCAACATTGGCGAGAGTGGAGTTGATATTGTTATCAACTAACACTGCTGCATTAGCAGCAGGTAACCAGATGCTTTTTAATCTATCTGGTTGAATATAAATGTCTTTGTTTGTGCCGCCAAAGGTATGAATTTCTGCACCTTTGGCGTTGGTTGTTCTTAGAGCCAGCGCACCGTTGTTGTTGGTGTCTGTGATCATGAATGCATAGCGAGTGCTGGCCAGTTGACTTACTTGTACAATTGGCACATTGCCATCAATGGCTGTTAGTCCGCCTGTTGAGCCAAACTGACTGCCAATTCCGCCAACATTCAAGTTAGCAAATACTGCTGCGCCACCTCGTACTTGAAACGCTCCTGTGCTGGTGTTCACACTGTCTACTGTGTAAGCATCAATTATGGTGTTACCAATTATCAAGTTGGCATAGGTGGTATTGTTGATTGATCCTGTGGTTGTGCCTGTTTCGCTGGTTAGAACGCCAGCAAAACCCACATTGGCTTCGCGCCAGATCCAGGCAGCATTTACTGGGTTTAAATTACGATTAACTAGCACGCCAACGTCATATGTTGGACTGCCCACATAACCATTGTTAAAGATCACCAACGGATCATTGATTAAAGTGTTAACACTGTTAATTGTTTGTGTGGTTCCAGAAACACTGAGATTTCCGTTGATTGTGATATTGGACGCTATGGTTACATTGGGATTGAACAGCGTTCCCACAATGGTTTGCGCAGCAATTTTTTCGTTTGCAAATATGGTTGCATCAGTGATCTGATTGTTTTTTATTCTCGTAACGGCCATGAACCTAGCTCCTGAAAGGCATTGATTTTAACTATTTAGCGAGATTTTGGATTATGGCTGTGAACCAGGGTAAAACAGCAATGTGCGCAGATTATTGATCGTTGAAGTAGGTGCGACCTATTTTGGCTCTAGTTGTGCCTGTGCCAGACACGGCTGTGGCCACCAAACGTACCACACCTAATCCGTCAATGCTAGCACTCCAGGTAACAAGATCAGTTTGTGTGCCCACTCTGCTTTTGCTTGCTGCAACCACATTAGCAGAAACATTATTGTGTACAAGATAAATTTCACCAACTTGATATTGTGCAGTAGTGGTATTTTTTACAGTAAAATCATAGATTGCACTGCGATATTGAGTGATATTAAAAGTATCCAGTGTGGTGCCGCCGCCAGTACTGACATTGGCAAACAGGGTGTTGATAAAAGTTGGATTTGATGCAAAAGCTATGCCAGCAGCTAAAAATCTTACTTCTAAAATATCTGATGCCAGCGGCACATCTACCATGTTCAGACTAGTTCCTGTTACAGTGTAAGTTGTGGTTGGAGCCTGTAAAACACCGTTGATACTCACCAACACAGTGTCTGTGGTAGCCCCTTGACTCAACGTAAAGCTGGTGTCTATTCCATTTGGTGTTATTAACTGACTGCTTACTGTGTTTGGTGCACTAGCATTATCCCATTCTGTGCCAGTATACCATTCAATTGTACCCAGTTCCGTATTAAACCGCATGTCGCCAGTTTCTGGAATTGGAGGTCTTTCAGCCGTGATACCCACTGGCACAAGTAAAGAAGAAGTGGTATCTACTCTTAATCTATTGGTCAAAGCAGGATTTACTATGATTTCTCCAGCTGTACTGTTTAGAATGTTATCGTAAATGCTTAGATCGCCAATGAAGTTGAATGTGTCTGTGAATCTCGCTGCCTGGGTATTATTAACTGTGATCACTACATTGGCCACACCCAAACCGTTATCTTGCACGATCACCTGACTAGATGCTTGAAATATTCTATTGGTATTTGAAATAACCACACGCTCGTCAACATACTGCTTGGTAGCAGCATCAGCTCCGTTAACCGGAGTTTCAATATTTGAAATTCTATGATTGTTTACATCAATCACACCTAGTCCATCTGGACTGATCCTGATATCAGTGTCTACACCTAGTCCACTGATCACTTGATTAATAATCTGAATGCCGCCCAAACGTGTGATACCAGCTGAATTAAAGGTACTGCCATCATAGGTCAAAGAAGCAGATGCTATGGCAGCATTACTGGCATTGGTATAAAGCAAACGGTTAGCACCTGCTGACCCAATCTGAATGTTGTTGGCTCTAAACGCAGCGTTACCAGCAAAATATCTTATGCCAGGATGCACATACATCATGTTGTTGGCTTCAAAATATGGCACATAGGTAGGTGTACCAAATGTGTAGATAAATTCGCCTGTGATGTTTAGATTGGCGTAACCAACTGTACCAGCACTTTCAATTGAAGTGGCGTAAAAAGTGTTGTTGCTAGTAAAAAACAATAGATCAGGGTCATCATTTAGAATGCCTGAACTGTCTGTGAAAGTGATTCTACCTGGTGTAAGATTTTGAACCTGTAAATCTGCAGTGGTTGATCTACCTGATATAACAGCATTGCCGCCTACAGTAGTATTACCTGTGATATTGGTATTTGATACAATGTTAACGTTACCAGTACCGTTTGGTATCAATGTAAGATTTTGATTTATACTACTGGTTTTAATATAGGAATTAACGCTGATATTGCCTTCCACAGTTAGACGTTCTGTGGTCGCACTGGTGTTCACCCCCATACGGAAGTTGCTAAAATCTAAATAAACCAGTGTTTGTGCACCAGTGCCCGGATCTGTTACAAAGTTGAGATCTACCCCTTGCCTATCCAGGGTTGAAAGTAACATGGGTCCAGCAACTCGTCCAATAGCCATTATGCTCTCCTACAAGATTATTTATTGGCTATCAAATGGTGTCTGTGCTTGGGAAATTGTGCAAAATTATGATAGTTTGCCCCAAAGGAGGCGGACTGGTAAAAGTTACCGTTGTAGTACCATTAAAAGTATATGCCACTCCAGGATTTTGGAAAATATTACCCACATATATCAATACCTGTGTTTCCTGCCCAGACGTATAGGATCTGCTCATGGTAAAAGTGGTTCTTGTGCCATCTGCTGCTTCAAGGTTGGCGCCCGGCGACCCAGCACCCTGACTGTCTTTTACAATTTGGCTTACTCCAACCTTGGCAATGGTGTTCCATACTGCATTATAATACACTTCTACTCTATTGGTATCTGTGTTGAATCTAAACAGTCCGTCCACCGGCGACCCGGTACGTAAACTAGTAGGGCCAAATGGCATTCTTGCCGAATAACCTTGACTTTCTATCTCGCGATTTTTTAAAAATCTTCCCATGTTTAGATACCTGTAAAGCTGGTTGTGGCTATCACAGCATCTGCCACGCTGGCATTTGCGTAGATAAAATCTCCATTGTTGAACAGCAATCTTTCGGCCTCCATGATATAGGTATCATTGCTAGCAATGTTTAGGTTGCTATAAATGATGTTGTTACCGTTGGCAACGAACCCTGATGGAGCAATAAAAACATTTACTAGAACCGAGCTAGCACTCTTGTTACAGAAATATGCTGTGGTTACTGCACTATTACCTACTGATGTATAGATTGCTGCGGCAACGCTGTCTGTAAGAATTGAATTTGATATTGACATACTTGGTGAGCCTTAAAATATTATGCTATACACAATAGCACGTGATTTACTGATCAATTCCTGATTAGTAATTCCTTCGTCGTTGGTTACATAAAGACCAGTTCCGCCAGTACTGACATTTGATGCTACTACTACGTTATAGTGATCAATCACAGGCGAAACAGGATTGCCTGGTATTTTTTTAATATGCAGATTTGCATCCAGTTTTAACTCTGATGTAGGAGCAATATAGATATTACCACCATTGGCATTCAAAATGGCAAAATTTGCCACATTAAGATTAGCGCCTAGCTGCGGCAATGCATCATCAACTAATCTGGTGTTACCAGTGCTGGTGGCCACTAAATTGTAGTAAATGCTACCATCATCAGTAATTTGCCAGTTTTGTGAGATTTCGTTCCATCTTAAATGTACATTTGGTTCAGTGCCTCGAACCACAGTGATTCCAGCATTTAAAATTGGAGCGCCAGTTACACCTTTGTTAAGTGTAATGATATTGTCATAGATATCAGTGTTTGTGGTGCTGATTGTGGTAGAACTTCCTCTAGCAAACAAATTGCCATTGATAATAACATTGCCTGAATCCAAAACTATGGGATCAGATGCATTTATGGTACGGATTACATAAGGACCACTAGCGTTTTTTATAATACTCATAGGAAATTAACCATTTGCTTTATTTATGAGTTGAAACTGCTTAAACACAAATGGCTACCAGTTTGGTAGCCATGTGTTAAATCAATTTTGCATTGAATTACTTGCTGCTGATTCTTACTGTGATATCACTTGCACTTACATTAGCAGGGGTACCAAATGTCCATTTGTAGCTTTGGCCAGTTGAACTGTACACCTTGCGGTTGGTAATTTTGGCCACGTTAAATGTACTGGTGTCAATAAAATCTGCTGTGATTGTCATTGTGCCCTCACTGTATGGATTGTTATTTGGACTGGTTACCAGTTTCAATGTTTGCAGTGTGCCTGCGTTGTTTGCCACAAATGTACGAGCACCACGAGCTTTAACTAGGTCAGCTGTGAGTATACCTTCGCTGGCGCTGGTGAAGAAGCAGTTGGCCACAATACTGTTTGCTGCTGTGGTAAATGCATCAATCGCCACTGTGCCTGCTGCTGAATAAGTGTTTGCACCGGTGAATGTAATCACCGGATCTGCAACATACCCAGAACCTGCGCTGGTTATTGCCACATCCTTGATAGCACCGTTAGCATGCAGATACACAGTGCCCACTGTAGCAGTAACACCCCCAGTGTTAGTTGGTGCTGCTACTGTGGCAGCTACGTTAGCTGAAAAATAACCTAAACCAACATTACTGAAAGTTACAGTGGCGTTACCTGATGTAATAGTTACACCTTCGCCAGCAACACCTGGTCTCTTGGCAAAGGGCTGTGATGTGCCTGTACCATAGGGGTTAATATATTTGTTTTTAATAGGACGTCCCATTTGTTTATCTCCTTGTTATGGCGTTCTAGGCCTCGCGGTGGGTGCCGCAAAGTCCTCATATGAGGCTCAGAATGATTAGAACAAAATTATTTATCATAAAGTTTGCTTTAAACCAACTGATACTATATAATAACACTTGGTGCTAGTCAGACAGCATCCTGTTTAGTTCAATACCTGGGGCAACCCAGGTATTTTTTTGACCAACAAAAAACCGCCTTGCGGCGGTTTAATGTTTCCCATCCCGAGTGGAATTATTGGAAGCTGAGGTTGCTTACGCTGATCTCGCCCAGGTAATCTGCTGCGTTACCTAGAGAAGAAGCAGTGTTGGTCAATTCAACATAACCATAACGTGTCATAAAGCCCACGACTGGTTCAAATGTTGATGGATCCAGTACAACACCAGAACTCATTAGAGGAACATATGGGCAGTAGAATGCTGCTGCATCTGCCTCACTGCTACCCTTGTAGCCAACCAACACAGCCTGGCTGTCACCAGCATAGCTGTCCACATACACACGCATTGCGCCATTCAGTGTACCAACAAACTTGGTGTTAGTTGGTGCTTCAAAGGTACCTTCTGTGGTACGTGCAAAAGCGGAGGTTGTTGCACTCTGTAGCACTGTGAGTGTAGCTGGGCTAACCACTGCCCAGTTACCAGCACCACGACGTGTGCGGCTTGCAATCTTGTTTGCAACACGGTTGATCAGAACAGCCAATGCAGCATGCTCATCACCAACAAAAGTAGCTGTGCCAGACACGGTGCTCTGGTCAAAGGTTTCTTCGGTTGCTGCTAGGCTACGCAGTGAGCCCAGAATTTCTTGGTCAATCTCAACAGTGATCTCTTGAGCAAGAGCTGCCATGATTTCTGCTTCGATGTCAAGACCATGCATGGCTTGTGCATCTTGTGCAGCTTCAAATGTCCAGCGAGCTGACAGCTTGCGTGACTTGGCTTCAACAACTTGCTTCATGATTTGCACGTTGATACGGTTACCTGCAACACCTTCTAGTGTGCTAGTGCTGCTTGGACGACCGCCGGTGTTTGCTGTGCTGGTAGCACCAGAATAGCCAACAGCAATCTTGAATGGGCTTAGAGCCTCTTCACCTGCTGTGGTACCTGTTGCTAGATCGCCAGAACCAGAAGCTTGGCTATCAGCATAACGTACACGTAGTGTGTGAATCTGTGCTACTGGACCAGTCATTGGCTGAACACCCACAATCTCGTTAGCGATAACTGTTGGCATCACACGGCGAATCACTGGAAGAATCACACGGTTTAATGTTGCTACGTTGCTGGCAGCAGTTGCTCCTGCTGTTGCACTTTCTGCCAGATACTTGCGGGTGTTCTCAAGGATTACACCCATTGTGGTTCTCTTGGAACCGTTTAAGCCTTCTAACAGGGCTTCTTTGGTTTCGCCCCAACGGCTTTCTAGTAGTGCGCTTGTCATTTTATTTCCTTCTCCTGTTTAGGGTTATTAATTAAGCCCTGCTAAACGCTTGATATCAAT
>Ga0129333_10007460_pt1 | contig 10324 bp, 10 predicted proteins | sample CPB6_08_DNA_FD_94474 | JGI IMG/M metagenome (GOLD analysis project Ga0129333, IMG submission 94474) | Freshwater to marine salinity gradient microbial communities from Chesapeake Bay, USA - CPBay_Sum_0.6_0.8_DNA | ecosystem: Environmental > Aquatic > Marine > Coastal | place: USA: Chesapeake...
ACCCACTGGCAGATGTTGGCGATGCACTGCCGTTTAGGTGCGCTGACGCCAGCAAGGTCGAAAGCTGCCGCAAGCTCAAACTCGACCACTTCGCGGTTCTCGATGGTCTTGCGATCGACGTAATAGATCTCACGCGGAAACTCAGCCGTGGGGTCTGGGCTGTACGGACTGACACCACCGGGGAAGTTGGCATCGTCGAGATACCGTGCCAGTGTGCGGATCCGGGTGAATTTGGCACCCTCCAACCCATCCGGCAACGTCAGCAGCAATGCCGTGATGGTGCTGAGGATGTTGCTGACGCGGATCTTGGGGCGTGGGAGCTGACCATTGCCGCTGTATTCAAAACCGTCAGCCTCGACGGGAAAACGCTGATAGCTATTGCCGTTCCATACCACCTCGCCATTGTTGTTTAGGCTCGTGCCAGCGTGGAAGCGGTACAACTCGTCGGTGCCATGCTGCGCCGTGTTGAGTTGCAGCTCAAACAGCTCAATGATCGCGCCGGGTGCAACTTCCTGTAAAGCTGAGACTGGTACGGTCATGGCTCAAATACTTGCCGGAAGGTCGCTTCAATTTGATTAACGTTAAACCCAATAAGATCTCGGGTCCAATTAAGGCACACCCACTTAAGTGCAGTAGCAGTATCAGGCGGGGTCCAATCGAAGCTAGCAGCGTCAGCGGCACGTGCATTCAAGAAAGTTTCGATGATATCAGCGTCAGCATCTTTTACTATAAAAGTTAAGGCCCACTCTTTAGCATCCTGATTTAGGCCGAAAGTTACTCGTTGCTCGTAACCGTCTCCAAATTTAGTACTGCGCACTGACGGACTAGACTGCTTACGGATTGGGTAAACAGGTGCGTAACTAGGAAATGTAGCCATTATGCGAGTAAGCCTCCAGGACGTTTTTGTTTGATCAGCTCAGACTGGACAGCAGCCGAGATGGCGCGTCCCAGTTGGTTGCCTTGCTGGTCATTACCTTGGACGCTGGTGCCTTTTGCGTCCACATTAACCACAACACTGATGCTGTCAGTGCTGCCATGGGCTTCGACCCCTAACCGTCCCCCGGGACCACGCTTAAGCGGCATGATTGCTTCAGGGCCAGCTTCACCCATAAGGCCTGGGCTTAATGCCCCACCGTCGCGGAAAGCAAAAAGTGTAGGTTTAGTAACTACACTATTAGTAAATGTCCCACCACGTGCAAATTCTGCTATACCATTAGCAAAACTAGCACCTTTAGCCGCTTTCTTAAAAACAGCACCGTCTGCGGCTCCTACGCCAAAACCTTTCAGTATCATTAACATTATCTGTTTCGCTATAATGTCTGATACTAAACGCAAGAACGATTGATATATGTTTTGGAACATTTTACTGAAAGCTTCTTGTACATTCCCTGTACCCTCAATTAGGGACGAAAATGCCTGAGCTAATGCACCACCTAGCTCAGATTGAATAGTCTCAGCAAAAGATGCTACCTCTTCATCAAGACTTTCAAGATCGGCTTCCCACTGCTTCATCACATCTGTAATGTCACGACGATCTTTAGATTCAGGTGGACGTGACTCTGTAGCTTCGTCACGTTTATCTTTCTCACCTTTTAGTGCTGCGATTATAGCCTCAAGCCGTTTAATCTCAGCAAGTGCTGCATCTAGCTGCTCTTGCAGTTCTTTTTTCTCTGCAGGTGTCGCTGCTGCTATCTTTGCTTGTAGTTCAGCGCGCAAATTAAGTTGCTTTTCTAGTATGCCTTTAAGCTGATCCATACTTTGATTGTATAGCTGTGCATTACGGAGTTTCTCAATTTCACGCTCAATTATTTCGGAGCTCGCTCCTGCTGCGATTAGGCGGTTGCGCTCTCGGATGACCTCGTTATCTCGGGCAATCTGAGCGGTTTCCTGCGCGAATTGGCTAGCGAGGGCTATGCCTTTTTGAATCGCAGATAGGCTTTGCCTAATTTGTTCTTCCGTGCGAAGACTATTAACAAACTCTTGATGTCTCTTAGTGACTTGAGCAACAAGATCAGCCTTTTCGCGCTCGCTCAGGTTGGTGCGCTGTCGTATTGCGTCATAAATTTGACCTAGCTCTCGCTGCGCTGTAAGCATTTTGCCTACTTGTTCAGCTGCAATCTGGCTTCGCTCAGGATCAAATGCGTCATACGCACCTTTTGCGAAGGTTTGCATGACACCATCCAACTCGTAAAGCTGGTCCTGGTACTGCTCTAGGGAGACTTGAGGGAAAGCAGCTTTGGCAATTTGATCAAAAGCCTCAGCAGTGTTCGCTTGTGTCAACGCCGCTTGTAGTGAGCGCAGGCGCTCCATGGCGCTGGTGAGGTTGCGAACGGCTGCGGCGTAATTGTTAGCGGCTTTAGTGGCGTCAGGCATGCCGGCTCCGCCGGCAGTGGTGGGAGCGGCAGGAGCTGCAGCGGCCGCGGCACCGCGGGGGCTGGCGACGGATGTACCGAGGCCGTGGAGGAACACGTTGCCAGTCTGCAGCGAGGTAGCCTGCCAACCGCCCGCACCACCCCAGGAGGGAGTACCAACTGGTGTAGGCACGAGGGTGCCAGCGGGGACGGCGATGTCGATGGCGCCGCCGCTGGCGCGCTTGCCGTGTACAGCCTGCTCTTTGGCCAGCGCCTTGCGGAGCTCGGCCTCGTCAAACATGTTTTTGACGTCGATCTTGGCGTTGCTGAGCTCGATGTATTCGAGGCCTTGGCCTTGCCACGCCTTGATGATTGCGGTCGCCTCGTTGATGACGGCCTGCTTGTTGCCTGTTGGGCTGCGGATGTCAAGGTGGGGGCCGGTGCTGCGACCTGTACTGCCGACGCGGAAGCCCGCAGCGACACCGGGAGCTGCCGCCGTTGCGCCACCAGCAGCACGTTGTCGGGCGTCAGCTGAATCGCGCTCGTAGTCTGCGGACTTTTTGCGAAGCTCGGCGATCTTTTTCTCGGTGTCGTAGCGGTAGTCGCTGATGGCTTTTTCTAGATTTGAAATCTCAATGGCAATGGTCTGCTTGGCGGCTTCGATCTCAAGTTCGCCGCGTTCACGGGTGGCGATGTAGTTGTTAAGCGCCTCGAGGGCGGCGCGGGAGGCACCTTCTTCGCCCTCGATGAGCTTGGCGTTGGCGCGTTCGATTTGCTTGATGCGGAGCTCTCCGGCTGCGCGGAAGATCTCGACTTCCTTTTGGGCTAGGGCTTGGCGCTGCTGGAATAGGTCGCTCTCGAGCTGGCGGCGCAGGTCAGCTACCTCGCGCTCGAGGTTGGTGCGGTTTTGCGCTTGGAGCTGGATGTCCTTGATTGCTTGTTCGCGGTTGCGTTGGGCGTCTACGCCACGCAGCTGCTCTTTGACTCGGGCTTCTTCCGCTTGTAGCCCCTTCAGCCGTTGCCGAGCGCCTTCTTCAAAGCGGCCGACCTCGGAGCCTGATACGGCGCTCCAGAATTCGCCCCAGCTTTGGATACCGGGTTTGAGTTCGTAGCGAATCTGGTTAATTTTCTTGCGTACTTCTTCTAGCTGATCGATATTGCGGCTGTAATTGGCGTTAACGATGGCCTGCTCAAAGTCACGAGCGGATTTTGTAGCGCTATCAGCTGAATCCCCTACATCTTTGTACGTGGTCTGAAGCCGTCGCAGAGCTTCAGCGGCTCGGGCGTTTGATTGCTGATCCTCCTGAGCACGCTGGAAGCGTCCGAAGGCATCGATGATGGCGGCGATCCCGACTTGGATGACGAGAACCCAGCCCAGAGAGGCCAGGATTGATGCGCCGGCGGCTTTGGCTCCGGCACCGAGGCCGCGGAAGCCAGCAGCGAGGCCGTTCAGTTGCGTACCTGACGTGACAGCTTGCTTGCCTACGGTGAAGAGCTCAACCGATAGCGCCTTGAGGCCGGTTGCCAGAGCGGGAATAGCGGCGGCTGGACCTACGAGTGCAGTGGCCAGGCCAGCGAAGAGGACGATCAGCTTGCCGACGGCCAGAACGACAGCGGCAATAGCGCCAACGAGGCCGGCGAGAGCTGTGCCGAGGCCGCCGATAGCGGGGATGACAGCGCCAACGATGAAGCGGCCGAAGAGTACGAGCTGGGTAGCGGCGTCGAGGCCGACGCGCTTAAGGAGGCCGAGTACTGCAGCGACCTCGGAGAAGTACTGAACAGCGGGGGTGTTAAGGAAGCGGGCGTAGAGATTGAAGATGTTCGCCAGGGGCTGCGAAATAGCGCCGACGACGCTGGCGATGTTGGCCAGGGCAGATGCGAGAGCCTCGAAGGTGCCGACCTTGATGCGGACGAAGGCCTCGGCGATGTTGCGGAAGGCGTCAACCAGGATCAGTGCGGTGGGCTTAAGCGCTTCGATGGCCTGCGTGAGGGCTCCGACGGTGCGCTGAGCGACGAGCTCGATCTGGTTGAAGCCTTGCTGTGCTACGGCAGCGGCGGCAGATGCGGCGCGGGAGGGGTCGCCGCTGCCGATTCCGGTGCGGCCGGCGGTGAGACCGACGATGAGCTGTCCGGCGCGGCCGATGGCTTGGCCGGCGCCCTCGGCTATGGCGAAGATCTGGGTGCGGATCTTGAACAGCGTCTCGAAAACACTGGTCAGGCCGGCGAGCAGTGGATCAAGTAGGCCTCGACCGAAGTTCTGGCCGATGAGTTCACCGAGGTCGGCGATGTTGGAGATGACACCGGCGAAGCCTTGGGCGGCGATCTTCTGGCCGGCGACCGCGGCGGCGAGGCGATCTTCGAGGAATTTGACAACGCCACCTACTTCATTGCGGGCTTTGGCGATGTCTTCGCTGCGGATACCGAGGGACTTAGCCAGGTAGGAGTCCTCGGTTATCTGCCCCCGGAGGATGGAGCCGATTTCTTGGTTGGCCTGGTATAGGGGTAGACCGAAGGTGCCGAGGGCGGCGGCGAAGTTGATCGCGAGGTCTTCGGCTTCCTTCAAACCACCGCCTATTTGGCCGACTTGAGCAGCCACGAGGCCAAAGACCTCAATGACGTCATTCGAGGTGACGCCGGCAAGGGCTATGGACCGTTCTCGGATGGAATCGATGCGCTCTGCGACAGCACCGGTCAGTGAGACGATCTTCTGGTAGGGATCGGTGATCTCCTTACCACCGGCGAAGACGCGGTTTGTGGACGCAAGCGTCGTTTGAGTCTTGAGGATGGTCTCGCGGAGCTTGATCTCGCGGCCGATGGTGTTGTTGAAGAAGCCGTTCCAGGCGGCTTGCAGAATCTGTACAGCTTCTTTAACGGCAAAAGTTGCAAAACCTACTTTTGCAAGCGCATTGATTAGTTGGCTGCCTTTACCCGCGGCTAATTCAAGACTGTTAGCGAGAATGCTTCCGGCTTTTGCGTTTTCTTTGAGCGCAGCGCCTAATTGAAACTGCTCTTTAGCTGTAACCGCGGTGCTTTTAGCTAAAGACTCAAACTGCTTAACTTTATCTCCGATACCCGGTACGTTCTTACTTATGGAGTAGAAAGTACGGATATTGTTACTAGCTGCAGCTACGTCTTTATTTAATGTATCAAACCCCCGGTTAAGTGAGCGTAGGTCAATGTTTAATTTACGCTCTCGTGTAGCCTTATCTGCTATCTGCTCAACCTGTTTCAGCTTACGCTCAGCGGCCTGAGTCTCAGCTATTACGTTGAGCCGAAAGTCAGACACGGGCCGATATGCGCTACTCGTATGTTACGGGGAGTCTGAGGCCCCGGCTGCAAGAGCGGCGTAGACGTGCAGCGGGACGCGGCGTGTACGCACGAGCTCGGAGAGGATGAACTTTGTGGGTGCGTCTGGGCCGTCGGATGGGGCGGCCGCAGGCTTCCAGTCGGGGAAGGGCAGAAACTCGCGAGGCTGCACCTTGGGTGCGGGGCGTTTGGAGCCAGAGAAACCGTGCGCGATCTGAATCAGCACCGCGGTAAGGCGTGCTGTGCTGGCGCTGGCTGTATTGGCTCGTCCTCGGTCGAGGTCGTCGATCTGCCGAAGCAGCCAGCGGATTGTGCTGATTGGGGTGCGGAGGAAACGCTCCGGGGTAAAGTCGCCACCTACTGGAGACGACCGGACTCGGAAGTAAACCGCGTCCCAGTCGGCTAGTGGTGCGCGGAGCGTTTCCTCGGCATTCTTCAGGATTTGCTCGGGGGTGGACTGAACTCGGGCTCCGCTTCCGGTTCGTTTCCCTCAGAGGGGGTTGGCCAGCCATCGCGCTCCCAGGTAAGGAGCTCGAAGATCTGCTCCATCAGGCGAGTGGGGATGGCCTCGGTGTCGGCCTCGGTCCAGTCGCCTAGCTTCTGCCAGTCCTTGGAGCGGGGGAGCTTTGCTTCGCCGCGATATTGCATGAAGAGGGTGACGAAGGCCACCTGCTGTTCAACAGCGCCGACGGAGTCACGCTGCAGCTCTTCGAGGTCTCCGGCGTAGTCGTAGAGAAGCTCTTGGTTCTCTTCGGTAGAGCTAGCAAGCAGATCGATGGCTTCCTTTGTGGTGATGCCTTTGTCTTTAGCAATGCGCTGAGCGAGCTTGATGGAGCGAAATGTCGATTTGGATTGCTTGCGGCTCAACGCTTCGATGCCTTTAGCTTCGCCCGGTACAAGGTCGCGGTAGATGGGGAAGCGGAAAGGTCCGATCTCGTGATACTCCTCAGGGGAGAACAGAAGCGACGCGTACTTAGACATCGGCGAGTGGTAGATCGATAGACCAGGACCTGAAGGGCTCAGTTTGGTTTACGAGCTCGTCAGGTAGTTCAACCATTACGCTAGCAGCCTCATACGCTAAGCGTATAGACTTAAACGGGATCAGGGGCTCCAAATACAAGGCGCCGCAGTGAAGGGTGTCGTCTTGTATTTGGCAGTTCACTGCATAGACCATGTGGGCAGCGTCCATTAAAAGGTCGTGTTGCATGGTTGTAGGTACAAAAAAGCCCCGCGAGGGCGGGGCTGAGTGGTTGGCTCGAGCTCAGTCTGACCCTTAGGCGGTCTTGAAGAGGGTCTCGAAGCCCTCGAGGGGGAACAGCACACCGGAGGCGGAGGGGTTGCCGCTGCCGTCCAGGGCTTGCTTGATGGCACCGTCGGCCACGCGGAGGCGGTAGATGGTGTCGGCAGCGAGGTTGGCGTCGGGGTTGATGGTGACCACGTTGGTTGCCAGCGAAACCGTGGCAGCGACGCGGGCGCCGGTGGCCGCGACCTCGAGGCGGAAACCGCCACCGTCGGTTTGACCCAGGGCCAGCTGAGTCAGCGCAGTGCTGCCGTCGCTGGTGTAAGTCACGGTGAGGTTGTTGCTGACAACGACGGAGTCGGCGTTGTCTGCGGGAACCACCGCGTAGCGGCGGGTGCCGGAATCAGGAGCAGTGAACAGCAGGCTGGACTGAACGCCACCGAAGGCTAGGGCGGTGGAGCCGGCGTCGTAACGGCCGAAGACAGGGCGACCGCGGGACATCAGGTCGAAGGAGACCTCGGTGAGACCCTCAGCAGTGAGGTTCTCGTTGTAGTTCATCACGACGGCGTTGAAGCCGGTGAAGTCGTAGATGTAGTCGCCGGAGGTGCCGTCGGCCTGACCAAGCTCCTTCAGGAATTCGACGTAGATCTCGAAGTCCTTGTTGTAGCGGGCTTTCTCGATGAGGCCGAAGCCTTCCTCGTAGTTACCGCGGAACTGTGGGCAATTTTGGCCGGCAGGAATGGCGGTGTCCTTGAGGAAGTAGGCGGTCACCGAGGCCTGCACAGAGGAGCCTGTGATCAGCGAGTCGCTCCAGCCGTTGTCACCAAGGAGGCGGAACTCCTGGTTGTTGTCGTTGATGGCGAAGGTGGTGTTGCTGACACCTTGCAGCTCGACGTAACGGGAGCCAGCGTCGAGGGTGGGCAGGGTGATCATGCCGGCGCTGTCGCGGGTAGCGAAGTAGCGGCAGGGAGGGGTGAGGTCCACGGCACGGACAAGGGTCCGGTGAGCCTTGTGGAACGACAGCCCGATGGCATAGTCGGCCATTGTTGGGACTCCTTAAGGGATCGGGGGGTTCAAAACGGGGCCCAGAATGGACACCGTCAAGGCCTCGTATGTGGCCTCGGTCCGGGGGGTGTGCGTAGCACTGTCCCGGGGGAAGGTGCGTGCCAGTCGGCGGCTGATGTCCAGCAGCGTTGTTGGCATGCGGGTGCCTTTTCGGGTGCCGTAGTTCGTGAAACGAACTGGCCAGCGCTCGAAGGACACGATGGCTCCGACGGAGCCGGGGGAAACGATCTCGGGGACATCGGTGATTGTGCACTCGATGCCGGTTACAACCCAGTCAGAGGGAACCATGGATTCGCCGACGACGTAGACCGCGGGAATGCGGGTGCCGTTGGGCATGGTGTAGTAGCCGGGCCAGCTGGCCTGCGCCTTGAGCGTGGTGCCGTCAACCTCATAGAGGTTGAGGATGTGGCGCTCGATGGTGGTGCGCAGTGAGCGCACCTGAGGGCAGCTGGTGGAGATCGTCATGGCTGCTCAGCGCGGAGGGCGTTGCGCAGAAACTGGTCGAACTGGGCGGGAGCCTCCTCGAGGGGGGCTTTTGTCCAGGGGCGACCGGGAAAGCGGAGGCCGGTGACGGCGACTCCGCCCTCGTGGACTTGGGCGGCATACTCCACGGGCCAGGTGAAGGTGATCGAACCATCGGAATTGACAGAGCGAGTCTGGCTGGCACGTAGACGACCGGTGTCCACGATGTCCCGCACCTGTGGAGGGGTGAGGTAGTCCCATTTCACGGCCGAGATTTCAGCGGTGAAGCGGGTGTCGAGCCAAGTGGCGAGCTGCCGGGTCGCCTTAGCGGTGGCAGCGCGGAGCTGGTCGTTGAGAGGGCGCCTAGCCATTGATCGAGCCTCCGATGACACGGAATGTGCCTTGGATGGATTGGCGGATGTCCCGGTAAGCGGCGGCGTCCATAGCGAGGTCGAAAACGAGCTCGAAGCGGCCGCGGTAGCCATTGATGATGGCTTCCGCCTGGCTGCCGTTTGTGATCCGGGTGTCCAGCCGATCAGGGCTGAGTAGGCGTCCGATGCAGCGGTAAGTCGAGTTGTCGGCGCCGGGCTGCCCGTCCCACGAAGGGGCTTCGAGGTTGAGGGCGGCCAAGTATTCGACGGTCTCGATGCTCTGCACGGTGTTTCCCGTGTCGGGGTCTGTGGTCAGGAGGCCTCCGCCCACTTCAAAAGCCAGCTGTGCATTGCCCCAGGGGGCGTAGTTGGCGATTGTGGAGGCGGATATAGCCATGACTACAGGGCGAATCCAGAAAGAGCGAGGTTGCCTTTAAGGCGCTCGTACTCCTGGCCGTACAGGCTGGCGGTCAGGCCGGTGCCGAGAGGCTGGCCGGATTGGCTGCCGACCTGGAGGCCGATCTGCATAACACGGGTGGAGAGGATGTGGGCCGCCAGGTTGCTGACGGCCTCGGTGTGAATGGTGCCCCAGTTGGCCGCGGGGGTGGAGCGGCCTGCCTCCGTGAGCGCGCTTTGAACTACAGCGAGCGAGAGCTCGCCGAATTCAGGGAAGCGTGTGACGAACTCATCGAAGGTGGGGACTGCCATCAGCCGTTACCCTCTGTGATGGCAGCGATGCGCTTGCTGATGGCGTTGCGGATACGGATCCGCTGTTCGCCAGATTCCCAACCCTGGAGTTGGGCGACGTCGAAGCTGTCCTCCACGAGACGAAGCGCCTGGGTGACAGGCATGTCTGCAATGGAGTCCACGGAAGCGGATGCTGCGGGGTCAGCCACGAAGGCTTTGTCCTCCTCGACGCGCAGGGCGCCGAGTTTCAGCATGTTCTTGACGACGTCGTAGTCCTTGATCTGCTCCCACACGTTCTCGGGGAAGGCGCGGTTGACACCGGACTTCACCTGGATGCTTTCCGGCTGTCCGTTGTGTTGGACGAAGGAGAAGCCGATCGTGCACTCGGGGTCCATTGGAGGACTTTCGAGTTCGGGGCGATAGACGAGGATCATGATCAGAAAGGTGAAAGAGCCAACAAAAGCAAGCGCAGAGCTGCGGGCCTAGATCAGGCCTTCTCGAGCACGATGGCGCTCTTGGGGTAGTAGAGCGCGAGGCCGCCGATGCGGGCGTGAGCAGCTACGGAGAACTCGAGCTCGGTGCGCACGGGCGGGAAGAACTCGAGGGGCTGCGGGATATGCAGCTGCAGCTTGTCGGGGCTGCGGTCGTAGCAGATCACGCGGTCCTTGGACAGGACGCCGCCGGACTTGGAGGCTTCGAGCTCGTTGATGGGCTCGATGGCGGTGATCATCGGGTTGGTGCGCAGGAAGAACTCCATCACCGTGGTGTCGGAGGTGGTGCTGCGCGGGGTGGTGGAGATGATGCGGTACACGTTGTAGGGCACCAGCATCGTGTTGGGCATC
>Ga0129333_10007461_pt1 | contig 10323 bp, 13 predicted proteins | sample CPB6_08_DNA_FD_94474 | JGI IMG/M metagenome (GOLD analysis project Ga0129333, IMG submission 94474) | Freshwater to marine salinity gradient microbial communities from Chesapeake Bay, USA - CPBay_Sum_0.6_0.8_DNA | ecosystem: Environmental > Aquatic > Marine > Coastal | place: USA: Chesapeake...
ATTAGTTCTTGAAGAAATTCCTAGTGAACTTCATAATAGAATTGGCGGCGTTGCTATGGGGTCTGCAGCATTAGGTATGGGACAATTAGAAGATGTAAAACGAGCATTTTATGTCAATCTTATCCCATTTAATAAGCCATTGCATTTACACATTCTAGGCGTTGGTGCTTTAAAAAGAATGTTGCCCTATCTGTTGTTTATACAAACAGGATTATATGATGATTTAACTATATCTTATGATTCTACTACTCATTCTATGTCATTGGATAATGGATTATTTTATTTTTCACAATATAAAAAATCTTCTGGTATATATGGCGGTTCCTCTACTAAAATGGGAAGATCCTTTTCAAATATCTACAATACAGTAGTCAATGAAATTAATTTAGTTTGCGGTACAGATTATACTCCAACAGAATATCATAAATTGATGAATGTTCCTGTTGGTCAATATGTTGAGAATGGCGGTAAATTTATAGATGTTATGCGTGCTCGCCTTTGTTTTATTTTAACTAATGTACATAATTTTACTAAAGACGTAGAAGTTCTTATGAATGATAAAAGTGCATTTTTAAAATTTTGCAGAGATAAACGATGTGAAAATGAATTTGCTGCATTGTTTGAAGTTAAAACACTAGACGATTTAATTTATTGGGAAAAACATATCGGTAGGTATATGGATTCCGAACCAGTCAGCCATGTTCCCCCATCTTCTCTAGAAAATTTATTTGTTTAAGGAATATATTATGAATATTGAAAGATTTATTTGGGTTACTTTTCAGAAAGAAGGTATTCACCGTTACCCAGCAGCAGAAACAGATCCAAATCTAGCAACCGGAGATCAGTATGATGTTAGCTTTTTGGCGTATCCTCATCGGCATATTTTTCATTTTAGGGTATCTATTAGTGTATCCCACAATGATAGAGACATTGAATTTATACAATTTAAAAGATGGCTTGAACAATTGTATTCTAGCACATCGGGTGTTTTGTCATTAGATTATAAAAGTTGTGAAATGATTGCAGAAGATTTGTTTAACCAAATTAATGATCGCTATCCTAATCGTGTAGTTAAAATTCAAGTATCAGAGGATAACGAAAATGGCTGCGATCTAACTTTCTCAGGGGTTTAAATTATGCGTAAATTATTTTATATGGGACTTGAACCATATGAGGGTCGTTATACTTTGCAATTACAGCAATGGAATGAAGAAGTATTTAAACGACGCGGAATAGATTATGTGGTCGTACCAGGCGAAACTTTAGATTCTAGTAAATCAATTGTCACTGGTCAAGTTTTAGATGCACATGGCAGATCATACTTTAGTATGAGCCAAATGATGAATTTGGTTAAAATGATGAAAGCAGGTGAAGTTACGAATGAGGATGTTATTCTATTTGAAGATATGTTTCAGCCTGGTATGGAGGCATTGCCCTATATTATAATGCAATCCCCTGAAGAATATTGGCCTCGCATCTATGTTAGATGTTTAGCACAAACAATTGATCCTGACGATTTTGTCCATGTTTGGGGTATGGCAGATTGGATGCAAAAATATGAAAAGATGGTAGATCGATTTGTAGACGGCATTCTTGCTTCTAGTGAAGAAATGGTTGCAAATTTAAAAATTGTAGGTTGCACATCTCAAATTTATAATATCTCAGGTTTAGCTTTTGGTAAGCGCGAAGTTAGATCTAGGGTTGATAATTTACCTGCATTCAACGATAGGCCTCGTCGAGTTGCCTTTGCTGCAAGGTGGGATCAGGAAAAACAGCCTGGATTTTTTATGGATATGGTCAAACAGTATAAAAATATTGATCCGTCTGTAGAATTTGTTGTATTGTCAGGCGGACCTTTAAGAAGTAACAATCCTAAATTGGTTGTCGATGCTTTAGAATTACAAAAAACTCACAATTTTAAAATTCTAGATAATTTGTCTAAAAATGAATACTATGCACACTTGGCAAATTCCAGAGTATTATTTAACTGTGCATTACAAGATTGGGTAAGTAATACTGTTTCTGAGGCAGATACTCTAGAATGCAATGTGTTATTTCCTGCATATAGATCATTTCCAGAGGTATTTGCAAATGATCCTGAAAGAATGTATATTCCCTGGTCACATACTGATGCTATAAATAAACTTAATATTCTATTAAATTCTCCACATAGAAATATTGGAAAAATTTCTGATTGGACAGATAAAACTATTGATAGAACATTGGATATTATTATTAATCCTGAAAGTACTGAATGGGATAGAAGTTTTGGTGGCTATCGACATTATGTATCACAGGATAAATATGATCTACAGAGGCCTAAGACGCTCATCCCTCTCTAAATATTCTGCGTGTCATCAAACTTACTCAAGGAGGCAAGAGATGGCAAAATATATTTCAACAAAAACCTACAGGCAAATTGGTCCAGTTGCATATCGCCAATGGCGTGCTGACAGCCATTGTAATTTAATTCATGGATATGCTTTATCATTTCACTTTGAATTTGAGTGCGATACATTAGATGCGCGTAATTGGTGCATGGACTTCGGTGGATTAAAACCGCTAAAAGAAAAACTAGAAGATTGGTTCGATCATACTTTATTAGTAGCAGTAGATGATCCTCAAAGGGCTGAACTACTAAAATTGGGCGAACTTAAATTAGCAAAAATTACTGTAGTAGAGAAAACAGGATGCGAAGGCATTGCAGATTTTCTTTACGAATATATTAATACAATCTTTTTACCCATGTATGGTAAAACAGAAGCAGAAAGAATTTGGTGCTGTAAGGTAGAAGTCAGAGAAACAGATAGTAATATGGCAATGCGTATAGGCCATAGAGAAGATAACGAATTTTAAGGAGATTATTTATGCTTCAAAAACTATTACCAGGTATAGATAAAAAATTGGCTTTGCAATTAGTATTGTTTCATACATTTATAATTGCATTAAGTAATTGGTTAGTTACATTTAAATTTCAATTTTTGGGTTTTACATTAGCATGGGCAGCATTTACTTTTCCACTAGTTGTTGTAGCATCTGATCTAACAGTTCGAATGGTGGGAAAGGAAATGGGTCGAGCTGTAGTTGGCCTTGCATTTATTCCTGCAATTATTGCTAGTATTTTAGTTATTAAATTGGGCGGCGCACCTACTCATGTAGCATTAAGAATTGGTGTTGCTAGTGGTTTAGCATATCTTGTTAGCACATTGCTAGATGTATATGTTTTTCAATATTTTCGAGAAAAATATAATCAATGGTGGATTGCCCCAACATTAAGTAGTGTAGTTGCAACAGTAATTGATACTTACACATTCTTTGGTGCAGCATTTTGGAAAAATGTAGGTAGTAAATTTGAGCACAATTGGGTAGAGGTAGCAACAAACCATATTGTAGTTAAAATGGTAGTTAGTCTATTAGTCATTTTACCTGCATATGGAATTCTTTTGAATTATCTTCAAAGGAAAATAAATTTTATAGCTGTTAATAAATAAACTTATTATAATTTTTTATACACACAAGGAAAAATATGAAAACTGTAGGTGATAAACTTGAACCATTTGTAATTACAGGTGTTAGTCCTGGGCAACCAGATAATCCATTTTTTGATATTACTGAAACTAGTTATGCAGGAAAATGGAAAGTAATTGTTTACTATCCAAAAGATTTTACTTTTGTATGTCCTACTGAAATTGTAGCATACGATAAATTAGCTGGCGATTTTCTAGATCGCGATGCAATTCTACTTACTGGTAGTACTGATAACGAATTTTGTAAAGTTGCTTGGCAAAAGGCTCATCCAGATCTACAAAAAATTCAGCATGTGCAATTTGCAGACACTCAACGTAATTATTGGAATGATCTGGGCGAAACTGTCAGGCCTAGCTTAATCGAACAATTAGGATGTTTTTATCATCCAGCCGGTGCTGCTCTACGTGCTACATTTATAGTTGACCCTGATAATGTTATTCAGCATGTTACTGTAAATAATCTTAATGTTGGCCGCAATCCAGAAGAAACTCTACGAGTTCTAGATGCACTTCAGACCGGAGAGCTATGTGCATGTAATCGTACTGTTGGTGGTGCTACGCTATAATGATTAAAATTCTGGATAGGGGAATAGAGTCATTGAGACAACCTGACCGTAATCCGAGATGTTACGAGATGACTGATCAAGAAAAATTAGATATTGTTCGTAAATGGAACATAAGTAATATCTATAAAAAGTCAGATGGATATACGAAAATAATAGAGTTGCAATATGTTAGAAACTATTTCTGAACTATTTCAGGAAGCCTATAAGCGAAACTGGATCACTGCCAGAGATGGTAATGCCAGTATCCGCTGGCATGACCGAGATCACTTTTATATAACACCTTCTGGCATTAGAAAGCAATTTCTGCAACCAGAGATGTTTAAAAAAATAAAACTAATAACTTCTACATATGCAACTCCTCCTTTTATTCGAGAAAGTTGGGAAGAAACTTCATATACAGATATTAGTTCTAAGTTAGAACCTAGTGGTGAAATACCTTTACATTATGGATTACAAAAACAAATAGATACAGATGTTCGAGTAATTCTTCATTTTCATCCTACATATACAGTTGCGGCAATGTATGCGGGTATTGAATTAAGTTCATTAGTAAAAGAGTTTCCTGAACTAGGTAGATACACTAAAGTTGGGTTAAATGTGCCTGAGGTTCCCGTAATTAGTCAACAATTAGCAGATGCAACCATTAATAATTTTGTAATGACAAATAATGGAAATATTCTTTATAATATTGTAGGACTAGATAGGCACGGAGTTGTGGCAGTAGATACTAGTCCTTGGCGTGCATTTGAGCATATTGAGAGATTAGAGCATATTTGCAAAATTGTATTAGCATCAGGAAGATATTAAATGTTAGAAATGATAAGGAATAAAATTAAAAATGCAATGGGTTGATCAAATTAAAGAAGGCTTACCTGATTATGCCAAAGATACTAAATTAAATTTAGATGCAGTTGTAAAACGCAGTTCATTAACTTCTATTGAAGCAGAATGTATTGCATTAGCTGCCGCATTTGCTACAGGTAACAGTAAACTATGGACTTGGATGTCTAGTCAGATTAATGACTCTACAGAGACTAATGCAGCTATTACTGCTGCATCATTAATGGCTATGAATAATACCTGGTATCCTTATGTTGAAATGGCAGATGATGCAGCACTAACAGGTCTTCCGCCGCAACTAAGAATGAATGCCATTGCTACACATGGCGGCACAACTAAAGCTAGATTTGAAGCATATAGTTTGTCTGCTAGTATTGTAGGTAAATGTCATTTTTGTGTTAAGGCTCATTATGAGACTTTACGCAAAGAAGGTTATACAGTGGAGCAATTACGTGATATTGGTAGAATTGCATCTGTTATGACCTCAGTTTCAAAAATTATGGTTTAATATAAAGGAGATTATTATGAAAAAAACCATCACAGCAATTATTGCTTCATCCGTTGTATCAATTGCATCTGCTGCAGATTTAACAGTTGTTTACAATAGACTTACGTCAGAAAAAACAAATGGTGCAGGAATTAGTGTGGGTACTGAATTGACTAAAGGCCTAAATGTTTCTGTGGGCGCCGATAGGTTTAAACAAAATAAACTTGATACTGATCTGTATACTGTAAATATGAGTTATGAGGTATTGAAACTTTTAGGTGTTGGTATTAGCCCCACCGTTGGTGTAGGTTATGTCACACAAGATAAAGGCAAGAGCGGAATTACTACAAATGCTGGTCTTAGTTTTAGCAAACCTTTAACAAAAAATGTATCAGTTGTAACTGAGGTCAATCGAACAATGGGTGAAGATAAAGTCAAATCTTTAAATACTACAGTTGTTTCATTAGGATTTCGTACTTCATTCTAATATTATGTTCTAAATACATCGCCCCTTTTTGGGGCGATTTTAAATATAATAAGGATGTAATATGAAAATAGCATTAATAACCGATACTCATTTTGGTGCAAGATCAGATTCAATACATTTTGATGATTTTTTTAAAAAATTCTATGATAATGTATTTTTTGAATATATTGTTAAACACAATATTAAGCATGTAATACATTTGGGCGATGTATTTGATAGAAGAAAATATATAAATTTTAATATACTAAATAATTGTAAATCTTATTTTTTTGATAAATTAAAAGAATTAGATATAGAGACTCATGTAATTGTAGGAAATCACGATACCTACTTTAAAAATACAAATGATGTGAATAGTCCTGATCTATTGCTAAATTCATATAATAATATTACAAAATATTCTACTCCCACCGAAGTCACATTTGAAAATTGTAAGGTTTTATTATTGCCATGGATATGCACTGACAACTATGAATTATCCATTCAAACAATTAAGAATACTGATGCAAAAATAGTATTTGGTCATTTGGAAATTGCAGGATTTCAAATGTATAAAGGTCAGGTCAATGAGCATGGATTTGATAGAGCAATATTTGATAAATTTGACCAAGTATATACTGGGCATTTTCACCATAGGTCATCTAATCAAAATATATCTTATCTAGGTACTGCCTATGAGATAACTTGGTCAGATTATGCTGATAAAAAAGGATTTCATATTTTTGATACAGATACACAAATGGTGAGTTTTTTACCAAATCCATTTATAATGTTTGAAAAATATTATTATGACGAAGATAAGGAACACCCTGATTCTGTGGATACATCAATGTTTAGTGGAAAACATGTGAAATTGATAGTTGTTAATAAAAAGGATTACGCTTTATTTGATTCGTTTATAGAAAGAATATACAAAAAAAATCCTTTAGAATTAAAAATTATTGAAGATTTAAATGGATTTGAATCTGATGCATTAGATGATAATATAGATCTAGAAGATACCATGGTTGTCTTGTCTAAGTATGTTGATAGTATAGAAACAGATTTAGATAAAAATAAATTAAAAACAATGCTTAAATCTATATATTTTGAGGCTCAGGGTCATTCAGTATGATACAATTTAAAACTATACGATGGAAAAACTTTTTATCTACTGGCAATCAATTTTTGGAAATAAAATTAAATAGGTCCCCTACTACTTTAATTGTAGGTGAAAATGGTGCAGGTAAAAGTACCATTTTAGATGCTCTTTGTTTTGCTTTGTTTGGTAAACCTTTCAGAAATATTAATAAACCGCAATTAACAAATAGTATCAATAATAAACAAACTCTTGTTGAGTTGGAATTTTCTATTGGGTCAAAAGAATATTTTATTCGGCGAGGTATTAAGCCTAATACTTTTGAATTATTTCTAAATAATGAATTAATTAATCAAGATGCTGCAGTAAAGGATTATCAAAAATATTTAGAAGATCAAATTTTAAAACTAAATTTTAAATCATTTACTCAAATAGTTATTCTGGGGTCAGCATCATTTACTCCATTTATGCAATTACCCCAGGGGCATAGGAGAGAAATTATTGAAGATATTTTAGATATACAAATTTTTTCAGTAATGAATGATATTTTAAAAGATAAACTTTTACAAATAAAAGAAGAAATAAAAACATTAGAAGCAAATATAGAATTAAACAAACATAAAGCAACATTGCAACAAGAATTTATTAAACAATTAGAAGAAGCAAAGAAAAAACAAGAGGACAATGTAAAAATTAGAATTGATGATTCTAAAATTGAAATTGCGATATTTCTTAAAGAAGTAGAAGTTAAACAGGAAGTTCTAGATCAATTAAAATTGTCAATACAAGATGAAAATGAGCAAGAAATTAAACAAGACCAGTATGTAGATAATTTAAGAAAGTTACAGGAATTAATTAAATCTGCTCAAAAAAATCTTGAATTTTACCATAAAAATGAAACCTGTCCAACATGCAGTCAAAATTTAGATGAAAACCATAAAACGCATGTAATAAATATTAATTCATCTAAAATAGATGAAACTAATTTAGAAATAAATAATTTAATGACAGGGTTAAAATTAGTAGAAAGTAGAATTTCAGACATACAAAAAATTAAAAAAAATATAAATGAAATTAGTACTGAAATTATAAAATTAAATAATGAGATAATAGGGGCACAATCTTATATTAAAAAATTAACAAAAGAAATAGAAGATGATACTGCAGATATAAACTCAATTTCTGTTGAAAAAGCAAAGTTGAAAAATTTAGCTAAAGACATTGTAAGTTTATCTAAAGACAAAACTACGTTATCAGAAGATAAACACTATCATGAAATCGCAGCATCAATGTTAAAAGATACTGGAATAAAAACAAAAATAATTAAACAATACTTACCTGTTATAAACAAATTAGTAAACAAGTATTTGGCAGCAATGGATTTCTTTTGTCATTTTGAATTAGATGATTCTTTTAATGAAACAATAAAATCTAGACATAGAGATGCATTTAGTTATGCATCATTTAGTGAGGGCGAAAAACAAAGAATTGATTTGGCCTTATTGTTTACTTGGAGAACTATTGCCAAGATGAAAAATAGTGTAAGTACAAATTTATTATTATTAGATGAAGTGTTTGATTCTTCATTGGATGCCAATGGTACGGATTATGTAATGCAATTATTAAATACGGTAGGCGGGGAGACAAATGTTTTTGTTATAAGCCACAAGGGCGACCAATTATTTGATAAATTTAGATCTGTTATAAAATTTGAAAAACATCAAAATTATTCGAGGATTGTATAATGATTATTTTAAGAAAAGACCAACTGCAACTTATTGATCCAAAAAGTGAACTTATGCGAACATCGCCTAAGGAATATGATTTTACTAATGAAAAAGATAGTGCAAAAAGTATCTCAAATGTTCTTTTTGATCGAATGGACGAATTAGGCGGCATAGGATTAAGCGCAAATCAAGTAGGTGTAAATTTACGAGTTTTTGTAATGGGGAAAGGCGACCAACGAATTGCTGTATTTAATCCAGAAATTTTAGAATATATAGGCGAAGAAACAGTGTTTAAAGAGGGATGCCTCAGTTATCCTGGCCTATTTTTAAATGTTAAACGACCTTCTGCTATTAAGGTAGCTTATTATAATGAAATGGGTGAGCGAGTTGAAACGACATTTGCAGGACTATCTGCAAGAATATTTCTTCATGAATATGACCATATGGTCGGCAAAGATTTTACGGTAGGTGTTTCTAAATTTAAAATGGATCTAGCTAAAAGAAAATTTTCAAATAAGAAGAAGAAACTTATTAAAAAACATGCTAACAATACAATGCTTAATGCATTACGAGGTAAATAATGCCTTTAAATATCCCATCAGAATATTCCACTGGTTTTGATTTTGGATTTACCGCTGTAGAGTCAGAAGAATCTATTATAGAAAAACCAGTTGTCAATACACAAGATATAGTACAACCTGTTTCTGAAGAACTTGCCATAATAAGCGAAAAAGTCAATGGTATTTACACTAAAATTGATGATCTTGAAGAAATTATTAAAGCTGGTGTTGGAAACTTTGATGTGGAAAGTTATAAGTTATTACTTGAAAAAGATTATAAAGAAAAATTTAAGACTTTGGAGACGCTAATAGTGCCTTTATTAGTTAACCTTATGAAAGATGATACAAAAGATTACATAAAATGGCCGAACCGAAAACCAATAATTGAATCACAGATTCAAAAAATATTAGCTATAACTAGAGCTTGACAGTTGTATTTTTTTCTTTTATAATTATAAAAATAGGAAAAATTATGAAAATCGCACTCGCATCCGATGTACATCTGGAATTCGGCACCACTCAATTCGAAAATACAGGGAATGCGGAAGTTCTCATTTTGTCTGGTGATATTTGTGTTGCTAGTAACTTCCATCCTACAGACAAAGAATTTTTCCGTACTTGCTCAGAAAAATTTCCAAATGTAATTTATATCATGGGAAATCATGAACATTACAATGGCGATTACACACTGACCGAAAATCTTCTTCGCGATGAGCTAGAAGAATTTAAAAATATTCACCTGCTGGAAAAACAAACAGTCGAGATCAATGGCTACACTTTCATTGGTGCTACTCTTTGGACCGACATGAACAAAAACGATCCAAATACATTATGGCATGTTAGTCGATTGATGAACGATTTTCGTATTATTCGTAATAGCGGAATGATTCAAGATCGAGAAAAACTTACTCCACAGTTTGTGTATAATGAACATGTGAATACAATATATTATATCAAGAGCGTCATTGATGCTAAACCTGAAGGTAAGTTCGTAGTTGTAGGGCATCATGCACCATCAAAGAAGTCGGTGAAACCTCGTTATGAAAGAGAC
>Ga0129333_10007463_pt1 | contig 10321 bp, 16 predicted proteins | sample CPB6_08_DNA_FD_94474 | JGI IMG/M metagenome (GOLD analysis project Ga0129333, IMG submission 94474) | Freshwater to marine salinity gradient microbial communities from Chesapeake Bay, USA - CPBay_Sum_0.6_0.8_DNA | ecosystem: Environmental > Aquatic > Marine > Coastal | place: USA: Chesapeake...
CCCGAGTGGTACGCCGACGCCTGCCGTCGCCCCGTCGCCCTCTTCCTCGACGAGCTCAACCGCGCGACGCCGGAAGTCATGCAGGCGGCCTTCCAGGTCGTCCTGGACCGTGAGCTCAACGGCTGGAAGCTACACCCCGAGACGCGGGTCTACGCGGCGGTCAACGCGTCGGCCGCGTATACCGTCAATGAGATGGACCCGGCCCTGCTCGATCGATTCTGGACCATCGACCTGACGCCCACCGTGGCCGACTGGGTGTCCTGGGCCGAGGAGGCCGGTACCATCCACGACAACGTCGTGTCCTTCATCAAACAAAACGAGAAGTGGCTCGACACCCCCAAAGGCGCCGAACCCAGCGCCGTCTCGCCCTCTCGTCGTTCGTGGGAGCGCCTCAGCGCCGCCCTCGTCAAGGCCGAAGTGGTCGACCAACCCGATGGTCCCCTCTTCTATCCCCTGTGCCTCGGCTTCGTCGGCACCGAGGCCACCATCGCCTTCCACGGCTTCGTCAAGACCATCGACCGGCAAGTGAGCGGCGAGGAGATCGTCAACAAGTACCCACAAGTCAAGGGCAAGATCGCCCGCCTCGGCCAGGAGAAGCTCAACGTCGCCATCGACAAGGTGACGGAATACCTCCACGGACAGAACATCAACACCCTCACCGACGACCAGGGTCGCAACCTCCAGGCCTTCTTCAAGGACCTCCCTGGTGAGCTCCGCACCTCGGCCTGGTCGAAGCTCTCGGCCAAGGGCGTCGAGAAGCTCGAGCTCGCCAAGTCCATCCACAAGTGGTGCATCGACTCCATCCTCGAGACCTTCGGCGTCACCCGCCCCAACGCTCCTGCTGCTGCCTCCCCCGAGGATGCACCGGATGTGGGGGCTCGGTCCAAGGCCTCACGACGCAAGAAGTGACCTAACCCCCACCGTCGGAGGGACCATGGACAGCAACTTCGATCGTGACAAGTGGCGGCAACAAGCCTGGCGTCGCTTCCAGAGAGCATCACAACGGACGTGCAAGAAGCCTCCGGCTCGTGGTGCCGAAGCACAATGGCACCGCGACATGCTCTACATCGAAAAGCTCTCCACCCTCATCGACTGGTGCACGGCACGGCGGCTCACCGTTCGATTCGCCAAGCGAGAAGCTGGCGTCTTCGAGCCTGACACACGCACCGTCACGGTGAGCTGCCGTGCCGCGCCGGAACGCCAACTCCACTACCTCCTCCACGAGGTCGGTCACTTCCTCATCGGCCACGTCGCCGACGACCCTCGCTTCGGCAAAGGCTACCCCCAGGTCTACAACAAGGAACTCAACCGCAAATACATCCACAAACTCACCTGCCTCGAGGAGGAGTTCGAAGCCTGGCACCGTGGCTGGAAACTCTCCACACGCCTCCACCTCCAAATCGACCGTAACGAATTCGACCTCACTCGACTCGCTTGCCTCAAGTCATACATCGGCTGGACCTCCACCACAGGAAAGTAACCATGGACCTCGACAACATCGCCACACAGCTCGAAGGCTTCGTCGCCGACCTCCGACCCCACCCCACCGACGACATCGCCCCCGGTCCCATCCTCGAAGTCGAGCTACTCGACCGTTGGTTCCTCGTCGACTCCAAGACGTGGGGCTCGTGGACCGGCCGCCGTCGACGAGACGGGGAAGACTTCCATGGGGAAATCTTCTACCTGGGCTCGGACCGCCCCTACGACGGCGCCCGCTCCTGCTCCTGCTCAAAGTGCCAATCGTCCGTCAAACCGCAGCATAGAAAAAATTGACCACGAACTGGTGAATTGTTCGCTTCCAATGGATACAATAGAACCATGGAAGCCAACGAGACCTCCTCGCTCCTCGCTCCCTGCTACCAGCCCGACCCCGACGAGCTCAACGAGCACGCCCAGGACGTCTACTGGTCCAGCGAGTACGTCCCCGACGACGACGAACCTCGCGAGGCTTCACCCTTCACCGAATGGCTGTGCCAACTCCTCCAAGGACGCTGACCATGGACGCCTTCTGTGTCGGCGACATCATCGCCCCCCACTACTCGCTGCGTCTCTTCCACACGCAGGGAGGCTCCGACCTGGTCCTCCCCACCGACGTCATCGTCGTACTGGGGGTCGAAGACCGAGGATGGAACGTCACCCTGCTGCTCCACGGCGGCCACGTCAGGAACTACGCGGTGCTCGACCCATCGCCGTGGGAAATCGCCCCCGCCCAGTGAAAAGTTCAAATCGAAAGGATATACTCTAATCATGTTCAAGCCCTGCGACACCGAGTACAACCTGGACCGTCACATCATCAAGTTCTTGCAAGACAACACCTTCTTCGCCTTGATGGCGCGCTACATCCGCAAGGCTCCCACCACCGACATCCCCACCGCCGCCGTCGCCTACGACCCGGAGTTCGACGACATCACCCTCTTCTGGAACCCCGACTTCCTCTCACCCATGACCGATGCCGAGGTCCGCGGCCTCCTCTGCCACGAGTTCTATCACCTCGTCTTCGACCACCTCACCGTGAGGCGCAAGACCCCTCCCAAGATGTGGAACGTCGCCACCGACCTCGCCATCAACTCCATCATCACCGACCACGCCGTCGGCAACAACGGCATCGCCCTCCCCCAAGGCGGCCTCGTCCCCGGCGTCTTCCCCATGCCTGCGTCGGCCAATGGCCGCCAACCCACCGAGGAGGAGAAGGCTGCCGCCCCCATCGCCAACCTCATCTCTCAACTCCCGAAGAACCAAGCCTCGGAATGGTACTTCGAAAAGATCCGCCAAAAGGCCGAGGAGGAGAAGAAGAAGGGCAACCCCCAACCCGGCTACGGCGACCTCTTCGGCGACCTCGACTCCATGGACGACCACTCCACCTGGGACCAAATCCCCGACGACATCAAGGAACTCGTCAAGGGCAAGGTCAAGGCCATCGTCGAACGCGCCACCAAGGCCGCCGACTCTCAAGCCAACGGCTGGGGCAACATCCCCGCCGAACTCCGCGAACAGATCCGGATCTCCGTGAGCCCCACCGTCAACTGGCGCAACGTCCTCCGCCAATTCGTCGGCTCACTCGCCCGCGGCGAACGCTCCACCACCGTCAAACGCATCAACAAACGCTTCCCCTACATCCACCCCGGCGTGAAGCGCGGCTACGTCGCCAAGCTCCTCATCGCCATCGACCAGTCCGGCTCCGTCGACGACACCCAACTCGCCACCTTCTTCTCGGAACTTTCCGCCCTCACCAAGAAGGTGTCCGTCACCATCCTCCCCTTCGACTGCTCCGCCGACCTCAAGGACTCCTTCGAGTGGCGCAAAGGCACCAAGGTCGAAGCCAAGCGCGTCCGCGGCGGCGGCACCGACTTCAACGCTCCCACCCGCATCCTCAACGATCCCAAGAACCGTGGTCGCTGGGATGGCATGCTCATCCTCACCGACGGTGAATGCAACAAGCCCATCCCCTCCAGGGTGAAGCGCGGCTGGGTCCTCTCCCCGGGCCACAAGCTCCTCTTCACCACCGACGAAACCACCATCCACATCGACAACAAACCCACCACCGACGGACCCTGGCGCTGAACCGCCGCAGGCAAAGGACAACCCACCATGAACAACGACACCATCTCCTTCGACGAGCACGACGCCGGCACGCTCTTCTTGACCATCACCCAATACATCAAAAACAACCGCTGGGACCCCTCCCTCGAAGAGGATTGGCTCCTCCTCAAACAACTCAAGGACCTCGAAGCCCGCCTCGCCTCCTTCCTCGATGGCCTCCCGCCGGCTTCCTAACCACCTCCCACAAGGCCGTCGGTCTCCTCCGACGGCCTTCGCTCTTTCCCCCACGTCCCTCCAGAATAAATCGAATTAATCGGTCCGCAGTTTCCCGTCGGACATTAATTCCGAATATTCCTGGTGACACCAGGCTTCATCTAGGATCCGCCGGGCCCGGCCGGGCCTTCTACCCCCCACCGATTCCTACCCCCGCCTAGCCCCCCTCCCCCTACCTCCTTTCCTATACCAATATACCCCCAGGGGGCCCCCTCAAAAAGGCCAATGATTGCCTATATTTAGGCCTGGGGGCCCCGGGCTAAAAATGCCAACTGTGTAGGGTATTTAGGGGTGCCGCGGGCTAAGGCCACTCACAAAAATTTCCAGAAGAATTCTGGAGCCTGTTTGGCCTGCCTGGTGGCATTGGTGGAAAAAATTCCGGAAGAATTTTTGGCGTCTGGCGGGGGTTGGTGTAGAATCGTTTGGAACGAAAGAGTGTGGTGTTATGGTGGTCGACGAGAGAGGCAGCAAGGTGACGATGGGGACGTTGGTGCGGCCGTGGGGTGACCTGCACATCGGAGGTACCCTGAAGGTGTGGGGCATGCCGCACGGAGAAGAATACTTCAATGTTGATAGTTTGGACGTTGGGGTCGTCGTCGGTGCCGTGTTGTGGTGTGGCACCCAGTACTACCAGGTGGTGTGGAGGTGCGGGGTGGGTTGGGTGCACGGAGGAATGCTGGAGGCGCTCGACGAAAAAAAGCATGGTGAGGGAGATATATAGGAATATGAAGATTACGGTGGTGAAGCTCCGTCAGATAATCAAGGAAGAGCTGGGTCGCATGGCGTACCTTGGGCCGTCGATATCGGCGGGGTCGGTGTACCAGAACCGGAAGGACGGCGTTGAGATCGAGGTAGAGGACGTCGACCAAGAGGGTGGGTATGCGACGTACGTGGTGCGGTACGGCGATGGTACGGAGGAGCGGTTTGAGGACGACGACCTGGATGCCCTAGAGAAGACCCTGTTGGGCGGTTTCTTTCCGGTTACGGGGCGTGGATACTGAGCGGGGTGCTGGGCCGGAGGAACGGTCGTCGTGGGTTGATTGTGGAAAATATGGTGTGTCGGGGGCCTGCGGCCCAATATATAATGCAGTGATGCCCTCGCGAGGGTGAAAGGAAACAAAGATCATGAAGATATCGCTGAATCAGTTGAGAAGAATCATCAGGGAAGAAGTTTCGAGGGCTGCCGGGGTGCTCGGTGAGGCTCCGGTCGCTGGTAAAGGTGGGTATGTGCAGGACTTCGAAGGTCCGCCAGGCATGGCCACGACGTACGAATCGTACGTTATGTTCGGCAAGGGTGGGACGCCTCCTGGCGACGAGGTGGAGTTCCGTGTGGTGCACTTCAACTACGATGAGGGCGAAGGTTTCAACGAGATGGGCACCTTCCCGACGAAGCAGAAGGCGGTGAACGCCATGAAGTCGATGTTGTCGAAGTACACCGCGAACGACCAGTTCCAGGTGTTCCAGGTGACCCCCGACGGCGAAGTCACCCGGGTGCACCCGCCGCTGCCGAGGTACCTCGGACAAACCATGGTGCGTGCCGTGCCGGGTGCCAGACCTGCTCCCCGAGAGGAGAGCAAGCCGTTCGACCCCAAGAGCAAAGAAGATTGGGAAAAGGCCTCACGATATTGGTGAAAAAAAGCGCGCCTCGTCGTCGCCGGATGCCCCAAAAATTAGAAGAACCCTTTGACAAAAGAGGAAGGAACGGCGATAGATATATCGCATGAAGATGGCGATATCTACGTTGCGACGATTGATCAGGGAAGAGCTGGATAGGATTGTGTTGGTCGAGGGATGGAAAGATCCGGCGGAAGAAGAGGCTGCGTATTTGAAGGCCGACCTCGAGGCTGGTGGGGCTGAATTGTTGGAAAAGATCGTCCCTGGCGCTGAGTTCAAGCGTCCTCGGTCGGAGTACAGGGTGAAGATCGTTGCTGTCAAGGGTGATGGAACAGTCGACTACGACTTGTTGTATTTTGATCATGGAGAAATGGATGACGTTGCCCTGCGCAATCGGATGCCCATAAAGGAGTTGGGATTGTACGAGGAGTTAGGAGACTATGTGCCTGGTCCATCGGTGGACAAGTTTGAGCTGGCGCAGCAGCTGTACGACTTTACCAATCCACAAGTGTATGGTGGCTTGCCGGGTCAGAGGTTTCGCGAGTGATTTTTGTTTGAACAACTTGGCTTATAAGTGGTATACTAACCTTATGTCGAGAGACATAAGGGCTTATAACTCAGCTGGCAGAGTAACCCACATGCGCTCGTAGCACAATTGATAGTGCAGTAGACTTTTAATCTAACGGTTGGTGGTTTGAGTCCACCCGGGCGCACAAAACAATCAATTTGTTGTAGGTTCGAATACCTATATATGATTTGTGAAAATTGTTTAAATACGCACGATGGTTCTTATGCAACGGGTAGATTTTGTTCAAAATTGTGTTCAAAATCTTTTTCAACAAAGGCAAAAAGAAAAGAAATAAACGAAAAAATCAGCAAAAAATTCAAAGGGATTGACAACAAGACTGGATTGCCTTCAGTTTCTTATGTAGAACACAAAAAGATTTGTGTAGGATGTGGCACTGAATTCCTTACAAAACGCAAGGAACAAAAATATCATAACAAGAAATGTTCCGCGACATCCACAAACGCCAGACCTGATGTTCAAGAAAAGCTTAGACTTGCAAGATACAAGTCAATGGATGATGGTTCGTCTGGGGGTATGGGAATAAGATCTTATTACGATGATATAAGATGTGATTCCGCTTTAGAGTATGCTTTCATCAAGTGGTATAAGCAAAAACATCCTAATGCGGTTATCAAAAGATTCAAGGGATTTTTGGAAGGAAATGGAATTAAATATCAGCCAGATTTCATCATCAACGATTCAATCATTGTTGAAGTTAAACACACGAGTCAAAAAATTGGTCAAACATATCTAAAAAAGTGGAGCACATATCAAACAACGCAAGAGGCAAAAATTGCCTTATTGCAATCTCATGATTACATGTGGATTACTGAAAAAGATATCGGTAAAAAGTTTTATCTTCAATGTATCGATGAATTGAAGCCCAAATTAGGGTCTGCTTAGCCAGGAGCAGTTGTGGGTTCGACTCCCTCTAGGCCCACCGGGTATCGCAATAGTCTTGATACCTGGCAAGATCAACGAGACGATGAAACTTTGATCTTGTATTTGTTTGCGTCCGATGGACCCCATCGTGGGTAGGACACGCTATATTGTATATAGCTTATGTAGGTGAAAGCGGTCGTCCATCCGACCGTCAGTAACCTTTTTTTATTTCTACAATATATTTTGGTGTTTGATTTATCGGAGGGTTGTGTCGACCCTTCTGGAGGCAAAGAAGATGAAGAGTGAGGCACCCAAGTCGAGCAAAGATAGGGAGATGATTCTTCGCAATTCTGCACGTTGTGCTTTGTGCGACGAGGAGATCGAGAGCGAGGGTGTGTACGATTTTAAGTGGTGTGGGTGTGGGGAGATTTTTGTGGATGGCGGGAGGTCGTACCTGCGGAGGGGTGCGCGCGACGTGCGCAATTTCATCGATACGTCGATGGTTGTGGAGAAGGCGCCGTGACCCGCGTGGAGTTGGCTGAGATCGAGCATCGGATGCACATGGTGGGTCGGGATTATGATTGGAGTCCTGAGTTTGCCTGGGAGGTGCATGGGGATGTGATGAAGTTGCTCGCGGAGGTGCGGCGATTGCGGGAGGTGCTTTATGGAGAATTTGACGAGGAGATTGTGCATCACATTTGAGGGTCGTAATACATATTGCATATGGCCTACGTAGGAAACCCTGGTTCTAACAAGATCATAACCACTGATGCTGGCGGGAAGCTGACCCCTGGGACTGTCGGAAATGGTTTGTCCCTGTCGGGAGGGCAGTTGACAGGCGGCTGGCAAACCACTTATGAGGTGGACTTCACCACTCTTGCGCCCGTGGTAAGCTACAGCAACGGCACCGCGACCATTGACGGCAAAACGTGGACGTTTGCGGGTCTTGGTGCAACCTCGTCGGCATCGCTAAGCGTGGCCAATGGATTGGAATTGGTCGTAAATTCTGGCGCATCCGCCGTGCCAGTAGCATCTGTTAACCTGTCGTCTCTGGGAGCCGCGCCTCTCCCATATGAAGTCATGACGTGGGCAAGAATGACGAGTGTCATACCGTCAAATGCTAATGGATTAACGGATAACATCATTGGGAAAAGCACAACTGGAACCACATACACATTTATCCATCGTTTATGGTATCGAGTAAGCAGCAGTGGTGGCTCACCATCAAACGCTGCTTTTTTTGCGCCATCGGCAGAGCTAGATAGTCAACTTTATCCAAGTTTTGCCGGTGTAAATTCGCAATACAGCACCACAAACGTGAATCACGATGTTCGTGTGATCCATTTTGTGTCATCAAACATGGCACTTTTTTACACTGGAACTTGGTCAGCAGGTTGGCCAGCTCTATCAAGTCTTCAGTTTCGCGGAATGATAAACTTCAACATTACCGCATATTCTTCCAGCTCCAATGCGTTGCTAAATCCCAGTGATTTCCTGTGGTTTATGCAGGCTTTTCACGAGTCTGGTAGCTCCACCAACACGGTCGCAAACCTGCTCAACTTTCGCACGCAGGTGAAGTGATATTGGATAACAAGTTTTTCAACTTATCCAAATACATATAGATCATGTCGTACCTAGGAAACCCTGGCTCAAACAAGATCATAACCACAGATGCTGGTGGGCGGTTGATACCTACAACAGCCGGCTCAGGATTAAACTTAAGCGGAGCGACATTAAGCACTTCAGGCGGTCCTTTGCCCTCTACAGGTGATTACACTTGGATACTATCTGGCGCCGGACCTTATGCAAATCAAGGATCTGCTGGAACTGCACAGGCCGTTGGTCCTGCAATAGCTTCACCTTCTTCGACCGGTCTTTGGCCAAGCGGTAGAACTGGGCTTCGTGTATATGGAGGGAATGCAAACCAAGCGTCCTTTTCTGCATCCCAGACCTTTACGGCTGCATGGCAAAGTACATCATTTACGATTGAAGCATACTTTCAAGTAGACTATCAAACAAATTTAGGCACCGGTGCTTCTTATTTGCTCGTTTTTAACGATTTTGGTGTAGGATCTAATGCGATTTATTTGGATACCTCTACGCAAGGTTCCACTGTCGGATACAATTTGTTACTTTTTCGTGCTGGTGGCTTGGTTACAAATAATTCTATCCCTGCAGGCTTATTAAATAATCGCCCAATTCACCTCGCGTATGTTTTTGATAGAACTTCTCCATCTGCTGTTACTTCTAAATTGTATATAGACGGGCTTATAATTGCTTCAAACAATCATGGGTCTTTAGGGAATTTTACTACTTCATTCAATCAATTTGAATTGATGCTTGGTGGTACAAATTCCAGCGGAATCATTGGGTGGGCCAATTTAACAGCTAGTGCAAAAAACGCCACGCAAATTCGCGAGAATACACTCTTGCTAAAAGCGGCATGAACAGTAGTGTTAGCATCCAAATACATATAGGATAACATGTCGTACGTAGGAAACCCTGGTTCAAACAAGATCATAACCACTGATGCAAGTGGGGGGTTATTGCCGAGTACGACAGGGTCTGGAGTTTCTCTAAGTGGAGGAGTTCTTTCCTTGGGGGGAAACCTACCGACGGTAGGAGATTACACTTGGGTGCCGGCTGGAAGTGGACCGTGGTCAAATCAAGGTACAGCAGGGGCGGCCGTCGCAACAGCTGGAACAATTACCTCTGCGGACAGCGCTGGCTTGTGGCCAAGTGGAAGGAAGGGCATACGAGGATATGCGACGAACAGCCAGTCGGATGCGGTATTCAACGCGTCGAACACCTTCACGGCCGCGTGGCAGAGCTCGTCGTTTACAATCGAAGCGTACATGCAGATCGATTATAATTTGGGAGTAATTGGAGGTGAAGCTTATCCGCTTGTCTTTAACGATTTTGGGCTTGGACTCAACGCGATTTACTTAAAGTGTGGCACCGCAAGTCAGACAGGATTCACATTTGAAGTGCGAAGAGCAGCTGGATCCACGACTGGAAGCATTATTACTGGGATAGCTAACAACAGACCAATTCATCTCGCTGTGGTGTTAGATAGAACGAATGTTTCTGCCGTGACTGCAACAGCTTATGTGGATGGATTAGCAATTTCAACAATCTCCCTCGGAGCGTTTGCGGCGTTTAGCAACCCATTCACTCAATTTCAATTATTGCTAGGTGGGGCAGGAGTCGTAGGCTGGGCGAGTTTGACCAATAGTGCTAAAACAGCAGCGCAAATTCGCGCAAACACGCTTTTGTTGAAAGCGGCTTGATTATGAAACTGTATGAATCCATTTTAAAGCGAATCCTGCAAGAAGCTGCTGTGCAACCTGGTGCGGCAGCCCAGCAAGGGATCGCCTTGTATACATTCGGCTCAGGAATGCTGACGACGTACGTCCTCTACAAGACACGGGAAGGTCTGTTCGA
>Ga0129333_10007464_pt1 | contig 10321 bp, 12 predicted proteins | sample CPB6_08_DNA_FD_94474 | JGI IMG/M metagenome (GOLD analysis project Ga0129333, IMG submission 94474) | Freshwater to marine salinity gradient microbial communities from Chesapeake Bay, USA - CPBay_Sum_0.6_0.8_DNA | ecosystem: Environmental > Aquatic > Marine > Coastal | place: USA: Chesapeake...
AAACCGAGAGCAGGGCGCCGGTAAACACCCGAAGCACGGTCATCGCGGAGCCGGTGCGATCGCCGAACTGCACGCGTGAATTGCCGCGCACCAGAAAGGCATCCTTTTCCGAGACAAATACGAGCTGCGCATTGTTGCCGGTGACAATCTCGTCACCGGGCGCCACATGCTGCCCTTTCTCCGCCTGGCGTCCATTGATGCGTACATCGCCGCGCACATCGGCCACACCCGGCGGCAGCTGTCCCGCAGCAAGCAATTGCCGGCAATAGATCATGCCCCAGGCCGCCACCCAACCGCCCACCAATCGACGCAGCCAGTGTCGACGCCCCGTGATACTGTTTACATTCATTCGTCCCTCCTCAGGAACACCGCAAGGCCCTTCGACGTATGCAGCGGCCATCAATAATCAGTTCGCAGACCTCCCGTCCAGCTGTACGCAGCACCGTCAAACGGGAACGCGCGTTCAGCTTCAATTGCGACGCCGCCGGTAATGCCCCCGCGTCACCGGCGAGGTCAAGCTGCTCGACCTGCAAGTCCTGATACGCATCAGCAATCCTAGCGGATTCGACAGCGGTCGGGACAGCATCAACGGGCTCACAGGCCCAGACATGCTTCAAGGCCTCACGAAAAGCCTCTTTCAACGCCGGCTCTGCCGGCAGCGGGGCCTGTGCGGCCCAATCAGTCAGCGTTTCCCGCAGACCGTCAATAACCCATTGCCGCGGAACGCCGGGCAGCCGCAGACAGTCAACAAACCGCTCCGGCGGGAAACGTAGCAGGAAACTCGAAGCCATGATAGCCGCCTCGCCGATAACGCCCGCGCCGGTGCCGGCAATTTTGCGACCGCCACACCACAAATCCTGCGAGACGGCTTCAACGCGGACGCCAAATGCCGCGTAGACCTGGCGCATCGGCCCGAGCAAATGCTCGACCCAGTCCTCCCTGCGGCGCATCACCGGCTGCGCAGGGCTTACGAGGACGCAGTTCCACTGATTCTCGTCCACCCACACCGCCCCACCGCCCAGTGGACGCCGCACTACCGGCACCGGGCACCGGCTTGCCAATGGAACCGGCTGCGCAGCACCCACCGTCAGATGCGGCAGTGCTCTTCCCCACACCAGCACCGGTGGATCACCGGCTTCCATCGCAGCGGCGATTCCGGCATACACGGCATGAAAAGCCAGCGGCTCGCACAAGCCGGCATCGACAAAGCGCAGCAGGCTCAGTTCGCCGGCCCCTTCGGTGAGAAATAACACTCGAAGTAGAAATCACGATCAGCGAGTTCGCGCAAATGCTGCACCCGCTGCGCCATTCCCTCGCGGAAGATATCGGCAAGATGCCTGCCCTGCTCAGCATCCAGCACATGAATCTGCGACGCAAACGGCATGCCGTCCAGATCCTCATCGACAGGGAGCAACTCCGCTGCGACGCCGTCAAGCGGCTGCAGATGGAGCAGCCAGGACTTGCACTCGGGATCGGCGGGGTCCATCGGACACAGCACGATCCAGCCCAGCCAGGCCAGACGCGCCACCTGGTTGAACAAACGGATATCGAGCTTCTTGCCCTTCTTGTATTTCGCCAGTTCGTTCTTCAGCCGGCTCAAATCGACAACAGGAATTTCTTTCATATCCGCCTCACTGGTCCATGCGCCGGATACTGCCGCAGAAGGGGGCAAGCCGGCAACAAAAAACCCCGCCGCGGCGGGGTTTTTTGCATCACGTGCGATGGTCAGCGGAAGGTCTTTCCCCAGGCAATGCCCAGAGAATTTTCGGACAGGGAAATCGTCTCCGTGCCGCCGACATTGAAATAGGGGTTATTCGCCCTCCCGGAAACGGACTTCTTGAATGCGTGCATGTAGGCCATGGTGATCTCGGAACCGCCGTCCAGCCCGTAGGTAAAGCCCAGCGTGACATGGTCACGCACGACCCCCGGCGCCAGAATATTGAAGGTAACATCACGCGCCTGGATCGGGTTATCACTGTGGTTGTAGCCGGCGCGCAGCGTCATGTTCTTGCTGTATGCATATTCGACACCGATCTTGACGATATTGATGTCCTGCCAGCCGAAACCGATGCTGCCCGCACTGGCACCCAGACAGGCGAGGCCGGTGCCGGGACCGTTGGGCGGTGCCGCGGTACAACCGGGAATATTGCTCGCATTGCCTACGGCTTTCACGCCGCTATAGTTGATGCGTTGATAGTCCATCGCCAGCGTCACGGCGCTGCTGGCCTTCCACGCCACGCCGAGGTTGTAATTCTCCGGAATATCGAACCCGCCCTGTTCAGCAAACAGACCGCGGTACTTGTCGAACTCACCCATGCGGACTTTCGAGGAGTAGGCCGCGCCGAGGCTCACTGTGTCCGATAACTTGCCCAGCCAGCCCACGCGCACGCCCCAGCCCCAGGCATTGTCATAACCGCGCCCGGTCAGATTGCCCGGATCAGACGAGATCTGGGCAAACCCGCCGAGCCCATCCGCCTTGAAGCGCTGATAAGCAATCAGCGGCGAGACGCCGAAGGAATGACGTTCATTGATCTTCATCGCAGCCGTCGGCGCGATAATCAGCTGGGACAAATCAACGCCAAGACTCCCCGGGCCACAGAGCAGATTAGCCGAGGCAAGCCCGCCGATCCCCGCGCAGCTGATGGCACCGGCCCGGTAATCGGTATTCATGCCGCCATTGCCATAGACACTGACGCCCAGCGACAGGTCGGGACGGATCAGCTTGTTGTAGCCGAACTCCGGGATCAGAAAGTCTTTGGTGTCATTTCCGCTCGCCGATCCGTTGACACCGGCCGCACTGCCGCTGCGGCTGGCTTCGCGGTCCGGACGAAACCAGTCCATGCCAATGTCGAGCCGATCCCCGACCCAGACCATGCTGGCAGGATTGTTGGCACCGCCGAAGGTATCGGTCGTCATTGCCGTCGACGCCCCGCCGCGTCCCTTCGCTTTCATGCCATAGCCATGTGAAAAATAACCGTCGGTCGCCTGCGCCAAGCCTGCGCCTGCCACGCCGATGATTGACAGTACCGCTGCTGCAACACCTTTACGATTCCACATGGTCTCCTCCTGTGGTGAACGTTAACAGCCCCCGTAATTCAGCCGTCAGATAAACAAAGTGACATCCGCTTCCCGCGCCATCGGCAGAAAGGTCGCCGCGCCGCAGTATTCCTTGACCTCCGGAATGAAATCGTCGTGCTTGAATCCGAACAGGTCGACCGTCATCTGACAGCCGATCATATTGACGTCGGCTTCCAGACTCAGCGCGCGCAGTTCCTCCACCGGTGCCACGCCATTGTTGCGGATGGTCTGCTGCATCAGCGACGTTGCCAGCGATTCGAAGCCGGGGATCCCGGCCTGTACCAGATTCGGAATGTTCCAGTTGATGTCGCGGAACCACGCCGGACCGAAGGGCATCTTCATCGGCATCGCGGGATTGCCCAGCGGACTCACGCGCAGATGCGAGAGGTCCTTGCGCAGCAACTGCAGTCCGTAAAAGGTGAAAAACACCGACACGTTCCAGCCCAAGGCGGCAGCGGTCGAGGCGAGAATGAAGGGCGGGTAGGCCCAATCCAGGGTGCCTTTGGTCGCGATGATGGTCATCGACGGCGTTCGCGACTGCTCTCGCTCAGCGAGGATTTCTTCCACACGCTGTCGAATCAGCGCATCAAGGGCCGCAGCATCCTGCACCATGACATTCCTCCGGAACGCAAAACCCGCCGATGAGACTCAGCAAGTTTGGTCTGACATTAATATTGGTAATTAATAATATACTGATTGTTGAAACTCTGCGCGACCATCGTCGGCAACCCGATAATATTAATAAATCATTGATTATTAAGTATTATTTTCCAACCGGGCGATCGTCGCCCTCCAGCTGACGACGAATTCCGGTGATATCACGCTTGGCCGGCGCAAACGGAAAAGACAGGATATCGAGCGGACTGGAGTCGCCGTACGGCCGGTTGCAGGCCGACACATCATCATCCTTGCCGGGACAACCGGACGTGCGGAAAGCAGTCCCTGCCTGAATCAACGATTCCAGCTTTGCCTGCGGCAGACCGAAACCCACCACCCTACCGCTTTCATCGAATCGCATGTCGCGGATATGACCACCGGCATAGTCGATGATGTAGCGCGCAAGTTGCACGCGGCGCCATTGTCCGCGGTCCACCGGTGGCCAGTCTTCCATCAGCGAACCGCGTTCGGGGAAGAAGGCGAACATGTGATTGTGCCCGCCCATGTCACGGATACGCTGGGCAACGTCGAGAATTTCCTGTTCCGTTTCTCCCATGCCGCAAATCAGATGAGCGCCGAATTTCTCCGGCCCGTACACCGCAGCGGCCCATTCGATGGCGCGCCAGTAATGCTCATACTTGTGCGGACTGTCGACGCCCTTGCCCCGGGTACGTGAAAAGATTTCCGGCGTCACCGCGTCGAGGGCAACAGTAAATATATCTGCCCCCAGAGTTTTCATGCGCACCAGATCCGCTTTCTCCAGCGTTGTCGGGTTGGACAGTATCGACACCGGCACCTGCGGCACTTCACGTGTCCAGCGTTCGAGCAACACGAAAGTATCGTCATTCGAGCGCGGATGCGTGATCATCGAAATGCACATGCGCTGGAACTGGCCCTTGTCCGCACCGGCCTTGACTCTTTCAATGACCTCGTCGTAGCGGGCCGTCGGCCAGTCCACGCGAATAAAATTGCGATCGGCGTAGTCGCGCGCCTCTTCGCGGTGTCGTGCCAGGCCGCAGTAAGCACAATTCGCCCGGCAACCTTCAGGATAGGTCACCAGCAGATTCAGGCAATGTGTGCAGGCCGTGCGGTGCATCTTGCCCGGGATCAGTCCCAGCGTGATCGCGGCAGCCGTGCTCATCTGCACGTAATCCGGCGAACGCATTTCCGGTGTCTTGACATGATAGTCCGGCTTGTAAAACCGGACAGGCTGCAGGTTATCGCTGATCGTATCCATGTTGTGTTTCCTCAGAATTCGGTTCCACCCCGCTGACCACCGCGGCGCTTCCCTCCGCCGCCATGGGTACAGCCCCGCCCGCAAAACCGGTCCAGTACGTCTCTGCGGATAAATAACGGACGCTCATGCCACCGTATCCGCCAGAATGCTGTCCGGCAGACACTCCCGGTAATACTCGTCAAAGGCAATCCAGCCCCTGCGATGCACCGCATCCTCCCGCGCCGCAGCGGTGTTCCACACCCGCATCATCTCCTGCCGGCGCGAGACGGCCCTTGCCAGTGACGGGGAAAACTGCTCGCGCAATTCATCCGCGTAATCCGTCAGCGCCCCGTCATTTCCCTCACAGTACCCGGCGACAGCCGATGCCGCCATTTCGCCGCTGACGACGGCCGCGGCAATTCCGGCACCCGTCACGGGATGCGTCAGTCCCGCCGCATCGCCCACAAACACGACGTCGTCACGGACAAGCACATCGCGCAGCCCGCCCACGGGAATCGCCCCCCCGGTACGGGCAAGTATCTCGCTGCCGACCCTGCCTTCCCTGACCAGTTGACGGTGCAGCGCATCCAGCGGCGTCTTCATATCCGGCCGCGCATCTCGGTCCATCCCGAGCCCGAGATTCGCACGGTCTTTCTTTGGAAACAACCACGCATAACCTCCCGGAAAATCCGGAGACAGCCAGATGTCCGTTTCCTCGAAGGGGCGCAACAGGGGAACGGTGTATTGCCTTGTATCCACTGCCTGCAAGGCTGTCAGCCCCATCAGTCGCGCCACCGTGGAATGAGGACCATCCGCTGCAATGAGCACGCGATAGCGCAGTACCGTCTCGACGCCATCCGCCGTTCTGACAACTGCGCTGTGACCTGTCGTATCAAGTTGCTGCAAACGCGTCCCCGCCTGTACGATCGCCCCGGCACGACAGGCGTTCGCAACCAAGGCCTGATCGAAGGCCGCCCGATCAACCATCAGACCGGTAAATGCCGTCTCCACGACCGCGCCCGACGGCAGCATACTGGCCATACCGTTGATCCGTTGCATCAGCACATTGGATGCCGTTGCATGGCGAGCGAGCGGCATCGGAATGAATTCGGCACATTGCACCGGCAGACCGATTTCCTGCTTCCGGTCAATGCCAACCACCCGCAACCCGCCCGCCGCCGCCCCCGCGGCGGCGGCCGCTCCGCCAGGTCCGAGTCCGACAACCAGCACATCACAGACGACGGCCGTCATGTCTGTGGCGCCAGCATCGGCTGTTGCAGAGCCAGGCGGACGACCGTCACGAAGTCCTGCGGAGTCAAGGTGAGCATATCCACCCGGCGATCATTGAAAAAAGACAACACGCGCTGCTCAAGCCGGTCCACCGGCACATCACGCAAGGCCGATTCAAGATCGCTCAGTGTGCGTCGCGGACTCACGAAAACATCACCGGTAAACCACACCTGCCTCAGCGTGCGCGTGTGCATATCGTAGGTCACCGCGGCACGCAGCAGCCCGCCGGTAAATTTCTGTATGGCCTCGAGAATCGGCAACTCCGACACCGGGCGGTTGACCAGATTGACCCAGTCGGGATGGTCGATCTCCCGCAGCGCCGCCTCGAATCGCCGGTGCTCGCTCAGGCTGAGATCGCCCTCGCTGAACTCGACACCGAATTCACTCTCAAAAGCCTCGATCATGTTGCTGCGGATCTCGTGCACATCCGGCTGGCATCCGAGCAGTTCCTTGAGATTGGCCACCCGGTCCCTTGCCGACGCAATGGCCTTGTCCGACAGTTTCTCCGCGGGTATGCGCAGCACGCGCAGCATTTTCGCGACATCAAATTCAATGAGCAGCGTGCCCTGATACATCAGCGCATCGCCGTCAAACGCACCGCCGGTACCCGATATCTTGCGCCCGTCCACCTCAATGTCGTTGCGCGGCCGGAAACGCGCATCAACGCCCAGTGCACTGATCGCCGCCGCCGCCGCATGACAGATCCGCTGTGAAATACGCTGCATGTCCGCCGTATCGAGATCACGCTTGTGCAGATACAGTTCCCAGCCGATCTGGGTCTCATCGAAATAGATCGCGCCACCGCCAGTGATACGCCGCTGCACGGTGATCCCCTGTGCCTGACAATAGTCGAGGTTCAGTTCCTGCTCGGCGCTCTGGTGGTAGCCGAGCAGGGCCGACGGCGTGAAGCGCAGAAAACGGAGCGTGCTGGGAATTTCATCAGCCTGACGCGCTTCCAGCAGGGCGCGATTAAGCGCAATGTTCTGCGCCGCAGAACGCAACCCGGTATCGATGACCCGCCAGTGTGCGGTCATGTCAGGCCACCACGATGGGGATGCCTGCCAGCGCACCACCCGCCGAACGCGGCGACAGGGCGCCGCGGCGCACAGCCATCAGATCCTGCAGATCGACGCGCAGTCCGCTGTCCTGCTCCAATGCCATGACTTCGTCTCCCACGGCAATCGAACAACAGGCGGGCGTGACGCGGACATCACGCCCGATCCGCACGGCGAGCTCCACAACACCGTCAGCAGGATGTGCGATGCCATTCAGCCCCGCCATCACAGCGTAGCTGTCAATCTCGGCTTTGACGCGTCCCGCCGGCCGCGCACATCCCAGCAGCAGCGGGGTTTCCGGCAGCCGCCGACGGGCATCGATAAAAAAGCGTCCGACCGCACGCGCATCCGGCACGACGAATGGCCGCTGCGCGGGCGCATAGAAAGGCATCACCACCACCAGCACCAGCGCCGACGGCAGGTGCCGCGCAACAATCTCCAGTGCCTCCCACTCCCCGAGCATGCGCCCGTAGTGCAGGCCGATGACGATATGTGGCACCGTTTTCATCGAAGTCGCGGTGAGACAGGCCAGCGAACGCTCAAAATCCGCCACGCTGCGCCTGAGGTGGTAAACCTGCGAAATGGTGTCCTGCGCGCCAATCACATCCATCATCGCCGCGTCGATACCGGCATCTTCCATGCGCCGCGCGATATCGCTGTCCACCAATGCGGTATGCATGGCGATCTTGAACGCGGGAAAGGCATTCTTTATCCTCCGTACCACCGGATAGTAAGTGTCGTATTCCACCTCGTTGCGGTGGTTGGAACCACCGGTCAGCAGCATGCCCTGCGCACCGCGCGCAATCTGCTCGTTGACTACCGCCCACAACGCTTCCGGCGACCGCGCCGGAATCATCGGCTCAAGGATCTTTGCCTTGCAGTGGTCACAGGCCAGCGCACACTCGCCGCCGGTAATCGACACGGCAGGCCATGCGCTCTTCCCGCATCCGGCCAGTTCCGACGTGGCGTAGGCCTTGAACGTCGGCGTGTAGAAATTGATGCGCGGCTGGCTGCCGATATCGCTATGCTCGACCGAGTCGACGAGAGCGCGGTCTAGCGCGACTCCGTCGAGCATCTCGATCGAAGCGGCAATATCGTGCCAGGACGGGTTCACTGCGGGATTCCTGCTGCGTACCGGCGATCAGGCGCCGCAGCCGGCGAAACCCTCGGCGTTCATTTTGGCCTCGAATGCCGTCGCCACAGCTGCCCCGGTGATCAGCCCGCCCGACTCACCATCCCAGTCGGCAGGCTTGAGCTTGACCAGCCAACCCGAGCCGTAGGGGTCGCTGTTGATCGCGCCGGGCGCAGACGAAATAGCGTCGTTGATCGCCACCACTTCGCCGGATACCGGGGCTTTCACCGGACCGACCCATTTGCCGGACTCCACCGTCGCCGCGGATTTGTTCTGTTCCACGCTGCGCCCGACCTTCTTGGGCGTGCAGGATACGACCTGTCCCGCCAGCGCCGCCGCGTAAGCCGTCATGCCGATCGTAATCGTGCCGTCGCCTTCCTTGCGCGCCCACACATTGCTCTCGACGTTGTAATACAGATCATCGGGGATGTTGCAACCTTTGACTGATGCCATGTGCCTCTCTCCTTTTTCCCGGCTAAAAGAATAATGCCTTGTCTGAACTCAAAATCAGGTCTGCCAATTCGCCGCCGCTGGACATTTCGTCGACTTCGGGGATCACGTCATCCACTTCGATTTCGTACCCCGGCATGGCGGGACGGCACATATAGAACCGGACCCCGGCCGCCTTGGCATCCCGCATGAACTCGATAATTGTCTTGCCCCCGTCGAGCGCCGTCAATTGCTCCGGCACGCCTTTTTGGCACAGCCGGACCCCTTCCATGGTGAAAAAGATTTTCACGTCGGCGTCCATCGATGCCATGATGGCTCCGATGTAGAACGGGGTCGCACAACGATGGCGCTGTGATGGACCGCTGGTCATGACAATGACAACGGATTTCTCATCGTTGTCGAGATAATGACGGCTGTCGCTCACGCCGGCAGCCTCTTGCACTGGATGCCATCCCGCCGGCAGCGCGCCTGATAACCGGCCCAGGCAACGTCGCCGGTTACCAGCACCGACAGCGCCTGTTCCACCGTTCCTTCCGGCGCGACACGCGCAATCCAGGACATATAGGGCTGTCGATTGAGTAAGGAGGGGTCTTCCAGCACCGTGATATTGCCGTCAACGATGCTACAGTCAAACAGATTGGGCACCGGACCTGCCCATTTGCCGCTCTCGATGGTCGCCACCGGCTTGCCGGCGGGGCGCCGGGTGCCGGGCTTGCGCACGCGCACATGCAGAATTTTCCCTGCGATGGACTGCGAAATATCGGTCATGCCAACGGCCAGCATGCCATCCTCCTCCGCACGCACCCAGATCTGGTAGTCGGCGTCGTAATACAGTTCGCTGCGGAATTCGCATCCATTGCATTCCATGTCGCGAGTGTAGCGCCTGTGGCCGACGCCGGGTCAGATCACGCCCTTCTCGTGCAACAGGTCCAGCGAATCACTGATATTTTCATGTATCGCCAGTTTTCGCGGTGACAGCCCCAGTGCCAGCCCCAACAGTTGGGTGAAATAGACGATCTTCACCCCGGTCTTGATGCCGAACTGGGTCTCCGCGCGGACCTGATGCATCTCCAGACCCGAGTGACAGGTCGGACATTCAGTCGCAATCACATCGGCGCCGGACTCCTCTGCTGCCTGCAGCAGGTTGAGCACCAGCTGAGTGGAAGTATCAGAATCCGACAGCGTATGCGCGCCGCCGCAACAGGCTGTCTTGAGGGGAAAATCCACGTTCTCCGCGCCAGCCGCCTTGAGCAGATCATCCATGAAATGCGGCTTGTGCGTGGATTCGGACCCCGGCCCCTTGTCCTTCTCCGGGAATATCTGCCGCGGACGTGTATACATGCAGCCGTAGTAGTTGGCGATCTTGAGTCCGTTGAGATTCTTGCGCAAGCGCGCCTTGATGCCATCAGGACCGAGTTCCTCCATCAGCCACTCAAGCAGATG
>Ga0129333_10007465_pt1 | contig 10319 bp, 7 predicted proteins | sample CPB6_08_DNA_FD_94474 | JGI IMG/M metagenome (GOLD analysis project Ga0129333, IMG submission 94474) | Freshwater to marine salinity gradient microbial communities from Chesapeake Bay, USA - CPBay_Sum_0.6_0.8_DNA | ecosystem: Environmental > Aquatic > Marine > Coastal | place: USA: Chesapeake Bay...
CCACCTGTGGACCTTTGATTTTCATCAGTCTTGCGCCACCTAATGAAGGTAGTGGAGCACCAATAGGTCCAAAGTTCTCCATATCAATGATACCACGCCAGCTGTTTACTTCAATCTCATTTGTAAGAGACCAGTCAAGGTGATACAATGGAGTATTCTGGATCTTCTCATGGACTGTTTCCCAGTTGAAGGCTTTCTTTAAAGGTTGTATGATTGCCATTTTTATATAATGTTTTATGATTTAATATAGTGAAAAAAGGGGAGAGTTTTGCTGCTCTCCCCCGTTTTTCTGTAAATATATTAGAAGCTGCCGCCAGTGATCGGGTTGCGCATCACGATCTTCAATACCTTGGTTGGGTCTTTTACCCAGATCGCAGGCATTGTTTGAGTCATGTACACGCGATAACCGTTGAACTGACCGCTTGACGCGAAGCCCTGGCTGCGACCCATGTAATCCATGGTACCGTTCTGATACCACCACTTCAATTGGTTGTCCCAAGAGAGTTTCAAAAGATAGATGTTGTCGTTGCCAGTATCGGTGATATCGAAGATGATATAGCTGTAAGAAGACAGCGGGTTACCATCGATGATTGGATTCTCGATATCATTAGTGTGGATGTTGTCGAATGCAGGGTTCAACACGAACTTCACGTTAGCCAAGAATGGGATAACGTAGCTTGTGAATGCGAATCCATAGTTCAGATCCATTCCCTGACCAGTGATGGCACCAACACCGTTGTTGGAAGCAGCCTGGATAACAAGACCTGAGTTAACAGCCTCTTGCTTGATTGCTTCGTTAACAAGGCGCATACCACCCATACCAGTCTGAACGATCAATTGACGCTTAGGATCTGGACCTTGGAACTCGACACGACCAGCGTAGAAGTTGTACAGCTCGGAACGGAACAGCTCAAGGCTGAAGTTGCTCTTGTTGTACACACGCTTGAAGGCGTTGTCCAACTGGCGCCATAGACCCACTGACAAGCGGATATCGTCTGGACCATCTTGCTTCACGCGTCCACCATGTCCCCACATCAAGTAGGTCTCAATGTCTGTAGCGATCTTGGTCAAGTGGGCAGCTTCCATAGTGGTAAGGAAGGTACGGGTCAAGGAACCATTTGACATCGCACGCTTCACATAGTCCTTACCCATTGTGGATACCATGTCTTCAATCTTGGTGATAGAAGGATCCATTGACTTGTCAAAGTTGCGCCAGATCTCAGTAACAGGAACTGTACCGTCAGCGTTCATACCGCCTTTGATCATAAGATCAGCGCGGGAAGAAATGCTGTAATGAACGTGAGCTTCAGCGCCGCCTACGAAGTTGTAGAACTCACGGAAACCAGCACGGGTCATGATGTCTGAGAAACGCTCACCATACTCACCGCGGGCAGAACCTTTGCGGAACAGCTTGGTGCCGTTCTGAAGATACCTCACGTCGATGTAACGGTAGTTGTCATTGTTCACCAACTGAACGGTGTAGATGAAACCATCACCCATGGTAAGGATGTCATCAGCGGTAACGTACATCTCCACGCCATTGTATTTGTCGTAGGTGATGATGTCACCATGTCCGAACTCACGACGGTTGATCTTGATCTGGAAGGTTGTTCCGTCAATACCAGGAGTTGTGTTGGATGGATCGATGATGTTCTCGATGATATAAGGAAGCTCTTGGCTTACAGGAGTCTGCCACTTGTACTCACCACGGGCGTTGTCAACCATGATGATGTTCTTTCCGCCAAAGCTGGAAAGTTGGTAAAGGGGCATTTCTACCTTCTGTGCCATTGCCCAGATGTCCACTGGACCAAGATCCATTGGCTCTGCGGTTTTAAGCATGTTCACCAAGTGGTATGAATCCACGTGGGAACTCGCTTGATAATTGGTATCACGCAGGAAAATACCATTATTTAATACTGGAGTTGCCATTTTTTAATTGATTGAGTTAAGTTGTTAGTATTGAATTTATTGGAGTAAGATTATTTACCTTTTGAAGAAACCCTGGGCTGGACGCGGGATGGCGTTCCTTTTGTTAGGTTTCGGGGTGTCGATGTCGTTGTCACCCTGGCCTGTCGAGGCGAGCTTGTTAGCTTGTTCCGTTTTGAGCATCCGCACATGTTTCTCAGTTGTTTCTTTTTTGGCTGACTCTTTTATTTTAGACTTGTAACCATCTGGGTCAGCCAATAACCAGAGGGCTTCAGCGATCAATCCGTGGTTAGGTTCCACGTATTGGTATTTTTCAAGAAGATGACCTAGCAGATTTGTATTACGGCCAGACATCGAAGGATATGCAGGTTGTACAAGTCCTGCGTAAAGCATCGCCTGGGTCTTCCTGTCAAGTCTTACACCGTTTACCTCACCTGGCTCAAGCACTTCATATACGCTTGCCATGTAGTGTTGTGCACGGGCCTCCTGTTGTCTTTTCATTTCCTCCTGTTGTTGCAACTGGTATGCCACCATCTGCTCCTGCATGGCATCCAATTTCGGTTTGAACTTGTTTGCTTTCGCTTCAAGTTCACCACGATCACGCCATCCGTCAATCTCTTCTTCAATCTCTTCCGCTGTTCCGAAACGTGTTGCATGAAGGTAACTACGTATGATGTTCTCCTGGTCGCCTTCTTCCGTAGGATCAAGGGCTTTAACCTCTTCAACCGCCGCGAGCGTACGGAAAAGACTCTTAAGATCCCCTCCGCCATCCGCAACGTATTTAGCGGCGTATTGCAATTCCTCAGGAAGTGATTCATAAAACTCCTTGTAGGTCTTGTTCTGAATGCTTTTTGCCTTCTCTGTGAAGTTGGCCTCGATAAGCTCTTCAAAGTCCTGGAGCGTATATTTATCAAGAGGTTTGTCCTCGTCAAACGGAAGGATAAGACCTTTCTCGATAAGTTTGTTGGTGAGTTCCACAACACCGTTTTTGTCAACACGGGGTCTCCCTGTGGTTGATTTTACGGTGTCTTCATCGGAGTCATCCGATTCAATCTCATCATTTACAATCTCATCCAACTGTTTGGAAGCTTCAACAGCGGATGGTTTGGCATCCTCTGCGTCATCAATTGGTTTGTCAAGGAACGATGTGTCTACTGGTTTGGAAGAGAACATGTTAGGTTTCGCCTCTTCAGTAGATGGGAGCATGATGTTTTCTGCTCCTGGAGTGCCTAGAATTTCATCTAGGTTGAGATCCACTTCCGATACGGTCGTGGTTTCTTGGATTTGGTCAGCCATTTAGTTGGTTTTAAGTGAGATGCTGATATTATAATATAATCAAAAGTATTGAAATAAACATATAAGGTTTGAGACTGTAATTACATTTATCTCATTTATATGGCTATATCTATTTTTTCTTGCCTGTAGATTTATTCTCAGGTTTCTTAACATCGTATTTGTTCTTGTTCTCCCTGGCGATTTCAAGCTCTGTCTGCTTCATCCTGACCTGGGCATCAAGCTTCTCGCGTTCAAGGGCTTGACTTTCCCTAAACTGTTGTCCCTTAGTGTTTTCCTTTTGTATGTCAAGATTCATAGCCTGCTGGAACTCATCGGATTCCCTGATGTTTTTCATTGCATCCACATAATCTGACTCAAGGTTTTGGTTGATGTCCTGCATGGAACCGTAACCAGCGGATCTGATTTCTGCGATAAGGATATCCTTGCGACGGTCTTTCTCTTTCTCCATCGCCTCCCTGTCAAGCATAAGCTGTTGCTGCTGCTGTGCCGCCTGGATCTCCATCTGCTTCATCTTCTCCTGGGATTCCATCTGCTCACGACGCTGCGCGTTCATCTTGGCCTCGGTCGACTTCAACACATGGTTCAGTTCGGACATGGAATCAGACTGGATGATGTTTCCAAGATCATATATGGTTGCACCAGAAGTGTTGTTGTTGATCGCCAACTGCTTCATCTGCTCAAGAATAGCTCGATGGTTAGCTCTAGTAGTACAATATATGTTAATGTCACGAAGCAAAAGATCCGTGCCATTGATTTGGAAGTTGACTTTTTCATCATTGGTTGTCATGTACTGCAGACGCAGGCTTGGTTTTTTGCTATGATAGAACTGGGCCAGGTCCGTACGCATGGCATGCACCCGCGGCATCAGATAATCACTGTGTTGCATGAAGTATGTCTCAGTCTGTGCGTACGATCCTGATACAGCTTGTTCAATACCACGCGCCGTTTCAGTCTGACCTATCTGTTGTCCAAGACGTTGTGGTGTGATACCAATTGTCTCAAAACATTGTTGCTTGAAGAACTGTGCCAACTGGATCCTTGAGAGCATACGTTGGGTCTGCTCTAGGTTCAAGGTCTGGAAATGCTGGAAGTTAAGCGCGTTCTCAGTATTGGTGATACTTGTATCAAGCGGCAACATCTGGAAGTTCTTCATTGCCACATATGCCTTGGCCAGGTTGTTCTTTCCCCAGTCCTCACCCAAAGAGTGGCGTGGCAGGGCGTTCTGGTCAAGCAGGATAACCGTACCTAGTTCATCCACAAGGATATCCGCAATCTGGTTGTTTACAATATTGTAGCCAATCTGATAAGGCTTCATAAGGTCAACCAGACTGGTGGAACGGGTATTCCTGTCTGAGAAGACCGCACCTTCCACAGGAAGTTTGCATCCATAAAGATTGCTGTCCCCTTTGAATTGGAACTTCATGCGACCGATCTTGTTTTGATCAACACCCAGATAAATAGGATTGACACCGCCAGGGTTGTTCATACCCCAGAAGCTTGGATGGTTTGGTCCGATCTTCACACCGCCCCAAACCTCGTTGATCCAGATCCAATCAAGGTGTTCACCAAAAAGAAGGTTATCCTTTGTCTTGTTCTTTACCAACTTGGTATTGTATACAGGCTTGTCAGTTACCTTGTAATCCTCGTCCACAATCTCTGTGAACACCTCACCCGCTTCGTTTATCTTGGTCAGATGACCTACCTTACGCTGTGACTTCCAATATGCCGTGGTAACCCTCAGCATAAAAGCCATACCCATATCGGCGTAATCTTCAGTCTCACCCATGATCCAATTAACAATATCGCCACCGTTGAAAACGAAATTGTCATACATAGACACAAATTGGCGATAGGCGAGAGACGGCATGTTGACGTTCCAATCATGCGGCTTAGTAGCATCGTAATACGATCCATCATTTTGAAAACCTTGTAAGGGATAACCTGCCGAGCGTACAGGATAAATAGCTTCAATCGATTCAAGTTGTTCTTCGGTCATGACATAACCATACTTGTCAATGACGTCTGCAACGGTCATCATCTCAATCTTACCCACCCAGTTGCCTTGCGATATGTACCTGGCCTCTGGGGATTTATGATAAAATGTAAGTACTGGATTCCAAAGCTCGATATCATAATCATCCTCGCCCATCTTGAAATGCCAGAACTCACGGTCTGTGATAAGACTGTCACGGAATCCACGCTCCTCAAGTTCATCCATGCGGAAACGCTCCTCGTCAACCTTGAACTGATGAGCCGCCCACTGTTCAGCCATGGAACGGTAATCCTTATCAAAGAAAGCCTGTATCTCAGGTAACGTCTTCAGATTCTCTGGAGACGTCTGCTGTTGCATTTTCTGTTGTATCTCAGGATCTTCTGGGTCAACCCCGTTCTCCATCATCTTGATCATCATCTTCTGCTCAGCCTCCTTTAAAAGCGTCTGTTCGATCATCATCCGCTTTTGCTCCATCTGCTCATTGTAACTGAACTCATCTACCGCTTTGAAAGTAACCTTGTTGTTACGCTTGGCAAATTCAGATACTAGTACGTTAATCACGTTGGGAATAATAGGATAGAATTTGAGTTCGAGGGCACTAAAGTCCTCTTGGATAAGTGTCTCCACTATATCCCTCATTTCATTGTCCTGTTCTATTACATAGTCTGATTTGTCAATGATCCCTTTTGCAAGCTTGTAGTTCTTCATCAACCTGCGGGCATTGCGGCGTATCTGCTTAAGACCCTGCCATTCAAGCCAGTCAAGATTCCAGGCAGTCCATGTCTGGTCTTTTTCAGCTTTAGGTAGGAATTGTATTGGCTGAGTGATCGACCCCATGCGGTTGTATTCCGCCTTGGCCCCACTCTTAAGCTGCATCGCATTGAGTACCTGCATGTTATTTCAAGTTTTTAAAAGGAGATCTGCTCTTGTAGGCACTCTGAAGCGTTGGTCGCTTGCCAATGTGTCTGAACATACCTCCGTTATTTAATTTAAACAAATTTTCTTGTTTTTGCAACTTATTGTCGTTCAATCTTTCAACCTTCTTCTTATAACCACGGTTAGCCTGCTGCACTTTTGCAAAGGCTATAAGCGAAGATAATGCCACCAAACGGTCGACGTTGAGGTCATCCGTATAGGCCTGCATCTCCTTCATGGCCATGATATCAGGTATCCGCTCGACACCATATACGGTTTTGACAATGGTACCATCTTCTTTTACAACAGTATCCAACTCTTCGTTTAGATACTCGATAAGATAACTGAGCATATGGTTCCTGAACAAGGTTCCTGTGTTCCTCCAACCATATTCCTGGAATACGTTGTTGTTGGAACCCAGGTCTTTAAGAAACATGATCTGGCTTTTAGGAACCAGATACCGCTGTTTCTTCTTGTCGATCATATGCTTTATAAAAGTGGATATGTTGTTTTCGACAATTGTCCAGGCGTTATACCACTCGATCAACATCTCCAACCGCTCGTGTGTCTTGTTAAGATCATCAAAACGACCGCACCAAGCGGCAACTATCTTGTCTCTTTCTATGAAAGTCTCGGTCTCACCCCTGTCTATCCTGGTTACTTCGATTGGATTTTTGTAGATATAAATCGAACAAAGTGATTCTGAAGTGGTTGTCTTACCTTCCGATACAGGGTCAATCGAAGCATAATACATACCAAACTCTGGATCTGGGGTAGGTCGTTCCCATACCACTATGCAACCCGTCTTATCCTCCGTGTTCTTTGTAATGGGAAACTCGGATATGGGAAGCTTGCGTGTTTCCTTCCACTCAATCTTTCCAGTCTCTCCCCTGAAAAGTTCTATTAGTTCATAGGGATATTCCTTATCCTGTATCCTGTTCATCTGGCTGATGACAAGATTCAATGGAAACTTTGAAACCTTTCTATTAGCAAAGGCTTCATCAATGTTTATGGGGTGCTGAGATATCCTGTATTGATATTTCTCAGGACTCAGATCCCTTTTCCACTGTTGTCTTTCTGCAAGTATCGCATCCAAAGCCTGTTCAACAAGACTGTTGCCATACTCATCAATGTATGGCGGCATGGACCATTGTTCAGGTATGAACAGACCTGTCTTGGCCCTGTTGCCCTTGTTATCGATCAGGTCCGTATAAACAGGGTGGATGTCATTCGAATCTGGGTAAAGGATCATCTGTTTCAGCGGCTCGCACTGATCCAGGTCACCCACAGAACCAGCGGCGATGAATATACCAGTGGTCAGCTGTCCTGAACGCATGGCAGGAAATAGGAACTCGACTGTGATATCCATGGTGGGTGCGATACCAGCCTCCTCGTAGAAGAATATCGTACACGGTCCCCCTACGCCTGATGTTGGATCCTTCTCAAATGTCACACCTTGCAGTACGCCTTTGAGACCTTTCATATGCTTACGTCCATTGATGGTCTCCTCAATCTGCTGCTGCCACATGAGGACTTTCGCAGGAGTCATAGGACGATACCACGCCGTATGCTCGTCAAGGAATGAACGGTATTCGTTAAGGAACTTCCAGGATCCTTTCTCGTTGATGTAGTCCTTCAGAGCGGCACCCATCTTCAGGATAGGCGTCTCCTCGAACCATATCATGTTTATCATCTTGGCGCAATGGAAATAGGAAGACGCTATCTGACGTTTCTTCAGAATTGCACAGTGCTTGTAATTAAGCTCCGCCAACAACTCGTACAGTGCCAGGTGATATTGCGCGTCCCTGATCTGCGGAAAGTCAAACTTCCTTTTCTCTTTGTCGTTAATAGGCAAAAAATTGAGCCACATGTAGTATTCGCGTGGCAGGTACCATGTTTTCCCATTGTTTCTTACTATTACACCATTACGGCATTTCTCTTTCTGGTCATCCCAGTAGTTTACATAATCCTTTGAACGCATGGGAAACTCGCAGTAGAAACCCTGTTTCCTGAAACGTTCGGCCTCGCTAGTGAATACCTTGCTGGATTCATCAAACTCGTATTTGCCAGGTTCCTTGAAAAGTGAAAAGACAAAGTCCTTGAACTCATCCCTTGTTTCAAAGGTCTGAGTTGACCACTCCTCGTTTTCCCATAAAGGTATCTGCTTATACATCAGTTTATGTCGTCATCCGCTTTGCAGAGGAATTCTATCAGTTGAGAAATCGAAGTGGCAGAAATGACCTGAGTGCTTGTACCAGGTTTCTCAAGCGCTTCCAGGAAATCGTCACGATGTGCGCAACGCCAAGTGCCATCATCAATATCAAACCAAAAAAGCCAACCATCAAGAGGAATATAATAATCCTGGTCTCCCTTATCATTTCTGGTCATAGGCTAATCCCGCGCCTCCACGCACGTGTGATTGTTGTTCTTCTTTGAGATCCTTGTATGCTCCTTTGAAACTCTGGCGGATCGCATCATAGTTCTTTGCAGCGGAGAGAAGACTGTTCATGTTGCCATCCCTTCCGTGAATAATCTGGGTATTCTCCATGTAGCGACCCAACCTATCCAGCATGGTGGATATTCCCCTGTAGGCACGCCAGGTGGGGGTGTCATACAAAGTCTGTATTCCTTCAAGAGCGCGCTTGATAAGCGGGTCATCGGCCATGAAATCAGCATCGATGTCCCGCATTATCATCTCTTCCTTGTCATCGCTAGGTACGTTGAAATACGGATTCAGGTCGTCATTAGGACATGACATGTAGAACAGATACAGGTATATCTTGAGGTAGTTCTCTGGATAGTTATCCATTATCACCTTTAGATAATTGATGGTGTAACAATGCTCAGTAGGCACCACCCTCCCGTTCTCTATGTCAAACAACCTTACCATATGATTGCAATGTCGAAATCGGATACCATAAGTTTCACCTCGTTTTCCACATCGACAATGTCACATCTTTCAAGGGCTCCCTTGGGTACGTACACCCTGTCGCCAACTTTGATGTTCTCAACAAGTTCACCTACGGCAAAGACTTCGAGGTTAGTCCATTTCTTCATGTTTTCCTTGTCAAGACTCTCCTGGACCTCTGGAGAGATTTCAATCGCTGATTTTTCAATCACTGGTCTTGAGAGCAGTACTCTTTTTCCTTTTAGTTTCATAGTTTTTTATCGTCATTAATTATTGCAAGTATGTCTATCATCATCATCGAGTGTGGAAGCGATGGTTGTTTTGAGTCATTCGTATAGTTAAGAAAGGTTCCTTTTATGAAATCGTCCAAACTTGCCGTACTTGTACGGAGTTCATATACGTCATTGTTAAGGTAGAAGTTGTAAAGGATGCTGCCACCTATGTCCTTTTTGGTATCACAACTCTGATCGCTGATGAAGGGTTTGGCCATGAATTCTATCTGATCAGCTTCCAATGCCATGTCCGCGGTAACCATCTCAATCATCTGTTTATAGGCGGAAAGCTGTGAATCCGCAACAAGAACGCCGTAAAACAACACCTTGGGTTTGACATCGTATTTCTTTTGGGCATCTATGGGATACCAGGTTATTACATAGTTATAGGGTTCCATTGGTTGTTTTTTAGTTCTTTTAACATGTTTACCACTTCAGAACGAAGATAAGGAACTTCGTATGGAATAACCTCGTTTACAATAGGATTTCCTTCATAGTCACGCAAAGCCACAGGATAACCATACTCATCCTTTTCTGGAGCCTCTTTGAAAGTTATATGATGCAGTATAAGTTTTCCTGGTTTAAGGTTGGGGTTGTGTTTCAATATGATGTACATGTACGTACTAAGCTGCAACGCGTAGTGGTTGAAGTTGCAGTCATCAAGGTGCGAACAAGGCCCTGTCATCTTTTGTGATACCCCTTCCCAGTTGACAAAGGACTTGGTCTTGATCTCTTTGTTGGTCTTGTAGTCGATGATGTCTACGATTCCATTGATGACTTCAACCCTATCAGACTGACCACATATGCCTTCAGATTTTAGATATACCATGTGTTCTGGATATATTCCTTCCACAAGTCGCTGCTCTGGGGCGTGTTTGACTCCGTCATTATAGATTGGTTTGAAGATGGGAACCGCCACGCCATTGCGTTCGATAGTATCAATTGATACTATGTCAGACTCCCGCTGGGCATGGTACCAGTTACCAAGGTCAATAGCCCTGTTGGATTC
>Ga0129333_10007466_pt1 | contig 10319 bp, 9 predicted proteins | sample CPB6_08_DNA_FD_94474 | JGI IMG/M metagenome (GOLD analysis project Ga0129333, IMG submission 94474) | Freshwater to marine salinity gradient microbial communities from Chesapeake Bay, USA - CPBay_Sum_0.6_0.8_DNA | ecosystem: Environmental > Aquatic > Marine > Coastal | place: USA: Chesapeake Bay...
GATACCCCCTTTGATGCAACCATCAATCATCCTAAATATCTTAAGGGCAAAGGCCCAGCAGTTTTATTCGACGCAGGGCATTTTAATTTTATAGTTCATATGGGGTTAGCAAATCCCCTTATAGATGTAGCCACTGCTGATGGGTATCGTGTCACAGTAGATTCCATGAAATTTACTAAACCCTATTTGGCTAACTATAAAATGATTGTCATCTTTCCTGCCATGCCGTTTAAGTTTGGGTCTAAAAAGCAAGTGACAAACGAAATTACTTTTACTTCTGACGAATTAAACGCCTTACATGATTGGGTTAAAAAAGGCGGATCTCTACTCATGTTCAGTGAACATGCGCCTATTGATAAGTCAGTGACACCACTTTTCAACAAATTTGGGATACAGCTTTCAATTGGAATTGTCGTTGATTCGATATACCACGATTCTTCTTCAAAAGCGACAAATAAGGAGTCCTTGCTAATGTTTACAAGGAACAATGGACTTTTAAACCCAAACGACCCAATCACAAAGGGCGAACGAAAAGGTGAAGAAATTAATAAAATAATGACCTATGGCGGTGGCGGATTAAAAGGCGCAGGATATACAAATATTTTTAAGCTTTCACCTTCGTCAACCATTAAAAAGTATAGTGGAAGCGAGCCCTCTGGTACGGCTGATTCTCAGGCTTTAGCAGGAAAATTTGGTAAAGGCAAGGTTGTCGCATTAGGTGATTGCAATGGATTTACGGCTATGTATGTAATGCAGGGGTCTACTAAACTTTCTGCAGGAATGCAAGTAGCTGAATATGATTGGAAGCAATTTGCCTTAAATACCTTCCACTGGCTAACAAAATAATTTTTGACCAAAGATGAAATTGAATGACAAACCACTTAAAAGTATTTGTACAAAGCGTGCGGCAAAAATTGAGTAGTTAATCTTGGGTCAAAAAACCAAGTGATTGATATTTTCTTTTGGTAACTGTATATTATATCCTTCCTCAATTGCCTTTTGCAATTTGAGATTTAGGGTATTTAACTCTTTGTAGAAGAAATTAATTACAAATTTATCTAGCGAAAATCGTAAGTCCAGTAGACGATTATTATACTCAAGTAAAACATTTTTATCACTAGTCATTAAGATAGCGTCGTCTTTAATCACTTTATTCTTGACATCTAAATAGTTTCTGCCATCAAAGATTTTATAGTTAAGATTTTTTAAACTCTTTTTATAGTCATTCAAAGAAACAGCTTCAAAATCATTTAATTGGTCTATCCGTTGCCAATACTCAGCCAATAATGTGGCTACTTTTTCGTTATGAATAAGTCGCATACCACCAGCTCGTAACTGCGATGAAGTTCGATCTACAAATGTAGTAGGTCTGCTACCGCCTAGTTTTAAACTGGCACGGTATAATACTTTTATATTGGCCTGAGTCCAATTTTGCGTAGACAACAGCGAAACAGCGGTATCAAAATATAAAACTTGAGTTTTTGTAAATTTTATAGACTCATTCAAATCAATTTTATCACGTGCAAGATCTTCCACCATACTCTCCATATATTGAACCTCTCTCAAACCTTCTATGTAATGTTCTCGCTGATTCTCTGCAAAAAAACCAAGTGTGACAGCTGCAAAAAGCATCAAAAATTCAGTAATATATTCCTTCCACTTTTTGGGATGACGCGAGTGATGATGTACTTCCATTATAATTTATTATCCAAGTTGCTCAATAGTTCGTTTAGCTGCCTCTAAACGGGACTGTTTATTTTTTTCTACTAGCTTATTTACAGCCCAATGCTCTAGTTTGTGATGCAATGGGATAAGTAAAGCAGCTAGAGCCACTAACCCAATCAACATGAGAAAAGGTGAATGGTGTGTTACCTTTTCTAAAAAGGGATGTATTAATAAGTTCAAAAACTCAAAAACAATCAAAAGCGCAATGACGCTTAAAAATTCAATTACCTTAGGGTTAGTGATATAGCTTCGACTAAATACTAAAAAAATCATAATGAAAGCAAGAATACCCATCGCAATAAAGGTATACTCCAAATTTTGTTGATGCGCTTCCTCCTCTTTTTCTGCTTCTAATTTTTCTTGCGCGATTCGAGCTTCGTCTTCAACAGCCATTAATTGTGCTTGCTGCAATGATCTAATATTTACTAAACTATCATTAGTAGTTCTGTATATTTCTGAATACTTAAAGGCGCTATCTAAATTGGAATTACGATATATATTTAAAAGGAGTTTAGCCGGCTCAACGTTTAGTGTATAAAACGCAGTATTCTTTACGCTGGAAATAGCTTTGGTAGCATATAACTTAGCAGAGTCAATTTGGTTTGCAGAATAATAATATTGTGCAATAGCATTATAAGCTGTACTCACAAACTTTGGAGAACCAATTCGATTAGCTTCTTTCAATGCTAAGTCCCAATAATTTAAAGCGAGGGCCGAGTTTTTTAAGGCAGCATGGATAGAACCAAACTGTAAATAGGTTGAAGTCAACCAATAAGTAATACCCGACTTAATTGCTAATTCATAGGCTTTTTGGGTATAGACAAGCGCAGAATCAATTTTACCCATCACAAGATAAATAGTTCCCATATCGTTTACGGCACAAACAGAAATGATATCCGTCTCATATCTCGAACCAGCCTCGATGGCTGCTTTATTGTAAGATTCTGCCTTTGCAAAATCACCCATCGTCAAATATGCTAAAGCTAGCATGGCTTTACCAAAAGTTTTTAATCGGTCGTTATTTGACTTTTCCGCAACTTGATTTGCCTTGATCCCAAACTCTAGACTTTTAACTTTATTACCAAACGCGATATAGTCATAACAAAGACAAGAATAACCCAATAACTGACAAACTAAATCATTGTTTTTTTGTCCATGCAATAAAATGATTTCAGAATTATGCATATCCTCAACGGGATTTGTTTCTGAAATAGTCAATGCACTCATTGCCAAATAATATCTGGCACTATCATTTTTTTCAGCAGCTATCTTAGGCAACAGCGAATCAATATTGGGAGGCTTTTGTGAGAAATCAACTTTTGCACTTTGTGCGTTACAAAAAGTAACTGAAATAAAAAAAAGCAGCCAGATAATATTCTTATTCATGTTAAATGATTGAGTATTTGACATTGATGAATATTCTATAAAGAAATAGGCCTTCTTTAAAAAGAGGCCTATTTGACAATTAACATTAGTTACTCCTAATTAATTTGATGAAGTAGCAGCAACTGGTAAGTCCGAGCTAGACATGTCTCTATGTAACTTCCATTTACCATCCTCTTTTTTCCAAAGTACCAAATATTTACCTTTTTCTATTTGCACACCCTCCTTCGTTTTAATAACAAATAAACCTTCCTCTGTAAGGTAATGATCATCACCCCAAACCTCTACTGTTGTTAATTCAATGTTGCTCATACCTGCGCGAATTAAACCGCCCCATGCAGCTGTTAAATTATCTTTGCCCTTAATAGAGGGCATATTGGTGAACATTGCAGATCCATCACTACTATAAGCTGAAGCCATAGATACAGAATCACCATTTTGCATATATTTTGAAAGTTCACTATTAGCAGCTTGAATTTCTTTTTTAGCAACTTCTAAATTAAATGCTTTCTTAGATTCAGATTGACATGAAAACAAGAAGCAAGCAATGAGAAAACAGAAAAATAGGTTTTTCATATTATGTGTTTTAATTAATCTAATATAACAATATTTAATTGATATATTGACGAACCCGCCCTATTTTTTTGTAGTTTCAGTAAAACTAAAAAACCCATGTCAAGAAAATTGTACAGTCAATCATATATAGTATCACTATTCGGCCTACTTACGCTAACCGCTGCTTTTCAACTCTCGGCTCAAGACCGTGACATCAGTAAACTTTCATCTGGAGGAAAGCTGCACCCTCTACAAGCAAATATGGATATTAGACATTACACACTTTCGCTTTCTGTTGATATAACAAACCATTTAATTAAGGGATATACAGAAGTCGATATGATACTAGCCAAAAAAACTGATACAATTCTTCTTGATTTAATCAATCACTACAGCGTATCAGCAATTACTGTCAATGGGGAAAAAGCAGCTTTTGAACACTTAAATCATAAATTATTTATTACATCAAGTAGTGAACCATTATTGGGTAAGGTCGCAGTTCGTATAAATTATAGTGGTGAGCCTCCTGTTGCAGCGCGTCCGCCATGGCTAGGAGGTTTTACCTGGACACAAGACCGTAGCGGCAATCCCTGGGTTGCTATAAATTGTCAAAAAGAAGGTGGACGAATATTTTTCCCTTGTAAAGATCACCCTAGTGACGAACCAAATGAAGGTGTTGATTTGTTTATCACCGTTCCGCAAAACTTAGTAGTAGCGGGACCGGGGCTACTACAAAATATTAATACGCGTAAAGGATCTTCTACCTATCACTGGAAAACGAGATATACAATAAGTAACTATTGCATACTATTTAATATTGGGAAGTATAAAGTAGCGCAAAAAGATTTTACAACTATCAATAATCATACTGTACCAATTGTTTTTCATGTACTAGAAGAAGATACAGCTCAAGCAGCTAAATTAATAGAGCTAAAAGCCAGAGACACCCGCATCCTCGAAAAATATTTTGGTGAGTACCCCTGGTATAAAGAAAAAATAGGAATCAGCGAAGTACCAAATTCAGGAATGGAGCATCAGACTAACATTACATTTCAAAATAAGTTTACCTACACCCGAATTGGAGAAAGCGAATACTCTGATAACCTTTTTCATGAATATGCACACGAGTGGTGGGCTAATAAAGTAACCAACAAGGACTGGGCACACATGTGGATACAAGAAGGCATTGGAACATATGCTGAGGCACTCGCACATTATGAACTAGGGGGGCAAGCGGCTTACGACAGAATCATTAGTGCGCATCGCTATGGAATTAAATATAAAAAACCAATGGTAGGTGGTGAGGAGCTTTCAGAAGATGAAACCTATGCGATGACAGATATCTATACAAAAGGATCATTTTTTATGCATAGTCTCCGTTTCCTTTTAGGCGACGAGATCTTTTTTCCTACACTAAAAAAACTTGCAACTGATTCTGTTTATACTTATGACAACTTTATTACATCAAGAGACGTAGAGCAGCTATTTAGCAGCTCAGCCAATAAAGACTTAAAGCCATTTTTTGATTTCTATTTACGAACAACGGAAGTTCTAGATTTTACAATCAAAGAAGTAGGATACCAGCTATATCAGATACGTATTAATAACTTTTTTATGTCCTTACCAGTAGAAATCAGTACATCGAACGGAAAAGAAAAAATAGTGATAGGGAAAGAAGGCATAAAAATCCAAAGTAGTTTCCCGCCATTAGTTGATCCCAATGGATATTATTTGAAAAAAGTTACTCTTTTACAATGAAATATACCCAATTAGCTTTGAGCCACCTATAGATCCAGCAATTCAACAATTGATTATAAATTAAATTAGTGGTATAAACAAATAGTCATAACAATATCTTATATAAATTTTAAAAAAGTATTAGACACTCAGCAATAAGATAGATTCAACAGGCTATTCTAATTTCTTACAGATGCCTACAGGTGTCGCATCTTTACATTAAGGAAATTAAAGTATTCCCCGACACAAAGTACTTGCTATTGCACAATGTATAAATAATTAACAGTTTTAGGCTGATTTTTATAATGCGCAACTGCCATTTCTTTTACAGCATTAATTCGCATCTTTTCTAAATTAGTAGCATCATTATATTGTTTCATTTTAAAATCCCATTGCTTTTTTTCTTCAGATGAAACTTTTGACTCGACTTTAGCTATCAGTAATTGAACCTCTTTTATGCATGATGCAGATGGATCAATTTTTGATAATATATCTAGAGCAGCTGAGTTATCGTTGCTAGCAATTTTTGCTTTCGCATTTATAATTAGCTCATTACAAATTTGATTCTGATAAAGTTTATATAATTCAATTGCACGTCCCTGGATTTTAACATAACAGTCACTAACCTCTTCGGGAACAGTCATTAAAAGACCAAGACCTTCATCAAATTTTTTTTGTTTTGAGTATGTATCAGCTTTTTGTAAAATTTTATCACAATTTGTTTGATAATATTTGATAATTTTATTTTTACCCAATTCAATAAACTTTACAAATTCAGGATCACTTGAAGAAATTTTTGTAATTGCATTACCTAATGCTTGAATTTTATTTGCCCCTACCCCCTTAAGTTGCTTGGTAACTGAAGAAAAAACTAAATTATTATCAACTTGTTTGATAAAAAGACTCAACTCGATTGCCATGACATTGATATTCTGCATCCCACCTTCGACCACATTATTTTCATTAATTGAAATTTTAGGATAAATCACAAAAGTATTATTATATCCACTAGCGCCAACACCCGACTGGCTTACAATCTGCGTCACTTTATTTTCTAATCGATTTATAAGCGTCGCATCTAAGCCCTCAATCTGATCTGGCATAACAACTCCAATTGCAATTTTTCCTATGTCCGTACTTGCTTGTGAAAATGCACCAACATGAATGAAAAAAAATAAGATATACAATTGTATTTTTTTCATTGTACGTTATTTAATTGTAATTAAAATAGTATTCCCCTTGATGTCTCGTCCAATTTGTAATCCTAGTCCCCTAAAAAATTTAAAGAGCTCAAGTGAAAATTTATTAGGATTATAATTATTGCCAGTAACTGGGTCTTTTAATGGAATTCTTACATCATCAAAAATCATTTTCAAATCAGTAGTTCCTTGGATGTGAAAACTACCTTTATAAGCATTGGACTCCATCCAGAGTTGAATTAGGTCTGAAAGTGGTAATTTATCTGCGCCGAGCTCTGAAGACATTTTAAAATTAGAAGATGCATCAAATGATATATCTAATAATATAGACTTACCATTATTAACTATATCACTAAATTTAGTTTGCATTACATTTAAAAAATCATCGATACAGTTTTCAACTGCCTTAGAAGATAATTTATTAAAATCCTCAGTATAAAATCTTCCACTCTCGCCAACTTTATTTGATAAAGAATTTCCTGTTGAGGTTTCAAAACCAGTTAAAATCATTTTTACAGAATTTCCAGTTTGGCCCTTTTCAATAATTATTTCTGCCTGAACATATACATCAGCCCCTGAATTTTGTACTAATAGAGATTTAATATCTGCCTGATTATCTGAGGTAAAAATATTATTATCTTTCGCTGCTTTTAACTTTGCAACAAAATCAACTGTAGTATAGCCTCTGGAATCAAACCCCTCTTTAATTTTAGCGACTGCAATTCTTTTTCTTTCATCACTTTCTAAAATTGTTCTAATATCCTCCCCCTCTTTTGTATATGGAATGACCATGATTTTAGGCTGTACGGCGTTACTACTAGAAGTTGATTGAGGTACAGAAGTAGATTGACTATTACAATTAAAAATAAAATTGTAAGTAAGCAGTAGGAAAAATAAATATTTTTTCATTTTTTAACCTATTAATTAATATTTTATACGATTCTAGTTCCTTCAATTAATCAAGGTTGCGATTTGCTAATTGAGTAAAAGAAAATAAAAAAACCCGATTAATTAGTAACCAATTTACACTGAACTTTAATTCCAGCATTCAAGCTTGAAAGAATCTCTTTACCACCTTCAGAAACTGAACATTCAGAAAAATCATCTCCGGCTAATTTTACTATCCTAATCATACCAATTTTACTAGGATAGGGTTTTCCTCCAAGCATTTCAACTTTTTCAACCTCAAGTAAGTCACCTTCGCTCAATCCTAACAAGACTCCACCCATTATTAACACAGTTGAAGCGCTTTCCTTTTTCGTAGCAAGTACTTTTAGTATTGATGTTGTTACAGGAAACTGTTTTTTTATATAATTCATTAAGTTACTTTCTACAGACTTTAATGCCTCATTTACAGCACTTTCAGGCGATAACATTTGAGGGCTTACGCTGGTTTGAAAGTCTTCGGCTTCAGTTGTTTTACCTGTTTCAACTTCATTAATTTTAATATTGAAGGCAGTGCTAGCTTTATAACCGCTAATACTACCATCGGCATTTTTCATTGAGTAAACACTCATTTTTATAACATGCCCTAATATTAAATAGTTTGCAGCAGCGAGTGCATCCTGTTTGACAGTATTTTTACTGTCCATAAAAGCTTCACTTTTTTGTAATTCAAGCTCTTCTTTAACTTTTTCCAAGCTTATTCGATCTACTACAGTGAATCGCTTTGCGTTAGTTACAACTTCAAGAACTTTTTCGGCAACTGCATCTGCATATTTTGAATTTACCTCTGAAGTAAACTTTTTAACGCCTATCACTAATTTAGAATTATTTTGTCCAAAAGAGTTTATAGATAATAATAATCCTAAGAAAGTCAGCTTTACAATTCGCATATGCTTAATAATTTTTGCTAGATTTTATAGTGGTGATTAAATGCTGAACCACCTTTTGACTCAATTGTAACTCTGGTCCGATCAATGAAATTACATCTTTAGAAAAATCAAGTCCTTTTTTGGCTTTTGGAGCTTGGAGTGGACTAGCAGACTTTATACCATCAACAGCAGATGCAATTGATTTTGATGCTGCCGCGACAGCCTCAACTTGAAGAGCAATATTCCCAGCTAAAGACATAATTTCTTCGAGTGTAGGTTTTTTTACAGTTACATCGGTTACACCATCAATTGTTTCACCAATTGTACGTTTATACATTTCAGGAATGATGAGGTTTGTCTCTTTGGCAGAGAGTAGCATTTGTGCAGACTTAGCTGATAAATCATCTATAACTTGTATTCCGCTTTGTCCAGGTTCTTTTAATTTTTCAAACTTTTTTGCCCGTTCTTCTACTTCTTTTGATTTCATCTCACTTTTTAAAGCCTCACGTTCTGCTTTGAGTTCTTCAGCAGTTTTAGTTTGGGCGTAAGCAATTTGAAAATTAATTAAAGAAAATACTAACAACACAATTAGAGTGTAGAAAGAGATCCTTTTCATAGGTATGTTTTTAAGGTTTAAAAATATTATTTGAACATACAATATTTATATGCAAATACAAAATGCATTTACATAGACTTATTTTGAATAAAATAAAGGAAAACACCTAGAGATAGCTGAATAAAAAACAGAACAGAAAAATTGAAAATTGTACGCCTTTTAAAATATTCATTGAATCTGAAAAAAATTAAATTCCTAACATTTATATCTATTAGCAATAAATACTTAATTATTTAGTTCTTCTAAAATAACACCCCCGCATCGTTGTAAGAAAACTGATTCGATTTAACTTGAAGGAATAGCGAAATAAGTTTTGTCATTTTATTATATCATTAAATTAAATCTTATGAAAACAACACTGCGCCCCATTTTCATGATTTTTGCTTTTAGTTTGTTTGCTCTACTTAACTCTTGCACTAAGGACGGCACGATAAAAGAAAATTACTTGATAGGAAAGTGGCAGATGACAAATAGTACTGATCCCTATACGGAACCTTGTGAGTATGAGGGATATCTTCAAATTAAGGATGGAGGCACCTATACTGATTTTGATAAATGCGCAAATGAAACTAGCGGTGGTACATGGAAGCTTGATGGTAATATATTAACAGTAGCCGCTAATGCTTTTCCTATACCAATTCAAGTCAAAATTATAAAACTTACTAAATCAGAATTGACAATGGAAGTGTTAGGAGATACTACAACATATAAAAAGATATAACTCTATTCATGCACCTTAAAAAATATTATGTACTCATATACATAATATCAATCTACTCCACTGCTTACGGAGGAGTTAGTGCTAAGGCTCCATTAGATAGCATCATAAAACCAACTTCATCATTTTTAAGATCTGCTGACACATTTAATTTAAAAAGATTTTTAATCGTCTCTGGTGCTACATCATTATCTTTTGCAGGTTCATTTATTTATTTGAATAATAGCTGGTGGTCAGATAAAAAGAATTCTTTTCACTTTGATGGTGGAAAGAGTTTAAAACACATGTTTATTCTTAAAAGAGATGGCAAGTATGCAAAAAATCTAGATAAAGCTGGCCACTTTCTAGGAGGAATCATTACATCTGATTTGACATCATCATCACTAAGTTGGGCCGGTCTAAAGTCTGGTAAAGAACTATTAATAGGTGGGGTATTTGGTTCAGTAATTCAGGGCTTTATAGAATACAAAGATGGCTTTGCACCAACATGGGGTTTTAGTATATATGATCTACTTTCAGGTTCACTAGGAAGCTTCTATCCTTATTTTCAAACGAGAAGTAGACTATTAAAA
>Ga0129333_10007467_pt1 | contig 10319 bp, 15 predicted proteins | sample CPB6_08_DNA_FD_94474 | JGI IMG/M metagenome (GOLD analysis project Ga0129333, IMG submission 94474) | Freshwater to marine salinity gradient microbial communities from Chesapeake Bay, USA - CPBay_Sum_0.6_0.8_DNA | ecosystem: Environmental > Aquatic > Marine > Coastal | place: USA: Chesapeake...
AACCATACCAGTAGTCAGCCACAACCACAACCTCATAAAGTGGCTTAATAGGGGATGAAACACGATACCACGGTGTGCCATGCCCCTGTGTAGATATAGCGTCACGCAAATTATTGTTATGTGTGTGGCTATCAGTGTCCATATGATCATCCACATTAAACTACGCTGGCTGCTATATGAACAGCCTGCACTATGTATCTAAACATTTCTTCATTACCTGCACATTCTTGAGCAGCACGAACTTCTTTAATTTCCTGTAAAAGATAATTACGTTCTTCTAAACTTAAATCACCGCCTCTATATGCTGCTTCTATATTACTTATTTCTTGAATTAATGGGTGTGCTGCTGTCATCGCTTACTCCATGAAGTTATTACTACACTAATTCTGTCCTTGGCAGTTGTCTTTCCAAAAGTACAAAATATTTTTTTAGGGTTAGATTTTAATTTTTCAAAGTGCTGATGTAATCCTTTTAAGTTCTCAGTCTGCGGATCTCTTCGAAGTTCTGCATACCGTGCTAGAAACATGGACTTAAAAATAAGATCATTAAATTCTGGCTTGTCGCAATCAATTGCGTCAATGTCTATACTTAAACTAAGAGCACGCTCAAACATAACAGGATCGTGATCCCTTGGCCAATATTTCTTAACTGTATCAACTCCAGATTGAATAGTAGAACAACCTGTTATTAAAAAGAATAATAAGGCTAAGAATAACTTATTCATCACCAGCCGCATTTTTTATTTCTTGAGCAGTAGCTTTACGGCCTTTAGGGCCACCTATTGGTTTATCTGCTTCTTCTGCTGCTTTCTTAGCGGCAGCATCTTCTTCACGTTTTTTCTTAAAAGGATCTACGTTAATTTCTTGTTCAGCAATAATACGCTCTTTATCAATAGTCTTGCCACGCAATTGTAGAACAACTTCTACCTTTTGATTTAATCTAATTAGATCATTGTCAAGCATACGAATGCGATCAATCAAAGCAATCAGCGTACCATTAGCCTGCCCTATTACAGGTTTGACCACAGTAGTCACCCATTTCCATACAAAGAAAATAAAGTATCCCATCCCTGCGGCTGACACTATAGGAAAGCCGTATTTGTTGATTAGTTCTGCTATGTTGTCCATTTATGTAGTAATTCCATCAGGTAGCGAAACTCTATCGGGTTGGTATTTTCATCTATACCTATACCAAAGGCATGAATAAGTTCTTCTATAGACATTAGTCTCTCCTCTGATCACTTTGTTCAGCACGACTGATACGATTATAATCAGGTTGTAGGCCAAGTGCGTGACTGATCTTTACATCAATACGCTGTACATCATGGTTCATTGTGCTTACTCTAGCATCAAGGCCTTTAATAATTCCAGCCATGCCATTTACACTAGATGTAACACCATCTAGAATAAACTTCAGTGTAAGGAAAACAAAGTAGCCTGCGGCTAATGCTGCCGCTATAGGAAATCCAACATCTGCTACTAATTTGAAGAAATCCATGTTACCGCTCCCAATAACAATTATATTTAGTTTTAATTAGGAGCAGTATTAACTAGGTATTTAAACCATTAACTTGACATTTACTTAAAAAAATTATAGTATACTTTATTCCAATAAATATAGGACTTGGAACAATATAGGAATTTATATGTTTAATTACGAACCTTTAAGCCAATATGTTGATGATGTTATTATGGTAGAATTAACAAGGCATCAAGATCATAGAGGTTATTTTATAGAGACATACAGAAAAACTTGGCAAGAATGGTTTGTAGGTGAGCCGCCTTTTGAATTCCCAAGAGAAGAATTTGTTTTTGAGTTTTTCTCATTCAGCAATAATGTAGGAACCATAAGAGGAATGCACGCTCAAACGATGGACGACCCTCAGGCTAAATTGATAACAGTTGTATCTGGAAAAATATTAGATGTATTTGTTGATGCCAGAGTAGGTAGTCCAACATTTGGTAAGTACCATAGTGTAGAAATATCATCACAACGACCCAAATTGTTATATCTTCCAAAAGGTCTATATCATGGATTTGTTACATTAGAACCAAATACGACTGTATTATATAAATCAGATAGATATCATAACCCTGATGCTGAAGTTGGATTAATATGGAACGACTCTACATTGAATATTCAATGGCCTAACAGTACTTTTCAAATATTAAGCGAAAGAGATCAAAGTCATCCTACTTGGGAAAATTGCTATAAGTTTGAGGGGTTAAAATGAAAAGTTTTAAACACTCTGGTACTATGGGAGATTTAGTATATAGCCTAGCACTAATGAAAAATCAAGGCGGCGGCGACTTCTATCTACATATGAATAACATAGATTGGATAGCCAGCAAGTATTATAATACTAGACCTTTACCATTTCATCAAGGTAGAATGAACCAACAAGACTTTGATTTCATGAAAGATTTTATGTTGGCGCAAGAATACATAACAGACTTTCAGGCCTTTGTACCCAATCAAACTAATATAACTGATGACCTAGATAAATTTAGGCCATTATTTGTAGGACATCCGGGAAACTATGTTGATATATATGCCAGTATATATGGCATAAAAGATCCCAATGCTTTGGCATCATTAAGAAATAATCCATGGTTATCAGTGCCTAATCCTAAAGTATTAGACGGGATTGAGTTTATTGTAAATCGAACTGAACGGTGGGTCAATCCTAATCCTCACTATGCGTATGCTCAATGGAAAGAGGAAGGCGTTGATCTTAAATCAGTATTTGTAGGTTTGAAATCTGAATATGATAGATTTATTTCTCAAACAGGGTGGCGTTGTGAATTTTATCCTACTACAAACATGTTAGAATTAGCAGAAGTCATTGCAGGCGCTGAACATTTTATAGGAAATCAAAGCCAATGTCTAGCCATGGCTATCGGATTAGGTACTCCTTGGATCTGTGAAGCACGCCAAGATTTACCTAAAGAACGCAATGAATGTTACTTTCCTGATCATCCTCAGGGAGGTTATTTAGAATAAACATGAAAGAAATTTTACAAAAGGTAAAAGAGTTTATTGATACTAAACAGTCTAGTAGACAATGGCAACCTGGAAAAGACTTTGTAAATTATGCTGGACCTTATTTTGACTCTGATGAGTATGTGGCCGCTGTAGAAACTATACTTAATGGTTGGTTGGTCATGGGAGATTTGAGTCTTCAATTTGAAAGAAAATTTCCACAATTTTTTGGTAAACAATACGGCATTTTAACTAATAGTGGAAGTTCTTCAAACTTGTTAATGTTGGCTAGTCTTACCAGCAAAAGAGGTTTTAACTTTCAAAAAGGAACAAAGGTATTGATGCCTGTAGCAGGATTTCCTACTACATTAAATCCTACAATTCAATTAGGATTTATTCCAATATTTCTTGACATAGAAGTAGATACTTTAAACTTAGACCTAACCAAGGCAGAAGACTTGATTAAAAAACATGACATAAAGGTTATTACCTTTGCGCATGTTTTAGGAAACCCTCCTAATATGGATCAGGTTATGGATTTAGTAAATCGTTATAACCTAGTGCTTCTAGAAGATTGCTGCGATGCGTTAGGCTCAACCTACTCTGGTCAGCCGCTTGGTTCATTTGGTGAAATGGCATCATGTAGTTTTTATCCTGCACATCACATGACTATGGGAGAAGGAGGATTCGTTGCCTGTAAAAATAAAGACCAGGAAACAATATTAAGAAGTTTTAGAGAATGGGGAAGAGGTTGTTATTGTATTGGGCCAGAGGCAAATAAACTTAAATGCGGTACATGTGGTAAAAGGTTTAGCGAATGGATTCCGTCTATGCCTGGTGAAATTTTTGATCATAAAAATGTCTATGATGAAATAGGATTTAACCTAAAACCCATCGAAGTCCAGAGCGCTATAGGACTTAAACAAATAGAAAAATTACAATCAATTCACAGTATTAGGAAAAAAAATTATAATCTTTTTTATAAGATATATGAAAAATATGAAGAGTTTTTTGTTCTACCTAAACCTAGACAAAAAGCAGATGTTAGTTGGTTTGCGTTTCCTTTGACTATAAAGAAAACTGCGCCATTTATAAGAAATGAATTAGTGGATTGGTTAGAAGAAAACCTTATCCAAACTAGGCCTTATTTTGCAGGCAATCTTATGCTACAACCGGCATATAGTCATTTGATAGATCCTATAGAAGCAAGAACTAAATTTCCAACTGCTACATATGTAATGACTAATACTTTTTTCCATGGAACAAGTCCTGTAATAACAGAAAAGCAAATAGAATATATAGGAGAAAAGGTTGATAGTTTTATGAGCCTTTATATTTGATATGAATAAAACAATTAGCATAAGTTGTATAGATACACTTAACTATACTAAATCCATAAATGCTATAAAAATGACATGTGCTAATATGCGGATTGATAAAGTATATTGGTTTAGTGATAAAGACATTGAAGAAGATTTAGGCGTTCCTGTCGTTTGGCATAGGATTGATAAAATTGATATTAACACATTTGTACATTTTACAGGAGAACTACATCTCAAAATAATGCCAGAAATAGTGGACACAGACTTTAATATTATAAATCACTATGACGGCTTTGCTGTAAACAAAGATAGTTGGACAGATGAGTTTTTAGACTATGACTATATTGGTGCTGTATGGCCTTGGTATCCAGATGGCCAAAACGTGGGTAACGGTGGATTTAGTTTGAGATCAAAAAAACTATATGATGCTATATTAGACTATAAAATAAGTTGGCATTCTAGTGACTATTCGGACTTAGAACAAAGAGTCTATGGGGCTCCAGGAAGAACTGGTCATTTAGAAATACCAGAAGATGTAATTATATGTAGAATACATCGTCCTATTCTTGAACAACAATATGGCATAAGATTTGCTCCAACTGAACTAGCAAATAGGTGGAGCATAGAAAACAATCAAGCAAGTCCATGGTTAGGTAAAAGTCTAGGCTTTCATGGAAAATTTGGAATACATAAACACTACGGTGTAGAAATATGATAAACATTCTTGTTACTGGTGCCAAAGGATTTGTAGGATCTCATATCTGTAATCATCTGAAAAATGAATACAATATTTTTCAACCTTCGAGATCAGAGTTAGATCTGTTGAATAGAAACCAAGTAATTGATTTTTTCCAATCTAATAGAATAGACAGCGTTATACATTGTGCTCTAAGTGGCAGAGAAGAATTATCAAGTTTTGATCCAAAGTATATATCTGATAATTTATTGATGTTTCAAAATCTTTACTTAAATAAGCACAGGTTTTGTCAATTCATTAATATGGGAACCTGTTTTGAATATGATCAAGATAGAGATAATTTTTATATAGAAGAATATCAATCTGATCATGTACTTCCAAAAACAAGTTATGCTTATAGTAAAAATATCATAGGTAGAATTATCAATAATACTGAAAATTTTTACAACCTTAGATTATTTTACGTATTTCATGAAACAGAAAGTCCAAAGAGATTTCTTAAAAAAGTTTTACATGCTACAGAAATTACAATACATAACGATCAGTATGTTGATTATATCTACTTGGATGATCTTTTACCAATGATTAAAACCATATTAGATGGTAAATGTAAAGATAAAGTTGTCAACATGGTTTATCCAGAAAAGTTTAAATTAAGTGAAATAGCCTATATGCTATGTGAATACCTAAACATTGACAAATCTAAAATTAATATTGCTGGCTCAAATGGTATAAACATGATTGGTAACAGTCAAAGGCTGTCTAGTTATGGATTTAAACTTGTTGGGCTTAAAAAAGGATTAGAAAATTATAAATTATGCTATTAAATTATAAAGAAAAAACCCACTGTATTTGCTGTAATTCTAGTGATCTAAGAATAGTTTTAGATTTAGGTAAACAACCATTGGCTAATTCTTATCATAAACTTGGTGAAGAATTGGATGAGTTTCCGTTGGGTCTTAATCTATGTACAAATTGCTTTCATTTACAATTATCTCACATTGTTAATCCAGACCTTTTGTTTAAACATTATCTTTATGTAAGTGGGACTAGTGCAACAAGTCATGCCTACTTCGATTGGTTTGTGAGATTCGTACAAGAATATACAGGCAAACAAAATGGCACAGTATTAGATATTGCCTGTAACGATGGATCTCAACTTGACTACTTTCAAAAGCACGGTTGGAATACGTTCGGTGTAGAACCGGCAGTAAACTTATATGAAGTTTCAAAACAAAAGCATTCAGTAATCTGTGATTATTTTAAGGCTCCTATTTTTGATAACAAAACTTTTGATATCATAGTAGCACAAAATGTATTCGCTCATTTAGAAGAAACTAAACAATTTCTAGATGATTGTTATTCTATGATGACTGATGACTCTTATTTGTTTATTCAAACTTCACAGGCCGAGTTAATTAATAATAATCAATATGATACTATATATCACGAACATTTGTCATTTTTCAATATTAATTCAATGAATGAATTAGTTAAAAGAACTCAATTATACTTAATAGATGTAATTAAGTCGCACATTCATGGTATTAGTTACATATTTGTTATCAGTAAAAAGAATACAAATTCCACCTATGTTCAAAATCATATTGCTGTAGAAAGAGAAAAGGGTCTTCTAAATCTAAAAACATATGAAGAATATAGTAAAAATGTTAACTATTCAGTTAAACAATTTGGCGATACAGTAAGACAATTTAGGAATGAGGGATATAAGATAATTGGATATGGTGCCGCTGCCAAAGGAATGACCGTATTAAATTTTACAAATGTTAAATTAGATCTTATAATAGATGACAATCCTTTAAAACACAATCTATATACACCTGGTATGAACATACAAATTCTACCTCAATCTGCTTTAGAAGAATATTCTCTAGATGACAAAATAGTATTTGTACCATTAGCATGGAACTTTTTTAACGAAATCAAAAGTAAAATTTTAAAAATACGTCAAAGTAAAAATGATATTTTTCTTATGTATTTCCCCTATATAAGAATCGTAGAATCTAACACTATTTTATAACAATGAAACTTAAACTATATTCACATATGAATGACAGTTTGGCTGGTATGGAAATAACTAAACAGCAATTAGAAAAAATTAAGCAATCTGGTCTGATCGACTCTGCGGAAATTTTTTACTTTACTAATTTCAATCCAGATAATTATTCATGGCTAAAAGAAGATCTCAAAGATTATACTAACATTAATTACATGGATATATCAGCCGATCCAAGAGAATGGGAAATCTCAACGTTATCCACAATTAAAAGTCATTGTGATGAGTTAGATGAAGAATATTATATAGGATATATTCATCATAAAGGAGTTACACATTTTGGTAGACCTAGTGAAAAATATGTAACAGAATGGAGAGAAATGTTAGAATACTTCGTAATTGAAAAATGGAAAGAGGCAGTTCAACTACTAGGAGAATATGAGATTGCAGGTGTAAATTGGAAAGAAGAACCATGGCCTCATTTTTCTGGAAACTTTTGGTGGGCGAGATCTTCTTACATTAAACGATTACCAAAAATACGTAGACCAAAGGAATTAGGTGTTTATGGTAAAAGCCAATTTGGAACATATACAAAAGGTTGGGAATATCAATATGATGCTGAAGTATGGAGTGGTATGGGATCCCCTAAACTATACAATCTTCATACCTCTGGTGTAGATCACTACAAGCAAAGTTATCCCGCTATATTATATCGTCAAGATGTACCAGTAAAATTTTTTATGAAATAAGGAAAATATGAGAGACTTAAAAGAGATTTATGAAAAAGGGCGTAGTCAATATGGTGAAACACCAGAATTGTTTACTGACAAAGGATCATGGCATAGTTACGTTGATTTTTATAACGAAAACTTTAGTCCATACTCATCTGTTAAATTATTAGAGGTAGGTGTTAGAGCAGGTGGAAGTGTTTGGTTATGGAAACATTTTTTCCCTGAATATGAAATTTGGGGCGTAGATATTTTACCAAATTTCTACGGTAATCATTCTTTCACTTCAGTGTTGAAAGAAGATCCTAATATTAATATTCATTGGAAATCAAATAGTAGGATTAAAGACACATATACTAATTTTCCTAGAGACTTTGATATTATTATAGATGACGGTGATCATTCATTACCGGCACAAATGGAAACATTATATGCCACATGGGATCATCTTAAAACCGGAGGACTATATATAATAGAAGATGTTGAACATGTCTCTTATGTAAATAATTTCATAGAAGAAATTAGAAAATTAAGTCCATCATCTACAGTCACATCACATGTATTTGAGAAGAGATGGGATGATATCATTGTAAAAATTGTAAAATAATTTGGAATTATTATGAAAGTAGTGTATGTTACTGGATGTCTAGGATTTATAGGTTACCATATAACAAAAAAATGTTTGGACTTAGGATGGTATGTAATCGGTGTTGACAAAGAAACCTATGCTGCTAATTTACAATTATTGCCTGAATTATCTAAATATCCTAAGTTCAAATATATAACAGACATAAGAGATATTACATATATTCTGGATTGCGACTATGTTATTAACACAGCGGCTGAAAGCCATGTAGATAACAGTATCGTAGGTAGTGAAGTGTTTCTAGATAGTAATATCAATGGTGTACATAACTTGTTACAAAATTTACAAAAAAATAAATTTAAAGTACCTACCTTTTTACACTTCAGCACAGATGAGGTATACGGTGATATAGAAATAGGTAGCCATTATGAAAATGATCTTCTTCGTCCAAGTAATCCATATAGTGCTACCAAAGCCGCAGCAGACATGTTAATTTGTGCCTGGGCAAGAACCTACCAGATTCCATTCGTAATTGTACGTCCTACTAACAACTATGGCATAGGACAATATGTAGAAAAGTTAATTCCTAAGGCAGTCAAATATCTAACCATTGGTAGAAAAATTCCACTTCATGAAAATGGAAGTCCTAGAAGAACATGGCTACACGTGAGTGATACGGCTAATGCTATTATAAAGATAATAGAAAGTGGAGTAGTGGGAGAAATTTATAATATAAGTGGAAATTTTGAGGAATCTAATTTAGAGATCGCTAAAAAAATAATAAAAATTTTTACAGGATCAGATAATTTTAGAGACTACATTGATTTTACTTGGAAACGTCCAGGTCAAGATGTTCGCTATAGTATAGATGATACAAAACTAAGATCATTAGGTTGGAACGCACAGGCCGATTTTGATACTGAATTAGAAAAGATAATTCAATATTACAAACAAAATTTTGTATGGTAAAAAAATAAATGAAAACATTTAACATAGATAGCAACGTAGGACCTGAAACTAAAAAGAGTTATAGAGATAAAATAGAAAGTGGCTTCATGGCCAAGTACTTCAGCGGAGATAAAATTTTAGAATTAGGTCATCAAGGCGGGGATAGAGCGAGAGATACAATAGTAGATTGGGCAATAGGCATAGATACGGATTACCCAGGATATGATGGATTACATTTACCATTTGACGATGATTCAATAGATACAATATACAGTAGTCACTGCTTTGAGCATCTAATTTTCTTAGAGGCTACATTAGTAGAATGGTTTAAAAAACTAAAAGTAGGTGGATATATAATTATTGTTGTACCACATCAGTATCTTTACGAAAAAAAACTATCACCACCTAGTAGATACAATCATACTCATATTCATTTCTTCACTCCTGGTAAATTGTTAAACATTGTAGAACAGGCACTTCCAATGAATGAGTGGAGACTACGCCATCTTGTGGACAATGATAAAGACTTCGATTACTCATTACCTGCTGATAGACATAGTGTTGGATGCTATGAAATAGAACTCGTAATCCAAAAAATTCAGCGTCCCCTCTACAATTTTCAAATATTAGGTTGACAACTGAGATAAATAAATACATAATAGACATGTTGTTAATTAAATTTTGTGGCAGAAAAGCAACGATAAAACAAGTAGTTGACAACAAGAGAAGTAGGCAATATAATAGAATCATGCGTTAGAGATTGTGTTGTTTTAGAGTAAGTAGCAAAAAAACAACAGGTTGACAACGTGCTAACAAGGTAGTATAATTTGTTCTGTAGTAATTAAAAAGGAAACAAGATTCAAAAATGAAACCCAGTGTAAGATCAACAAAGCATTATAATAGCAAGCCCCAGAATTACGGCTTTACAGCCTGTTCTTGGTCTGCGATTAGAATGTCAAGTTATGATCGCACACCAGAGGGTAGTCGGGGTCCAAAGGAGACCAGTGTATAGAAACAACATACACTAAACTCTAAAGGA
>Ga0129333_10007468_pt1 | contig 10318 bp, 2 predicted proteins | sample CPB6_08_DNA_FD_94474 | JGI IMG/M metagenome (GOLD analysis project Ga0129333, IMG submission 94474) | Freshwater to marine salinity gradient microbial communities from Chesapeake Bay, USA - CPBay_Sum_0.6_0.8_DNA | ecosystem: Environmental > Aquatic > Marine > Coastal | place: USA: Chesapeake Bay...
CACAGGGAGTACGAGCCCGTCGGCACGTTGGCCGGAATCCTGATCTCGAACTCCCCTCCGTTGCCGCCGCCGATCGCGACCTGCTGCAGGTTCACGTTGGGCGGCAGTCCCACCGGAAACGCGGTGATGGCGGCGGCCGCACCGTCGCGCCGGGCGACGGTGTAGGGAACCTTCACGACGCCGCCTCGCGACGTCTCGACGACCGCCGCGCCGCCGAGCGAGAGCGTCACGGGGGCGGATTCGTCGGCGGACACCGTCACGGGCACGCCGTCCACGATCCTGCCGCGACCGCCGGTGGCCTGCTGATTCGGCTGCGCGAAGGGCAACGCGTCGAGCGCCGCACCGAAGCGGGCCCGGCGCACGAGTTCACCCGCGGGCCCGGCGGCACGCCCGACGAGGCCGAAGGTGCCCGAGACGGCCGCGGCCGCCGCGTCGGCCGTGAGGACGATCTCCGTCGCCGACACGGCCGGGCCGATCACGACCTCGGTGGCGGTCACGCCGGCGGGGAGTCCCTCCGCGGTCACCGTGATCGCTCCGTCGAAGCCGTCGAGACGGGCGGCGACCACGCGGAGAGCCGCTCGGCCTCCCTTCCGCAGGAGGATCGCGCCGGAGGTATCGACGGGCACGGCGACGAGCCGGAAGTCAGGCTTCGGCGGACGCACCACGAGGCGGTAGACGAGGCGGGGATCGTCATGCTGCGACGAGTATCCGTCGCGGACGAGCAGTCGATACGAGCCATCGGCCGGCGCGGTGAAGCGATAGGCAGGGTCGAACGTGCGCTGGTCGAACTCGCGGCCGCCGAGCCGCGGCGAATCGTCGTCCACGCTCGCCACGACCTTCACCTGCTCCTTGCCATCCTCCCCCTGCGTCACCTGTTCGATCAGGAGGGACGCATCGGTGGGCAGCCCGAGGCGGTGCGACCACAGCTCGATCCACAGGACATCCCCGGCCTTCGCCTCGAAGCGATACCAATCGACGTCGCGTCGCGGGTGGAACTGTCCGACGACCTCGGCCGGCAGCGCGAGGGCCTGCGCGGTCGCGGGCGTGTCGTTCCCGGCCGCATCGGTGACGACCGCCCCGTCGGCCGCAACGAGGAGCACCGCGTTCGAGGGGCCCGTGGGAGACGGCACCCGGTACTCGATCGCGTCGAGCGCGAACTGCGCAGGCTCGAGCCGCTCGACGGGCACGCTCTGGCCGCCGAGGTCGGCCGGCACCGAAAGCCTCACCGGCAGGCGATCGAGCCGACGGGCATCGACCGCAAAATCGCTCGGTGTGCCTCCCGGCAGGTTCCACCCATAGGCCACGCCATCCACCGCCGTTCCCGGGGCGACGGCCGGTGGAAACACGAAGGCCAGGCGCGGTGCGGCCGTCACGCGGATTTCGTACCCGTGGTCGGGGCCGTTGCCATGCACCGCGTCGGCGACGACGAGCACATGCTTGCCGTCCTCGGAAAGCTGCACCTCGAGGCAGGGATCCGCCGTGGCGCCGGGACGAGCCTCGTCCACGAGCCGGCCCTCCGGGTCGAGAAGCCTGATCACCGGATCGGCACGCGAGTCGATGCGGCGGGCGAGCACCTCGATCGAGAGCCGCTGCCCCCGGGCGCCGGTGAGACAAAAGCAGTCGATGTCTCCGCCACCCGTGAAGCGACCATCGACGACGCCGGGCACCGTCAGCTCGGTTGCCTGGGACGCCGTGTCGTTCGGCTCCGCCTCAACCGTGTGCGGCACGGGGTCGACCACGAACACGCGGCCGTTCGAGAGCCCGTAGCGTCCCCGACACCGCACGGTGTGATGCCCCGGCGGCACGTTCGGGGCGATGGTGACGACGAACGTGTCGGGGAGCGTGCGCGGCCCGTCGTCGAACGGGCCGGGATCCGCCTTCTTCGGCACGGCCGTGATGCCCGGATGCGAGAAGACGACCGCTTCCACATCGTCGAGATCCGCCCCGTGGATCGTGACGTCGGTGGTCGAGCCGGGAGTCGCGCCCGACGGAAAGACCGCGTCGAGCCGCGCACATGGCAGCTGGGCCTGGAGGGACGCGGGGGCCGTGGCGAAGGCAGCCACGAGGAGTCCACGCACGACAGTCGAGCCGGCCCTTCCGGAGCCGCCGGCCTTCGTCCGAGCCGCCATCGCCGTCCTCACCAGACGAACTGGAATTCCTTCGTGTTGAGGATCGCCCAGAGGACGTCCTCCCACGCCTGCTGCCGATTCGTCGCGGCCGCGACGTGCGCGACCACACGCTCCCGCTCCGCATCCGTCGGCCGTCGGCAGAGCGCCCGCAGGTAGACCGTATCGGCGAGGTCGGCGGCCTCGCGCGTGTCGTCCTTGGCCAGCCGCGCGGCCGTGCCGTCGCCTCCCTGAAGCCGACCCTGCACGTCCTGCGAATTGAGCAGGTGCAGCGACTGCGCGAGGTTCGCCTCGGGGTTCCGCTCGCACTCGCACGCGCTCGACGACTGCGGCTTGCCGAAGACCGTGAGGAAGTAGTTGTTGAAGCCGCTGTCGGGGAGCTGCACCGCCGTCGTGCCCTTGGGGAGCCCTGGAAAGGCGCTCGGCGCACCGAGTGTCTGGTTGATCGCGTCGTAGAGCACTTCGGCGGGAAGCCGCCGCGGCTGGAAGCTCGAGAAGTTCTGCCGATCGCGCCGGTTGCCCTCGACCGGTTCGCTCGAGAGCTGGTAGGTCGCCGACGTGCAGATCGTCCGCACGAGGCCCTTCATGTCGAAGCCAGAAGCGACGAAGTGCTTCGCCAGGCCGTCGAGCAGCTCGGGATTCACCGGCGGGTTGGTCACACGCAGATCATCCTCGGGATCGACGATGCCGCGGCCGAGGAAGTGCTTCCAGGTCCGATTGACGAGGGCGCGTGCGAAGAACGGGTTCTCCGGCTCCACCATCCAGTCGACGAGCCGCTGGCGGGCGTCGTCCCACGCCGGCACGTCGAGCGGCTCGCCCCCGAGCGGCGTGGGCGGCACGGGTTTGCCGGAGCGGGGATTCGTCGCGCTCGGCTCGACCACCTTGAGGAACACCATGTCGGGCTGGTTGGGCTGCATGTTGCCCAGGCTGTTCTTGAGCCCCACCTGCGTGAAGAACGCCTCGAAACCGTAGTAGTCCTGCTGGCTCCACCGCTCGAAGGGATGGTGGTGGCACTTGGCACACGCCAGCCGCATCCCGAGGAAGAGCTGCGCGGTGTCCTCCATCTGGAGCGACGCGGTGCGCACCTCCCGAAACCACGCGCTCGGCGGATGCGACTCGACGTCGCCGGTGGCCGTGAGCACGCCGCGGACGAACTCGTCGTACGGCATGTTGCGATCGAACGCGTCGCGAATCCATGCGTGAAAGCGATACGTGTAGCGGGTGTCGGTGCCAGCCCGCCGCTTGTTGCGAAGCACGGAGGACCACTTGGAGGCGAAGTACTCGGCATAGCCGGGACTGGCCAGGAGACGGTCCACCAGCCGTGTGCGCTTGTCCGCCGAGCCGTCGGCGAGGAAGGCCTCGGTCTCCTCGACGGAGGGCATTCGACCGGTGATGTCGATCGTCGCCCGGCGGATGAACGTGCCGTCGTCGCACGGTGGCGACGGCGGGATCCCGAGCCGCCGCAGTCGATTCATCACGGCGCGATCGACGAAACTCCGCTCGTCGAGCCCCTCGCCGACCGGGAGGCCCTGGGGAATCACCGCGCGAAAGACGGCCACCTGCCCCTGGAAGCGCACCATGACGGCTGCCTCACCGGGGGTCCGCGCCAGGCTCACCCGTCCCGATGGATCGACGGATGCGAGCTCGGTCTGGTTCGATTCGAATGACGAAAGCCCCGTCACGTCACGGCGGCTGCCGTCGGAGTAGTGGCCGATGACCGCGAGCTGCTGGCGACCGCCGAACTGCATCTCGCGCACCTCGGGCACCACCGTGATGCGGTCGAGCACGGGATCCTCGGCGCTGCCTCGCGGCATCCCCTGGGCGATCCACCGGGCGAGCAGGTCGTACTCGTAGGAGCCGACGGCGAGCCGCTTGCCACCACCATGGGGCACCTCGTTGGTCGGCTTGCGGAGCAGGAGACTGAACGGTGGATCGGCCGGGAAGACCCGTCGTCCGCGCGACTCGTGGACGAGAAAGTCGTAGTCCTCGTCGGGATAGAAGCCGAGGAGCGAGAGCCGAAACCCGTTCTGCCCGTCCGCCTTGCCGTGGCAGCCGCCGGCGTTGCAGCCGAGCCGCGTGAAGATCGGCACGATCTCGTCGGTGAAGTTCACCGTGAGATCATCCGCAACCCGCGACAACCGCACCGGAGCGGTCGCAGAAAGTCCGGCGGCGGCCCGCGCCGTGACGATCGCTTCGCCGTCGGCCGACGGCACGAGCCGGCCATGCTCGTCGATCGTCGCCCGGTCGGCCGGCTCGACGGAGAACGTGACGTCCGCGGTGAGGTCATGCCGCTGGCCACTCGAGTAGGAGCCCGTGACGATCAGCTGGCGGCGCGCGGCGCGGCCGACGATCTCCTGCACGCCCGGCTCGATCACGAGTTCGACGAGATCGCCCTTCGGCCCGAGTCCGGGCGGCTCCACGGCCCCTGCGAGTGACGCTGCAAGCGACACCGCGGCCACGGCAAGCGGCCCCCTGCGGGCTCGCCCGCGCATCCACCCGGATCGCATGTCGAGTCGAAGCATCGCGAGTCCTCCTTCGGCCTGCCGCCGCCGTCGCGCCGTCCAGCCGTTCGTCCCCGGAAGGAGTCCGACCGGGTGGCTCCGTCTGCGGATCGCTGCCGTCCTCCGCCTCTTCACCGCACCCCGTCGGGCAGTCCCACGATCGAGGCGGTCGCGTCCCCGTTGGCCACCACCACGCGGTCCCCGTCCGGGGCGAACGATGCGGAATTGCCGATGCGTCCCACGCTCGTCTCGAACCGGGCGACACCGTCGGCCGGGTTCCAGATTCGCAGGCTTCCAGCATACCCGTACGAAAGGAGTGACGTCCCGGTCGGGCTGAACGCCACCCCGTGGATGAAATCCCCGTGCCCTTCGAGCGTCCGTTCGACCGCCCCGGTCGCCAGATCGAAGAGCCGGACGAGTCGGTCGGCGCCCCCGGCGGCCACCCTCCGACCATCCGGCTGGACGGCGACCGCGTACTGCGTGGCCTCGGTGGTCGCGACCTGCTTGAGCTGCCGGCCGCCGCCGACATCCCACAGCCTGATCGTGCGATCTGCCCCGGCCGAGACGACGAACGCATCGTCGGGCGTGAACGCCAGGGCATGGACGGCGGCGGTGTGCCCCGTCATCTGCGCCCGCTGCTGCCCCGTCCGTCCGTCCCAGACGCGGACCGACAGATCGGAGCCCCCCGACACGATCGTCTCGCCGTCACGACTGACCGCGACCGTGAGGACGGGCCCGCCGTGATCGAGCTTGAAGAGGGCCGCCGGTGAAGCCGCCGTCCACCGGGCGAGCATCCCGTCGGCATGACAGGCCCACACGTCGCGGCCATCGCGATCGAACGCGAGGCGGATCACATCGGCACCCACGGTGAGCGCGTCGTGCTCGACGAGTTCCTGCCCAGGCTGGGGCTGCGTGGGAGGCACCGGTGGACCGAAGACGACGACCCGCGCGCCGCCGTTCGTCGCGCCCTCGACCGACGCGGCGAGCCGCTGGCCGTCGCCCCGCCACACGAGCGCCGTAACCGCCCCACCCACCTCGAGCCGCTGCACCTCCTGCCATGACCCCGGCGTCACGATCACCACGGCCCCGCTCGCATCGCCGATCGCGAGCCGCTGGCCGTCGGGCCGTAGCGCGAGGACGGGCGTTCCGGCGCGTCCCTCGGACACCGTGCGGATGGTCTTGCCGGCTACGACATCGACGAGCCACACCGTCCCGTCACCGTCCGCCACGAGCGCCTGCGCGCCGCCTGCGAGCGGCACCGGGTCACGAAGCGGCGTTCCTGCCACCTGCACGCTCGCCAGCGCGTTGCCGCGCTGCACGGTCAGGCGCCCGTCGTGTCCGGCAGAGAGGAATGACTGCCCATCGGTGGAGAAACGGACGACCGCCGCACCTCCGGCGTGTGCGATGGAGGCCTCCAGCGGTGCACCCGACACGCCGTCCCACACCTCGACGAATCCCTCCGCGTCGGCCGTGGCGATGCGCCGGCCCTCGGCGCCAAACGCCACGCGTCGCGCAGGACCACGCGTGGCCAGCGCACGTACGAGCGACGCATCGGCCACCTTGAGGAGTTTCACGCCGTCATCGCAGGCGGCCGCGAGGAGTGCCCCGCCCGGCGCCAGGGCGAGTTCCCGGACCGGCTCGTCGGACGCGGAAAGCACCCGTTCCTGCCCACCGGCGGCAAGAGGAAGTTCACGCACCCGCCCGCTTGCGCACCCGGCGAACACGCGACTGCCATCGGCCGCGCAGACGAGAGAGTGGACGGCCGATTCGTCGGCCTTCCAGAGGTTCACCAGCCGCCTTTCGCGCACCTCGCCGCGGGGCTCCGCTCCGAAACTGACCCACTGCCGGCCCGATGTTCCCGTCACCACTGCCAGGCGTGCGGGGGTCGCGGTTGGACACACCTCGCGGATGGCCCCCGAGTCGATCTCGATGCCGCGCAAGCCGCCTGTCGCGCTCGCCACGACGGCCTCCATGCCACCCGGCGCGATCGCGAGCGACTGCGCTGCCGGCCCGATCGCGAAGGGCCCCAGCACCACGCCGTCCTTCGATCGCCACGTCCTGAGCGCTCCCTCGCTATCGACCGCGGCCACACACTGGCCGTCACTCGAACACGCCGCGCACGCAAGCGACACCCCGGCGAAGAGTGGCGGCAGCGGCGAGCCGTCCCGCGCCCAGCGGGCGAGCCCTCGTTCTCCTGGCACGAGCGCCGCAACACCGCCATCTGCCGGCAGCACGAGGAGCGCCGCAGCCGGCGTGTCGCCGAGCGGCACGATGCGATCGAGCGCCTGAGTCCACTGGCGGATGATGCCGTCCTGTCCGCCGGTGAGGATCGTGCCGCCCGCTGCGGGCGCGACGGCCAGATGCGTCCCGGTCGGCAGGAATCGCTCTGCCTCGCGTGCCGTCGCGACGTCGTAGGTGACGACGCCGTCGTCGGCGACCGCGGCAAGCCTCAGCCCGCGTTCACCACCCAGCCACGTCACGCCCCGGACCGGCGTGCCGTGCGAGATCTGCGCACGGGGTGCGGCCGGCGCCGCATCGATGGTCGAGGCGTCCCAGATCGCGATGCCCCCGTCCGCGCCCGCCGCCGCGACCAGCCGACCATCCGCCGAAAACACGATGTCGTTCGTCTTCGCCTCCGGCACCCCGACGAAGCGCGCGGAGGCCGGCTCGATCGCCCCTCCAGCGACGCGCCACGCGACGAGGCGCCGACCGGCACCGCCGGCGAGGAGCACGTCACCGGCCGGCGAGGCAGCGAGCACACGGGTGTCGGCATCGGGCGGCATGAAGGCCTGCGTGACCGCGATCGAAACCGGCGCGCGGGCGCCATCCGGCCGCACGGCGACGAGGCCCCCGCCCTCGCCCCGCCACAGGCAGCCGAGTGTCGTCGGGCTCGGCACGACGTCGACCAGAAGCCCGTCGCCCGCGAGCACGCGCACGGCATCCACGCAGGTCGCCGCGAGGAGTCGACCATCGGGCGACCAGCGCAGGCCCGTCACGTCGGCTGGCAGCGACACCACGGTCGGCGGCTTGCCAGCCTCGGCGGGATTCCAGATCGATACCGTGCGGGCAGCCGAGGCCGCCGCGATCCGGCCGTCCGCCGCGACATCGAGCGACTTGGCCGCACCGCCGATCGCCACAGCGGCGCGCCTCTGGCCTGACGCGAGGTCCCACGTGATGACGCTGCCGTCGTCGCCGGCCGAGTGGAGCATGCCGCCATGGATCGCGAGATGACGGACCGGCCCGCCATGGCCGGCACACGTGCGCAGCTCCTTGCCTTCGGCCACGCTCCACTGACGGACGAGCGCGTCACCGGTCGTGCACCACACGGTCATGCCGTCATCCGCCGGCACCACCGCCACGACCGCGCCCGGAAGATCATCGATCACGACGGGCTCGCCACCCTCGGCCGGCCAGATGGAGACCGTGTTCCCGGAAGCGGTGGCGACCCGCTGGCCGTTCGCGGACATGGCGACCGCGCCGATCGGTGCCGTGGGACCGACGAGCGTCGCACGATCGTTGCCATCGGGGCGGTCGCGAACGAAGACCGCATGCTTGCCGCCGAACGTGCCCGCGATCGCACAGCGGGGCGATCCACGGGCCGCGACGAGCCCCTGCACCGGCCCGGGTTCCGCGGCAACCGCGGCCTCGGCAGGAAGCGCGAGGTTCCAGAGCCGCACGCTGCCATCGCCGCTGACCGTGGCGATCCGCGTCGACCCGAGAAACGTCACGTCGTGCAGCGGTCCGGGCAGGGTGCGATCGAGGAGCGGCTGCCCGTCGGCTGCGTTCCACGCCCGCAGCGTTCCCGCGACGGTGACCGCCGCGACCCGCGCGCCATCGGCGGCGATGGCGACGGCCGACACCGGGCCGGCCGGCTGACCACCCAGCGTGCGCACGGCCTGCCCCGTGGTCGCATCCCAGAGTCGCACGGTCTGATCCTCGCCGCCACTGACGGCGAGCTTCCCATCGGCCGTCGCCGCCACGGCCCGCACGGGCTGCGCATGCCCCGCCAGCTGCCGCGGCGCGACGAGCGGGAGGTTCCAGCGCTTGAGCGTGCTGTCGGCTCCGGCCGACCAGAGCGCCGTCCCCTCGCGCTCATGGGCGAGTGCCGTAATCCTGCCGCGGTGCGCGCGAATGGCTCCGGCGGCAGCCCCATCGGCAGTCGCGAAGATCGCGACGTCGCCAGCCTCGTCACCCGTCGCGATCTGCTTGTCGTCGGCCGTCACGGAGAGGGCCTGCACGGCTGTCGCGTGCGTGCCGATCGTGCGCACGGCCTGACCCGTCGGGGACCACATCCGCACCGACGTGTCGTCGGCGGCCGTCGCGAACCACTGCCCAGTGTGGGCCGTCACGAGGGAGCGCACAGCTCCCGTATGACCCTCGACGGGCGCCGCTGGCGTGGGGAGGAGCCAACGCCGCACCGTGCCATCCTCGCCGGACGTGATCACGCCCTTGCCGTCCGGCACGAACGCGACGCCGAGCACCGCGCCTGCATGTCCCATGACCGTTCCGCGATCCGCACCGTCGCCAACCTGCTGGAACCGCGTGGACCCGTCCACGCTGCCGAGGGCCACGAGCGAGCCGTCGGGCGACGTGGCGACCGAGTCGATCAGGGCGACGTTGTCGGCGGCCCGAGGCAGTTCCCTGACGAGTTCGAGTGACTGCACGTTGATCACTCGCACGGCGTCGTCGGAGACGACGACCGCGAGCGGCTGGTTCGCCACCGTCGCCAGTTCGCGGATGGGAGACACCGGCGCCGACGACCGGGTCTGTTGCGGAGGCACTGACCAGGTACGCAGGGTTCCGTCGACACCCGCCGAGAGCACGCGTTGCCCACCCGGGACGATCGCGACGCCCCGCACGCCACCCGCGTGGACGCCGACCGTGCCCAGCGCGTCGTCCAGGAGCGCGCTCCAAAGGACGAGCCGCCCGTCGTCGTCGGCCGTCACGAACGTGGCCGTATCCGACGCCGACGCGATCGCCGCGATCGTGGCCGAGTCAGTGGGTCGCTCCGACGGCTTGGTGGCCCCGCCCGCGTCCGCCCCCTTCGCGCTGACCGTGTCGAGCCGCCACAGCCGCAGGCCCGGGTCGGATCCGGTCGTCACCGCGGTACGGCCGTCCGAGACGAAGGCAGCGCTCGCGAGCGACCCGGCGTGCGCGGCAACCACCGCGCGCGGAGCGCCCAGTGGCAGGCCCCAGACGCGCGCCGCGTTGTCCTGTCCGCCGGTGACGAACGTGCGCCCGTCGCCGCTCACCGCCAGGCAGTACACGGGACCGGCGTGGCCGCCGAAGCGGCGCAGTTCGGTGCCGCTCGTGGCGTCCCACAGACGCGCGGTCTCGTCACCGCTGGCGGTGACGACACGCGTGCCGTCCGGTGTGAAGGCCGCCATGAACACGCCCGCGGCATGTCCGCGCAGCACGACCGTGCCCGGTGGTGGCTCGGCGGCCATGGCCATCGCCGGGATGCCGAGCAACGCGCTGGCGAACGCCCTCTGCAACCACGCCGGCTGGGGAATCCGCTCGTGCATGGCCGAGAAGTATAGCCCTCGGGGGATGAGACTCAGTCGGCCCGCCGACCGCCGCCGGGCCTGCCTCACACGGCATCCATCTGCACGCCGCCGTCGGATCGCTTGGTGAAGCGATGCACCACCGCGCCGTCGACCGTGTGGTGCGAGATTCGGAGTTCGTCGCCCA
>Ga0129333_10007469_pt1 | contig 10317 bp, 1 predicted proteins | sample CPB6_08_DNA_FD_94474 | JGI IMG/M metagenome (GOLD analysis project Ga0129333, IMG submission 94474) | Freshwater to marine salinity gradient microbial communities from Chesapeake Bay, USA - CPBay_Sum_0.6_0.8_DNA | ecosystem: Environmental > Aquatic > Marine > Coastal | place: USA: Chesapeake Bay...
CGTCCGGAACAATTGGAATTCCATCTGGGTACGCTGTTGTAAATGAGTCCAGATCAGGTTCAATTATTAACGTATCCCCAGTAGGCTCATACACTGACGGTAGCGGCAATAGACTTTCATAAGTGTCGTCTTCAAACGTCGGTCTTCGTGCAACTCGCACTTTACTTCGCGTTAGTAAATCTGATTCAATCACCAACCCAGTTTGCAAATTTGCACGATGTGGTACAATATTTTTTATGATATTGTATATTGAACCATTAAAGTATTGTAGAAGTTTTATGTAGTTTTGTGACTTGTTTCTTCCTGTTAACTTTTTAACATATTGTTGTTTTAGTCGAACTAAACTTGTGTAACTTTCGTTATAGATATCCTCGTATCGGCCTATAAAATCATCCAAACTAAGACCACCAAATTGCTCAGCTATATCTTGATTTACCTCATCAGTTGGTGATAGGTATATACCTAATCGTGGACTATCTACCGGTTGATCGTCTTGTAATGACTTTTGTATTTTCAAGTCAAATTGCAAAGTGTCAGCTGTAGATATAGTTGTGTCTATTCTTGTTTTGTTGGATAGTTGTCTATTTCCAGATGCATCTGGCCATTCCATGTAGTGAGTTTCGACATACCCAAACATGGATCCAGTGTTATTTGGATAGTTAGCCATTGACGCTGTTAAGCTACCTATACCAGTCCAAGATGTGTTGTTTTGGTTTGGATGTGACGATGATATGCTACTTGTTAATCCATAATTAACTTTTTTATTATCCGATCCAAGTGTCCATCTAGCTATAAGTTGATCGTAGCTTCCAGTTCCGCCAGTTAATATTGCCGATTCATCGTTAAAAAAGCTTGTTGGAGCTATTGCATGAGCACCTAATACACGCTCTGATAACTTTACGTTCCATAATCGTAGTTCTTGAATACTACCAGTTATTCTAGGTGTGCTAGCCGGTATATCCACTACTTTTGTCGAAGTAATTGTGTTTATTGATACGTTTACGCTTCCCGATTGTGTAACAACAATACCACCATCTTGTGCTTTTTTAACATAAACATAAGTGATGCCACCGTTATTTTCTCCAGTAATAGTAATTGAGTGCGGTGTACCATCGTATATACTACTACTAAACTGTGTTGAAGAATTTCCAAGTACAAACCGTATACCACTACCACTTATTGCGCTTAACGATAGTGCATTAGTTCCTGTGAGCCCATTTCCTAATATATTGTGTATGTTACCGCTATGTGAAGGTGCTAATTGCACTCTTAATTGCAACGACAATACTTGAGTTGGATCATATGGGACTGTTACTCTACTTGATCCTGTTACTGCTGTCCAATAGTTGAATCTATCGTGCTTATATTGGGATGCTTTGTTGAAGTCTACTTCTGGGCCTCCAAACTCTTTTATTCTTAGGATTGTAGATGGTATTCCAAAACAGTTTATTAAAGCACGAACCCCACGTTCAGTTCCTTTTGTTCGTACTAATAGTGGTAAGTTGTTAATAACTCTTTTCCAAACCTCTCGAGTTCTATCCTCACCACTAAGTTGTAGTTGATTGCTTGCATTGTACGATCCTGAGCTATTTACTCCAAGTATGTAAGACCATATGTCCTCAAAGTCATCTCCATTACCAAAATTAATCCCCAAACTAGCTCCTATGTGATAGGTTAGCTCCTTTGCAAACCCTTCTGACAAGCTTTCTTGTCTATCGTGTATTTTAGGAATTTGCTCTATGTAGTCGTATTGTATGTCAAAAAAATGTCCTAACATATTAACAAAGGAATCTATCAACGGATCCTGTTGTTTTAGCATATGATCGGGAACACTCTTTCGTAGTGAGTAAGGATTGATATTGTCGTAAATGCTTGCAGAACTTAGTAAGCCATCTATCCAAGACTCTACTTTAGATGACGTTATTGAATAAAGGTTGTATGGCCTACTATTACTCGCCTTTGGCCATGCCATGTCTAAAAAGCTACCATAGCTACTGCTTACATAGCTTGATGACTCAAAATACATATACCGCTCAAAGCCATCAAATGTGCTAATAATTGTATCAATTTTGGTTACAGCATCTGTTGTCTGCGTTTGTACAAAAAAGCTTTCAGATGCGTTTGTGTTACTTAAACTAGAGGATATGTTTTGGTAATCTTCAATTAACTTAACTTTGTATTCAAAATTCTTTATTCGATCGTATGCACTACTAAATCGTACAAAATTATTAAACTTTCTATAATCTATATTTAATCTAGTTCCTTCTGCCTCAGATCCAGATAGTATCTCTCTCGTTATTGCGCGTGCTGTCTGCGGTGAGGATAGAATCTCATCCCAACTTAGATAATCTGTGTCCGTTGTGTACGACTGTTTGCGTAAAATATCAAAATTAGGACCTTTTATGAATTTTAAATTACCACCACCTAATCTTGGAATTAGTACTATATCCTCAAAGGTTGGAGCGTTAATCTCTTGCGATATCCAAATAAGACTACCTACACCAATAGATGGTGGAATCTGCTCATTTAGTTTGAAAATTATGCTATACGGATTTGAAGATATAGTAAACCTATCTTGAATGTAATCGTTTACTTCTATTGAAGTTCGTGTATCAAAAAACGCATACAAACTAGCTAACACGCTTTGCTTATCTAGTGCAAAAAATCCGCTACTAAAAAAGTTTGTAAATATTGTGTTTGCTTTAGGATCTGCTAGCTGTGCAGGCACAACTCGCATTTCAAACCTATCTGCAGATATTTCTTGTATTATTACCTTTCCACCATCAGGCGATCCTAAATAATGTCTTAATGGTCGTATTGCTACCGAGAAGTCGCCAGATTCATATCCTGCTGCTGCTAGTTCTTGCTGTATATCAATGCTGATAACATCATTTAGAACTTTTACGCCTCTTGCTCTGGGTATAGTTTCGTAGAAATAACCTTGATCGTTGTATACGTCTAGTTGAACTACATCTGTTGGATTTATTTCGTTTTCTTTTCCATAAGATCCATACGCTTGCGGTTGTGCGTATTGCCTTACTGCTGGTTGTGTTGTATTGCTATTAGGTACAGTGTATAAAGCTTCGTATATTGCTTGATTAGTTGGATTTTGTGGTCTGCTTCCACCTGGTGTGCTATAGTTCACACGCCCATCGTTGCCAACTGTTACAGTTACAACTTCTTCTTTTTGTTGCCGTTCTTCTTTGTATGGTATATTTCTACCATTTCCAAATGCCTTATCTTTCCAATTACCACCGGTGGTGTTTGTACCGCTAGATCCTACCTCACCTTTGCTACCGCCTCCACCGCTGGATTGTTGGTTTTGTGTTTTACCTGAAGTTTTTGCCACTAGCCTATTTTTGTATAAATATACACCTTTCCATATTAGAAGTTATATTATATAACTCCTATAATCCAAGCTCTTTAGGTCGATTAGGTTGTCTAGTCGTTGTGTACGTTCCCGTACTTGGTACATTTGCTTTACTGCTTTTATTATCTGTACTATCCGATCCTGTACCTTTTTTGTTTGATTGTACGTTTGATCTACCTAAACGGTCATCTATAGTAGATCTACCTAAGCTTCTTTCTGGTTTATTATATATGCTGTCTCTGTCGAGATCACCAGTTGCATACGTTTGTGTTGTTTCATCCAACTTTATAGCTTCTTGTATTTCTTCTAATGTTGGAATTCTATACTTAAATCCGTTGTTAAATACTGGATTTGTGTACTGAATGTTACCAATTGTTTTTTTGTTAAAAAGATACCCCATTGGACCGTACTGCTGCATTGTATCTTTCATTAGACTCCATATATGGTATTTTGGTATGTAGTATTGTGGATACTTTTTAGTTCGTTTAAATTCGTTATCATATAAACATAGCTTAATGTGACATATGCCAGTCCTTGGATTACCTGCTTCGTAGAGTTTGTAAGGGTATGTTGTATGCTCGGCTGGGATATTGTCTGAATCGTAGGGTATGTCCCCTCCAGCAAAGCTCTCTTCTCTTGCTAGTGAGTTGTTTTTAAACAGCACTTTTATTTCTATTGTTGCTGTGTCTTTTGGTAAAAACAACTTTTCTTGTATTCCAAACATTGCAGCTGCACCTGGATCTACTTTTAACCATCTAACTTTGTCAAACATCTTTTGTTGTTCATCAGTTCTGACGCTACCTGATTCTATCACTGTAGCATATACTTCTTCAATAGTGGTGCGATCTACGGTCTTTAAATAATTTTCTTTAAATGATGGAAAATAGTACTTATCAACTATATTATATACTGGTGAAGATACACTATCCCTACCTACATTTACTATAGTAATTCCATTGTAGGTGACTGGAATCTCTGTTTCTGGTAAAACGCATGTTTTTTGTAGAAGATTTGCTATAGTGTGTGGTAATAGCATCTTTTCTTTTATTGCAAACACGTCTTCAGCGGTTGGTCCATTGATTAGCTGATCGCTTAAAAACTCATCAAACCTGTCATAATAACTTACTTGTATTTGCACCGTGTCTGTGCATTTTGGTATTAGTTCAATTCGTAGCACTTTATTTGAAGTTCCACCTATTGGTTTATCCATTACTATTCTTGGATCATAAAAATTAAATTTTTCAGGCTCGACATTATTTTGTACAATTAACTGGTTTGCTGATAGTATCAGCGTGTTTAATTCTTGATCTGGTGCTGCTGGTATTAAGACGGTTGCTTTATCGTCTGGTTTATACTTCCCACCATTGATTCTATAAAAATGGTGTGCTAATACTTTTCGCATATACAAACTCCACTTTTTACCATAAACGGACACACCGTATGTTTGATCTTGTCCGTACTCACCCACACCGTCGTTAATTGTTACATCGGGTGTAAAAGCTTTATATGATACGATATCTAACAAGTTTCCTGTTACCTCATCAATTCCCGAAGTATCAGCATTATCAATATCTTGCTTATACGCTAAGTCTGATGTTATTTGTTGCGTTGTTGGCAACAAACCTTCACGCTGCCAGAATTGATTTGCTTGCACTTGTGCCATTAAGTCAGATCCCTTTACCATTCCTTCAATCACCTTTGGCGTTCTGCTTGCTATTACTGGTGCACCAACTATATTTGCTATGGGAGTCGGTGTACCTGGTGTTGGATCTGGTGTGCAGATGACATAATAAACTTTTTCTTGGTACAGTGCTGTTACTAATTTTACACCAGTCAGATCTGACAATGTGGTACCTATGTCGTATTGATTTTTGTAATCTGTGATTTCTAGTATTTCACCGTTTTCAATTACCTTACCAGTCACATTATAATCGCCAGTATCCTCTGGAACCGTGAAAGCTTTTGTTTTTGGTAATATTGCAAATGGTTTGTTTTCTGGATATTCGGTTGCTGCTACGTGTATTAGCTCTCGTAATACTGTTAATTTTGATGTATCAAAGTTGGTAGTTGTTGCTATATCAGTGATACCTAAAAAATCACTAACAGGTCTTACTACATATCTCATTAAATAATCCTCTGCATCATTAAACCTGATATTCAATCCTTGAATTAGTCTTTGCTTTTGCAATTCCCATCTACTATCAGAAGCCGTTGGATATGGTAGAGACTCTTCATTAGTCGATGCTAAATTAAGCGTAGTTCCTATACTTGTATGTAGTCGGTGGTTGTAGTATAAATTGGGGGATGATAGTTTTGATGTTTGTGGTATGTTTTGATATTGATTATTTATTTGATAAACAGTTCCTTCATAATCAGCGTAGGTAAACGCGTTTTTGTGTAACTGATCTAAGTATGGATCTGAAGTTATTATAGGTCTAAATAAGGCTAGGCTTGTTGGTGCTGGTGATGTGCCAGTTACTCCGTAGCTCCCATAGTTTCCTTGCGTATTAAGTCTTTCAAATTCTTTTATAGACACATCTGCTTTATTTATATTTTGCGTCATTAATAGTGTGTGAAATAAGCTAGCAAATGCACTTGTGAAACTAGAGGATGGGTTTGTTACTTTTGGATTTTTGTTTTGGTTGGAGTAACTTTCTTCGTATAATTTTTTTAAAATTGGGTATTTCCACGCAGGAGGTGTGTACGAAAACTCACCTACAGTATTTTTAATAAGCTCAGTAATAGTTTGATTCCAACCTTCACTACTATAATCTTCAAAATCTTCGGTACTATTATCAAAAGTGAGTGGTGTTGCGTCAAATTCTGCAAATTGCAGTACTCCACCACCTGTATTTGTAGCTGTTTCACTTGCTATTTCCACAACTTGTTGCACTGTACCTAGTGCATTGTTTAAAAAACTGCCGAGGTCAAATCCACCATTACTTGTTTCAGAGTCACTAGGAGTTCCTGATGCAGATGGTGCAGTTTGTATATTGCCTCCTACGTAAAAGTCGTAATTAAGACCTAAAGTTGCTTGAGATCTGTCTTTAACAAGATTAACCATTTCTATTGGAATAACCTCTTGTTCAAAATTAAAATCAACTAACTCGGTTAATGTTAAATTAAGAAGAGTAGAACTAATAGGTGCAGTTGTTTTAATTTGTAAATTTGTATAGTTTAAAACGCTATCATCCTTTTCGGAAAAAACACTATCAAGAGCTGTTCCAGTCATAACACTAAGCGTATTGTAAATTACGCCTTGAAAAGCAAAAGACGAAGTATACTTAGCTAATATTTGCGAATTAGCTTTTTCAATTTCGTTTTGAGTTAACCCTGTTATTTGATTTGCTCTCCTTGTACCACCTCGAGGTGCGCTAAGCCATTCAGATCTCTGCTTCAGTACTGGAGCTTGTCTTGCTCTTAATACGTAACTCTTTACCGATTCATATACTCCCGCTGCATTGTTAAATGCTACAACGTCCTCGGGTATTGATTTATATATTGACTCATATACAACTTTGTATTTATAACTATCTATGCCAGCACCTACGTATGCAAATAAATTACCAACTACTCGATCGACCCCACATACTGTACCGTTTACAAAGCCTTGAATATTGTTAATATCAATTCTTTGCGTCATTGTTGCTACTGCGCTATTTCCTGTTTGTAAAGGCTCTCTTGTAAAGAGAGTGTTTATACGATTGTCGTGTGTTGTTATTTCACTACGTATATTGTTGTTATATTTATCTAAAAATTCTGGTGATGGAAAAAATCCACCATGCCTTTCGCTTGGATGTTCGTTTTTTACGATGCACATATTTGACCGAATACTATCGTTAAAGTATTGGTACCAACCTCCTTGGTCTTGATTAAATTTTGCATTGTGAAACGACGCAGTGTCAAAATCCTCAGTTTGTTGTGTAGCTCTGTATTCTGCTAATGCTTGTCCAAAGTTATCAAACGTTAGGTAATCACATCTACCTCTAGTAAATTGAAAAATATCTTGCGGTTGCACCCCTAATACCGAGTTGTCGTTATTTCGATAAAATGTGTTTGGAGTCTTTAACCATGGTGATACTCCAATTCCCTGGAAGTATCCTTTTGAGCCATTATCTGCAACTATAAACTGTTCTGTTTTGATTCCATTATCACTTTCCCAGTTGTCTAACCCATTTTCACCACTTGAGTTTGCTATAAGATTTCCATATAATTCAGGCACGTTAATTGGATCATGTACTCGCAATATTAAATCACCTGAGACAGTTGTCCCTGAATTGTTTGATACTTCAATTGTATAGACACCTGACATTTCTGGCAAGCTATTTTTTTCTGTGATTACGATTTCTGGTGATCCTTTAAAGCCATTAGCATTGTTTATTTCATAAAGATATGATCCATTTTTATACCACCGATACCTTATCTCTAATACGTTATACGGATCAATTTGGTCTTCAGGATTTAACACCTCTACTGATATGGATATTCCTGTGTTTTGTAATACCTCTACTGTGTTATCTACTAGTGGTACCGGTTTAAAAGTTCCATCTGGATTTTTTATTGTGAACTGCTGCACACGAAAAACGGTACCGTTTGGTTGTGGAATTAGTATAGGGGGTCCAACTCTCTCATCATACAAAGCAAAGTCAGCTTTTAAGCCTCCTTTAAAAGTTGTACTATTTCTTGCTAATTGTATGTTTTTTTCCATATTATTGTGTGCTTAGTGCAGCAGCTAAAAATGAACTTGCATCAGGATAACCTAACACATTTAAGGACGCTGGTCTGTATATTAAATCCTCTGTTTGATTAGGTATACGAGCTATGCTTTGCCTAAAATCCTCTACCTCAGGGCTTGTATATGTGATTGGATCTAGTATTAGTCCAAACGCAGTTGCCATTGCTTTAGCAATCAATTGAGGTCTCACCTCTTTTAAACGCTCTACCATATTCTCCCCTGCCTTCCTTCTATATTCGTTTTTTGTACTTCCTTGTCCACTTGCTAATCTAGCTTTTTCTGCATCTATTCGTGTACCTAATTCACTCACTACACTAGCTATTAAACTGTACGCTGCTGTTGCAGGACTTAGGTTGGCAAGGTTTTGCTGTTGGGTTGCTAACTCGTTTTGTAATTGCGTTAATAGACCACTTGTTAGACTACTTGTGTTCTTGTCTGCTTTGTACAAATCATCTGCGTAATTGTCCAGTGCCGTTTGCCACATTTGTTTAACCGATCTTTCACCGCTAATTGCATTACCCCAACTATTGCCAAATTTTGACATAGGTGTATCCCAATCAATCCAACCAGGTTGATACAATGTATCGTCTGCTGGTTCAAAATTATCTTGCAGGTCTCCAGAATTCATATCAAAAACAACCGTAATTCTAATTTTATTGGTCCTTGGGTTGAGGATACGAATAATAGCATCTTTATATTCTGCGTACTGCCCATATGTATAGTAATCCTCTGGTCTTGAATATAGTTTTTTATACATATTATGTATTCTTGTTGGATCCGGTCCTATCCATTCTAACCAACTTTGGTTTGTTATTTCTATTGTATCAGGAGGCCATATCCACTCTAAACCTGCAGTTGGTGTGTATGTATGTCTAACAGTCTTTAACCAATCTAATCCAGGTTGTCCTTTATCAATTGTTGGTCCTATTCCATCAGCAGATTCTAAATAGTCTAGTAAATGGACTGCTGGTGATTGTCCTGTGACTGGGTCTGTTCCCCCATTCCGAAATCGATCTAGATAACTTGGTCTTGCTATTAGCGGTGTTTTGTAATTTGGGTTGCTATAGTCTGAGGATATTTTATCTGTAAGAACAATTCCTGGTTCTTCTGTTGTTTGTTGTGTTTCTGTGTTATAATACACGCTTGATAAGGGTGTGTTTCCTTCAAACTCTTGTATTATAACTTTAATAGCTTCAGATGGCCTTATTGGAAACCCAGTTAAGATCATATTCTCATATGACAATCTTGGTGCACCATTGTAATACAAATTTGGGTTATGCCTATTAGGTCTAACAAGCACGTCTACTGGTCTGTAGCTAATACCGTTGCCTAGTATACACCCTGCATAAGCCCTAACACCATCGCATCCAAATACCTTACCTGCAATCAAATCTTGTATTTCTGTTAAGTCTACATCTTGATATACAGCAGCTTGAGGTCTGCCTCCACGCCTTGGTATTGTCATTTGGTCTCTACAAAAATAGAATCCTTGATTTTTAGTTAACACTTCAAAATTATAATCTTTAACTGAGTTAAAATTTATATTTATTGGATGTGGATATATTTCGTTAATGCTGTGTTGAAATACTGCTGTGTGTGGTTTTTTTAATTCAGCTTCAGCTTCTGGAAGTGCAAATGCTTTGGCTGCTACTGCTCCTTGCAAGGTTGTCCATTCGCTGGTTCCTTCAATACCAAACCCATTTTTTATTAAATTTCTTCTGAAGAAGCTTTCCTCAGGCTTGTTTGTGTGCACTATTTGCAACTCTACTGGTTCTGATGTAATTTCACCAACATCGTTTGATATTACGCAAGTATACACTCCTGCAAATCGTTCTGTTATATTTTTGAATAGAAGTTTATTGTTATAAATTTGAAAAAAATCCTTTCGAAGAGTAGGATCTTCATTTAATAATTGTGCAGTTGTTTTGTTTAATTCACTGTCTTGGGTTTGCAAAACAGTTTCTGATAGCGGCACACCATTATATTGCCATTCATAAGTTAGACCAGCTTTACTCTCAATCAAAGTAGGTATACCATTCTCAACATTCCATACAATCGGTTGTGTTGCGTCTATCGACAATAGTATTGAAGTGCCAGCTAATACTTTGACAACACCGTCTTCGTCGTGGTACATTACTCCTGACTTAGATGGTGAGTGCGCATTTACGTGTATTATTTTTGGTATAGAACTCCTATAAATACTACTTTTTAA
>Ga0129333_10007470_pt1 | contig 10317 bp, 12 predicted proteins | sample CPB6_08_DNA_FD_94474 | JGI IMG/M metagenome (GOLD analysis project Ga0129333, IMG submission 94474) | Freshwater to marine salinity gradient microbial communities from Chesapeake Bay, USA - CPBay_Sum_0.6_0.8_DNA | ecosystem: Environmental > Aquatic > Marine > Coastal | place: USA: Chesapeake...
CGGCAGCGCCGCCAAACACACCGCCTACGGCAGCACCGGTCAGAGCCGCGTCCACGATACGCGACGCGCGCTCCTCCAGTGGCAGGTCAGAGCGGAACGCCTGCTCCATCGCGGTCTGCAAGCCTTCTTGCGGGATCTGGGCAGCGCCTGCGGCCAACGCCGCCTTCACCACGCCCGTCGCGCCGGCCCGGCTCAGCAGTCCAGCACCACCCATCGCCGGCCGCGCCAACGCACCCAGCTGCGCAGGCTCCAGCGCATCCAGCGCTGCGTAAGGCACACCTCCCAGAAACGCCGCTGCAGCCTCGCCGCGCGTCGCCGGCACGCCTGTATCTTTCGCCCGGTCCGACGCCTCCTGGTAGAGACTGCCCACCGCCATCGGGTAGCCCGCCGCGGTCGCGCCCAGCACCTGACCAGCAAGCTGCCTGCCGGCTGCCGTCGCCGCCTCACCTGCCAGCCCTGCACCGCCACCAAGCCATGAAGGCGCACGGGCGCCCGCCGCAACCAGAGCCGCCGGCATCGTCAGTCCAGCCCGCGCGGCTAGTGCCGGCACAGCCGCGCCACCAGCGAACAACGTCGCCAACGTCGGAACCTGCTTCGCAGCCTGATAGACCAGCCACGGTGCTATGGGAGCGCCGCCTTCGCGCCAGGGAGGGGTCTCCAGGTCTGGTCGACCAGCTGCACGTGCCGCTTCGGCATTACTCGCTGCCGCGGACGCGCCCCACTCCTCGACGCCTTCCAAGCCGGTAAGCTTGCCCAGCGCTTCAACTGCCGACCCGCCCAGGCTGCGCAGCTCACGCACACCCGCACGCAGGCCCCCGCCGATCCAGGTGTTCTGACTCGTAGATTGCTCGGCGGGCAAACGGCGGTTGAGAAGTTCCGCTTCGTCGCGGACCAGCTGGGCCAGACGGGGGTCAGTGGTTCCGGACATTCATATGTCCTTACTGGCCGATGAGATTGGCCACCGCGGCAGCTTGCGGGTTGCCCCTGGCCAAAGACGTCATCGTGTTCAGGTACGACGTGCGGGCGTTGCGCTTCGCATCCACAGACGCCTTCGGATCGTTCCAGACTTCATCATAAGCAGATCGCGCCGCTGCGGCAGCCAAACGGCCAGCGTCATCCGCGAACGGGTTCCGCGCAGGCTTCTGCGCATGAGGCATCACGCCCATCAGCTTGATCAGACTCCCAAGACTGACACCCGACTTCGCCAGCCGCTCGGCCAAATCGTTCTGGCCAGCCTGAACATCTTCAGGGATGACATACTTGACGACAGGCATCGGCAGACCGCGGCCGGTGTCTTCTTGGGCCGACATGAGCCTCGCAGGCGCGGCGGCGCCAGGAACTGCTACATTCTCATGGCTCATAAGCCACGGCTCGTTCGGCACGTCTCGCGCCTGATTCACAATGCCTTGCCGCTCAATCTCGGCCGCTCGACGAGGAATCGGCGTCGCCGTCCCGGTGTTCGTGAGGCCGTACGCAGGTTGAAACTGTGGTAGATTGTTCCCTTGAGAGATCTGGCGGGCACGCGCAGCGCGTTCAGAAACAGCTGCGTAATCTGGCAGCCCTTCTACCGCGCCCTGCGCTGGCTGCGCGCTCTGCATCCAGCTCCAAAGCTTGGCGCCCACCGGCTGATTGTCGATCGCAGAAGGCATGTCACCGCTCCCAGCTGTAGCCGCCTTGGCCGAACCCCCAGCGCACAGGGGCCAGGAGTTTCCGCTTCACAGTCGCCTTCGCTGCAGCGACGTGCGCCTCGAAGGAGTCCGCGAACTCACGCGCCCGGGTCGGGAACCCGGCGTCCACGTCTACGATACGTAGCGCCAAATACGCCGCCCAGTCCAGCATCTCCAGATGATGGATTTCCGGCAGTTCTGGCACAGCCTCCAGGTTCTCAGCCGTTAGACGCTCGATCGGCAGCCGCGCCACCCGCAGCAGGATCTTGTCGCCGTTATAGGTGGCGGACGGCGCTGGGTAGACCCGCAGCACCACAGAGCCGAAGGACGTGTCGTCCGACTCCGCCAACGTCTCGTCTGTCGTGTAGGCCAGGGGCTTCCCCGGTGCCAAAATGGTGAGCTGGCTGGCGTCGAAGAACTGCAGATCCGGCGAGCGATACTCGTCCAGACTGGAATGGCCGGTGCGGGGGAGATCGTAGGACTCCCCCTCAAGCTTGGCTGACACTACCATCAGCACCGAAGAGTGCAGCACATACTCGGTGACGCCGGTCTCCAAGGTGACCTGGACGACGTCTTCTGTGCGGCTGTCACGCAGAATTAACGATCGCCGGGCGAACCGACGCTGCGCCTCTTCGATGTAGCGGACCAGAGTTGCGTCGGACCACAGCCGGTCGGAGTCCCCGTCGATGCGATCGGAGCGATCGCCGAGGATGTTCTCCCGCAGCTCCGACAGCAGCTCTTCGAGCGTCATCTACCTCAGCCGATGCCGTTCAGCCGACGGTAGGGATACCGGGGGCGGTCGATGTAGTGCGAGATCTGGCGGGTCTGCGGGTCGATCACCGGAGACGACGTGATCGCGTCATCCAGGATATTCAGCAGCTCCACCGGCACATCCGCCGGCATGTTGACCTGCAGCATATACGGGCGCCCGTTATGCCCGATGAACAGGCCGGTCGGGGGGATGTCCGGGTTGTCGTCCAGGATGATCCGTACCGTCTTCGGCTGCGCCATCAGGTCGCCCTGCGGCCCCAGATCGCCAATGTCACTCTTCGCCATCAGTCATCATCCTCTTCTTCAAGCGCCGCGTCGAAGCTGGAGCTATACTCGTCCATCGGGATCGCCTTCTCCAGGTTTTTCTGGAGGAACGCGACCACCTCGGCCGAAGTCTTGAACACATAGCTGACGCAGGGATCTTTCCAAGGCTTATCGGGCCCGGAGTTCTTATTTGCCGCGGCGATCTTCGGATCGGTCATCTCGACCTCGAAGCCGTTGGCCGCGCGCTCAATGCGAATGGTGCAGCTGCTCATATCACCTCCAAGGGTGGAAGGGGCCGAGTTACGCACACCCGGCCCCTACGCTCAGCTGTTCTTCAGGACGAAGTAGGCGATCTTGATCGTCCCATCCAGCGCCGCCGAGGCGTGGATATTTTGCACGATGATCACCACGGAGCCGGAACCCGGCGTCACCCGCGTGATGCACGGCATGCCCGCCGTCGCCGTGCCATACTGCACCGACGCAAACACCTGATCCGCCGCCGCGATGGAGGAGTTGGTCAGCGTCAGCGTGTAGGTCGCGCCGGCCGCGGTCGTCAGGGCCTCGGAAGTGATCACCCCCGCGTCCTTGTTCAGCGTCGCCGCGCCCCCGGTGGCGGAAGCCGTCTTGGTGCCGGTGTCCACCACCAGCGAACCGCCGGTGATCTTGCCGCTTGCAGTAAGCGTCGTGACAGACGGGTCCGGGTTGGAGGTCTCGGCAGCGTAGGTCTCAACGAAGTTGTCGTTGATCTTGCCGATCAGCGTGGAAAGAGATTCATTTCCTGTCGTGTCGAGTTCCAGACGGGCCATGCCCTGTCTCCTTCACAGAGAAGTGCAGGGGCCGAAGCCCCTGCTGGTTAGCCCCAGGCAGACCACATCACGTTGTCGCCGTCGCCGGCGGCAGCGGACGAGATCGTAAAGCCGCCCGCATCGATGATGATGGCGGAGTTGGTGTCGTAGGTGGTCGTGCCGCCTGTCACAGTCTTGATCGCGGCAGCGTCGGCCATGCCTTCGAACTTCTCCCAGACCACGACGAGGTCTTCGTTCACCACGCGGATGTGGCGCGGCTTGAAGCCGAGCGTCACCGTGATTGCGGCGCCAGCGGTCGGATCGAGCTGACCGGTGGCGAAGTTGACAACGCCGCCGGAGTTTGTGGTCGCGGAATCGGTGGACATGAGTGATCTCCTTTCGGAAGTGGGTTAGGCGGGAGCTAGGCCCCCGCCTGTCCGTGGTTACGCAGTGGCGCCGACTTCGAGGCGGGCCATGAAGGCTTCCTGGAGGATCACCGTGGAGGTCCACAGCTTCCAGCCCACCGTGCCGCGCTGACCCAGCGGGTCACCCGGGGACGGCTTGGGGTTGACGACCATCGGCGTCATCGCCGACTTGCCCTTCAGCGGGACGATACCGAAGGCATCGCGACCGAAGTAGAGGATCGGGTAGACGTCGCAGGCCGTATTCGCGGTGGTGTAGCGCAGGCTGTTGGTCACCGCGGTGCCGCCGGTATCGACCCAGGGGGCGATCACGGTGGAGGAGAGGTAGCGGACCTGCTCGACGGAGCCGATCTCACCTTCGAACGGCGTGGTGTGCGGGCCGTAGTCCGCCACCGGCTTGAAGCCCGTCAGGGTGCGGATGTCGGACTCCAGGTCGGGATGGCAGACAGCCATGTAAGCCGCTTCCACCGACTTGGTGTTGTAGTCCGCGCTGGAGGCCACCACGCTGGTGATCTTGCGGGCGTTCTGGCGGTTGAGTGCCGTGGTCACACGCCGCTGATCGGCCAGCGAGATCTTGGTGATGATCGAGCTGCGCCCCGCCACGTTGTTGGCGTAGAACACATTGGTGCCCGCCTTCAGCACGTTGAAGCGCAGGGTCTCCACCGTCACGCCGGCCTGCTCGCCCAGGATGTCCGTCGCCTGCTGCAGGATCGGGTCCGTGTGGGTGTCCAGCACCACGTCGGAGATGGTGATGTAGTCACCATACTGGGCCAGGGTCACCGTGTAGTCCTGGTTGCTCAGCTTGGAGCCGGACGGGGTGACACCCTCGACCAGCGGCGTCGTCGCCAGCGGGATGTAGAAGCTGGAGATTGGCGAGCCGGTCTGACCAGCCGCGCCGGTGGCGCCGCTCAGGAAGTAGCGACGGAACTTGGCGGTCTGGGTGCTGTTGGTCGGCAGCACGTAGGTCTGGCCGAACTTCTCCAGGTGAAGCATAGGCATCGCACGCTTCAGCATGCGAACCACGGAGTAGGCCGCGACGGCCGGGGAGATGTCGCCGTAGACGACGGTTTGGGTCATGGGATGAGTCTCCTGTCAGTTGTCACACACTCGCAGCGAACCGCTCGGACGCGTCATCGAAGCCAGCGGGCTCCGCCGTCGCAGCCGGGGTCGTGCGTTTGGTACTGACTGGGGCCAACGAGGCAGCCGCTTGTTTGGTTGCCGGAGGCAGCTCAGTAGCCGGAGGCGTCGAAGATGCAGTCGGCTTGGCTGCACCGGTTGCTTGCCGATAACGGCTCACGAGGTCCGCGACCTCTTCCGCCGTCCCATGTTCGATAACCTGTCGATACGCTGCCTGCAAATATGCAGGCTGGTTGTTCGCCCAGTCAATAACTTTCTCACGAATGAGATCGTAGTCATCTCCTACAGCAGCAGTCAGATCCTGGAGATGCAGTCTCGTGCCGACCGTCTGCACCACCTCGCGCAGGGGCAGCAGCTCCTTGGCGAGCTCACTGAACACGTAGCGGACAATCTGCTGATACTCCGACCGGCGCCGCAGTGTCTCCGCCCGGGCGATGTCCGGGTAGTCCTTTTCATACTGCGTCAGCACCGCCTGCTCCTCTTCGGAATAGATCGGCGCAGGGGCTGGTTCCGGCTCTGCGACAGGCGGCTCCTCGGCTTTCACTGGCTTCGACGCCGTGTCCTGCTCGCGCACCGCCTTGGCCAGCCGGGCCAGCAGCGCGTCCTCTTCCTCTTTCTTCGGCTCTTCGACAGCCGCGGGCGCGGGTTCCTCAGTCGCCGCGGGTGGGGCAGGCTCCTCAGTCGCCGCGGCCGGAGCAGGCTCCTCAGTCGCCGCAGCCGGAGCAGGCTCCTCAGTCGCCGCAGCCGGCGCGGGCTCCTCGGCCGCCGCAGGCGCAGACTCGACCGGTTTTGGTGCCGTGTTCACTGGCTCAGGAGGCTCAAATGCCTTCGCCATCTGGTCAAACGCGGAGGTGAACTCGTCGGTTTCTGGCGCCAGGGCCATGAGTATAGTCCTTCTGTGGTTTAGAACTGCGACTGCCGCTTCATCATGCCGAGAATATCCGCAAAGGCCTTCGCCCGGCCTTGCAGACCGACCAACTGCTCAGTCGCCGCCGTGACCATGCTGTTCTTGGTCTCATCCAGCATAGCCTCGACTAGCTGAATCATGACCCCGATCTCCGGCACCGCATCCCGTCGATCGGCAAGAGTCTTAGCCAGCTCCTGCCTTGTCGCCTTGATCGTCCCCTGACTCGCCATCGACCGCCATCCCCCGCTCCAAAATGTCCATCGCCGCCGAGATCTTGCTCACATCCGCCGCGGACAGGTTCTTCTGCCCCTGGGTGATGTTCTTGAACGCCTCGGCCAGTGTCTTGCGGCTCTCCGCTGCCAGCTGGCGCTGCTGAGCCTCCATGATCTGAGCCTGCTGCGCATCGCGCGCCGCCTGACGCTTCTTGGCCTCATCCGGGCTGACCAGCAGGTTGCCCATATCCCGCACCTCGAACCGCGCCTGCGTGAAGGCCCGCTCGTCCACATGCACCCAGTCTTCCGGCCGGAGCGATACTGCCAGCCCGTCCAGCTGGACGCCCCGGATCTCCTTGGCGATCAGGCTCGTCGCGCCGCGGGCAATGACGTTGAAGTCTCCTGCCTGCACTTTCGCCGGGTTGAACTTCTTGTTGAAAATCACAAGGGAGTTGATCACGGACTGGGTCAGGGCGTCGAAGTTGCGCACGATGTCCTTGAACGGCAGTGCCGCCTCACCCCGCAGCATGGACGCCCCCGCCGCCGTGCGGAACGGCTCGGACGGCCCCTTGTCCATGTCGCCACCGGTCGCCGGCCCCACAAAGGTCTCCGCGTCCGCGAACTGCATGAACATGTTCACCAGCCCGGTCAGCTCCGGGAGATGCGAGTCGAACGTAAGGGACCGAACCGCCGGATACTGCGCCTCCGGCCCGGTGCCGTCGCGGTACCAGACCTTGTAGGCGTGGATGTTCCGCGTGTCCTGGCCATCCGCCATCATGTCGATGTTGACCTCGATGTTCGGACCGCACACCACACTGGCGTTGTCGAGCATCATCCGCGTCGCAGCCGCGATGGACATCTGGCTGTCGCGCACCACGTTGGGGAGCCCGTCGCCCACCGGACCAGTATCGGTCTCGTCGAACACGAAGGTGTGAGCAGTGCGCACATCCAGCCCCAGCTTGCGCCACTGGTTCATGTCCGCCTTGATCACCCGCCCCTCAACCATCCAGACTTCCGCCTCGATGTCGTCAGCCATCTTGTCTTCCGGGATCTCCACGCCGGCCTCGCGCAGCATTGTCGCCGACACCGGGCCATTCCAGACGATGATCTCGTATTTCTGGGTCTCGGGCTTCTGCTCGTTGACGTTGGACTTCGTGCCCATCACGCGTAGTTGATCTTCGAAGGCCTTGGCGCGGTAGTTGCCGGTCGTCCGCTCGCGCAGGTAGTTGCGGATCATCTCGCCGAAGAAGTCTTCCCGGTCCGCCAGCTTGCGCAACTGCGAACGCGACATCACCATGCGGACGAAATACCCATCCATTTGGGCCGTCGTCTTGGCACTCATGTCCGGGTAGAAATCCCACACCGGCAGGAAGTCAAACTGGGGCTTGTAGGTCGTGTAAGGCTGGGCCTCATACTCCCCGCTCGCGCCCTGCACCCAGCGAATCTGCTTCTCTTCCCGCACGAACGGCCCCCGCAGCACGCCCATGCCGTAAATAATGCCGCTCGCCACGACTTTGCGGTTCAGAGAGATGTAGTCCGCCGTCTGGTCGCCTCCGATCTCCTGCAGCTGGTCGTCAATCAGGTCCGCCAGCGCCTTGGCCCGCTTGGTCGCCAGCGCTTGGGTCGCTGACTGAATGATCTCCGGGGTGATCTGGGGAGGCCCGCCGCCGGCCTCGGACATCTCCTGCACCAGCTGCACCACCGCCGCCTTGACGTCTTCCGGCCGCATGTCCGCACTCGGGCTTGCCGTCAGCTCCCAGTTCCGCTCGTTGCCGGGGAACATCAGGTTCATCACCTTGGACAGCACACTGATGCACTTCACGCGCGTCACGCGCGGGTAGGCGCGGGACCGGTCCTTGCCGATCTGGGCCTCGATGTCCGGGTCATAGATGCCGAGATACTGGCGCAGATTGCGCAGCCACTTCTCTTCCTGAACCTGCCGATCGCCTTCGTAGGCCTTGAACAAAGCCTCCAGGTGCTGCGCCAACGCGCGCAGCTGGTCAGGCCCGACACGCTTCACCGGCGCCGCCGGCGCGGGCGGCATGGACTCCACAGTCACCGCGGGAGGGGAGCTTGCTTCGGCCAGGGATGCGGACATGTCAGGCTCCTTCTACCGCACGTGATACGCACCGGTGACCGCCGGGCCAAAGGCCGGAGTCCGCGGCACCATCGCATGAAACTTCGTCGTGCGCTCGTTCTGGCGATGATAGTAGCGGCAAAGATAGCCGAACGCATCCCCTGGATGACTGTAGGGATTTTTCTTGTCCGGCTCCGCCGATTTGATGGTGTCGTATTTCTGGTCCACCACGAACCGCCAGCCGCCCTTGAGCGCGCGCACCAGCATCGGACACTCCTTCTCATCGATCAGCAGCGCCGGACCGATGTCAGTCAGCCGAGTTGTGAAGTGCTCGATGGCGCTCAGCCGGATCGGGAGGCGATTGTTACTCTCAATCTTCACAGGGAAATAGCGCTTCAGCTCATCCACGATGGTGCGCTCGTCATTCTTGGTGCGCTCGTTCGCTGCCGGGTCCGGCGCCAGGATCACCTGCGCCCCTGGGAACCGCTGCCGAAGGTAGGGCTTCAGCCGGTCGGTCATCAGCCGCTTAGTGCCATACCCTGACTGGATCAGCTCACCCAGCACGATCAACCTTCCGTGAAGATCCTCCTGTCCGAAGATCATGGCGCTGTTGGCCAGCCCGGGGTCGAGACCGATGACCAGGGGCAGCATCGGATTGTAGCGCAGCGGCGTCTTGGAGAGGTGCAGGTTGGGCTTGAATGTACTGACCACCGGAGTGCCGGCGATCGAGAACCCCCACTCAGCCTCGATGAACTGCTTCACCCAGGCTTCCGACTTGCCCTTCGCCTGATTGGTGTAATACGCCGCCCCGCCCGGCAGGTTGGCCAGATTCTCCGCGTCCGGGCTGAACCCGGATGGCTGGCGGAAATACTTGGCATTGTCCGGCAGCACCTCGTGCAGGTACGGGAACCACCAGCTGTCCTCGGTATCCGGGTTGGACGATCCCCACATGCCCCAGTTAGTCGCCCCGCCTTGTGTTGTCGGTGGATAGCGCCCGAGGCGCGCGGACATAGCTTCGATGATGGCCTTTGGGATCTGTACGAACTCGTCGAAGATGGCGAACGTTACTTCCAACGACAGCACCCGCGCCACATCCTGCGGCGTATCCAGGGGTCGGAACAACACCTCGCACTCAACATCGCCGAACCGCAGGATGAACGTCCATGCGGTCGCTTTCCACTCCCCCGCCACCCCATCCTGAAACCAATAGTTCCATGACGACAACGTGGTGTCGCGCAGCTGGGGTAGGGTGTTACGCACGATCACCGCCCGCGTTCGTCGGATGCCGTCCGGGCCCGGCTCCTGCAGCCCCGCCATATAAGCCAGCTTGAAGAACAGACCTGTTGTCTTACCAGAGCCGACTGGGCCAACCACCCAGTCGTAGAACAGCTCCTTCGGCCGGTAGTCCTTAATGAACTCGCGGATGGTCGGAGGTGGCGTGTAGTTGATGGTCGTGGAGGCCACGAGTCAGGCGCCGAGGTTGATGTTGATCTGCAGCGCCGTGCCCACCGCGCCCTGGGCCTTCTCGCCCTCAGAGTAGCCCGCGCACCGTACCGTGAACTGCAGCAGGTCCGCCTGCACCTTGGCGGGCACCTTGCCGCTGTTGTCGTGGATCATCTGCCAGGACTTGGTGAGGAGTTCTTCGGCCTGCAGCCGGGCCTTGAGCTTGAAGGACATGCCGTCCTTCTTGACCGTCTCCACCGCACGGGCGAGGTCGGCCCGGAACACCGGGTCATACTGCAGCTCATCCCACTCTTCCGGCGTGAACCCGTAGGCCTCGCGAATCTGGGGCAAGGGCACCGTGCGCAACGCGATCTCTATCGGCAGCGTCGGAGGATATCCGAGCGTCGCAGGGTCCATCTGCCGTGGGTTGATGGTCGCCATAGCCTTGCCTGCCATGGATCTCTCGTCCTGGGATTTAAGTCCTTGATTCGCAATATGTGACCGCGGCGCGGCCACGCGTCAAGCTTTTCAAAAGAAAACCCCTGCACTCTGGCAGGGTGCGGGGGCAAAGTTGGCAGCAAAGGGAGGAAACGCGCATGCGGGGACACCCCGCGGGAGGGATCGTGCAGACC
>Ga0129333_10007471_pt1 | contig 10316 bp, 8 predicted proteins | sample CPB6_08_DNA_FD_94474 | JGI IMG/M metagenome (GOLD analysis project Ga0129333, IMG submission 94474) | Freshwater to marine salinity gradient microbial communities from Chesapeake Bay, USA - CPBay_Sum_0.6_0.8_DNA | ecosystem: Environmental > Aquatic > Marine > Coastal | place: USA: Chesapeake Bay...
AGCAGGATGGCTTTGCGACGCTCACCGAGTCGACCTTTCTTCCAACTCGAGTGAATGCCGACGGCCGCGAGGGCGAGCAACGGCAACGTAGGCAGCAAGAACACCGGATCGAAATATTGTCGCCCCACCGACAGCGTGCCGAGACCGAGCGCATCGGATATGAGCGGCGCCATCGTGCCCGCGAACACGGCGCCTGCAGCGACCACCAGCAAAATGTTGTTGAAGAGCAGGAACGACTCGCGCGCCGTGAACTCGAACCCGGCTTCACTGCGCAGCAAGGGTGCGCGCCAGGCGTAAAGCGTGAGCGCGCCGCCGATGACGATCACGAGGAAGGCCAGGATGAACATGCCGCGCGTCGGGTCGGCGGCGAACGAGTGCACCGAGACCAGCACACCCGAACGCACCAGGAAGGTACCTAGCAAAGATAACGAGAACGCGAGGATGGCGAGCAACAATGTCCAACTTTTGAAGAGCCCGCGCTTCTCGGTGACCGCCAGCGAGTGAATGAGCGCCGTTCCCACGAGCCAAGGCATGAAGGACGCGTTCTCTACCGGGTCCCAAAACCAGTATCCGCCCCAGCCCAACTCGTAATACGCCCACCAGCTACCGAGCGCGATGCCGATCGACAAAAATGCCCAGGCCACCGTGGTCCAGGGTCGTGTCCAGCGCGCCCAGGTTTGATCGAGTCGACCCTCGAGCATGGCGGCGCAGGCGAACGCGAAAGCCACCGCAAAACCGACGTACCCTGCGTAGAGCATCGGCGGATGCGCCGCGAGTGCGGGGTCTTGCAGCAAAGGATTGAGGTCGCGGCCATCGGGCGCCGCCGGGTCGAGCCTCATGAAGGGGTTCGAGGTGAACAGCGTGAAGGCATGAAAGCCGAGACTCACCAGCCCGAGCACACCGAGCACACGCGCTGCGAACGCTGCGGGCAAACTGCGTGAAAGCAAGGCCACGGCGAGCGTCCAGGCGACGAGTATCCACGCCCAGAGCAGCAAGGAGCCCTCGTGCGCACCCCACACCGCGGCAATTCGATAACCCACCGGCAGCGCCGAGTTCGAATTGGCGGCGACGTATTCGACCGAAAAGTCGTTTTGCACGAAGGCGGCGATCAGCACCGCCAAGGCCAGGCTCGACATCAAAAATTGCACGGACACCGCCGGACGGACCGTGGCGATGAAGGCGTCGTGGTTGCGCGCCGCGCCGATCAGACCAAAGAAAGCCTGTGCCAGCGAGGCGAGTAGCGCAAGGATGAGGGCGTAATGCCCGATTTCGGCGATCATGAGTGCAGCACGTCAGGTTTTCGGCGGGCCGGCATGATCGGGGTTCACCGGCATCACGCCTCCGTGTTTTTCTTTGATGGCGCGAGCCACCTCCGGGGGCATGTAGTTCTCGTCGTGCTTGGCGAGGATTTCGTCGGCGACGAAAATGCCGTCCCTGCCAAGGCGACCGTGAGCCACCACACCCTGATTCTCGCGGAACAAGTCGGGCACCACGCCCGAGTAGACGACTTTGACGTCCTGCTTGAAGTCGGTCACGACGAAGCTCATGTCGAGACTGCCGGCGCGACGATCGACGCTGCCCGGCCGGACCATGCCACCGAGACGAAAACGCTTCTCGATGGGCGCTTCGCCCGCCGCCACCTGCGAGGGGTCGAAAAAGAACATGACGTTGTCGCGAAAGGCGTTGAGTGCGAGCACCCCCGCCAGCGAGACGCCCGCCAGGATACCGACGACCAGGGTGATGCGACGTTGCCGCGGTGTCATGTCTTACCTCTCACGCTCAACTTCACGCTCGGGATCGACGTCTGTTTCGAGACGGCGCCGCGCCTCTTCACGCGCAGCCGCGTGCGCGCGCCGCGCAGCGATGACGTTGACGACGACGGCCAGCAGCGTGATGGCATAGGCTGGCCAAAGAAAAGCGGCATAGCCACCCATGGCGAAGAATTCGCTCATTGCAACGCCTCTTTGACCCAGCTCGCGCTGCGCTCGCGACGCAGAATCTCGGCGCGCAGGCGCACCAGCATCACGGCGGCAAAATACAGCGTGAAACCGAGCAGCATCATGAGCAGCGGTGCCAGCATGTCCATCGGCATCGAAGGCCGATCCATTTTCATGACGGAGGGCGCTTGATGGATGGAGTTCCACCACTCGACCGAGTAGCGAATGATCGGAATGTTGACGACGCCGACGATGGCCAACACCGCCGAGGCGCGGTCGGCGCGACCGAGATCGTCGATACCCGACCTCAAGCCCATGTAGCCGAGGTACAGGAACAGCAGCACCAACTGCGCGGTGAGCCGAGGATCCCACACCCAATAGGTACCCCACATCGGCTTGCCCCAGAGCATGCCGGTGATCAATGAAACACCCGTGAACCAGGCACCGATGCCGGCGCAGCTGGCCGCGGCGGCGTGCGCGACCTTCATCCGCCAGATCAGACCGATGGCGGCAGCGGTCGCCATGACGCCATAGATCATCACCGACAGCCACGCCGATGGCGCGTGCACGTAGATGATCCGGAAGCCGTCGCCCTGCTGATAATCGGGCGGCGCCAGCACGAGACCCGCATAGGCCGCGGCGACGATCAACGCTCCCGCTGGCCATCCGAACCACGGCGTGAGCGTTCCTGCGATCCGGTAGATGTGCGGCGGCGAGCCGAACTTATGAAACCAGGCCCAATTCATCTGTCCCCTTCACTCCAAGCCTATGCGTACCGCCGCGGCCGCCGCCAGCGGTGCCAAGGTTGCCCCGAGCACCCCGAGCGAAGCCAGCAGGTACAACGGCCCTGTCAGACTTTCGCCCGCAATCGCGAGTTCCGTGGCGCGCGCGCCGAATATCAGCACCGGCACCGCGAGCGGCAGCGTGAGCAGCGACAACAGCACCCCGCCCCGTCTTACCCCCAAGGTCAAACCCGCGCCGACGGCGCCGATCAAACTGAGCGTTACGCTGCCGAGCGCCAACGATGAGAGTATGCCGGGCATCGCGCCCACAGGCACGCCCAAAGCGATGCCGAGCAGCGGCGCCATCAGCGTCAGCGGCAGCCCGGTCAGCAGCCAGTGCGCGAGAGTTTTCGCGGCTACTAGCCCGACCAGCGGTTGGCCGCAAATCAAAAACTGCTCGAGGCTCCCATCCGCCGCGTCCTCGCGGAACAAGGACTCGAGGGCCAACATCGAGGCCAGCAAGGCACCGACCCAGAGCACGCCGGGCGCAATCGCCCGCAGTTTGTCGAGCTCCGGCGTGTAACCGAGCGGAAACAGCAAGGTGACCACCGCAAAGAAAACGAGCGGCTGCAACAGCTGACCGGGGCGACGGATCGCGAGACGCAAGTCGCGCTCCAATACTTTGAGCGCGGCAGCGAGCACCCCCGTACGAACGAGTCGCGGCGGAGTCATGCGCTCGACCCCAATTCAAGCGCGATGCGCGCCCCGGCGGCGAGCCCGAGATCTTGATGGGTGGCGGCGATGACCGTTCCCCCACGCGCGAGCTGCGCCGCGATCAATTCACCGATCAGCGCCTGCCCGGCCGTATCGAGGTTGGTGGAAGGCTCATCGAGCAACCAGAGACGCGTGTCGCTCAGTAACAAACTCGCCAGGGCAATTCGTCGTCTCTGGCCCGCAGACAAGGTTCGCACCAGTCGATCCGCAAATTTTTGAGCAGCCACTCGGGCGATCGCGACTCGGAGCGCCTCGGGCTCGAGAGCACGTCGCAGGCCCACCGAAAAGCGGATGTTCTCGATGCCCGTGAGGTCGGCCTTGAGGGCGGCATCGTGGCCGAGATAGGACAGCTCGCCGTGATACTCGGCATCGCGAGGCGAGAGCTCGCGGTCGCGCCAGCGCAGTTCAAGGCTTTCGGGCTCGAGCAGTCCTGCCAAGACCCGCAACAGTGTCGTCTTGCCCGCGCCGTTGGCGCCGGTGACCTGCAGGCAGCGCTGCGCCGGCACGGCAAAAGCGAGGCCACGAAAAAGGTGGCGTTCGCCGCGAAACACATGCAGATTTTTTACCGACAGGTCAAGCATTTAGCGATCTTTCTTAAACCGACGACGCAACGCTGCGGCGCCGTCCATCCCTGCCATCGGTAACCGCGTTGCAAGCCTAGCACAGGCCTCGTGCCCTACACTTGCACGGGTCGGTGCCCCGGTGGCGAAACCCGGTAGACGCAGCAGACTTAAAATCTGCTGGCCGTAAGGCCGTGCCGGTTCAAATCCGGCCCGGGGCACCACCTCGAGAGGGAACGAACGACGTGCGCGGCACCGTGACGCGCGAGGGACTGCAGCATGCTCAGCAAGATCGGATCGATGCGACCCCTCAGGCAGGGGTTGGCGCTCGGCGTCGCCGTTTTGGCGCTGCTCGGGCTCGGCGCCTGCACTCGCACCACCCAGGCGATCACCCCGGCCTCGGACCCCGGCTCGGTGCGAAACATCGAGACCGGCGAGATCGTCGGCTTCACCAACGCCGCGGGGGGCTCGAGCTGGCTTGGCATTCCCTACGCGGCGCCGCCCGTCGGCGAACTGCGCTGGCGGGCGCCGCGACCGGCTGCCCCGTGGAGGGGTCGCCGCGAGGCGCTGGCAGCCGGCAATGCCTGCATCCAGTACGGCTCGCTGCTGGCGGGCGTCGGCAAACCCGGAAGCCGCGAAGGCAGCGAGGACTGCCTCTATCTCAACGTCTACGCGCCCAAGTTGCCGCCCGCCGGACTCGCTGCCGCCAGGCTGCCCGTCATGGTCTGGATACACGGCGGCGGCAACACCACGGGGCACGCCGCCTTCTACAACGGGCAGGTACTTGCCGAACGCGAACGCGTGCTCGTGGTGATGATCAACTACCGCCTCGGTCCGTTCGGCTGGTTCGTCCCGCCCGAGAATCCACGCTTGACGGCGACGAGCGACGATCCGGATCTGTCGGGTAATTACGGCAACCTCGATATCGTGGCCGCGTTGCGCTGGGTACGAGCCAATGCCGCGGCATTCGGCGGCGACCCGAGCAACGTCACCGTTCTCGGCGAGTCGGCGGGCGGCACCAACGCCGTCGCCCTGCTCGTCACGCCCGCCGCAGAGGGGCTCTTCCACCGGCTGATCGTGCAGAGCATGGGCTTCGGCTTCGCACGCACACCCGCCGCCGATTCGTCGGCGAGCCCGGAGCGGATTTTGCGTCGCCTGCTCATGGACACGGGCAAGGCCGTCGACGCCGCGGCGGCGAATGCGCTCGCCGAGACGATGTCGCCCGCGGAGCAGAGCCGTTTCCTGCGCTCGCTCGAGCCGTGGACCCTCTACGGCGCGTATCGCAGCAACGGCGGCGATCTCGATCGCATTCCCTCCGTGTTCCAGGATGGCCACGTGATTCGCGCGGGCGACGTGCGCGAACTGCTCGCAGACCCTGCCACCCACATCGACGTGCCGACGATCCTCGGCACCAATCGCGACGAGCCCAAGATTTTCATGGCCTTCGACGAGCGTCTGGTGCGCACGGCGGCAGGATTACCGTACACGCTGCGTGATGCGGAGGCCTACGATCGCGAAGCGCGGTACCGCTCCCTCGTGTGGAAGGCGGATGCGGTCGACTCCATCGCCAGCGTGCTCGCGCGCCACGGCGAACCCGCGTGGGCCTATCGCTGGGATTGGGACGAGCAAGGTAAGGCTTTCGGCTTCGTCGATCTGTCGCGCATCGTCGGTGCGGCGCACGGGCTCGAGATTCCTTTCGTGTTCGGTTTCTTTGACGTCGGCTCTTTGGGCTCGATGATTTACAACGACGACAACGCCGCGGCGCGCCTCGCCCTCAGCGAACGCATGATGGCGTATTGGGCGGGCTTCGCCCGCGACGGCAAACCGGGCCGTGGCAGCGACGGCAAGGGCATCGAGTGGACGCCGTGGACGGTCGACCCGCAGGCCCCGCGCATGATCGTCTTCGATACGCCGCGCGACGGCGGCATTCGCATGGCGACGACCGACATCTCGCGCGATTCGGTGTTGGCGCAGATGCAGCGTGAGTCGCTGCCGCTCGCGCAGCGCTGCGCCTTGTTCCGGGCCACGTTCCGCAATCGCGTCGACGAGTGGGCCGAGAGCGCCTGGCAGCGCTTCGGCGATGGCGGCTGCGTGGGCGCGCGTCTCGCCGCGCCCTGAGGCAGCGGCTGCGACCCGAGGCCGCGTCGTTACCGACTGACGCGATAAATCACGCCCGCGTAATCGTCCGAGACGTAAATGCTGCCATCCGCAGCTTCGGCGACGTCGACCGGTCGACCGATGAGTCCGGCGGCGCCGCGGAACCCGGACAGAAAATCGCGCTCCTCGATACGGCCATCGTCTGCGAAGTGCAGCGAAACCACTTTGTAGCCATCGGGCGTGCTGCGATTCCAGGAGCCGTGCAAGGCGACGAGCGCCACGCGTTCGTAGCCTGCAGGACGGGCGGAGTGCCGTAGAAAACGCACGCCGAGCGGCGCGTTGTGGGCACGAAACTCGTGCGCCGGCGGTCGCGCCGTGGCGATCAAAGATTCTCGGCCGCGACCGAATTCGGGATCGACGACGGCGCGCGCGTGCACGTACGGCCAACCATAAAAGCCGCCCGGCTCGATCCGATTGAGCTCGTCGGCCGGAATGTCGTCGCCCAGCAAGTCGCGACTGTTTTCGGTGGCATAGAGCGCGCCGTCCCAGGGCGCCCAATCGAACCCGTAGGGATTTCGCGTGCCGGTCGCGATGATTTCGCCACCGCTGCCATCGAGTGCAAAACGCATCACCGTTGCGCGACGCGAGTCTTTCTCGATGCAGACGTTGCAGGTCGAGCCCTGCCCGAGATAGAGCAAACCGTCGGGGCCAACTTTTGCCGTCTTGCGCCAATGCGCGCCATCGGCCGTCAGGCCGGTCACGAGCGGCTGCAGGCTGCCCGTGACCTGGCGGGCCGCTGCATCGAAGGGCACTCGCGACACCCGCGTTGCCTCGGCAACGTACAGCCAACCCGCGTGCAGATCGACGCCGTTCGGTCGATCCAGACCCGCGAACAGGGTCTGCCGACCGTCGGAGCGACCATCGCCGTCGCGGTCCCCGTACAGCAGCACGACGAGTCCGCCCCGCGGCTGCGACAAGATGAGATCGCCGTTGGCGGTCGGCGCCATCAGTCGGGCACTCGGCAGGTCCTGCGCCCACAACGCCACCTTGAACCCGGGAGGCACGCGCAGTTGCTCGGAGATCAGGCTGGCGCTCGGCGGCTCGACGCCCTCTTCGCGCATCATGCGCCAGAGCATGGTCCGATCCGAGATCGCGATACCGCCCATGAAAAACAGCCAGACGAAACCCGCGACCGCAACCGTCGCGAGGCCCAAGGCGGAATACAACACGACGCGCACCCAGCGCGGCCAGCGTCTCGAACTCATGACTGATCTCTCACGGTACTGATCTCCCACGGTAATCCGATGCCGTACCGCCGCGAAGTATCCCGCAAGGCGTCGACGCTCGGTAGAATCGGCGCATGAAAAATCCCGCACGCTCTTCGTTCAGCGCCGTTGCCGGCGTCCTCGCTCTCACGCTCGCCCTCGCCCTGACCGCCAACTCGGGGCAGGCCAAAGGAATGCCGGGGGACCCGGACAAACTGTTCGCGCAGCTCGACACGCTGTTGCCGACCCCGGGCGTGACCCGCGCCGCATCCGGTGCGCCGGGCGCGCAGTATTGGCAGCAGCGCGCGGATTACCGCATCCGCGTCTCGCTCGACGAAAAACGTCATCGGCTCACGGCGAAGCAGTCCATCACCTACATGAACCGCTCGCCCGACACGCTCAGCTACATCTGGCTGCAGCTCGATCAAAATATTTTCAAGGACGACTCGATCTCGCGTCGCTCGGAGGTTGCAGCCAACTCGGGTACCCGACGCGACTCGGTGGGCAGCGGCGACAGCCTGAGCTTTGCGGCCATGCGCCGCCATCAGGCATTCGAGGATCGCGAGTACGGCTACGAAATGGGCGAGGTTCGCGATGCGGCGGGTCGCGTGCTGCGCACCACGGTCAACGACACCATGATGCGTATCGACCTGCCGACGCCACTGCGTCCCGGCACCAGCATCGAAATCAACTTCGAGTGGGCCGCGAACATCGTCGACGAGGCCGCGATCGGTGCCCGCGGTGGCTACGAGTATTTTCCGAAGAACGACACCTACCAGTATTTTTTGGCGCAGTGGTTTCCGCGCCTCGTGGCCTACACCGACTACACCGGCTGGCAGCACAAGCAGTTCCTCGGTCGCGGCGAATTCACCCTCGAGTTCGGTGACTACGACGTCGAACTGACCGTGCCCGCCGATCACGTCGTTGCCTCGACCGGCGTGTTGCAGAATCCGGCCGAAGTGCTCACCGCGCAGCAGCGCGCGCGCCTCAAGCAAGCCGAAACCGCCAAGAAGCCGGTGTTCGTGGTCACGCCCGAAGAGGCTCTCGCCAACGAGAAGGAAGGCACCTCGACCACCCGCACCTGGCGCTTCAAGGCCGAGAACGTCCGCGATTTCGCCTGGGCAAGCTCGCGCAAGTACATCTGGGATGCGATGGGCTATCGGCAAAAGGACGCCCAGCGCCCCTTCGTGATGGCCATGTCGTTCTACCCCAACGAAGGCGAGCCGATCTGGTCAAAATATTCGACCCACGCCGTCATGCACACCATGGAGGTGTACTCGCGATTCTCGTTCCCTTACCCCTACCCGGTCGCGATCTCGGTCAACTCCTGGGAACGCGGCGGCATGGAATACCCGATGATCACCTTCAACGGGTACCGACCGACGGCCGACGAGAAGAGCGGCAAGCTCACCTACTCGCGCAACACCAAATACGGGCTCATCGGCGTGATCATCCACGAGGTGGGTCACATCTATTTCCCGATGACCGTCAATTCCGACGAGCGCCAGTGGACCTGGATGGACGAAGGTCTCAACACCTTCCTCGAATACATCGCCGAACTCGAGTGGGAGCAAAACTTCCCGACCTTCGGCGACAAGACCAACGTGCTCGACTTCATCACCGACTACATGCAGTCGAAGGATCAAGTGCCGATCATGACCAACTCCGACACGATCGTGCAGTTCGGTCCGAACGCCTACTCGAAGCCAGCGGCGGCGCTGTCGGTGTTGCGCGAGGCGGTCATGGGGCGCGAATTGTTCGATCATGCTTTCCGCGAATACGCCAATCGCTGGAAGTTCAAGCGCCCGACCCCGGCCGATTTCTTCCGCACCATGGAAGACGCCTCGGGCGTCGACCTCGATTGGTTCTGGCGCGGTTGGTTTTACGGCACGGACCACGTCGACGTCGCGGTCGGCGACATCCGCGAGTATCAAGTGTCGACGCAGGATCCCGACGTCGAGTTCCCGCTCAAGCGCAAGGAATTCGCCGCCGACTGGCCCGAGTCCTATTCGCAACGCTTGAACCGCAGCGAGGGTCGCCCGACCCGCGTCGATCGCTACCCGGAACTCAAGGACTTCTACAACGAGAACGACGCCTTCGTCGCGACCAACAAAGACCGCAACGAGTTCAAGGAATTCCGCGAGAAACTGCGCGACTGGGAGCGCACGGTGCTCGATCGCTCGATCAAAGCGGGTGAATACGTCTACTTCGTCGACTTCCGCAACCTCGGCGGGCTCGTGACTCCACTGCCACTCACACTCACCTATGCCGATGGCAGTACCGAGGAATACCCCATTCCCGCCGAGATCTGGCGCTACAACGCCGTCGAGGTCACCAAGCTCTTCGTGCGCAAAAAGCGACTCGTCAGCGTCGAACTCGATCGCAACCACCTGATCGCCGACGCCGACAAGACCAACAACGTCACGCCGCGGCGCATCGAGCAGAGTCGGATCGAACTCTTCAAGGGTCGAGATCGTGATCGCAATCAGATGCTCGACGCGCTCGCCGAACTGAAGGGTGAACCCAAGTCGAGCGAGAAGACCGACGCGAAAGATCTGCCGCTGCAACCTGCCGCCAAGTGAGTAGCGCCGATCTTCGACGCCGCCGGGTGCTGCAATGGGCAGTGCTCGGCGGCGCGTCGTTGGCCCTGAGCTTCGGCACTCGCGTCGCCGTGGCGCATCGCACGCATGTCTCCTTGACCCGGGTGACGCCCAACCCGCGGAGCGGGCGCTGGGAAATCATCCATGCCGTTCACTACCACGACGCCCTCAAGCTGCTCGCCGCGCGCGGCGTGAGCGATGACACTCAACCCGCTTCGGTCGCCGGTCGGGCGCGGGTGGCATTGGAAGTGGAACGCAGTTTTCTTTGGCGCGCCGGGGACGGCAGCTCTCTGCAGCTCTTCACGGTCGGCGCCGAACTCGAAGGCGACAACGTGCTCGTCTATCAGGAACTGCAGCCGCC
>Ga0129333_10007472_pt1 | contig 10316 bp, 19 predicted proteins | sample CPB6_08_DNA_FD_94474 | JGI IMG/M metagenome (GOLD analysis project Ga0129333, IMG submission 94474) | Freshwater to marine salinity gradient microbial communities from Chesapeake Bay, USA - CPBay_Sum_0.6_0.8_DNA | ecosystem: Environmental > Aquatic > Marine > Coastal | place: USA: Chesapeake...
ACTTCTTCAATGACATTTACAGTAAACTCCGTGGTAACAGTATCGCCATCAGTGGCGTTCTAACTAAGGAGTAACAATGGCAAAGCTAAAGATAACAAGGGCTAATGGTGATGTATCTGAGCATAAGATAACACCAGGTGTCGAGTACGCTTTCGAATTGAAATACGGCGCTGGAATTTCTAAAGTCCTACGTGAGCACGAGAGGCAGACCGAGATATTTTGGTTGGCTTATGAATGCTTGCGTAGGTCTGGCGCACAGATCCCTTTATGGGGAACTGAATTTATTGACATTTTAGAAACTGTCGAGGTATTAGACGAAGAAAAAAAATAACTAGGCGTGACTCGCTAGTTTATAGCATCGCTGCATTAAGCGTTGAAACTGGGATAGCGCCAAGTGAGTTTATTAACATGGACTCAGAAATGATTAATGCAATAGTGCAAGTGTTAAACGAAAGAGCAAAAGAGGTCAGAAATGCCAGTAGAGGTCGAGGTCGTAGGCGTTAAAGACGTTCTTAAAGGTTTAACATTTATCGATGAAGATTTATACAAGCGGGTAAAGGCTGCTGTTAATCCTTTAATGAAAACTGTTGAAGCTAAAGCCAAAGGATTTGTGCCAAGTAATAACAATGTTTTATCTGGCTGGGCTAAACCAATTCAATCTACTGTGGATTATCGACCATTCCCTAAATATGATGAAGCCAAAGTCCGTGGTGGTATTGGATTCAAAGAAGGTAAAAATAGGCAATTTAGTAATGGTTATCAGGTAGAAAGTTATGTTTACAATATAAGCGCCCCTGGTCGTATTTATGAGACAGCAGGTAGATTAAACCCACAAGGCCGTGCACCATTCACCACAATAAATGAAGGTGGTAGCACAATGGCATACAAGCAATCTGGTAGCTCTAAAAGTAGAAGCCGTGCTAGATCAGCATACAATTCAAACAATCCATTTGCTGGCTACCAATTTGTTACTGATTTACCTACTCTTACATCACAGCCTAGAGTGCAAGGTGTTAGAGGACAAAATAGTCGTAAGACTAAAGGCCGTTTAATTTACAAAGCATTTGCACAAGAAAGTGGTGGCATTTACAAAGCTATTGCCGAGGCAGTTAATCAGGTTGCAACTCACTTTAATAAATCTACAGATAAGAAGGTCGCATAGTGGCCAATGTAGTCGTATCGGCGGTCAGTACCTATAATAATAAAGGGCTGAAAAAAGCTAAAAAAGAATTAACAGCATTTGAAAAACAAACCCAGGCGCTAGGTAAAACCTTTAGGCGAGTATTTGCTTTAACAGCGCTTACTGCATATAGCAAGAAAGCCATTAATGCGTTTGCGGCTGATGAAAAAGCAGCCAAGTCTTTAGAGATGCAATTAAAGAATACTGGCTTTGCTTTTAGTGCCCCAGGGGTTGAGTTATATATAGCCAATCTACAGAAGGCTACAGGCGTTTTAGATGACCAATTAAGGCCAGCCTTTCAGCAACTTCTAACAGTAACTGGATCAATTACTAAGAGCCAAGAAGCATTAAACACAGCTCTAAATGTTGCAGCAGCCACAGGTAGATCTGTATCAGAGGTAAGCGCGGCTATTGCTAAAGGATATTCTGGACAAACATCAGCATTATCTAGACTAGGTGCTGGATTAAGTAAGGCCACATTAAAAACTGGCGATATGGATCAAATTTTAGGTGAGTTAAATAAAAAGTTTGCAGGTCAGGCCGCAGCTAGATTAGATACTTATGCTGGAAAAATGGATCAATTAAGAGTTGCATCTGCTAACGCCTCTGAAATTATTGGTAAAAGTTTATTGGATTCATTATCTAATTTAAGCAGAGATGGCAATATAGCAAGCCTGGCAACTCAAATTGAAGATGTTGCTACATCTGTTGGTTATCTAATTCAAGGCGTGGGTGCATTAACTAAAGAATTAACTAAATTAGCAACACTTAAAATACCTACTCCTGGCGGTGGCAGTTTAATAGATTTCATTTTACGTAATACTCCAGTTGTAGGTGCTTATTACAATGCAGGTAAAAAAGCAGCAGGTGCTAGCGCAGCCAATAGACCAGCAGCAGATACACCAGCCGAAGGTCGTATCCTGGCTCAACAAAGAAGGCAAGAAGCTAAGAATTTAAGAGAAATCAATAAATTACGAACTACTGAAATTACTAAACTAAAAGAAAAAACAGCCGTAGATCAATTAAAAGATAAGTTTGATATAGAGCGTATTGGCCTTACTAAAGCGCTTAATGAAGCCACCGATGAAGAAACTAAATTACGCTTAAATGCACAATTGGCCATATTGGATAATAACGAGGCTTTGGCTAAGAAATATTTAGCAGAAATGAATGGCAAAAAAGCAATAGATGATTTAGCGACAAGTGCAACCAGAGCTGCTCAAATTCTAGGTACATGGGACCCAGCTAGAGTTAGAATGGGCGAAGAACGTTCTATGCAAACCCTTGCTGATATGTCAACAATTACTAATACTGAAATTTCAAATTATAGTACATGGGACCCAGCTAGAGTTAGAATGGGCGAAGAACGATCTATGGCTGAATTAAATATAACTATAGATACAGGACAAACTGGCGATAAGTTTGCGCAATTAATTGCTGAAAGTATTCAGGTTGCTACTAAGGCTGGTATTTCTTATGGGGTAGCAGGTGGCTTGTAATGGCCGTACCTGTAGTTAATGCAATAATAAATTTTAGCACTGGCCCAAGTTTTGGTAATGCATTTACAATAGGTTCAGGAATACTAGGTACAAACGTATTAGCCGATAGTGCAGATATTATTGTAGATGTATCCGATAAAGTACAAAAGATAGAAACTAGGCGTGGCCGTAATGCACTAATAGATCAATTTCAAACTGGCACAATGTCATTAAGAATTATAGATCAAAATGGCGATTTTAACCCAGAAAATCCTAGTAGCCCATATTTTAATGTTTTATTGCCTATGCGTAAAATACAAATAACTGCAACTTATGGCGCTAATACCTATCCTATATTTGCTGGCTTTATTACAAGTTATGTAACTACATATCCTAAAGATGCAGAGGATGTAGCCTATACAACTATACAAGCTGTAGATGCTTTCAGATTAGCGCAGAATGCTCAAATAAGTACAGTTACAGGTGCTGCTGCCGGTGATTTATCTGGAACTAGAATTAATCAAATTTTAAATCAGATCGGTTGGCCTTCATATATGCGTGATATTGATGCAGGTTTAACTACGTTACAGGCAGACCCAGGTTCTAATAGAACTTCATTAACAGCACTACAAACAGTTGCTAATAGTGAGTATGGCGCTATTTATGTTGATGCCAGCGGCTCATTTGTATTCCAAGATCGATCTGTAACTGTTGGGTCTGTAGCAGGTACACCTACAATTTTTGCTGATGATGGTACAGGTATTATTTATGCTAATGCAGCATGGGTATTAAATGATGTTTTGGTATTTAATAAAGCAACTATTACTAGATCAGGTGGTACTGCTCAAGTTGCTACAAATCAAGCATCTATTGATAAATACTTTATACATAGTTATTTCTTAGATAACCTACTTATGCAGACCGATGCTGTAGCTATGGATTATGCCAAAGCGTACGTGGCTAGTAGGGCTGAAACCTCTATTAGATGTGATGCTATTGAACTTGACCTATATACCCCTAACTACAATTCAGGCATATTGGCAGCCTTAGATTTAGACTTTTTTGACCCTATCACTGTGATTACTACCCAGCCTGGTGGATCAACTCTAGAAAAGACCTTACAAATTTTCGGTGTAAACATGATAATTACCCCGAATAGTTGGAAAACTATCTTTACAACACTCGAACCCATTATCGATGGGTTTATAATAGGCAACGTAAACTACGGGGTCTTAGGACAAAACGTACTTTCTTACTAAGGAGAAAAAATGCCAACATTTCCAGGCGCAACAGGCGATGTAGTAACAGCCGCCATGTGGAACGGCTTGCCAGCATTTTCTGTAGCTTCAGATAAAACTACAGATTATACAGCCGCAAGCGGTGACGAATATCAACAACTAATACCTATGAATAAAGCAACGGCAATAGCATTTAAAATTCCAACCGATGCTACATATAACTTTGCTGTAGGTACAGTTATTACAGTATTAAATAAAGGTGTAGGTACTTGCACAATTAGTGCAGTTACGCCAGGCACTACTACAGTGTTAAGTGCTGGTGGTACAGCTGCATCACCAACTTTAGGACAATACAAATCTGCATCTTGTATTAAAACAGCTGCAAATGCTTGGTATGTAGTTGGAGCAATAGGTTAATGATTAATAATTTAATAACAGGCAATATAGGTTCACCTTCAGTTGCGTTAACTGTTGATTATTTAGTTGTTGCAGGTGGTGGCGGCGGTGGATCAACATTTTCTTTTGGCTCTGATGGTGGACCTGGCGGTGGTGCAGGTGGTTTGCGTTGCACTGTTGACAATACTGGCGGCGGTGGATCTTTGCCTTCATTATTATCATTATTAGCTTCAACAAATTATTCGGTAACAGTTGGTGGTGGCGGTGCTGGTGGCACAAATAATGCTGCAGGTTCTACAGGTTCAAGTTCTAGTTTTTCAACAGTATCAACAACAGGTGGCGGTGGCGGTGGTGGAGTTTCTTCACCTAATGGTAAAAATGGTGGATCTGGTGGAGGTGCATCTTATTCAGGTACTAAAGGTACTGGAACATCTAATGAAGGTTATGATGGTGGATCTGTTGGTGGTAATGGCGAAGGCGGTGGTGGTGGTGGTGCTGGTGGCACAGGTGCTAATGGTGTTGCAGGAAGTAATGGTGCTAATGGGGGTATTGCAGTTGCAACAAGCATAACTGGATCTACAAATTATTATGCTGGTGGTGGTGGTGGTGCTTCCGATAAAACTGCTGGTACAAAAGGTTTAGGCGGTGGTACTGCTACTGCTGGTCAAAAAGGCGGCGGTGGTGATGGTTTTGGATCTACAACAACAGCTCCTCAAAGTGGGAGCGCAAATACTGGTGGTGGTGGCGGTGGTGGCTCTGCTGGTGATACTTATGTAGCTGGAGCAGGTGGGTCTGGTGTAGTAATTTTAAGATACCCAAATTCTTATACTATTACTATTGGGGCAGGTTTAACTGGATCAACATCTACTAGTGGATCTTATAAAGTTACTACAATTACAGCAGGTACTGGAAATGTGAGTTGGGCATAATGGCACATTACGCATTTTTAGACGAAAATAACATCGTAACCGAAGTTATAGTAGGTATCGATGAAACTGAATTAATTGAAGGAATTGATACTGAAACTTGGTATGGAAATTTTAGAAATCAAAAATGTGTGCGAACCTCATATAATGCTAAAATACGTAAAAATTATGCAGGTATTGGCTATACCTATGATCCTGTAAATGATGTTTTTATACCCCCTAAACCAGAATGTAATCATGCTGAACTAACGCTAGACACAAATAAATATCAGTGGGGTTGCACAAACCAAGAGCATATTCCATTGGAAGAAAATGTCTAGTCCAAGATTATGTGCAGCTGGAGTGCAGTTAAGAGATCAGATTGATACCTGGTATCCAGATCGCAGGACTACCAGTGATGGGTGGATTGGTGATGCTCGTCATTCCGCCACCAGATCGGATCATAATCCAGACAAATCTGGGATCGTCCGAGCCATTGATATTGATTCTCGCCTGGATTCATCCGAGCAACTCTCGATATATCTGGCTGACCAAATCAGGGTATGTGCAAAAACCGATAAGCGTATATCTTACATAATTCATAATGGCTTTATTGCATCAAAGATTATGGGCTTTAAGTGGCGTAGATATCGTGGCATTAATCCACATAAAAAACATATCCATATTAGCTTTACAAAACTAGGCGACAAAGACGGCAAACCATTTGATATACCACTACTAGGGGGAAAAATATGAAGTTATCAAACAAACACAAGGCAGCAATTAAGTCATATTTAAGAGCTGTTGCAGCTAGCGGTGTGGCATGTGCATTGGCTATTGTCGCTGATATTCACCCTGCTTACAGCGCTTTATTAGGCGCAGCAGTTGGACCATTAGTTAAAGCTCTCGATCCTAATTCTGGGTATGAGGCTGATTACGGAATCAATGCGAAATGAGTCCGAACGAATGGGTCGCCTTTGGCGTTGGCGTATGCTCTATCGCAGGAGCTTTATTAGTGGCTCTACGTTGGGTTATTAAAAGTTTTTTAAGCGAGTTAAAACCTAATGGCGGTAGCTCTATGAAGGATCAATTAAACAGACTTGAACAGCGTGTCGATGATCTGTTTGCCATTTTAAGTAAGCGATAATTTTATTTATGGCAACTACTCGAAAACGTAGAAAGATTAATCGGCGCAGGGTGCGTAAAACACCTGAGCCATTAACTAAATTAGAAGTGTTTTATATTGCCAAACATACGATGTTTCAAGCTGCTCGCAAGGCTGGATTTTCTGAATCTGTTGCTTTGTACCTAATGGATAACCCTGAGTCAATGCCTGATTGGATCGTAGGCGACAAAGGTATTATCCCAATGATTCCTACTCCAGAAGAGGACGAAGATTAAGCGCATAGCGTTTGTGTCTGACCTGCAAGTACCATTTTTTGATGAGAAGTCCGTAAAATCCGTCGGCCGTTTTTTGGCAAAATGGAGACCCCATCGCACTATTTGTATTGGCGATGAAATAGACCTACCACAACTAGGCGGTTTTAACGCTGGCACAATTGATGAGATGGTAGGCAACATAAATGAGGATAGAAAGCAAACTCAAGAAGTATTAACCTATTTGGGAGTAACAGACGTACTAGGAAGTAATCATGGAATTAGACTTTACAAATCAATTAAGCGCAGACTCCCATCATTCCTTAACTTACCCGAAATGCAGTATGAGCGTTTTATGGGATATGACAAACTTGGCATCAAATTCAGCCCCTTTGGGATCGATTGGGCAACAGGCTGGACAGCCGTTCATGGAGACACTTTCCCTATTAGCCAAGTACCTGGCCAAACGGCCTTAAACGGGGCTAGGAGACACGGAAAGAGCGTGGTATGTGGGCACACACACAGATTAGGTATTTCGGCCTTTACAGAGGCTTCTAGAGGCCAATTAGGGCGTACTGTGTGGGGTGTTGAGGTCGGCAATTTGGTAGATTTAAGTAGTTCAGGCATGGCATACACCAGGGGTTATGCAAACTGGCAGCAAGGCTTTGCCGTGGCCTACGTACATGAGCGTAAAGTCCAGGTAATTACTGTGCCTATTAATCACGATGGCAGCTTTATATTTGAGGGTAAACTTTACAAATAACGTTATCAAATCGTTATCAAAAATAAGCCTTAAATGCTCCACAAAGTCATACACATCATGGACACTATTCCTGTGCACAAAGCGTGCATAGAATAGAGGGCTATATGACATTCGAAAACTTCGTATATGTCAGTATTTTATTGTTTTTCGCTACCATCGCATTTATGGGCATGGTTGAGAATCGCAAGCAAACTCACTACTGGCGTGGTCGTAAAGATGGTTGGGATATGCATCGCCGAATGATGCAAACCAAAACTGAGCAGGTGTTTAATTATGACGACTACAAGTGAGCAACTGTTTGAGCACGTTACAGAGACCATCCACCAAAGAGGTGCAAAGTACGGCCATCCGTATCCGCAGCATAAAAGGATTGCAGAGCTGTGGAGTGCCTACCTTGGCTATCCAATTACAGCTAACCAAGTCGCTATGTGTATGGCGATGGTCAAAATCAGTAGAAGCGTGGAATCTCCACAGTATCAAGACAACTACGCAGATGCGTTGGGTTATATTGCAATATCCAAAACATGTCAGGATGCGATGACCGATAGCGCTCTAGATTGGCAGGAGTAATGGCCTTTGATCTAAGTCAATATGAAACAGTAGATGAACGTCTACATAAATTCTGGGGGATGTACAATGATGGAAGAATCGAAACAGAGTTACTTGAAGCTAGCGCAAACAGATTCATTGTTATCGCTAGAATCTTTAAAACAGAAGCCGATCTCAAGGCGTGTGCTTCGGGGCTTGCGATGGAGACTATTAGTGATAGGGGCGTTAACGCAAATTTCGCTTTACCTAATGCGGAAACAAGTGCGATTGGTAGGGCGCTTGCAAACGCAGGTTTCTCAGCTAAAGGTAAGCGACCAAGCCGAGAAGAAATGGCTTCGGTAAATGAAAAAGAAAAAGTCATTTATGGTAGGCCAGGCTCTAGGTCTGCTGCTGTTGAATCTGCGTTACGTCAGGCTTTCAAGGCGGATGAAACCCAAACCAAAGATCCTACGCCTGTATCGTGGAGTGTTGGTGATGTCGTTGATGTCGCTAGTAGCGGAGAACCTAACCCACCGCCAGAATGCGAGCATGGACATATCCTCAAAACAGGATTAACTAAAACAACTAATAAACCTTATTACGGATATGTGTGTAAAGAAGGCGTAAAAGAGCATGCACGCTGGGCTAAGGTCACAGCTGCAGGTGGCTGGTACTTCCCTGAGGACAAGGAGTAACTATGGGCTACATAGCATTTATCGATGGTAATGGAATGACAGTAGAGTTTGATGATGATGGTCATCCACACCTGAGTAAAGCAACTGTTAAATGTGTAGCTTGTGGTGATGGCAGAGTTCTAAAATCAGGATTCTGCTACAAATGCCAGGAGATACTGGATCACAAATGACCGATTACACAAGATTCAAGTGCAACGGGTGTAAACGTAACACTGAATTCTTATGGCTTGATGCTACAGATATGCCAGATGGATTTAAGCTTTATCAGTGCATGGATTGCGGTGCGGTTGGGGTTAAGAATGTGGTTGAAGCATTACATATTCCTGACTCAGAGATTTGTAGATGCGATAAATGTGGTGGTTGGAGATGGCAAACAAAGCCGTGCCACACATGCGGTTTGATTGGAGCTAAATAATGCCAACATACGAATATAGCTGCAAAGAATGCGGTACTTATGGATCTGTTCATAGAACTTACAAAGAGGATGATGGGGGTATGAATTGTCCTAGATGCAAGATTGCTATGGCAAGGATATTTACAGCTCCGGGAATTCAATTTAAGGGTGATGGATGGGCTGGTAAATCTAAATGAGAGAATCTGACGAGCAATACACACCAAAGTTCATATTTGATGCCTTAAATGTGGAATTTGATTTAGATGTCTGTGCGCCTGAAGGTGGTGTCGATTGGATACCTGCAAAACGCCATTATTCATTGAAAGATGATGCATTAAGCCAAGATTGGGATGGATTTGTTTGGATGAATCCGCCATTTAGCGAAGGCAAGGTATGGCATGAAAAGTTTGCAGCTCATGGCAACGGAATCTGCATTGTGCCTATGGCTAAATCTCTATGGTTTTATGAAATGTGGAACAGGCCAGATTTAACTCTTTTAATGCCTAAGCCTAATGTCAAATTTGTGCTTCCCGCTGGTAAAACTAATCAAATCTTTATGCCAGTTGTTTTAGCTGCTATGGGATTACAAGGCCGTACTGCGTTGGCTAAAAGTGGATTGGGTAAGGTGCGATAATGGATGCTGGTTACGATGAAACTTGGATTGACACCGATGATTTACGGATCACGACATGCCGTCTGACCTGCGGTTTTGTTAATTGATTTGGAGTCATATGATACGCTCTAGATCGCATTCGCCATCAAGGCGAAAAGGCGAGCCGCACCGCGGATTGCTCGCAAGGTGCACGCTAGTTGGGCTCGCTCTATTTGTATCACAAATGTTTGCCCTTGAAAAAGCTGAATCCCAAGTTATTCATAAGACTAATCATTATCGTCAATGGGCTTATATTCAGTTAAATAATGTAGATGAGTTCTATTGCTTAGATGAGCTTTACTATCATGAATCACGTTGGAATCCCAGCGCTCGCAATGGCTCACATTATGGTATTCCACAAGGTAGATCTAAGTACTTGGCTAGAGTAGACGGATTTCGTCAAACGGAGTGGGGAATTAAATATAACTTAGTACGCTATGGTTCTATGTGTAAAGCATTAGATCACTTCAAACGTAAGGGTTGGCATTGAGTAGTAAAGCTATGGGTAGTGGTAAGTGGAAGAAGATACGTATCACTGTGTTAGATAGAGATGGTTGGGTGTGCACCTACTGTGGTGGTAATGCAGATACAGTGGATCACATCTATCCTCGTGTTAAGGGTGGTGATATGTGGGCATTAGATAACTTGCAAAGCCTGTGTAAATCATGCAATAGCCGTAAAGGTGGTCGTTTTTTTAGCCACAAGGCGAC
>Ga0129333_10007473_pt1 | contig 10315 bp, 15 predicted proteins | sample CPB6_08_DNA_FD_94474 | JGI IMG/M metagenome (GOLD analysis project Ga0129333, IMG submission 94474) | Freshwater to marine salinity gradient microbial communities from Chesapeake Bay, USA - CPBay_Sum_0.6_0.8_DNA | ecosystem: Environmental > Aquatic > Marine > Coastal | place: USA: Chesapeake...
CGTTTGATTTAACGACAAAAAAGAGGGGGCGTAATAGCTCCCTTTTTTATTTATATTTGTACCTATGTGTTACGAAAACTTATTAGGCTTACGCGATTGTAACGTACCCGAACCTACGACGGGTTTATACATCGACGAACTCGGTATTAATAACACCTTTTTAGGTCAATTAATAACCGACCAATATAACAACGGAGTAGAATTATTTGAGGATAAACGCGCCTTTGCATGGAAGAAATTAAGTTCAGATATGCTTACGCGGTTAAGCCCTATGATGAAGTCGGACACCATTATAGAAAGCAAGCGAATAGGTCAAGTAGTAACCGACTATAACAATATTGAAACGGCTTTAGGCGCTGGTAATTACGGCGGTATAAGGGTTAAAATAGACCCGAACACGTTAAGCTATTTAACGCTATTTATAAGCGATATAACGCTCGCTATTGATAGCAGCAATACCAACGTACCAATTTTGGTATTTGATATGACTACCTTGCAGCTAATAGATACAATTACTTATACGGCTGGGGGTGTTGAATATTATTTCGGTAAAGAGTATTTCGCGAAGCGCCGTAAACTAGATTTAGCTTTTGTTTATGAAAGCACCATGAACACCGTTAAATTTATTACAAAGAAAGGCGCGTGTTATGATTGCGGCGGTAAAATACGCGAGGCGCATATTTGCCCGTTCGTAAATGCGATAGGCATAAACCTAACGACTGACGGCGTAAGCGTGTTGAGTAGCTCAACAAGTAAATACACTACGGGTATGAGCTTAAATTATAGCGTAAACTGCGACCGTCAAGGGTGGCTATGCTCGGTTGGTAATCAAATGAGTTTAGCCCTTGCATACGCTACGGCGGTCGAAATTTATAACTACGCCCTAACCGTTAGCCCGAACCAACGCGTAAATACCGCCGTATTCGTAAATAAGGGTAACAAACCTTTTGCTACGGCTGCGGCTTTCGAGGGTATAGTAGCGGCTCGCGATATTGCAGCCGAACAATATAACGCCGAACTTACGGCGCTTTTACAGGGTATAAGATTGCCCGACGATAACCATTGTTTCGACTGCCGTAAAAACATTAAATACGTAACCGCGTTACCGTGAGTACAGACGAATTTAAACAACGTACCGAAGCGCTAATAGCTGAATGGCAGAGCGATTTTCAACCGCTTTATTTAGCGGTTACGGAGCTACGGCGTTTAATGTATAAAAGAATATTCGAGAAAAGCGGCGGTAACCTAAATACAGCGGGTCAGCAAATACCATTACCAGCTCGAAAAGGCGGCGATTATCAGACGCCGTATTCGCCGGGTTATATGAAAATAAAAGAGCGCCGTTCTATACCGCTCGAACTTACGGGGTTTTTACGCCGTAACTTTTTAAACGAGCCAATAATAGAACAAGGGCTTTCGGCTGCAATAGCGTTAAATGACGAAGAATTTAAAAAAGCGCAAGGCTTACAATTTGGTAAGTCGGTAAACCCGCGATATACTTCATTCGGTGGTTATGGTATTATTTTTCAACCGACCGAAGAAGAAGAAAAGGAATTTCTAGAGCAGCACACGCAGCTATTAATTAACGGAATTAACGAATATTTGGGACAATGATTTTAAAAACCATTATAGACCGCTTAAACCAACGCGTAGAGGTTAGTAATATATTCGACCGTCTTTATGGCTTATGCGAGCTTACAGGCGATAACGGCTGGGTTAATTATATCGGTAATGGCGAAGCTATACCCGTAACAAATTACGATGCAAAAGTAGGTACATTATTTTGGGCGCGTCGCGGTAAGGTTAATATATCGAAAATTGATAGCCTACGCGTTAGCGGCTGTAAGCAAATGTACTCGACTAAATTTAATTTGAGCGCGTTTGCAGTAGTTAAAAAAAATCATGTACCCTGCGACGCAGAAGACGCCGCCGATTGGATAGCCTCACGCGTTTATAAGCTAGTAAGCGGGCGCGATTATGGGTTTAAAGAGGTTATAGACGTTGTTAGTTACGAGGTTATACCCGTAGGCTATACCGTGGGCGATAAGACCCTACCCGAAAATTTACACTACGCGACCGTAGTAATTGAGCTGTTAGTAGAAATTGTAAGCGGTTCAGAGGACACGTGCTACGATATTTGCGACACGGGCGATATACCCCTACCGCCCGACTTTTTACCGTGTAACCCATGTTTAACCGAGGTAGCCGTAGACGGTGTAACAATAGGCGGTAACGGTACTGAAGCCGACCCGCTTTACGCGATAGGTGGTGGCGGGGGTACACCCTTAACCGTTAAAGACGAGGGTACGAATGTAAGCACCAATACAACTACTTTAAATTTCACAGGCGCGGGCGTAACGGCTTCGCTTACTTCACCGGGCGTTGTTGAGGTAAACATACCCAGCGGCGGCGGTGGCGGCGGTGTAACAGCGGTAACGGGTAGCGCTCCGATAGCGTCAAGCGGTGGGGCTACACCCGATATAAGCATTACGCAAGCTACAACGGTAAGCGACGGTTATTTAAGCTCAACCGATTTTAACACGTTCGACGGTAAGCAAGACGCTTTAACGGCTGGCACGGGTATCGACTTAACGGGTAACATAGTAACCAATACAGCGCCCGACCAACTAGTAACCTTAACGGGCGGCACGGGTATAAGCGTAAGCGGTACGTACCCGAGCTTTACGATAGATAACACCGCCCCATCGAGCGGCGGCACGGTTACAAGCGTAGCAGCTACCGTACCGAACCCCACAAACCCAGCGTATAGCGTTAATGTACCTAACCCAAATACGACGCCCTCGGTAGATATAACGGCGAACGGTACGGTTAGTCAATACGTAAGGGGCGATGGCTCTTTAGCTAATTTCCCTTTTAGCGGTGGCGGTGGGGCTTCGGTTAATTATTACCTAAACGGCTCGGTTAATCAAGGTACGTTCGGCGGGGCTACCTATTACGAAATGAACCGAACGCCTATAATCGGCGGCGGTACGCAGTTTAGTATAGCAGCCAACGGTTATATAGCTTCGTTTATTACCGATGCAGGCGACCCAAACCTATTAAATATCCCTGCGGGTAATTGGAATTTCGAAACCTATTTTAGTGCTTCGAGCGGCGGGGGCAACCCTAATTTCTATTTAGAGATTTACAAATACGACGGCGCTAACTTTACTTTAATAGCCTCGAATAGCTCAAACCCCGAGGGTATAACAGGCGGTACGGTTACAGATTTATACGTAAGCGCTTTAGCTGTACCGCAAACAACGTTATTAGCTACGGATAGGTTAGCGGTTAGAATATTCGTAAATAACAGCGGTCGAACCATTACGCTACATACCGAGAATAATAGCCTTTGCCAAATAATAACAACCTTTACAACGGGCTTAACAGCCCTAAACGGTTTAACCGAGCAAGTACAAAATTTTGCAACGGGTACAAGCGGCACGGACTTTAACATTAACAGCGCAACCGCTACGCATACTTTTAACCTACCGACTGCGAGCGCGTTAAACCGTGGGGCGTTAAGCGCTGCGGACTGGGCAACGTTTAACGCTAAACAAGACGCGTTAATAAGCGGTACGAATATTAAAACCGTAAATTCTAATAGCTTGTTAGGTAGCGGTAACGTTTCGGTAGGTACGGTTACGAGCGTAAGCGCAAGCGTACCAAGCCCTGCAAGCCCTGCATTATCAGTGACAGTAAGTAATGCCACCACTACGCCTGCCATTGCCATCACAGCTAATGGCACTACATCTGAATACATCAGAGGCGATGGTAGCCTTGCGACTTATACAGGCGGTATTGCTGAAGACCAAATAATTCTACTAACTCAAATATTCTCCTAAAATGCCAACATATTCAAAAGTTAAATTAAGCGCATCAACAAGCGGCAGACCAATTAAGGTTGTAGCTACTGCATCGGCAGGAACTACCATACACGCAACAAGCGGAAGCGCCTCAATAGATGAGGTGTATCTTTATGCAAACAATACCGATACAGTTAACCGAACATTGACCATTCAATGGGGCGGCACGAGTTCGCCCGATGACAATATAGTGGTGGGTATCGCAGCTCAATCAGGTATTTTTTTAGTTGTTCCGGGATTGATATTAGTGGACACTGGCGCAGCGGTAACAGTAAGAGCTTTTGCAAGTGCTGCCAATGTCATCAACATAACTGGCTATGTAAACCGTATTGTATGAGGATTTTAACACGCAGAGATACAGGGCTGCTTACGCAATGGACTTTTGGCAGTTCGGCAATAGATACAGATGCTCTTGCTTTTATTAGTGCTGCATCAATAACAGATTTAACGCAACAATCAGCTATAATAAACTTAGTAACTAGTTTAAAATCAAATAATTTATGGAATAAATTTGATGCTATTTATCCATTCGTTGGCGGTACTGCAAATTCCCATAAATATAATTTAATAGACCCTCGTGATTTAGACGCTGCATTCAGATTGAATTTTGTAGGCGGCTGGACTCATAGCTCAACAGGGGCATTACCTAATGGTGTTAATGCTTATGCAGATACAAGATTATCTCCAAGCTCATCACTAAATATAAATAATACCCATTTAAGTTATTATTCACGTTCAAATATTGCTATAACATCGAACCGAATTTTCTTTGACACGTTCATAAGCGCTTCAAATTGTATGCAGTTTTATTTTGACAGCGCCTTAAATCAAGTTGTATTTGATGCATTCAATACATCTGATGCTCGTGTAAGTTCAGCATTCACAAGAACAGATGGTTTTTATATAGGCTCTACAACATCAATATCAAACCGAAAAATTTATAGGAATAATACAATTTTAAATACAAATACAACTACAAATACATTATCAAATCTTCCAAATATACCCCTGTTTTTAGCAGCGGCAAATACAACTGGAGGCGCAGTTGTCTTCTCAAATCTTCAATGCGCTTTTGGCTCAATAGGCGATGGATTAAATGACACAGAAGCCGCTAATTTTAATACAATAGTTACAACCTTTCAAACCACATTAGGCAGACAAGTATGACTTTAGTTTATATGCTCACACAAGACCAAGCCAATCAACTCAAAGGTGTTGAATACACGACAGATATGACCTTTAACCCTATCCAAGATGCAAACGGCAATTGGATAATAAGCAATGAAGAGGTAAGCACTACCACCATTGACTGGTTAAAAGAATTGCCAACGATTGAATACATTCCAAAAGTGGTAGATTTTTTTTAAATTTGTAAAAATCTAAAATTATGGCAGGGGTAAAAGTTACCGACTTACCGGTATTAGGGGCGGCAGATGCAGCCGATGTAATGTACATTGTGGACACATCAGCCAATCAATCAAAACAGATTGAGGTGGGGGATATGTTCTCAAGCGGCAGTTGGACACCTACATTTAGTACATTTATTGATGCTATTATAGATGCAACATTAACTTCTGCATTTTATTTAAAGGTTGGCAATATTGTAACATGCTCTTTAAATTTATCAATTGAAGTTGATTTTTCAGCTATCAATAGTGGTAGCTGTGAATTTACACTTCCTTTTTCAACTACATCTAATAATGCTTCAGGCTCATTATCTTCAAGCAATATAACTAAGCAGTTCAATGGTGCAATTAGACCATCAAGTTCTACAACAGGAAGAATCGTAATGAGTTCAGAAGATACTTCGCTCATAAATGCAAGTACAAGTTGCCATGTTGTATTTCAATACGAGATTAATTAAATGCGCTCCACATCGGCACAGGGTTTAGCAATAATTAAAAAGCATGAGGGTTTACGTTTGAGCGCCTACCTTTGCCCTGCTTCGGTAGTTACCATAGGCTACGGCTCGACGCGTTACCCGAACGGCAAAAAAGTTTTGTTAGGCGAAAAGCTAACCAACGAAAGCGAGGCTACTTCGTTGCTTTTAGCAACTTTAGAACCTTTTGAAGCCGCAGTAAATAAACACCTACCAACCCTTAACCAATGCCAATTCGACGCGCTAGTATCTTTTACGTATAACGTAGGTACAGGCGCGTTTATAAAAAGCACCTTGCTAAAAAAGGCAAAGGTAAACCCAGCCGACCCGAGTATATTAGATGAGTTTCAAAAATGGGTACGCGGTGGCGGTAAGGTATTACCCGGCTTGGTTACGCGGCGTAAAGAGGAAGCAAAGTTATATTTTTCACTCTGTAACATTTAGCCCTAAACTATTTAAACACCGCGCTACGGCTTACGTTTAAGGACTATATGAAACGTAAACCTACTAAAACTCGTAAGGCTATCGATATAATCGTTAAATACTGGCGAAGCACAGTAGGCTCGTTAGTAGTGTTATTATCGGTATTCCTTTTAATTTTTAAGAAAATAGAAGCCGAAACGTTAGCGGCAATAATCGCGGCGTTAATTGCGGCGGGGTATATTCCAAAAGCTAAAGACGATGAACAAGGCAATTAAAGATACTACTATATGCTATTACCCAGGTAAATGCCCTAACCACCCGCTAAAGCACCTACCAGCGCCCGATACCGTAGCCGCTCAAATCGATACGGCTATAATAGCGCAAGCGCCCGAAGCGTTACACGTAGAAACACCGCAGCCCGTTAAAATTAAAATGCCTGTTTTTGATAGTTTAAAGCCCGTTAGCGTATCTTTGTCAAACGAACCAACGTACACCCCCGTAATAACATATAGCGTAAGAAAAGCGCCCGAAATTGAAAAGCCTATGAATATTGATTTACTTTGTAATAGCGTTGTTTTTGGGTTTGCCCTATTTTTAACCGCTCGCTACGTTGCTACGTGTGGCGCTGCGTGGCGTTCAATGTTTAACGAGCTGCGTAATTTGGCATAAAATAAACCCCTACGAATTGTTTATATTTGTGGGGCAATGTCGACCGTTTATATTTTAGAAAATTCGTTAGACCTCTTTTACGTTGTTACCGATAGCGACGGCGGCATAGTTTCGGCTAATGATTTATTCAAGGCTTATAGCAGCCATATTAAGCCGAAAAACATTATAGATATAGTTAGCAACGAAAGCGAGCGCGAAACGCTTTTAAACGCCGTTAAAAAGGCTAAAGAGCGCACGCCCGAACCTATGCGGGTATATGCAGCTACGAAGCAAAAAAATAATAGCGAGCGTTTTAACGTTTGGAATATTTATTCCATTATGGGAGCTATTCATTTTATCGGGTTTCAGCTTATTGACGTAACCAGCATAACGGCGCACGAATACGAGCGGCAAAGGGTATTACTAGAGGAATTTAGATTTATGCTATCGCACGAATTACGCCAGCCTCTAACGTCGGTTAGTGGTTTGGTTCGGCTTTTAAACGGTAGCTCAACACATACAGACGCCGAAAAAAGCGATTTGCTGAAAATGTTAAATGATAGTGTTGTAAATTTGGATGAAGCAGTAAAGGCATTAGTTAAAAAAGCAACGCGCCAAATATGACCGACGAACAAATAGATAAGCGCCTAATTAAAGTTATTAGGATATACCTAAACGAGCGCGATATGCCGCCAAAGGTAGCCCGTGAGCTAGTCTATTTAAACGCTAAATGCCGCGACCGTATAACCGAGTATTTAACCGTTCTAAAAATTGCTTAACGTACCCCCTAAATATCAATTCGACGTTAAACACGTAGGGCTTATAGTGGTTATTATGCTTATGGCTTTAACGTTAATCGAAAAATGCCGCGATAATAACGAACTGGCTAAAAATTTGGGCGTAGAAATAGGCGTAAATCGCGATTTAAGGCTAAAAACGTTAGCCGATAGCGCTAAAATCTATTCGCAAGCGGCTAAAATTGTAAGCTCCGAGGCGTTATCCCGCGAGTTAGAGCGTCAATTACACGAGCTTTCAATAAAAGAGCCTGAAACGGTTACTAAAATCGAAACAAAAACCGTTTATAAGACCGAAATTAAGTTAGCCGAACCCGTTTATATTGATAGCTTCCCACATTTACGCTTACCGCAACCGTTTTTTAAGCGTGAAAAGTGGGTAACGTTAGGCGGTACTATTAACAGGCTCGGTTTTTTGCAGCTCGATAGCCTCGTTTTGCCCGCTACTTATACTTTTGCCGTGGGCGATACGCTGCGGGGCGGCTTATTTAACCGTTTATTTAGGCGCAAAGACACCGTTTTACGGCTTAAAATTGATAACCCGTATGTATTTGTTACGGGAATGGATAACTACGTAATTAAGCGCCGCCCGAAATGGTACGAAACGCCGCTATTTAACTTCGGCGCTGGGTTGGTTTGCGGTTTGGCGCTTCGCGTTGTGCAAAAATAATACGCTGAAAAACAAGCGATTAAATCACGAAGCAAAAAATAATTACATTTATTTTCGATTAGGTATTGCAGAATTAAAAAAGGGTTATATATTTGCCTCGTTAAACATTTAAACACTTACACAATGACACCACAAGTAACTATCGAAACAGAATGGAAACGCAGAACGGATTTAATCGAAAATCCCGAGTTTGTAAAACTATGCGTTGAGTATGCAAAGGAATTAGGCGTAACCGCTAAAGAGTGGAACGAAAACCGCGCAGGGCTTTTAATGTTTTTTGCTAACGAAATTTGCGCTAAAGAAAATCAAAATAACTAACCCCCACGGGCGGCTAATAACCGCCCTTTCTTTTTAAACCTTTAAACATTTATACACATGGAAGCAACTACAATTTTTCGCAACTACGAAAACACCGAGTTTTATTTATACGACCATTTAAGCGGCGTAATGACGATGCTTATAGACGATGGCTGTATGAAAGGGCTATACACCCGCTGCGATAGCAAAAGCGCACACCTAGCCCGTAAGTTTCACAAAGAACAAATCGAGGGCGTGCCATACGAACACCGCCTATTTGAGCCGCTAAACCGCGAGCAATTTAACGCCCGCTTCTGCAAGGTAGTCGACGCCTTAAACCGCAACCTAGTACAAACATTAGATTGCACCGACGATACAACCGAACTTTAATTTTAAACCCTTAAATACTTTTACACTATGCCCAGCTTAACAGCCCCCGTAGGCGGTAACACTAACCGCCAAATCGCGCCCGAGGGCGCACACGTAGGAATATGTTACCAAATAATCGACCTCGGTACGTCCGAGCAAGGCGGTAACTACCCCGGTAAAAAACGTAAAATTCAATTTTTATTTGAGCTGCCAAACGAAAAGGCGGTTTTCAGCGAGGACAAAGGCGAACAGCCGTATTACGTTCGCAGCGTTTACACCCTATCAATGAACGACAAAGCATTATTACGACGCGACGTTAGCGCGTGGATAGGCAAAAAATTAAGCGATAGCGAGGCGGCACAATTCGACGTATTTAAACTACTCGGTAAGGCGTGTATGCTAAACATAGTACACGTTACTAAAGGCGAAAACAGCTACGCTAATATTATGAGTATTTCGCCGCTACCTAAAGGCATCGAAGCGCCTAAACCGTATAACGACTTATTAGCCTATACACCAACGCAACCCGACGCGGCTGTATTTGCAAAGCTACCCGAGTTTGTGCAAGACAAAATACGCGAAAGCGACGAATATAAGGTAATGAGTAAGCCAGCGCCGAAAATTGACCTACCGCCGCACGTAAAGCCCGAAGACGATTTTTTCGGTATTAACGCAGCAAATGATTTACCGTGGGACTAACAAATAAAAAGGGCGGTTTTAACGCCGCCCTCTTTAGTAACACAAACATATAAAAGATGAAAAACACAAGCATAAAAGTAAGTATTCCCGTTCATATAAACAACCTATACGAACAGATAAACGCCCCCGAAACGTTAAACGCGCAAGCGATAGCGCAACGTTTAAGCGGTGGCGGTGAAGCCCTTACGATACGCAATAAAGAGCAATACGACGAAATGAGCGAGGCGGTACGTTTAGTATCTAACGCCGTTAAGTTAATCGAAGCAACGCGTAAAGAGGTAACGCACCCAGCGGACGCGTTTAAAAAGCAATGTATCGCGCTCGAGAAAGCAGCTACGAACGAGCTAATAGATTTTATTTCAGACGCTAAAATTAAGATGCTTGATTACCATAACGAGCTAGAGTTTAAAAAGCGCGAAGCCGAACAACGCTTAAGAGCTGAAGCAGAAGCCGCGTTAAAGCAGGCGCAAAGCGTTAATGATATTATGGCAGCGTTTACCGATAAGCTATTTACAAACTCGGTAGAAACGAACCAAACGAAGAACGTGCGAACTACGATTAAGGCGCGTATAAATGGCGAGGTGGATTGGCTAAAGGTTTTAAGCGTGCTATTCGGCGCGGGTGAATTAGAGCCTGAACGGTTAATTGAGCGCCTACCTAAAGCAATGGA
>Ga0129333_10007474_pt1 | contig 10315 bp, 2 predicted proteins | sample CPB6_08_DNA_FD_94474 | JGI IMG/M metagenome (GOLD analysis project Ga0129333, IMG submission 94474) | Freshwater to marine salinity gradient microbial communities from Chesapeake Bay, USA - CPBay_Sum_0.6_0.8_DNA | ecosystem: Environmental > Aquatic > Marine > Coastal | place: USA: Chesapeake Bay...
CTGCTTTGTAAATGTTGTTAAATCTGGTTTTCTGATACATAATAAATAATTTAGTTTAGGCAAATATAAGGCAAACTAAATTAAAAACAAGGCTTTTAACATTTATTAACAATTCAATTATTCTTCTTCTTCAGAAGGACGTTTTGAAAAGTTTCTATTAACATTCAATGCTTCTTGCAAAGTTTCATCTTCCGAATATTTTACGTAAGTTCTAATTGCTGGTCTTAAAAAAGGAATAGCTTCAAATATATATTTTACGTCTTCTGTTTGCATAAATGCTAACTCCCCAGCAGATACTATTCCTTTTCCTAATACAGCAGCTGCACCTAATGCAGGAAAAGTAAGTTTTGAGAAAGTTTCGTAAGCTTGTTCTGGAGAAAAATAAGATCCTACTTCCTTCATACCTTTAAGAGTAAAACTGTAAAGTAAACTTGTTACAAATTTTACCAATTCGTTATCAGCTTCATACAAGTCAATTCCTAAAAAAGAAAAGAAAGCTACTAAATCAGGATAATCTTCTGGATCATCATCTCCTGAAAGAATACCTAGTATATTTGAAATTCCATACATAGCAATAACAGATAAGAAAAAGTTTTTAGCGTTTCTTGCTTCCTGCAAAGTTAAATCAATGTATTCTTTTCTAGTAGGTATATTTTGTACACCTAATTCTTTTAGCTCTTGTACATAAATATTATATCTGTTTTCTAGTATTTTTACTGACCCTTTCTCTTTTGTTAAAGAAAAAGCACCTATGTTTACTAAGAATTTTATCATATTTCCTACATACATTATTCCTGTTTTGATTTTACCTTTATCTTCATCTGATGCATCTGAATTATCAACTGCATTAAGGTTTGCTTTAATCAAAGCAGTAATTTTACCTACTTCAAATCTTTTACCTTCTGCTCTCCAATACATTCCTCCAAAAAATGAATTGTAAAGTTCTGGAACCCAGCTTTTAAATTTTGAAAATAAAGATCCGATAAAACCTAATCTCATAGCCATGTAATCTTGTTCTGAAGTATTACCTATGATTTTTTTAGTTTCTAATCTAATAGCATCTTCAAATTCATATACTGAATCTTTATCAAGTTTAGATATGTCAGTTTTTCCGTCTTTGGTATTTTCATTTAGGTAATTACCAAGAGTTTTGTCTTTATATCTTTCATAAAGTTCTTTTTCTTTTTCTTTTAGTTCTTCGTATGAAAGGTCATCTTGATTTGGGATTTGAGAAGATATAAAATCATAAAAGTTAACAATCTTATCATTTATTACAATAAAATTTTCAAGAGAAGCATCGAAAATAGAATCTTGAACAAATATATCTACTAATTTTAAATGGTCAATAGCGTATTGTTTTCCAATAACAGCTGCTCTTTTTATAATTTCTGTTCTGTTTAAGTTTAATTCTTCTACTTCCTTTTGAGAAATATTGTAATTAAATGCTTTTCTAAAGTTCTTATTTATATGACTTGGGTTTATTTTTTCTAAAACGGAACTAAAAGGATTTATTCTTTGTAACAAAGATTTTGCATATCCTGATCCTTTAATATTTTTAGAAGTAGAAGTTGATGCTATTAACGAAGAACCTAAAAATGCACCTCCTGAAACTTTTAAAGTAGCTTGAACAAACAAAACAGTGCTATAATTATTAATCCATTGAAATGTTTTCTTTGCAGAAAGATACTTTTTACTTTCAAAATAATCACCTTTACCTTTGCCAATAGGTATAAGTTTATCTTTTTCATACCTTTGTTTATAGAGGTCAGCAAATATAAGTCTTTTAAGAACGTCTTCTCTATTAGAACCTAAAAGTGGCCATGCTTTTTCTTTTTCAACTGGTTCTCCAGGAATAAGCTTTCCAAATATATTTACTTGTTTTTCTTTCTTTTTATTGTCTTCAATTTTAATAATGTCTAGCAAAACATTTTCAACTTTATTCATTTCTTCAAATCTATTGACGTTTTGTTCAAATTCAAGATAAACTTGAAAGAGATCAAGAGATTTTACTAGTTTGCCTTTTTCTTTTGCTGGTAAATAATCTACCATGTGTACAGGTACTTCAATAATTTCTTCACCTGTAATTGGATCAATTCTTGAAAAGGATTTATATTCTTCGTCTTCTTTTCTATAAACAAAAGCTTTTTTAAGATTAAGATCTTCAAAAGCTGATTTTGACAATCTTAGTTTAAAAGGTATTCTATAATAGTTTTGGTAACCTTCTACGTACCCTGCTCTTTCAGCTTTAGAATAAATACTTGTAAACTTCTTGTGTAATTCTTTTTCTTGATCTGTAAGTTTTTTGTATTCTTCAGAAGTCCACTTGGTTCTTTTTACATATTTGTATTTTTTAAAAGAATCCCAAGCTTTAGGAGAGGAAAATATATTATTAAAATAATTAAACTGTGCAATTTTATTTTCGTAAAGAATAGAATATTCTAAAATGTCTTGTGTTTTTAATACTTTATTAGCTTCTTCAAATTTTTTAAGAACATATTCTTTTTTTTCTTCAAAGTCTTTTTTCCATTCTTCTGTTTCTATGTTTTCCTTTAACCAATTCTCTATTTTCTTATATTCCGGTGTTTTAAAGAATTCTTTACCTAAAGAACTGTAACCTTTTTCAAATTCATCCCTTACTTTAAAAAATTCTTTTGCAAATTCTTTACTTATTTCTGGAACAAGAAAATAGTCATTTTTATCTTCGTCAAAATAAATAAGGTTCTCAAAAAGCTTTTCTAAATTAGTAACTACTTTTCCTCCTAAAAATTTATCTCTTAAAGCATACATTGATTCTGTAGCTTGTTTATTTTTGTCTCTAATAATAGAATTTGCTTTTCTTAAAATTTTAGAAGCAAGTTCAGCAGTTTTAAAATTCAAAGAATAAAGTCCTCTGATGCTATTTGCAATTTTTCCAAATACACTTTGACCTAAATCAAAATCAAAAATACCAGAAACACCAATTCTTTCTGAATAAGCTTCAAAAAAGTTTTTAGAAAACTTATTCAATTCTGATTCAACTGATTCAATCTTAGTACTAATTTTGCTTATTGAAGAAGCAAGATCATAGATTTTTGTAACTTTTTCTAGTTTTTGTTTATTTTGTTCGCTAGGATCATTTTTGTAGTTTGTCAAAGCTTGTTTGTAATCATTTTCTATATCAAAAATGTCTTTTCCGTATATTTCTTTTAATATGTTTGCAATTGTTACACCTTGATCTTGGTCTTTATAAATTTTTATTTTAGATATTGCACTTTGCATTTTTTGATAATACTGATAAAGTTCAGCATCTGACAAATCATTTATTTTTTCAGTGTCTTTAATTGCTTCATTTACTAGATTATCAGCATCTTGTAGAATTAATTGCAAAGAAAGCAAAGCAGAATCTATATTATCTGTTGCTAACAATATAGTATAAATGTTTTCAAGAACAATATTTTCTTCTTGTAACTCTTCTCTTAATCTGTAATCTGCTTTTATCTTTTGGGTATTTTGATTTATTACAGCTCTTATCTTTTGAGTTATTTTGTTAATTGTTTCATAAGGACTTGTTTCTTCTTTTCCTATTACAGGTAACAAGCTTCTCTTTTTTGCATCTATTTTAGATCTTTCAAATGGACTAATTTGAATAGTTCCAATTTTCCATTGGTTATTTATCTTCTTTTCATAAGTCATAATTGGTATCATTCTGACTTCTCCAAAATTACTTACTCCATTTTCTCTAAGTATTTTTGTATACTCTTCTAGCTGAATTCTCCAAGCATTTACATTCCACCATTCTACTTTAGCATATTTGCCATCTTTCATGCCTCTCTTTGTTTTCCAGTCATATATAGAAGTTCTCCCATCTTTTTTTCTAATTACTAACAAGTCAATAGTACCACCTATTTTTGTTCCGTTTGCTATTTTAACTTCTGAAAGAAAGTAAGAATCAGGATTAATTCTAATAATTTCTCTTACTGATTGATCAATTTTATCAGCAATTTCTGGATATTTTTCTGTAAGTTCTACTAATTTTTCATTTGCTTTTATTGGAGTGCTTAATACTTCTCCATTTGCAGAAACGTATTTGGCAAAAGTATGTTGGAATATTGCATGTATTTCTATCCCTTCTTCTTTAATTTGTTCTTGTAAAGCGGTTTTCTTCTTTTCGCTATTTCTAAATGTAACCTCATAGTAATTAGAAACTATATCAGAAACCCTTTTTAAAACTTCTACACCATTTCTAAAGTATCTTGGTTTACCTTCTTTGTTTTCTTTTATTTCTATTTCTTTACTTGTTTTAATGATATCATCTCTTAATTCTTCTGCGCTTTTTGTTTTCTTTAATGAGTAAAATAAACCTCTATCGTTTAGATATTTTATATCTTCTGGGGTAATTAGATCTGAATTTAATAATCTTTCTGTTGCAATTTTAAAAGGATTTATATCTACATTTGAAGTTTTTGTAAATAAATTCTTTAATGAATTTACAATTTTTTCCCAAAAACTTTCAGTTTTGTTGTTTTGATAATCAGATTCTATTTCGGAATCCATTGGATTCAATAAGTAATCATTTAGTACCTGGGTAATTGCTTCTTTTCTAAACTCTTCTTCAGTAGTATATCTGTCTTTATATTCTCTTTTTACAGCTTTGTATTTTTCATAAGACCAAACTTTATCATAAAGTTCTTTATAAAGTTCAGGATACTTTTGTTCGATAATGTCTACAATAAAATGCAGCACTTCTTCAGTAAGGTCTTGAGTATTGCCATCAACAGAAATATTAATAGTTCTGTTCATAATGTCAGCAAGAGCAATTGCTTTTTTGTCTATTCCCTTCTTTTTAAGTTCTTCTATTTTATTTTCTATTTCTGTTCTTTCTTCTTGTGTAAGTCCTTGATTTTGTAACTTGTTTGTAAGTTCGTTAATGTTTTGTTGCTCAACATATATTTCTTCAAACTCTTTTATATTTATACCAAGTCGAGTCATAAGATTTTTCAACTTGGTTACAATATCTGAAACTGCTTGTTCTCTAGTAGTTTGAACTTTTGCAGGTTTAGCTTTTTCCTCAAGAACATCTTCATTTTCTTCAGAAGTTTTAGTAGCCAAGTATTCTTCTGCTTTTTTGTATTCTGATTCTGGTGCTTTTTGTTCACCTTGTACAAAGTTCTTGAATCCTTCTATATCTTGTTTAGTGCCTAATTGATGAGTTTGATTAGAATTATATACAACATATGTTTTTTCAGTTTTTCCTTGTCCACTATCCCTACCAATAACAGAATCTGTTCCTGGTTTTCTTACTTCATCAGGGGTAACAAATTCATCCCCTAAACCACTTTCTCTAAATTTTTTAGCTTTATCTGTAAATTCATAGTATGAATCAACAATAGTAGGGTTAGTAATGTTTAAAAGAATTGGAATTCTTTTACCTTTCATTTCTTCTAGCTCTGTCAACCAAGAACCATAATCTGTAGAATAAAAAGCTTTATTATCTATTGGGGATATAGTTCCAGTTTTATTAACATGATAAACAATATCCTTTACTTTACTGTCAGGAAATATAGTATCTAAGTATTGAGAGTATAGTTGTAGAGCTTGTTGTTTTTGTTGTGGGGTTATACCTTCTTCAGATTCTAATTTTTTTGTATAATAATCCACTAAGTCTATACTTTCATATTCACCTAAACTTTTAAAAGAGTCTAGTAAATCATATATTTTTTCTAAAGATTTATTTAACTCTCCTTTTTCAGATGTTTTAGAAAATTCAACCGCATCTTCTAATAAAGAATTAAATTTATCACTAGGAAACCCAAACTCTTCTAGTGATTTAAGTGTTATTAGTAAATTACCTTTTAAAAATTTTTCTTCTCCGTATATTGATTCTCCTCTTTCTTTTTTTCTATCATTTAATTTTTCTTTTACAGACTCATAAACATCATCTCTAAATTGATCTAAAATATCATTAAGTTCTTTATTAATATTTTTTCTTTTTATAATATCACTAAATAAACTGTTTAAATTTTGCTCTAAAGCTTTGAGTACATCATTATAATCTTCTCTATAGTTTATAAGAGACAATATTTTATCTGTAGATAATGAAAAAACTTTATATCTTTCAGAACCTAAATTCCAACTTATACTTTGTAAAGTATCAAAAATTTCTTTTCCTTTTTCCCCATAATTATCTATCAAACTTTGCTTAGTATAAGCAGGTTGATTAAACCCTAAAGCTTCATATACTTGATTAGCTAATTCAGGATTACTATCAAATAATTCTTGAACACCTGGTTTTATTTCGGTAGTTGGTTCTTTTACTTCTGTTTCTTTTGTTAAATATTCATAAGGAATAAATCTATTATAATCCCATATATCTTTAAGTCTTCCAAATTTTAACTTTGCTGCAAACGTGTTTCTCCAATCAGCTATTTTTATAGTTTTTTCTCCTACAGTTATTTCTTTATTTTTTAATTTTTCTTCGCTTGGTCTATCATAAGAAAAGATATCAATAGCTTTAGCTTCAATTGGTCCTGTATGAGAATCACTTTCTGGCACGTAAACACTTACAACATTGTCGTTTTCATCAACTATATCATAACCAAGTATTTTATTTGTTGCTCCAACTTCAACACCATTTTTAAATATTTTTTTAGATTTATCAATTACGAGATTTTTTATTTTATATCCTTCTGGTGCAATTAACCAAGTATCTGTTTGATCATTTTCATCTTTAATATTTCTTATGTATTCACTATTTGGAAAAATGCTTTCGAAAAGTTTTATAGACTCTTCTCTTGTCAATGAAGAAATCCAATCTAAATCATGTACTACATTTTCTTCAGGTCTAAATACATAACCTTGTTCTGACAAAGTAACACTTCCTGTTAAAATGAAATATTCTGATAACTTATCTACAATAGTATTTGCAAATTCATCTTTTTTGAGAGCTTCTCCAAGAGACACTCTGGCTATTTTTTTACCTTCTGCTCCTGGTTTAAAAGTAGATTGAGTAATTAGTGATTGATTTTGTATCAATATATTATCTGCAATTATACCTATATTTTTATTTATTCTATTAAGTTTAATAGAATTAAGCATATCTAAAAACTGTCTAATTAAACTTTTGATAGAATCAATTAGCGATTGCGGTAATTCTGTATTTGTTTTTTTGTAAAGTTCTTGAGAAATTAAATCCCCAATTGCTTGAAACATTTCATCTTTAGAAAGATTTTTAAAGATACCTGTTTTTCGCATGTTTTTTGTTATTTCAGTAATAAGAGGATTATGTTGCATCATATATGCAATTAACATACCTGCTTGTTGAGGATAATCTTCTTGATTGTTTTTGCTAACATATATTATTTTATTTAATATGTCAACATGTGCAAAACTGTCAATATTTAATTTGTCTTGTATATCTTCTAATACTTTTGTTTTTATACCAAATTTAGAAAGATATGTAGCTAATGTTTTATTTAATTCGTTATTTAATTCACTATAAATTTTAGGATTGTTTATCAAATCCGTTTTATCTATGTTTACTTTATTAAGACGGGAATTTTTAATTATGTCTTTTATAAGTGAATCTTTTTCTTCATTGGGAAGATTATCCATTTTGTTTACAAGCTTATATGCATTGTAGTCATATATTCCTATTTTTTTCAATATTGAAAAAACTGCTTTGTAATTTTTTTCGGCATGTTCTTTTCTTAACTGTCCTATTAATGACCAATACTTAAAAAAAGAATCATATTCTTTAACTTCTTCATATGTAATTTTTTCTGTTGATTTATTAAAAACCTTTTCAGCTAATTCTTTATTACTAAAATAAAGATTTTTAATCATTTCTTCACCTCTAAAATTATATTCTTTTCCTACATCTAATTTGTAAAGACCTTTTTTTTCTAACATTTTTCCTATGTCTGAAGGAACAGAAGCTACAAAATCTACATTTCCAATAAGTACATCCAAAGCAGTATAAAGTTCTTTTATACCTGGAGAACTCATTAATCTGCCCTTAAAAATGTTATTTTTTGAATCCCATTCTCCAAAAATATATGTTTGTTTGTATTTAAAAACTTGAAGATTGTCAAATACTGAATTAAATTTATCAAAATCAACTGCCTTTCCTTCACGTTTTCTATCCATTAAATTTACGTAGTTTTCATAAATTTTCATTCTTTCTTCATCTGGAACATTTAAAAAAGTTGCATTATTTTGAATAACAAAATCTTCTTTTGTTAATTTTGTATATTCTATTTCAGCAAGAATCGGATTTCCTACTTTTTTTAAAATGTTTAAAAAAATAGGATTATTTGGATTTATACAACTCATATTAATAACAGTTTTTTAAAATTTTTAAAGTTTCTTCTTTATTTGCTGCAAGTGCTTGGTTTATTTGAAAAATAGCTTGCTCTCTAGAAACATTGTATTTAGAAGAATAATTAGCAAGTATAGTTTCTTTTTCTTCATTTGTAAACTCTGAAAGTTTTTGAAATGTTTGTTCTATTGGTTGCGCTTGAGCAAATAGATTACCTTGTGTATAAGTAGGTTGTTTTTTTGCTGGTTTTGTTCTTGGGGTTATTTCAACAACAACTGTATCACCTTTTGAAGTTGGTTTTACTTTAAAAATATCAGGAAATTCAGCAGCTATTTCCTTCATTATTTCTAAATTAGGTTTGAATATTTCTGCTTCGTTTATTGCTGTCTGGGTAAGACCAACATTAAAACCTTTTACTACAAAGAAAGTGTCATTTAATTTTGTAATAACTCCTTGCAAATAATCAGCTATTCCTCTAAGGCTAAGGTATGGATTTGCTCTTAATCCTCTTTGGATTTTTTGAAGCTTGTTCTTGTTTACGTTTTTTATAAAATCTCTTGCTTCCTGCACAGAAGGAATATAGAATTCAGGAGATTCCTTCATTCCTTTTTGGGATGTCATATTTCTAACTATGGCTTCAGCAATGTAGTCACCATACTTTTCAACAAGTTTTTCGTAATTTTTGTCTGATTTATTTATACATTTTGCCATTTTCTTTTAGCAATTTAAGCTGTCAATATAATCATTTATATCCATAGGTATAGGATTATTTACAAATTTATTTATTACTTCTTCAAGAGTACCATTCTTTTCCTTTTGTTCATCGGTCAATTCATTATAAGCTTCTTCTATTTTCTTAATATTTTCTTCAACTTCTGATACTTCTGTAGATTGAGTAGCAGGTTGAGCCCAATCATATTTATTAATTAAGTAATCTAAAGCTGTAGCGTGAGAAGGTTCTCGAAGTTCTTTGTAATAAAAAATAGGTTTCCCTTTAAGTTCTCCTGATTTAAGTTTTTCTAAAATCCACTTTCTTTGATTTTCTAGTTCTTCTGGTTGTATTCCTGTAAATACATATTCTCCTGTTTCTCCTGTTAAAATCCAATTAATATATCTTTCTACTGCTTCTTTTGTTGATTTAACCTGTATTAAATTTTGCAGTTTTGTATCAGGTGTAAAAGGATTTCCAAAATGAGCATCTGACATTTTTATTCTTGTAGACACAACTCCTTGTGGTGTAATAGCTTTTGTAGCATCTTTTAACTCACTCCAAGGTTTAATAACTATATTTTCAGATTTAGTCTTATTTCCTAATTTGCTATATATACTTTCAGCAGTTTCTATTTCTTGACTTGGCGTAGGTTGAGTAGCAACAGTAAGCTTTTTTGGAGAAATAGGTACACCTGTATTACCACCTACTTCTTGCGCTCTTCTAAATGTAAGAGTTATAGTGTAATTTTCTACTACTCTTCCATCGGGAAGTGTAATAGGAGGATATTTAACATCTCTTTTTATGTCTTTAGGAGTGTCGTGTGCTACTTCAAACCTACCTTTACCATCCATGCCAAAAGTATAAATAGTACCATCTTTAGTAGGTATTTCTACTTTTTTATCTGATGCAAATGATGCCTTTCCAGGATTTTTTTCATTTTCGTAAATGTTTATACCGCTATTATTTCCAATAGTGTAAACAATTACAGGATAGTTTCTTGCAGATTCTGCTTCACTTGTATCTCTGTGAGTAGCAATAGCTTCACCAGGAAGATAAATGTTACCAATAATAGAATCATAATTTGACATATCTACACCTAAAGAATTCTGTATTTGTTCAATTATAGGTTGTAAAACTTCCATACTTGGCAAAGGATTGCCATTTTGATCTAATGTATCATAAGCATAAAATTCTTTACCTTCTTTAGCTCCCCATGATTTAATTTTTACAGGAGATTTTGCATTTGTTTTTCTAGTCCATCTCAAGCCAAAATTAAACATCCAGTTTGCATAACTTGCTTGATTTTC
>Ga0129333_10007475_pt1 | contig 10315 bp, 8 predicted proteins | sample CPB6_08_DNA_FD_94474 | JGI IMG/M metagenome (GOLD analysis project Ga0129333, IMG submission 94474) | Freshwater to marine salinity gradient microbial communities from Chesapeake Bay, USA - CPBay_Sum_0.6_0.8_DNA | ecosystem: Environmental > Aquatic > Marine > Coastal | place: USA: Chesapeake Bay...
ATGATGTATTTGAAACAATACAACCTATTAGTCCTTGTAAAGATTATCTAAATGATGTTATATTTGCTGAACATACTAATAAACCTATTAGTGCATATGGTTGTAATTTAAAAGGTAAACAAAACATATTTGATAAAAAGTTTGGTTATATTGCAATATCAATATGTCCATATAAATATAGTCATCAATACAACACCACTACATATTTAGATGATGTTAAAAGATTAAAAAAGAACTATAAAAACTTAGAGTTCTTTATGAATCAAATAGAAGAACATTTAGATCTTGATGCTTTTGATAATACAACAATTGTTGAAGTATCAGATAATCTATACTTTATAGAAGTACCTATAATATGGACTACGAGTACTTATATGATAAGTTTATACTCTCTATTACTTAGAGTAGGACAATTTTATGATAATACTATGAAAGATCCTATTGAATGGTTAGAAAAATTTAATGCTTTCATGGATGATATAAGTTTAGTTAAACAAGCTTTACCTAAACTTAAAAATATATTAAAGTATGGACCATTACCACAAGATTTTAGTAATCTTAGAGGTGATAGTAGTACTCATAATTTAGGTATAATAGGATATAAATTAGATTATTCACAATTAATTAATAATAACAATGTCAACAGTAAAGAAGTCCAAACAGCTTAAACCCAAATTTACAAAATTTAGACCACAAATTAAATCAAGACATCCTAGCCATTCTATACTTAGAACTAACCTTCCTCTTACACCTTTTAAAAGTGTAATTAGATTGGGTAGTACTACTGAAATGTATGATACTGTAGCTCATGGTGGTAAAAGGATTGAGATTAATACTGTAGATGCTATTAAAATTAGCTCTAATAAAAAACTAATGAAACAAGCTTTTATACAAGCAGATGTTTGTACAGCTGATATGTGGACAGATGGAGCTCTAAATGATTGGGCTAATGAAAACTTTCCTATTGTAGCTAAACATATATATGGTAGTCGTGGTGAAGGTAATACTTTATTACATAATATGGAACAACTTAATAAGTGGATAAACAATAAGAATTTATCTAACTATATCTTTGAGAAGTTCTATAATTATGCTTTAGAATATAGATTACATGTAACTGAAGATGGTTGTTTTTATACTTGTAGAAAAGCTTTAAAGAGTGATACTGCTGAAGAAGAATCTTGGTATAGAAATGATTCTAATTGTGTTTGGTTACTTGAATCCAATCCTCAATTTAATAAACCTAACTCTTGGAATGATATTGTTGAAGATTGTGTTAAAGCTTTAAAACATATTAAAGCTGATATTCTTAGTTTTGATGTTAGAGTACAAAGTGCTACTAAAGGTAATGGTAAACCAAGAGAATATCAAGAATATATTCTATTAGAATGTAATAGTGCAAGTAGTTTATCTAGTACTAATGACGATATTAGTATTGTAGCTACTAAGTATATTGAAATACTACCTAAGTTAATTATTAAAAAAGGAAATAATAATGGAAATTGAAGAAGCAGTTAGTGTTGAAATTGAATCTTGTTTAGAAACATTACCAGATGATTTTTTAAGTAAAAGTGATCAAGCATTAGGTAACTTATTGTTATTTGATAAAACATCTAAAATGAATTTAAAAAAATCTATTGAAAATTGTTGTCAATTTATATGGCAAGACTTTCAAAAATCTCACAATAATAAATTATTATTATTAGATGCTTATTATGCTGGTACTAAATATATTTATAGTGATACATATCTTCAGATGTTTATTGAATTAGATAAGTTTGTTAACCCATTAAAAGATAGATATTCTAATATAGAATATATAGAAAAATATGTATCTTTATTACAAAAGATGGGATCACCTTGGAGTATTAAGAATATAACTAAAACTCATGTCTATATAGAAATGGATTATAGTGATATTGAACCAAATGAAAAATCTTGGTTAATACTTCACTGGCAAGCTATTAGAAGTTTAATTTTAAACTATCAGTTACATGTTCCAGCAAGATTTATTGAACTCTGTGATTTATTTGAAAATAAATTAGATCTTTTCTTTTTATATCAAGCTGCTAATAGAATGATACCTACTAATTGTGTAATTGGTCTTAAAGGTTTCCATCGCATTAGTAACTATAATAGTTTTATTAGTTATAGTGTAGGTCTAACTCTTAATGAAGGTTTTATTGTTATTAGTAAAATTAATAGAACTATAAACGTATCTAATTTAAGATTAAAATTAAAAGATCAAGATAATTGTAAAAACTTTTTTACTAAAGATAATACTTATTCTCAAACATATACTTTAGAAGAATATACAAAATTATATAAACTTTTAACTGATCCACAATCAGCTGAAAGTTTATATTCAAAATTAAGATTATTAAAAGCAAATAAATTAAATTAAAATGGGTAAAAAATTAATAGGAATACCAGGTTGGTCATTAGGTGAAAATAGCTTTGGTGTACAAAAAGCATATTTAGAATACTTAAGTAATTTTGGTCAAGTAGAAATACTAACACCAAATAGTAATATTAGAACTGATTTAGATTTAGTAGTATTACCAGGTGGTGCAGATACTATGTCTTATAACTACAATCAAGTACCAAGTTTTCAAAATAGTATGGCAGATCCTTATAAGGATTATTTTGCTAAAGTAAATTTACCTCAATATATTAATGCTAATATACCTATCTTTGGTATTTGTTTAGGTATGCAACAACTTGCAATACATTTTGGTGTACCTTTAATTCAAAATGTTAGTGCTTACCATGGTTATAGTGGTAGTAATGATAAAGAAGATGTAAATACTTGTAAAGTTAATTCTATTGCAGTTAACAAAATATATCAAGAATTTAACGGTACTACATTTAAAAATGTATATAAAGTTAATAGTTATCATCATCAAGGTGTTACTCTAGAAAGCTTATCTAAAAATCCTGATTTAACTCCTTTACTTGTAAACAAAGATGTAGAATATACTTTTACTGAAGGTAATCATTACATTGTAGAAGCTTTTATGCATAATGAATTAAATATTATAGGTGTGCAATATCATCCTGAAAGAATGACTTTTGATGACTTTAGTAATACGTTGATTCAGTATCTATTGTCTAAAAGCAATAAAAAAACTAATAAAAAATTAAATTTGTTAAACTTTTAAATTATACTATGAAAAATATTGTAATAAAATTAGATAAAAATAATCTTACTAAAATTGAAAATGTAAGATTAGGTAGTGATCCAGAATTCTTTTTAAGAGATAAAACAACAAAAGAATATGTATCAGGTATTGGTCTTATAGGTGGTAGTAAAGATTCACCTAGATTTATTAAAGATGGTTATGGTGTACAAGAGGATAACGTAGCATTAGAGCTTACTTTACCTCCAACTAATCATTATACTAAGATGTATAATGATTGTATGTTTATTATTGATTTTATCAATAAAGAATTTGCTTCTAAAGGATTAAATATTGAAGTAATTAATGATGGTAGTCCAGATGCTGCTGTCTTTAGTGATAAAGAATTAGATAATCCTATTGCTCAAGAATTTGGTTGCAGTCCTAGTATGAATGCTTGGAATTTAGAAGTAAATCCAAGACCTAGTGCTACAGATAGTAATCTTAGATCTGTGGGTGGTCATTTACATATTTCATATGCTAATATGAATTATGAAACTTCTATTAATCTTATTAGAGTATTGGATTTGTATCTTACTATTCCAAGTATTCTAATTAATACTAATGGTAGTTTAAGAAGAAAACTTTATGGTAAAGCTGGTGAACATAGAATTGGTAGCGTAACTACTGAACTTAGAACTCTAGGTCAATTCTGGTTTCAATCTCCAGAACATGTTAAGTGGGTATTTGATAATACTTTTGCAGCTATTGAAGCTATTAATAATGGTTTTGTAATGGATGAACATATTGAAGATTGTCAAGCAATTATTAATTGTATTAATAACAATGATGTTGAAATAGCTCAATATCTTTGTGATAAATATAATATTAATCAAACAATAGCTGAACCAGCTACTAAAGTAGTAGTAGGATAATTAAAATTAAAAACAAAATTATAAATTTAAAAATAAAAATATGTGTGGATTATTAGGTTTTTCAGGTCATAAAGGTCAAAAGTTTGATAAAAATAAAATAAAGACTTTGTTTCTTTATAATCAAGATAGAGGTAAAGATGCTTCAGGTTTTTGGAGTCCTGAAAATAATTTAGTAAAATCTTTAGATCAAGCAACTAAATTTCTTACTAAAGACTTTAAAACAATTCAAGAGGATTATATGCTTATAGGTCATGTTAGACAAGGTACTATAGGTAAAAATATGTTAAATGTAGCACATCCTTTTGTAGGTGATAATGCTGTTTTAGCTCATAACGGTACATTAAATAACTATACTAATTTAGCATATAAACATGGAATTAGTGCTTCTGATTATACAACAGATACTCAAGTTTTGCACAAAATCTTAGATGCTAATTTTAATACTAAAATACTTTCTGAAATTGATGGTTCTGCTAGTTTATTAATTGGTGATAAGAATATTAAATTAAAGAAAGGTCAACAAAATAGTTTCTTAATGACTTTTAGATTAAATAATCAAAGACCTTTGTTTTATGGTATGAGTGATGAAGGTATGTATATTAGTAGTCTTGAAGAATCTCTAGAAGCTATTGATTGTACTGATATTAAAGAATTTAATACTAATACTTTATATACTATCTTTGAGGGTAAAATAATTAAAGAACTTATTATTCCCTGTAGACCCTATAGATTATATCAAAATAACAGCAATAATAATCATAGTCATAGCAATAATAATAGCAATGACAATCCTTTAACAGGAGCTTATTTTAAATATTGGGAAAAATATCTTAATAATTGGATTAAATCTGATAGATATGTACCAGCTAAAAATAATACAGATTTTGATATAACTACAAATAGTTACTATTTATTAAAAGAACTAAATCATGAGAAACAAACTCTTACTATTGAAAATAGTGAAGGTAAAACAATGACTTTGTTACCTTTTAATTTTTATTACAATCAACCTAATAAACCATTAGATGCTATGGTTGATAGTTATGTTGTAGTAATGAAGAAATTAACTGATGTTAATAAATCAGATAAAATTGTATTTAATAGAGGTGATGTAGTTAGTATTAGACATATAGAACGTATTAACAGTAAAGGTGAGAAATTGCTTAATTGTTTAAGTTCTATGGATAATGAATACTATGATGTACAAGCTAAGTATTTAAGACCTACTGAAACTACAGAAATATCTAAATACAATGTTTATGATGATACTATTAATACTTTCTTAAAGAATAAAACAAATGGGCTTGATGAATCTAATTCTCAAACTAATTTATTTACACAAGAATCTTTTATAGGTCAATATATAGTAGATAATCATTTATTAACTTCTGATGAGTTAACAAAATTGATGAAAACTTTTGATAACAAAGAAATGTCTGCTTTATTTGATATAGCTGAAGATATGATTATAACTATCAATGATCTTACAGATGTATTGACAGAAGAAGCTGATGCTATGAGTATAGCTGCAATGAGAGCTGCAAGTAATACTTTAGATGAATTAAAAGAAAAAACAAGTAGTTTATTAATAAATGCTGTAGATTCATGGAAAAAACAAATGTTGGCGTAGTAACTAGAGGTACAATAAATGGATTTGATTATATTCAAATAAATGATGTAAAATACTTTATAGGTGATTTTATAAAAATAACTCAAAATCCTAAAGAAAAGTGGAAAATTATAACATTCAATACTGTTTCTCAACCTAATAAAACTGAATTTTATCGAATAGGTCTAATCAATAATAAAAAACAAATTGCAGAAGTGCTTTGTGAAAATGTTTTAGAATTCTATTATAAAAAAGATTATAAAAAATACTTTTTACAAAAGAAGAAAAGAGTATATGAAAACGATCCTAATATTATGGTTAAAGATTGTTTTGGTAGTGAAGATAAACTTAGGAATATGATAGTATACCAAGGTAAGTTGGTAAGTAAATCTAATTGTGTTCAAGTTTATACTGGTTATGATGAGAGTATTATAATTGTTCCTAAAACAGAAGTAATGAAATATGGAGTATATGCTTCTTATACACAGTGTTATATTAATGGTATCTATTATCCTTATAATAAAATTAAAAATGCTTATATAGCAAATTTAGTAGATGATCCAGAGATTATTACTGAAAGTAATATACATGCTCTAACATCTTTTACTAAGGTACGTGTAAATAATAATGATTTTTGTAATTTATTAACAATACCTTCAAAGTATTTTCCAAATTTAGCAGGTCTTGATAATCAATCAAAACTTTTTTTAATAAATGGTAAAGAATTTTTAGAAGCTTATAAAAAAATATTTATAATAGGTCCAAAATCAGGTATGATAGTTAGAAAAGATAGATTGAAAAAGGATGATAATTATTGCCAATATCCAAATGGTTATTATTTTCCTGAGTTTAGTAATCTTCAAGATAAAACTAATGATATAAATCATAATTATAGATTTGGTTTAGATTCTAATACTCATCTTATTACAGAAGGTCTTAAATATACCTTCGGTGTAGAAATAGAAATGGCTGACTGTTGCTTTCCACCACATTTCTTTACTGATATGAATATTAAAGTAGAGAAAGACGGTAGTATTAAAAATACTAGAGGTGAAAAGTATGGTCCAGAAGTCATTACAGGTGTTCTTAAAGGCGATAAAGGCTTTGAACATCTGCAGTACATTTGTACTGAATTAGCTAAAAGAAGTGAGATTAATTATACATGTGGTATTCATACTCACATTGGTAATGCTAACTTTAATAATGCTAATATCGTTATGCTCTTTAAACTTGCTAAAGCATTAGAAAAAGATATTTTCAATATGCTACCTGCAAGTAGAGGTAATAATGAATATTGTAGAAAGTTACCTAATCTAGATTTTAATTTCAATAACTGCACAAGTGTTATGGATTTAAAGATTAGAATAGATAATTATTACACAGAATTGTTTACTTTAGCAGCAGATTGTCCTCCTAGTGATAAAGTTAATAAAACTAAAAATCATCCTAGAGGTGCTAAAGTAGGTTACAATCATAGTAATATTAGATATTGTTGGATTAATTTTATTCCAGCTTTATTTAATACTAGAAATACTAATCCTCCTTGTTATACAGTAGAATTTAGACCTTTTAATGCTAGTACTAATTTTATTAAAATTAAGAACTGGATAAAGATTTGTATGGCTATTGTAAACTTTTCTGAAAATTATCATAAAGATATAATTAATAACTATATTATGTTTGATAATAATAAAGAACCTATTACACTTAAAAATGTAATTAAAAAAGTTTATCCTAAATCTTATAGAAAATTAAATGAATTCATTGATTCTAGAACACAAATCTTTAGTGCAACAGCTGATGAAGATAATGATGTAGAGTCAACAGATCAAAAACTTAATATTAAACAACTAATATCCTAATGTGTTTACTGATAATAAAACCAAGTAATGTAGTGTATGACCATGAATTTGTAATTTGGTCTGTAAATAATGGAATAACTTTTAATAGAGATGGTATTGGCGGAGCTGTTAGAAAACAGCTCTCCAACACTCTTATGCTAAATAAAGGTTATTATAATCAAACTGTAGATGAATTTTATAAGTGGTTAAAATCTTGTGATATTCAACCTGGTGATGAGTTAATGATTCACCTTAGACAAGGTACTGCTGGTAGCAAAAGTACTTATAACCAACATCCTTATGTGTTAGGAGAATTACCTACTGAAGGTCCTAAAGGTTCTATTTTAACTTTAGATAGTGATAATATAGAAACAGGTGTATTTGCTCATAATGGTATTTTCTATCATAGTAGTTATTATGATATTGCTTCAGATTTAAGTGATAGTTTTAATTGGGCTTATACTAATTTTGGATCAGATAAAGAGATTGCTGAGTTAAAACTAAAAGGTGAAGATGCTTTTACTAGTAGTATTAATCAAGATTTAGTAGGTCAGAAAGTATGTTTTATGTTTCCTGATAGAGAGTTAATTAGAGCAGGTAATTTTGTTTCTGAGAAAGGCTTCTTATTTAGTAATAAAGGTTATTCTAATGGTCTTTATAATGATAGAGGTGGTGTTGAAATAAAAAATACTAGTAATGATATTGATGATTATGATGATGATAAAGATAATATTTACTCTTATTGGTGGGGTAAAGCTTTAAATTCTATTCGTAATTCACCAGCTCCAACTAGTCAATTACAACTAGAAGGTCCTAAAGATAAACCATCAGAAGCTAAAATTATTAGTATTGATAATAAAGCAAATGTTGAGATTAAAAGAAAAGTTAATACTAACTTTGATTTTACAATAGAAATTCTAGAAGCTCCTAAGTCTGATTTAAAAATTATAGGTAATGCTAAAAATAATATTAAAACTTCTTTTAGAAAAAAACCTAAAACTTTTATAAATTTTAGTGATAGTGATACTGATGATAATACTAATACTAACTTAGATGTTTATATTAATATTGATAAAAGTAATAAAGAGCACTTCTTCTTAAGAGCTAAGAAAGATATTGATAAATTCAATGTTAAAATTAAAGCTGATAAGTTGTATTATATTTTTAATTGTTATAATTCTAGTGAAAATCCAGATGTTACTCATGCTTTAACAATTAAATCTATAGATTTTAATGATGATCTTAGTTGTGTTGTAAGTGCTAGAAGTTTAAATGATGAATTTCAAGTAATACCTAAGAAAGCTTATGTAAATATTTATAAAGATTACATGAAATTAGTTAATTTGTATGGAGAAAGTATTTCTAATAATAAAAGAAAGAAATTAAGAGCACTTTATGATACAATTAGTAGAAATACTAATTTACAAGTTAATAATGTAAATAATTTCTATAAAACTAAATTTAATTCTAAAGCTTTGATTATGTTTTATGAGAATTTTTATAAAGAAGAAGTACCTAAAATTAAATCTAGATTAGAACAAATATTAACTTCTTAAATATGGTAAAAATTATTGAAAAAAATATAAAAAGTATTGTAAATACTTCTTTTGATTATACAATTGATTATGTTAGTACAATTGAAGAGAATAAAGCTGATACTAAATCAGTTTTATTCTCTAATATTTATCAAGTAGCATCTAATCTAAATTATTACACTTATAATGATTATGTTAGTTTAGATAATGTTATACAAAAATTATTATCTGTTGAATCTTTTTGTGTATATAATTTAGAAACTCCTGAGATATTTGTAAGTCAAGGTGTGTTATTAAAAACAATAAATAAAATAATTACAGAAAATAATTATAGTATTTATTTTATAGATGTTATAGCAACAAACGCAATTAAAAATACTTTATTAACTAAGTATAATATAGTATGGTCAGATATGGAAGATATTGATGATTATACTAATGTAATAAAAATGTTTAAAACTAGAAAATCTTATAATCAAGGAAGTTATGATGATTATAATAATTGGTATGAATAATAATTAAAAATATGGATAATAAAAATAAAGCTAACATAGAAACTGTTTTTAACACTGTGTGGGAAGTTATTAATTCCACTTACAAAAACTTTCAAGTTATGAGTAATATAAAATATTACTTAAATAACAATTATAAAGATAATAAAAAAGACAATCAAATTACTAATTTTATAAAATTAGCACAAAATAAAAGAGCTATTTTAGTACCTTTAAAGTTAGTAAATGTTGATGTAAATGATGGTTTTAGTCCATATACAAATCACGATAATCTTGCTGAAGAACTAATTAGAAATATACTACAACCTATATTTAATGCTAAATTAAGAGTAGAATTTTACTTTAATAGTATGCATAATCAATTCCCTTTTTATTTAGAAGAAGATTATGATATTAAAATAGATAAAAATTCTGATTTTGCAATTGTATTTTTTAATTCTAATAGTTCAGAAATATCTAATTTAATAGATAATATAGCAGTTACTTTTCAAGATTATACTTCTAGACTAAATACTTATAAAAATGTTCAAGAATGTATTTTAAGAAGTGATTCTAATTATCATAAACTACTTAATGAAAAGAATAAATTAACTAGTAATTTAGAAAGACATACTAATAAACTTGAAAAAATTGATAATGAATTATCAGATATTGAAGAATCAATTATAAATGGTAATCTTATTGATGAAGCTAGAAATGATTTTTATAACTATAAATCAAAATGTTTTAATAGTATTTTTAAATCACATAATGAAGATGGAGAA
>Ga0129333_10007476_pt1 | contig 10314 bp, 5 predicted proteins | sample CPB6_08_DNA_FD_94474 | JGI IMG/M metagenome (GOLD analysis project Ga0129333, IMG submission 94474) | Freshwater to marine salinity gradient microbial communities from Chesapeake Bay, USA - CPBay_Sum_0.6_0.8_DNA | ecosystem: Environmental > Aquatic > Marine > Coastal | place: USA: Chesapeake Bay...
ACTTCTTTTAATCGTGATAAGAATGTTTCAAATATTTGATAATTAGGAATAATCTCAGTATCAAAGAATGTCTGTACAGGTTGTTTTTGTGATTCAGATGCGTTTGCAACATAACTTGTTTGTTGACCTGTGTAAGCATCAAACGTATCGGTATAATCTACCGATGATGTTATAGAATAAGTCTTTGGGTCAGGATTATCATTATCAAAGTATAATTTTAAATCACTAATATCGAAGGTAGGTATACTTTCCCCCTCGTCAGCTTTTTGTGGGTTTGTTGCAGGAATTTCTTTAACCGCCTTTTTAAAATCTTCAATGTTTTTTGTTTTTTCAACAACATCAAAAATTTCATTGAATGTTAGTGTTGTGAATTTTTGTGCCAATTCATAGATATCATAGTCTTTACATCCCGCAAAGAATGAATCAATAATTTTAGTCACCTGTGAATCAGGAGTCACATTCTGTAACTCATAATTTACTAACATATTTAGGATTGAAGGATGGTCTACAATTATTTTAAATCTTAATCCACCAGTTCTTCTTGTGTTATTATATGTGTATATCGGCTCAGGTCTACCCAAGAATACATTATCATTCCAACTTACCGAAACACTTTCATCAACACTTAAATCATATGGGGGGAACCACATAATTCTACCACCATTAGGTCCTTTCTCACATGCAGGTAAATCTTGTTGTAAGTCAGTACTTCTCCACGACAAGTTCTCAAGTGAGAACATATATTTTTTTACTTGTCCATCAACAATATTTGTTGACTCATCACCGTTAATTGGTGCTATGTTTAAATTATAGGTATTATCTAAAACTGAATATGTGAATTTACGAATATTACCATCGGTTTTCTGAAGGTCGTTAAACGCCATATATGGAGTATCTTTTGTGAATACTCTACAATACTCTCTACCAACTTCAGCACCATTTTGATTTACATATCTTTTTACTCTTGAACCTTTAGTAATTTCTCTTGTTCCATCCCAAAACACTTTTGATGTTTGGTTAATCGCATTACCTACGTGACCTAATCTAGCATTACCCGGTAAACCATCAGCTGCGTTGACCAGTCTTTGAGTATCGTCCATAATGGACCCATCTCTCAATGCAAAATCAGTAGACTCACTCTTATCGAACTGAGAACTTATTGAAGGCCAGTTTGGGTCTTCACCTTCTATTCTACCACCCTGACCAACTTTTTTACCGGCTTGTCCTTTTGTTTTAGGAGATATCCATGTGAATCCACCTTGTTGTCCTGCACCATCAGAAGGTTCCGACTCACCAGGTCCAAATGCAAAGTTTTGATTATTTTCGTAAATTTTTGCAACTTCACTATATCCACGTACGGCAACCTTAACTCTTCTTCCTAATGGGTCAACAGGTAACTCGTCATTAGGAAAGACCATATTGTCAGGGTCTTGTGTTCTACTACCAACATAGTAATTTCCTTTTGGAGCACCTAAGTTTAAATCTCCAATAAAATTGGCTTTGTAATCAGGTCTAAAGTTATTGTACTCAAGAGCCGAAAATAACGCAGACACAGAACCTTGTCCCGTATTTGCTAAGAAAATATCTGAACCATTTTTTGTTGTCGGTAATAATTGTGGTCTACCAAGTAAACTTCCAACAAAATTTATAGTCTGATTTATAAAACTTTTTTTACCGTCAACTGCAAAATAATCACCAGGTATCCAAGAATAAGGTGAATAAACACCTGTTATTCTACTTAAAAAATCTAAACCTTTACCGGCTAAACTACCTGGTACTGAAATTTGCCAATCTTTTTCAATTAACGGTGCTCTACCTGAAAGTATTTCAGCCGCTTGAAATGGGTCTTTAAGGGCATCTAATAAATTAACTCTACCAAAAGTATTTTCGTAAGTTTCTTGTGCTATTCTATATTGTAACTCAGCCCTTAGAGATTGAGCTGCAATTTGCATCATTGGACTATCCTGAGCTAAAGAACCATTACTACCTCTTGGATTTTCATTAAGGAATAATGACGATAATGGGTATACTGAAGAAATATAATTAAAGTAGGCGTCTTTTTCAGCAATTACTTTATGTACATTTTGTATTGTTGGTGAATAAATATAACCATTATCAGGACCAAAAGTATTTTGAATATATGCGTCTTTTTGTGATTGTTCTGTTGTTTTACCTGGTTCACCACCACTATTACTGTACGGACCTAAATTTGATTTCGTTCCATAGTCTTTATTAATATCAACCATAGAACCGTAACCATTACTACTACCCGGCCCGTATGCATTTTTAGCATACAATTCTTGTTCTTTAACATCACCTACTTGGTCCAAACTTGGACTATCAGCAACACTAAACTCTCTAAGTCTAAACTCAGATTCACCAGCACTACCATTTGAAGAAAAGTTTTGATTCTTGTAAGGTGGTAGGTTCTTTACAAGTAAGTCTTTTCTAAATTTTTCTGTTGCTCCAAACGATAATGGACTGTCCATCTATTCTTATTTATCAATAAATAGATTTAATCGGATTTTTTATTAACCCGTGGCTAAGAATTGACTTCCCATCGCCGATTTAATTTTTGTTCCCAACTCTTGTAGTTGTGATTGAGACAGAGAAGCAATATTCAAATTCTCAGTAATTCCCCTTACTTCTACAACACCTGTGTGTTTAATCTCCATGTTATCAACACTTAATGACGCCATTGCATCTGTTGGGGTTGTTGGTAAAGATGTCTGTGTAGGTGATATTGGTGTATACGTTATTGGTAAAGGATTACTATCTAACGGTGTTGGTATTACTTCCGCAATACCTAAAAATATATTTTTTACTGCCTCTTTTGCCTTATCAACCAAATCAGCACCTAAACTCTCAAACGAACTAAAATCAACATCTTGAATTTGTTGCTTCAGTTTTTCAGTTATTGTATCAGAAATTCTATCATAATTTTGCTCTGTAAATACTTGTTCCAATCCCTGTTGTACTTGTTGAGCAACAGATTTAACATTTTGAGTTGCCCCAATATATTTGTCACTACCACCAATACCTGCTGCCAATCTTCCGGCAGGTGTTGATAGTGCAACTACTATTGATTCAAGAGCCGATAATTGTTTTTCAGCAATTTCTTTAGCACTCATTTGATTAACCTCATCTTGTTTTTTTAACTGACCATAAGCATCCTCAACTTGTTTTGCTGTTAATTCGGTTAACTCAACAGCCTTATCCATATTAGGTAGTTGGATTTCTAATTTACCGTCCTTATTTAATCTCGCTAAATTGGCTATTAATTGTTTTTTGTCACTATCAACATCTAAAAACTTAACATCTTCAAATGCTTGTGTTTCTTTTGCAGCCCTTACGGCACTATCGGCCAGTTGTTCGTAATCCTGACCTGTAGCACTCGCAAATGCTCTCAATCTCCTCATCTCAAGTGCTGAAATTTCAAATCTTTTTGTTTGACTATTAAACTGAACAGAGGCTTTTGTTGCATCAATAATTGAGTTTTGTAAACCCTCCATATCGTTTTGCGCCATGTTCATCAGTTGGAATGGGTCACCTAAAGCACCTATAGCCCCACCTAAATTTTGAAATTCTGCAGCTAACTCAATTGCCTTTTCAGGGTTCAATAAATCCGCTGCAAGTCCCTTGACACTTGTCATATCAATTCTGAGTGCTTGTGCACGAGCCACCATTCTTGTCAACCCATCAACACCGTCTTTGAATCCGTATGAATTTACTAACTTTAAATTTTTTGCAGTTGCAGCTAAAAAAGTATTAACATTCAAACCAAGACTTCTAGCCTTTGCGGCTAAATCATCAATAGAACCGACGGTTGATTCCAGTCCAACACCGATACTATCAAAAGCCTCAACTAAATCAGCATATTCGGCAGCGGTAATACCTGCAGATTTTTGAAGAGCCACCGCATTTGCCAATTCCTGACTTGATAACATAGTGTTTTTTTGCATGACTTTGTTAATTGCCGCAAAAGTGTTTGCAACATCATCCAAACTACCACCAATACTAAGAACATCTGTGGTCGCCTTAGCGAACTGTTCTCTCATTGATTTAGCGTAAATACTGCCCTGACCAAGTACTTGACGATTTACTCGTGAAACTTGGTCCTCAAAGCCAAAAATACTATCTTGTAATTTAGTAAAAGAATTTTTAGCTGCGTTTAAAGCATCACTTATCGATGGACCACCACCCGCACCTGTACCTGTAGTTTCTTGTAAAAACATTAATTATCTTTATCTATAAATACATTATTATTTATTTCTTGCCTTTTCCGCAGCTTCATTCTTTTTTTCGAACTCGGTAACAAGTTTGTTAATAAAGTATTTTCTCTCAAAAATTGGCATTCTCATCATGTCTCCATATGAGAAGTGTACATACTTGGATAAGTAATAGAACTCATCCATCATAATCTTTCTATAATCAGAAGAAAGGACGAAAAAATTCTGCCCCGAAAGTGATTCTTGCGCTCACTTTTTCTCCTGACGGGGCTGTAAATACTCTTTCCAAATCCAATCTTGGTTCAGAATCTCTTAACGAATTTCTTATGAATTTTGAGTCTGCAATTGGCATTTGTTGAATGTATTTTGCAATTTCTCCTTTGTCTGAAGTTTCATCTATTGAAACAATCTGCATCTCCAACCTTTTTGTTTGTGTGGGCGCCATTATACCTTTTGGGTAAGCGTCTTCGAACTTTTTTAATTCTTTTTGGTCATAACCATTCAACAATTTACATTTAACTTTTTGTCCACCAACTGGTAATACAAATGTAAAATGACCTTCAGAATCAGGTTCGTGTAATGGTTTTTTAATATTAAGTTCATCCAATTGAGTTGTTACTTCAAACTCTTCAAGTGTTTTTGGGTCTCTTAATATTAATTTATAATCAGAACCGAACGCAGTGTTTCTCAAGAATATTAAAATGGCTTCAATATCACAATCCAACATTTCATCGGGATGAAAATCATGTTCGTAGATTTTATTTCTCAGAAGTGTTGAAATAATATCATTGTTACGATTATCAGCCAATAGAATATTTTCATCGGCAGCTGTTAAGTAACCGACCTTTAGGGACGATTTCTTACTTTTATAAAATTTTCCACGTGATGGCAATTCAACCACGTCGTGAGGTAAATTAAAACCTTCTTGTAGATATTGTGAGTAGTCGTTCATAACAAAAAAAAACCATAGGGTTTCCCCTATGGTTAAATATACTTAAACTGATTTTATCGTAAATACTATTAATAAACTAAGATACATCTGTCAGGACGTAGTGTAGCTGTGATAGTTGCCACCCCATCATCACTGTAACCTAACGAATCAAAATTGACATCAGTAAGGAAAGTACCTTGTAATATCCATTTTTCAACAGCAACACCTGTTGGGTCTAACATTTCCAAGAAAATGTTTTTCTTATATCCCGCAGCGTAACCCATACGACCTGTAACTGATTCGGCGTGTAAACGAACCCACTCCATAAGAGCTTGAGCCGCTGACGGACCGATTGGGTCACGGAAAGTTACGTTAATGGTATTCCAGTTAAATCTACCAGCAACATAAGTTGATGTGTTCAAAAATGGAATCTCAACAGGATTAATTGTAATTTGTGGTCTTGATGTTGATTCTACAAACCAAGAATTGATGCCCAAAGAAGAATCAAAAGTTAAGATAAATCTATTCTTACGTTTTGGTTCGTAAGGCATCGGCATTTTCATTAATAAATCAGCCATAGTATTTTTTTATTTTTTTCTGTTTTTAGTTTATTTACTTATAAATACACGGATGTCGAAAAATTTTTCTATTTACTTTATTCCGGAAATCTAAGATTATGTAAATCCAGTTCCAGTTTTAGTATAATAAATTAAATTTCTTTCTTTTCTCCTCCTTTAGTTAAATAAGTTCTTACTGGTTTATCTGAATATTCAGTATCTAGGAATTTCTTTATAGTATCTATATTTCTAGGGTCATCATCAGAAAATCCAATTTCCGGTACAAATCTGTTACTTACATCATTTTTAAAGAACGCTTGTTTCCCCAACCTTGATGCCAGATTTTTGACATATGAAATAAATTCTCTTAAGGCATTAACTTTACCCTCCTCAGGATTTGTTGCAGAACCCTCACCATAACTCACAGGATGAAACTTACACATATTAAGATATTCCATAATAATTTCATTTCCGTCCATTTCACCTTCTTCTGATATGTCTCTGAATTTTTTTAAATTATCTATACAAACTTGTTTTGAAATACCGTTATGGTTTGTCACAATGTAATTGTATGTTGCTTCTTTAAGGGTTTCAGGGTTGTGTCCTCTTGCTGTGATAATCGCAAAGATGGAACCACCGTTTAAACACTCCACAAAATCACCCCAAGATGGTCCTGGTTTAGCCAACATAGCGTCAACGATAAATTGTGCGTCCCCACCCTCTTTGAAGTTTCTAAAGGGTTCGTTTGCAAATCCAACGATTTCTTTTCCTTTGTAGTTAAATGGTTCTTTACCTATATCAATACGATATTCTGCAAAATCTTCAGTACCCATACCAACTTCTTCTCCGTCTGCAGTTGCCACAATAATTTCAGTTGGCATAAAGACAATATTATCGTCCCAATCGAAGGCATAATATTTCAAGTCAGGGTTTCCCGCATCATCAAAACCCTCACGAAGAAGTTTTTCTTCTAAAAACTCTTTTAAAATTTTTTTAAACATTTTTGTTTTTTGCGATTTTTTCAATCAACCTTTCCAATTGAGCTTCAGAAACGATGATGTTTTGTGATTTTTTTGAAAATGTTTTTTTACCTGTTTTAGGTAAATCAAGATTTTCGTTCAACTTTGATTTTTTGAATTCCATGGTTTTCTTATTTAGGCTAAAAGAGGGGTCGAAAACGACCCCCCTTGTTTTTAATTATTAGATGTCTTCAAAAGACGCTCCTGTTGGAGTAATCAAGAATTCGATATCGATGAATTCAAGTGCTCTTGTAGGTTTCAAGTAAATCTTACCAACCAATTGGTTAGCGTCAATATCTTCAGGGTTGTTTGATACTGTTACTCTGAAGTCCACTAAACCTCTGTCTCTTCTGATTGAATCCAAGATTGGGTTTACAGAATCCAAGAAGTCTTGTCTTACTTGTTCATCATTTTGTTCGAACAACAATCTGATAGCTACTGCCGAAATCAACTTACGAGCTTGTAACAACAATCTTCTTACGTTAATTCTATCAAGAGCTGACTGTCTGATTTGTAAAGTTTTGTTACCCCAAATTACAGTTCCAACATCAGAGAAAGTTGCAATTGGGTTAATTCTACCTTCATACAAAGTATCTCTTGCTTCTTGTGTTAGTTTCACACGTGCCTTAACCGCATTTACAAGACCTCTTGTGTAACCCGCAGTTGCGAACCAAGGGAATGCAATGTTGTCTGTCAATGCTAAGTTTCTAACAACTTCGGATGTTGGTGGGATGTAAACTTGTGTATTGTTTACTCCATCTCTAACCAAAATCCATGGGTAGTAAGTTGCCGTGTAGTTAGAATCAATATTACTTTCTTCCAAATTATCAACCGCCTCTTGTGGGTAGATGAAATCAGCTTGGAAGTTAGAAGTAGTTGGTGCGTACATGTCGTAGTCAGGTGTAGTACAAACGTATAAAGAATCTGCTCTATCTGACTCAATCATATCGATAGCCTGTTCAACTAAGTTAGAGTTGTTTACGTAGTCAATACCTGGTGTTACAAACACGTTGATATTAACCGCTTCAGGGTTAGCGTATGTTTGTTGACCGATTAAGTATGCGTAATAGTCAGTGTTACCATAATCTTGAGTATTATCTCCAACAGTAATCTGTTTGAATGCTCCCCAACCTGTTGCGTTCGGGTAAGATGCAGATTGTAATGGAGAAGCTCCTTTCAAGTAACCAGGTTGACCTAACATGAATGTGTCAGTATTACTTCTGTATTCTCTATAAATGTCCCAACCATCAAAACCTCCTTGAGCCACCACAGAGAACTTTCTTGCGTAAATTCTGTAGTAAGGGTTAGATTGGTTAGTTGGGTCAGATTGGAATGATGCGTTACCACACTCAAACGCTGTTTGACCTGAAGTTACGTATAGATTTGCGATGGTTACTGCGGTTGCTCCTGAATCCATGTGGAAACCAGGTGTGATGTAGTTCCATGGTAAACTTTCAGTAGCACAACATAAGTTAGTTGGATTTTGTTTTCCTTTGTATTGGAAGAAATCGTAATCAATACCTACTGTATTAGAAATACCTAAGTATGTTTTTCTTACGTTATCTCCTGAAGATAATGTTGTATTATCTGTACCTGTACTTGTACCAAAAGGTGGATTCCAAATTTGTTGACCAGGGTAGTTGTATTCTGTTTTGAAGATTACAAATGGTGAATTTGCTCCTTGATACTCTCTGAAGTTAAATCCTTCAAAACCACATGGTAGAGAGTCAACAGGTGCGTCTTCATCCATTTCAACCATAATGAAACTTGACTTTAATTCGAACTCACCGTTAGATGTACCGATTTTCTTAGCCACAAAACTATTAGAACCTGGGTCCATAGTACAGTTTGTGAATTTTTCAAGAACGATTGGGTTTGCGTCAGTATCGTAGAAATCTCTTACAATAATATCAAATGTCATATTGTTGAATGACATATTAGCTATTGAGATTTTTACTAATTGGTTAGCTGAGTTACCATCAGCAATCAATACAAATCTAAACAATCTGTATACTGTATTACCACGTAATTCAGATACAATGAATGGTGTTGCTGGTGTTTGGTATTGCTCCAAGTACCATGCGATAGATGAGTTAGTTCCATTGTCTTCTCTTGCAGATGGAAGAGCAACTAATGTTGGATTTAATCCTCTGATGTAACCTTTTCTGTAACTCCAATTCATTAAGTTGTAGAAAGTTTCTTCTAAGAACAAAGGAACTTCAATTCTTGGTTTACCAAAGTTTGTCATTCCAAATACCTTTGAAATATAATCAGGGTCTGAAGTTGAGAACGATGTTTCAAAATTGAAATTATTTCCGTCGTTAGTCACACCCGAGATAGCAAATGATGCGTATGGATTTTCTAATACATCAGAGTATGAACCTGTTGTAGTATCCATAATAACTTGTGTAAGACCTGAAACTGTATAAACAGGACCTCCACTTGAATCGGAATTCAAACCTCTTGAACGAAGAGTTGCGATAACAACATCGTTGTAGTCTGTATATGCCGTAGCCACAAAGTTCAATACTGTTCCCGAAACTGTACCTGAGAATGAACCCGCAGTTGCCGTTGGTCCGAAGTTACTTCCGATTACTGAGTTAAATGATAAACCACTATAGTTATCTCCTGTTTGTGGTATAAATGCTGCGTAGTACCAAGTATCCATTGTACTTGCAGTGTAGTTAGCGTTTGCAGTGGTATTTCCTGATGTTCCTAAGAAATTAGTAACACCCGTGTAACCAGCACCTGTGTAAGAGTTGAATGTCGATGCTGACATAACACCCCACTGTCCCATAGAAGTTCCACTCAATGAGTTAGTTGTACACGCAGATACGATAAATGATGCTAACTGACCTGACATTGTTGTTGATGAGCCGTTGAATAATGTAACTGTATCACCGATAAATGTGCTGATAGGTGAAGCAAATGCTCCGAAAGTTACAGTACCACCAGTTGAACCTGTAAATGATACAGACCAAGTTTCTTCAGTAGTAGCTGAAAGTGTTGATGGGTCTACGTTTGCTTGCATTGTGATAGACCAAGAAGGTCCCGCATCGTAGCCCGATAAACCCAATACTCTTGTTACGAATAATTGGTTAGATTGTGATAAATACGCTTTGGCGATGTATGCTGCCTCGTACTTCGGGATTTGAGTGTTTACGAATTTAGTTGGGTTTGTACCACCAAATAGTGCTGTAAATTCATCGTAGTTTGCTACGAAGATTGGTTCGAACGCAGGACCTGTTAAAGTCTCACCAACGATACCCAAAGTTGTTACACCAACACTTTGTGCTACAAAACTTAAATCTCTTTCTGATGTGTATACACCAGGAGAAACGAAAACTTTGTTAGATGTTGCCATTGTTTTTTATTAGTTTCGGAATTTATTTTCTGTATAAATATTTGAGAAAATTCAAAAAAACCTTTACTCCAGTAGTATATTTATTATGTAGTGAGAAAAAATTCTACCTTTTTTCTGCCTTATTTTTTATGAAAGAAATTAAGAACCTAAAAATATCAAAACAAACACACACAATACTCAAAAATCATTGTGACAAAAATGGTTTAAAAATGTA
>Ga0129333_10007477_pt1 | contig 10314 bp, 14 predicted proteins | sample CPB6_08_DNA_FD_94474 | JGI IMG/M metagenome (GOLD analysis project Ga0129333, IMG submission 94474) | Freshwater to marine salinity gradient microbial communities from Chesapeake Bay, USA - CPBay_Sum_0.6_0.8_DNA | ecosystem: Environmental > Aquatic > Marine > Coastal | place: USA: Chesapeake...
CATAAGTGATCTTGCGATTGTGTGCCCACAGTATGACCGCAGGGCCTGTTAGTTCTGTGATAACTTCAGCAGGATCATCTGCCAGGGGATCAAGATATCTTACATCATGTCCTGCTTGTTTAACATAGTGTCCTACCAAGGTAGAGTATGATCCAATACAATATTCAACATCAGGCTTGTAGGCCTTGCCATGAATCACAATACTCATACCATGTTGTTTGGCTTGTTCAACTAGGAAGTGTGCCAAGTTCTTGGCTTGAATTTCACGAGCATGCATCACTGTGTCAAACAAGTCATAGCCAATGTCATATTCTTTGGCCAACCAACGCAGAGCAATGTTGTCACGTGGGTGGCAAGCTCCTGCATCGCCCATGCCAGCAGTCATGTATTTGGGTCCCATGATACGCATGGTGCTGCGAGCCAGGGCATTGGTAACAACGTCTACGTTGATGTTGCCAATCTTGAGTGCAAAGTCCTGGATCATGTTTACCAGACCCACTTTAGCTGAAATAAAAGTGTTGTAGAAAATTTTGATTGCTTCGCACTCGTCCCAGGTACCAACTTCGTAGCGAGGATCGTTCTCCATGATGGTTTTGTAAAGTTCAATCAGCTCACCAGCAATACCAGTCAAGCTGCCATCTTCTGTGCCAATCATGACCATTTCAGGATTGACCATATCCCACTTGACTGAGCCCATGGCAATCAGATAAGGGTTGTATACAAACTCGTGCTTGGGATCCAGCAGTGGCACAAACTTGCGGCGTGTGGTACCAGGCAATACAGTGGAGATCAGCACAATCTTCTTGGCTGTTTTTGCATATCGGTTGACATTGTTGATAGCATCAATCACAGCATCGTGCCCAAAGTCTCTGGGCTCCATGTGGCTTGAAGGAACAGACCCATCATATCCTTCTGTGTGCGGGGTTGGCACAGCAATAAAGATCCAGTCGCTTTTGTCAACAAGTTCCTCAATGTCACAAACTTTGACACTGTCACTGACACGTGGGTAAATATCGTAACCACGCACTTCATGTTTTTCTGCCATGACTTCAGCGCAGTCAAGACCCAGTTTACCAATACCAATAAAACCAATTTTTTTCATAAATGAGTATCCCTTTAGATAGATTATACGATCACTTGTATCACAAGAGCAACCAGGATATGTTAATTTATGGCTGGTTGCCGCATGGTTCAAAAAAACTTGCTGACTTTAAACCCATCAGCACACGTTTTGTCGACGATTACACAATAGCCATGACCATCCCAATAGCAATCATGCACGACCAAGAACCATTGTGTTTTGATTTATGGACCAAAGAAGATTTTGCGCAACACTGGGAAAGATATGTAATTGACAAACAACGCAATCATCATTACATGGACAAAGACCGGGTTGATTTTCAGGCAGGTATGCATTTACGCGGTGCCACTTATAATGGTTGCAATCTTTACGATCTCATGATAATTGTTCACAGCGAACAAAACAGCACAGAAATTGCAAAATACAAACAACATGGATATGTTCCTGTGTATTACTGGTCACATGCGCTGATTGCTGCAGATTGGTTTAGATATGCTCAGCATGATCCAGTGCTTGAACACCACTCTGCAAATATTAAATATGATTTTTTAATCTACAATCGTGCCTGGTCTGGCACTAGAGAATACCGTTTGACCTTTGCTGAAATGATTGCAAATGGCAATCTAGCAAACCAGTGTCTGACTACATTTTCACCTGTTGACAGTGGAAATCATTACACTGGGCATCAGTTCAAAAATGCCACACTACAAATCACACACAACACGTTGCATGAAATATTTGCTCTTAACCAACATCCCAGTTCAGCCAGTGCAGATTACAACAATCTTGATTATGCTCAATCAGGCATAGAAGTTGTATTAGAAACATTGTTTGATGACACAAGATGGCATTTGACAGAAAAAACTCTTAGACCTATTGCTTGCGCTAAACCATTTATGTTGGCTGCAACCACGGGCAGTTTGCAATATCTACGAAGCTACGGTTTTGAAACATTTGGTCAATACATTAATGAAGATTATGATCTCATAGCAGACCCTCGACAACGGCTTGATGCTTTGGCGCAAGAAATGCGACGTATTTCTCAACTGCCAACAGAACAAAAAAGAACGCTATGGCAACAATTGAATCACATAGCCAAAAGAAATCAACAACGTTTTTTCAGCGTTGAGTGGCAGTCCAGCATAGAACAAGAGTTTTACCAAAATCTTGATCAAGCCATTATTGAAATCAATCGCTACTGCACTGGAAAATACTGGGCACAGTCAAAAACCATGCCCCTGAGCATGAAGGTCACTGCAGAGGAATTGCAATTTTTTGAAAGCTGGCTTGCAGCCCGCAATCAAGGTCTGGTACGCGATCCATCCCAAGATTCGTCTGGTGGATTTTGTTTGTAGGCTAGCACACGCTGCAACAGATCCGCGTAGAACGTATCCAGTGCCCCGCCCCATTTGCCCATGAGATATTCAATAGCATGTTCGCAATAGTTCCATTGTTTTTCACGATAAAATCTCATTAGGTCATCGTGGATTTTCTTGTTGTCTGCAGCCGTGGCAAATTCTCCCAAAGGAATTTTTTCAATCACTGCCCATGCTACCACAGGCTCATTGCTGTCCTTGACACGGAAGGTGTCAAGTGGCAGCACAGTGTAGCTGTCAGGCATACCTGACACAGAGTCTCCAAAAATTATGTTCATACAGTTTCCTTTTAAATATGTATCATGACATTTGCGTTTGACTTAATTTCTGATTTACATGTTGAAACCTGGGGAGGTCAACTGAACTGGACTGGACTGGCCACTAGTCCAGTGTGTGTTGTTGCCGGCGATATTGCCAAAGATCGTTCTATTGTGCTGAAGGCGCTAAGACATCTGGGACAGTGCTATCAAGCTGTTTTTTACGTTGACGGCAATGATGAGCACACTGAATATCTTGAAGACTTAGGCAGCAGTTACAATGATTTGGCCAGAAAAATAAATCGTATTCCCAATGTGGTTTATCTACAAGACAACGTGATAGTGGTTGATGGAGTGGCAATCTTGGGTACCAATGGTTGGTGGGGGTTCGATTTTGATCTAGGTATTAACTTTGAAGGTTCAGCTGAATGGTATCAAGAAAAAATGAGTTTGAGCAACGAAGCTGTAAAAAATATTGCCAAAATGGCCAACACTGACAGCGTGTACATGAGCAGCAGCGTCAAACGACTGCAAACACACAGAGACGTCAAAAAGATTGTGATGGTCACTCACACAGTGCCTGATCCTGCACTAATTGCTCATGACATTGATCTAGAAGGTCAACTGCGTATGAACACCATGGGCAACAGATACATGATGCAGGCCTTGGCCTTGGACACTGAACACAAGATTGATACCTGGTGTTTTGGCCATTATCACGGATCAGTTGATCAGGTGCGTAGCGGAATAAGATTTGTCAACAACTGTCGTGGACGAGCAGACACGCGATACTGCCAGCATGTTTATCATCCCAAACGTATTGTGGTTGACTTTTAGGCCATTGATTCAGGTTCGAGTTTGATCTGCAACGGATAACTCTGCGAACGAGCCAGCACAGTTACTTCAACCCCTTTTTGTTCTGCAATTTCAAAAGGCAACACTGCTACCACAGCAGAACCTTCTTCGTGAATATCTACAGTGATTTGTTCAGCAGTTTCTGGAGTATAATCAAAGAATTCCACAAGACTGTCGATCACAAATTCAACGGTGGTTTGGTTGTCATTGATATAGACCACACGGTACATTGGCGGCTCTTTGATAGCTTCTAATGGTTTGATACGGGTGCGGGTGTCTGATTGAGGCATTTTTGTTTCCTTGACTGGCAGTGGCAGCGGAATTGCTGCCACTGTATTTACACTATTATATCAGTTTTGATAGGTGATTGCAATGCTCTTTGGCTTGGCTTCTTCTGGAACTTCACGCTCCAGGTTCACGGCCAAAATACCATTGCGGATGGCAGCACTCTTGACTTCCACATGCTCAGCTAGTGTGAATGTGTGTTTGAAGTCTCGGCTGGAAATACCACGATGTAGGTACTCGTGTGCAGCATCCTCATCACGCTTGCGAGCACCAGTGATGGTGAGCAAACGCTTATCCAACGCAATGTCGATTTCGCCTTCTGCAAAACCAGCCACAGCGACTTCAATGGTAACAGTGTCATCACCAGTTTTGATCACGTTGTGTGGAGGGTAGTTTGAATTGTTTTGCAAATTGCTGACACGCATTAGGTCGTCAAACAGGCTGTCAAAACCAATACCAAACTTGTGCAGTTGGGGAACGTCGAATGAACGCAGTGTAAGAGTCTTAGAATTTGTCATGTTTTCTCCTTTATAGCAAGATATGACTTTGAGTGTAGACCCCACCATGGGCATCTACAACAGTATTTATTATAGCACAAAATCCAATTATGTTTTGTTATTTAGGTCAACAACCAGTCGATAATTTGTCCAACTTGGATGTTTTGGATCTGTTGTCCAGGTCAAACTAAACAAAGTGTAAAGATCGTCCGAGTCAAAAGTGACTCGCAACGTGTATTTGAAAACTTTGATTTTGTAAACAACTGTGTATTTTTCAGCCCAGGTATAAAGCTGTTGTTTGAGTGCAGCCAATGCATATAGTGCTGTTCCGCCGCTGGCACCTTGCGGCAAACAGAATTCAATATACATCAGTACAATTTTTTAGGCAGCTCTTGTTCGCGCATTTTTTTCTGCCAGCGAGATCTAGCTGCTCCGGCTTTGAGTTTGCGAGCAGTGGTGGGTTTAACATAGTGTTCACGTTCGCGAAGATCATCTAGAATACCCGATGCTTGAATTTTTTTCTTGAACTTGCGCAGAGCTCGATCTACATTGCCATCTTGTACCAACACTGATCTACCGTGTAATTTAACCATTTACTTGCTTTAACTCCTTGGGAGTATTTACCAAATCTACATCAATATCCACGCACTTAATACCTTGATTGCGATAGCTGTTTAGATAAAACATGTGTGGCAGCAACACTCTTTCCAGTTCTGAATGCAGGCCACGTGCTCCTGTTTTGTTTTTGAGTGTGCGCTCAGCAATCAGTTCAAGACTGGCACGACTGAATTTGAGATCTACTTGATCTCTACTGAACAACCAGTTGTATTGTCCGATATAGCTGTTACGCACATCTGTTAAGATCTTTATCAGGTCATCTTTGGTCAGCTCTTGCAGTGCCACCCATCCTTGAAAACGACCCACAAACTCAGGAATCATGCCAAACTTTACAATATCATCAGGGGTAACTTGGTCAAGAAGAGCAGTATTTTGATGTGATTGAACTTCGGCTCCAAATCCAATACTGGTACCCTTCACACGACTCTTGACCAAATTGTCTAGGCCCACAAATGCACCGCCAGCGATGAACAGAATGTTCTTGGTGTCAATTTCCACAGTCTCGCCCGATGGATGTTTTCGACCACCTTGTGGAGTGATACGACACTTGGTGCCTTCTACCAATTTGAGCAAGGCCTGTTGCACGCCTTCGCCGCTGACATCGCGAGTGATAGAACTGGATTCGCTCTTGCGAGAAATCTTGTCAATCTCATCAATGAACACAATACCGCGCTGCGTTCTTTCCACGTCGTTGCCGGATGCAGCAAACAGTCTAGAAATCATGCTTTCTACATCGTCACCCACATAACCAGCTTCAGTCAAGCTGGTAGCATCCGCAATCACAAACGGTACATTTAGGTATCGTGCAACACTACGAGCCAACAGGGTCTTGCCTGAGCCAGTGGGCCCAAGCATGAGAATGTTGGTTTTTTCAATTTCAATATTGGGATCAGGATTTGAAATGCGTTTGTAATGATTGACCACTGCCACACTCAGCACCTGCTTGGCACGATCTTGACCAATAACGTACTGATCAAGGTGGCGTTTGATCTCCTGTGGATCCAATGTTGCTTCGGTCACAGGATCTGACGGAGCATCATCTTTGAGTAGATTTTCGCAAAGCTCCACACATTCGTTACAGATTGCAACATCTGTGCCCACAATAAGTTTGGTTACTGCGTCTTTGTGTTTGCCACAAAAACTGCATGAATCAATTACTTCGTTATTTTTCATTGCTTGGTCTGTTGTAATCTTGTAGCTACCTGTTCACGCTCGCTGTTGCTCAACAGCTCAGTGTCATATTCGCCTGCGGCAATTTTGTCAATGAGAAAATCTATGTAGGCTTCGTTGTAAGTATAACTGTCATTGATGTTTTTGTCAACAGCGATCCAGGTACTACCGTTAAACTTATATACCTGATTGGGAATTCGATCTACTTTGATGAAGGTATCACCTTTGTTGGCCTGTGCAGGCAGATCTGCGCCAAATGACACATCAGTTTCAGCCTGCTCGGGCTTTTTGATCAACGACATCCAGGGCAACTGATCAATCTCGCCTCGAGCAAAGCGATATCGTTGGTCTTTTATTGTTTGCCCAGGGTTGGCCAACTTCCAGGCCTTGATAGCGTCTTTGATGGTTGGATGCTCACTGCTTAATTCATCATCGGTATCAGGATGATACACCATGGGTTTTAGATTCTTGAAATGGGAAAAACCCTGAGTCACGTAAGGATGTTGCTCTAGTACAGATTTTTCTGATTCTTTCTCAGGCGTTGCCATTGCAGTTTCGTCATAATCTTGAGGATGCTCCCCAGGATCTCGAAATCGCATGACATTGGCTTTGACCGTTTCTGCTGCCACAGGTTCTTGAATTTCAGGTTTTGTGGCTGCTTCAGCAGCCATTAGATTGATTTGATCCAACTGTTTTTGTGTCAACGCACCGTCGTCTTGTTCATATTCTGGTGGTTTGTCCAGGTCTAACCGCTGTTGACGTTCCCACTTTAAACTTTCTGTGGCAGCCAACAACATCATAATGGCCAAGGGATCAAACACTATCACCAACAGTATGATTACCCAGCGAACCGCAGCTTCTAGTAGGTTCGCGTCAGGATTGTCCCCATAAACCAAGGCGGCGATATACTTGATAGGGCCCACTTCGGCCTCCACTTTTCGTACCTCCGCCGCAATTGGAGCTCGTTCTTCGTTGAGTGCTGCAATCCTTTTTTGGCTCTGCTCAATTTCTTTAAGTAGTCGACCACGCTCGGCCTGTTGGCCACGACGTATTTGAACCGCCCTTTCTGCACCTTTTTCATCTGTTGAGCGGCCCATAACTTGATCCACTGCTTCGTCAAGCTGTTTAAGCGCCCGACGGTTTGCATCAATGTTCTCTCTTTCTGTGCGTATCTTTTCGTCATAGATGGCAATCTTGGCCTGCACATCACCACTCACCATGTTTTGATCTGAGTGTGCCTTTGACAAAAAACCAAAGATGCCCATGCTGGTTATCAACATCAACACAGCCACAGCAGGCACCAAGTACGTCTTCATCAACAGACGACACCGATCCCAGTATTCATGTAACCATAGTGTGACTACTACCTTACCAACTTCCAGAATTGTTCCCATGACTATGATGGGAATCACAGCCGCAGAAAAAATAGTTGCAAGACCAGCAATTGAATAGTAAGCAGCAATGACCGACAAACTCAGGGCCACTGCCAGTGTGAGATAGCTGAGAAACATAATTTATTTAGCGACCACATTCTTGGCTATCAAGCTGTGTTTTACAGATACCCAGGTGGCAAAGGCTGGATCTGGCACGTCAAACCATACCAGTATGTTGTGTTTTTGCCAGGTGTTTTTTTCCAATTTGCGTTTTACACGCGGCTGGCACCGCCAATTGTGCACCCCATACAGAGCATTGGCTTCACGAATTATTTTATACCATTCTTGAACCGTCACGAGTTCAAAAAGCACACGATATAGGTGCATGGTTGTAGGCGTTGTTTTAAGCGAGTCAAGTGACTCAGGCATACTCTGCGTAGAGGCCTCAATGTTGACAGACATAGCGTCCTTTCTAGATATTACCTCTTGGCATACCCCTGGGTATCAACCAGGTTTTGATCTTGCGATCGAGGTCTTTGTCGCATCCTACGAGACTAATGTTCACATGCCACGGTAGCTCAGGCCCGGGTCAGCTATCCTTTTCTACCATTGAACTGCTCAATCTCTACCACCATGCCTATTAATTATACAGTGCAATTGCTACCCTGTCAAATACTAGTTGCCGATTTCCAAACGAATATTATCTAATTCTTCTCTCAAGAAATGCTCATCAGGATCATACGCAATACCGCGCCATTTTTTTATTTCAAGGGCGTCTTCGCTCCAGCTGTTTTTCCAGATGTCTCCAGTCCACTCTGCATGATAAGTATGACCCTGAGTGGTTTCAATTTCATACACTCCCAGCCGCACTGGCACAATGCTAGCATCAAACCAGTTGGTCATGGTGTAGTTGATATCATCCATGTTGCGATATCTTTCCCATGAACCATTCTTGTCTGATCCAGCAATATAAAATCCAAATTCTGAACTTTTACCATTGGTACTGCCGCCATTGTTGTCAATTTCTTCGTCATCATAAGTGATCATGTTGACAATTTCGTTGCCGTCAATTTCATCATAGCAAAGTTCTAGCTTGTTGATATCAAAAGGTTCCCTGAGATTGATTTCACCTTCAAAAAATGTGCCTTTTTCTGAGCTCACCCCCACAAACACTGGAGTGCCTTTGGGTTGCGAATTGATCCATATTTCTTCCCCACTGCCCCATTGCGGGCCGTCATCGCATCCGTCTATATCGTCAAGGCTTTTTTCGTATACCACACTGTCATTTTCATCAAGGATTTGCAGAGTACCTGCACTGCGATCCACACCATAACAATGTCCCATGTTGTCGCAATCGTGCCAGGCACCAGGATAAAAAGGCCACATGTCTTCGGGAATGTTGTTTTCTTCGGCGTATTCTTCACTCCAAGAAAAGTCTGACAAATCCAGGCGATGCCTGCGGAAGTAATCGTAGACCTTGCGATCCACCGAACCCATCACGTATTCGCCACCATAGCCCCATATTTGAATCTTGTAGGTACGGGGTGTAAATTTCAACACTTCTATCAAGTGTTCTTGCTCGTTAACTGTTGCCATGATTTTTTCCTTTTGTCAATTCACACACAAGTTGAAACTGTTCGTAGGCCTTGCGCACTGCATCGTGTTGCATGAGCTGATCAGCTTCTGCCTGTAGGGCTTTTAGGCCAGCTTCGGCAATGTCACGAGCACAGTCAATATGAAGTGTGGCCAGCTCGTCGCCGAACTCGCGGGCCAACTTTTCCCAGGCCTTCTTTTGTCCGGGGGTGATAGGAGTTTTTTGTGGGCGCAGTTCGCTGGCTTTGTGAATAGCTTGGCACATAGCATCTTGGGCCACCCGACCAGCGGCAATCATGGCCGCATAGTTGGGATTAACATTGTAGCGACGACTGGTGCCCCCGGGGTAGCACATGACCAGGTGTGTGCCTTTTTCAAAACTATCCAACCATTCTTCGTTGTACTCAGCCACAGGCACATACCTGCGTCCAACTTTTTCATAATAGATTTTGCTCATCCGTAGTCCTTGATTATGCCAGTGTTGGTGAGGCCGGCCAGCATTTGAAACTGGTCCCAGGCAGCTTTTACAGCAGGTCGAGTTTCGAGATTTTGATCTATCAGCACAGCTTCAAGCCAGTGCTCAGAACGTCGAGGAGCATGACCGCCAAACTTGCGAGGCTGATGCAACCGGCCTGATTCCCACAGCTCAATGCTGACTGAACGAAATTGATCTTCATCTTCATCAGTGTAGCTGCCCCATTCTGGATTGCCCCAACCAGATTTTGAGTGATACCCGCGCCAAATATCAGACCACTCTGAATCAATCAGTGGACTGAAATTTGTGCGAGCAATGATAACCAGCACGTCATTGATGTCCACAACACCATCAACAATGTCTTTGACACATCGACTATAACTGAGTCCAATTTTCATTTAACCACCAAAGTGTTTGATAACTGTGTCCAAAGCCTGTATCATGCGAGTGTTATTGACAACATCTTCGGGATGTAGATACTCACCTTTTTTGAAGTCGGTTAGTTCTTTCTTGAGATACCGGCGCTGTTCTTTCAGCGTAAGCACAGTGATACGATCTGCTGTTTCACAATCAATTTCCAACCGGTCTTTGCTCACAGTTTTTCTCCAGGCTCAAAATCACGGAATCGCAAAAAGCGCGGGAATCTCAGCGAGTAAGAACCGTCTTGGTTCTGTGTCACCGCATCAGCTTGGACTTCAACCAAGTGACCAAGTAGGTTATCCCGGGCAGCCCAA
>Ga0129333_10007478_pt1 | contig 10313 bp, 6 predicted proteins | sample CPB6_08_DNA_FD_94474 | JGI IMG/M metagenome (GOLD analysis project Ga0129333, IMG submission 94474) | Freshwater to marine salinity gradient microbial communities from Chesapeake Bay, USA - CPBay_Sum_0.6_0.8_DNA | ecosystem: Environmental > Aquatic > Marine > Coastal | place: USA: Chesapeake Bay...
GTCTGGGGGGCGGAGATTCCGCTGCACTACCCCAACAAGTACGCCGGCACCTCGGACTGCATCGGGGTGTACCGGAACGCGGAGTCAATCATCGACTTCAAGCAGGCCAACAAAATGAAGCAAAGGGCCTGGATTGAGGACTACTTCGTCCAGTTGGCGGCCTACGCTGCGGCGCACAACATCGTCCACGGGACCAACATTCGCCAGGGCGTCATCCTGATGGTGTCTCAGGACGGCGAGACTAAGGAATTCCTGACCTGCGGCCGGGAGTTCGATGGATACAAGGATGCCTGGATGCGGCGGGTTGATGAGTATCTGGCCAAAAAAGAGGCCCCGGACCAGCCGGGGCCAACTCAATCAACTTGAGAAGGAGAAAACAAGAAGACACATGCGAGTCACCCCGCAAGCCCATCATACGCTTGGGCCGCGGGCTGTCAAGCGCTTACATCACGCCGCCTCCGCCCATGCTGCCGCCTTGAACGCCGCGCTGCTGTCCGCTTTGCTGGGGATTGGCAGAAGCAATTGGCTGCTGCCCCATCTGAGTGCCCAGGCTCATGATGCCTTGACCGCCGGGGCGGGCGGGGGTTTGCTGTGGCGGCCTGTAGGGCCCTGAACCGCCAAGGGCGGGCATGTTGGTCATGCCGCCGCCAGGCGTAAATGGGGTTGGGCCAGCAGGGGTGGGCATGTTTGTGAAGCCGCCGCCAGGCGTAAATGGAGCCGGTCCACCCGCGCCGAGGCCCGGATTAACAGGGGTGGGCATGTTTGTGAAGCCACCCATGTAGGGTCCCCCGGTTCCCAACGGGAAAGGACCGTAGCCTGTGCCACCAAGTGTTCCCGCCATGTCGGGCGGGAGCATCGGAGCAGGACCCCCTGCACCCAGCCCAAGACCGCCAGTGCCTGGCAAGAGCGGCATGGGGCTCCCACCACCGGGCATAAACGGCATGTTGACCTGTCCGCCGCCAGGCAAGCTCAGTTGAGGAGGCACCCCACCGCCGGCCAGGGGTGGCATGTTGACCTGTCCGCCGCCAGGCAGGCTCAGTTGAGGGGGCACCCCACCGCCGGGCATGAGCGGCATGTTGACCTGTCCACCACCGGGCATGAATGGCATGTTGACCTGTCCACCGCCAGGCGAACTCAACCCCGGAGGAACCCGCTGCGGCCGACCCTGGATGCCCTGCTGCGGGGGCACGGGCATCGGCATAGGCCTCAAATCCCGGCTCGATGAGCCAGTATTTGGGTTGTACACCGACGGTCCATATTGTTGGCCCGTCAAAGGGTCTGTGGAGACGGGATACCCGCCCGGAACTTGCTGATTAAAAACGGCCATGATTATTTCCTAAATGCTGCGGTTTTTTTGGCAATGCCTTTCGGCTGTTTTACGAACTGCTTTCCGGCCGCTTTCCCAGCGCGTTTCGCGCGCGTTGTCGCAGCGTACTCAGCAGGGCTGAGACTTTTGATCGCAGCCTCTGGAAGGTATCTTTCACCCGTGTCAGAAGATCGCTTACCACTTTTGGTCCTCCACTTCTGGTCCCCCCAATTTTTCAAAGATTGCTGCGGGGCCTTCACTTGTAGCCCCCGCCCTTTTCCTTGTACTTCTTCGCCAAGAGCTGGGCCTTGCGCGCGCTCCACTGCCCTGCAGCGGTGCCTTGCGTAGCCTGGCCCTTGATGGACTCAAACAGAGCCTTGCGCATGCCCGGCTTGGTGTAGTTGCCCGCCTCGTTGACCTTGGACTCCCCGCCAGACTTCAGTTTCTGCACGGGGGTCATGCCAATGGGCTTGCCCGTTTTGGAAAACCTCATGTATTTGGCAGTCGGGCTGGGCTTCTTTTTCACAGTCACTCCAGGTTCCTGAGTTTGTACAACGTGGTCAGATAAGTGCTGATTGCCTCATCAATCAAATTTTGAAGCGGTGTATCTGATTGATCACACGCCAAGTATCTCAATTTTTCAATGTCGCTCATCTGAGATTCAAGCGCATCTGCAATATCGTCTTTCTCCCCTTCGGGGGTCAAGATGGGAACATCGTTGATTATGAAATGCCGACCCTGATACGCCTCGGCAATAGCATCGGCGTTGTCAACAATTTTGTTGTAGAACTCGCCCAATGCCACATGTTGCGCATAACTCCTGGTTTTCCAATGAGCACGGTGAGCCATGTCTCGACTAAGAAACATAATTCCCAGCACTTGAGCAATGGCCATCGTTTACTGTCCTGGTGGTGCGGGGGGCTGCCCCTGAATCTGCGCCTGCCTAGCCCTAAGCATCGCACTAATTGGGTCATTTGGGAAGAGAGTTGGGTACATCAAATCAATCTGCGGGCGCACCGGAGCCGGAGGCGGCGTAAAAGTCTGCATCCGAAGTTCAAATTCCGTTCCCTTGGTTGGCGGAGCCGGGGGCAGCGCACGAAGCATGTCCGCTGCGCTGGGTCCCACCGGAGCCGCGGGCCGCGGTTCACGGGCTACCTCCCGGGCTGGCTCTGCCACTGCCTCCTTGGGAAGGATAGCGGCGCGGGGAACATACTTTGTCGGGCTGATGCCAATTTCGGACAATTCGGCGGCCACGCGAGCGGCTTCCTGCGGGGTGCCTACACGGGTCATGGCCCTGGCAAATTCCGGGTCCTCGAGAGCGCGGGTGAAGATGCGCTGGTAAAGTTTGTTTTCGAGGCTTCCCGTAAGACGTACCATCAGAGCCAGGGCTCCGGTGCTGGGATTGATCCGGCCGACGGCTGCTTCGCGGGCCGTGGTTGTAAGCCATTGAATTCCGGAACCAAAGGTGCGGCGCATTTGTTCGTCGAGCGATTCAAATGCGGGGATTTGCCCGGTGACATCCGCAAACGCGTTGACTCTGCGCTGCAGGTCAGCCAGAGTTTTTAGGTCCTGCAGGTGGTTTGTGTTCTTGAAAAGAACCGTCAGGGCTTTTTCATTTGAGTCAAGGAAGCTCTTAAGTGCGCCCCCGCCCCTCGTTCCCTCCATGGCAGCTTCATACACAGAACGACGAAGAGCCGCCAAATTTTCCGGGTCAGCGCTCATCTGATCTACGAGTTTGCGCATTTTTGCGGGGTCCCGCAAAGCCTCCAACATGATGGTTTTTACATCTGCGTCTGGCCGCGCAGCCTTGGTCAAAATTGAATCTAGTTCGTTGTCCTTGGCGTTGATCCGTCGCTGATCTATTTCGCCCATGCGGGCGATGTAGTCGTCGGCAAGGCGCACTTCGTCTTGAAAGCGGTTTTGAATTTGGGCCGGCAATTCATCGACGATGTTCTGGTTCTTGCTTAGCACCTGTCGGATTTTCCGAGGGTCCACCAAGCCGTTCAAATCCACCACCCCCTTGCTTCTCAGCCAATCCAATGCGCCGCGCTCAAGCAGGCTCTCGCCTTCAGGGGTGCCTGTAAGTGCCTTTTTCAATTGGCGCAGATTTTCCGCGCTTGAAAAAGCCTGCTGCATCAACTGTTCGTTAGGCAACAAAAATTCGCCGCCCCGAGTTCTTTTTTGCGTGGTCAGCAGCGGCAAACTCTTTTCAAACTGGTCCCGATACGAATCCAACGTGCTTTTAAGCACGTTGTACTGATCAGAGTCCAGTACCTTGCTCCCCAATACCAGTCTTTCAACGTCGTCGTAAACGGCCTTGCCTGTGTCAAGGAAGCGCTGAGCATCGGCCACTCGAGTGCGCCCACGGTTCATCGCGGCGTTGTAGCGAGCAAGGGAATCATTGCGGAAGCGCAGGGCAGCCTGGATGTAGTCCAGGGCTTCCGGAAGGTTCAGGTCAATTCCCGTAGACTCTTGCGCAAGCCTGGCGGCATCTTCTTGAATTTGTTTTGGGTTGATGTAGATTGGCTTGCCAGGAAGCCCGGTGGACACGGCAATTTCGCCTTCCTTCATCCTGCCGATGTCAATGCCCGCCTGCCTTTGAAGGTTGATTTCCCGGGCAAGTTGATCAACATCCTTTCTTGACTGACCCTTCTTTGTGAACAACGATCTTGCGTTCTTAAGAGTCAGGTCATACAGCTCCGGCTCGAGTTTGGCCCCAGCAAGCTGATCATCAATTGCCTTTTTAATAAGAATGTCCAGATTTTCTCGGCCGGCCTTTTCTCGAGCAATTTGCTGGCCACGAACAAAATTTGCCAACATTTGAATGGGCTCAGGAATGCGCGCCCGCAGAGACGGCCTTTCAATGCTGTACTTCTGAATCAGTTTTTCTGCTATTGACTCAATGTCCACAGCTGGGAAAAGTGATCTGCCGTCCTCTCGGGTGGGCATCGGCAAACCTTCGGGGCTGGTTCCTTGGCGCAAACCCATGCTGTCTAAGATCATGCGTCGTTCCGATGCCCCCATTTCCATGTTGGCCAAAAGAACCCCACGCAGTTCGTCGTTGAGCATGTCAAGGTTTTGAGGCCCAAGCCTTTCTGAAACTGCAGCGACTTCGGCCTCTGTCAAACCCTTCTGTTGACGCAACAAGGATTCAAAGAAGGCTTGCCGCTGTTGCTGCGCGTCCAGGAAGACGCTTTCAATGGCTTTCCTTGCATTTGGTGAGAAGGAAGCAAACAGGTCCTCCAGCTTCTTTTGATTCTCATTAATGCGAAGTTTTGTGGCCTCCAATTCACGAGGCCCCAACTGCTGCAAAAGTTCCGCCTTACGCTTGAGCAGCGGGGCAAACATGGTGCGCTCGGCCGCATCAAACATGAAACCCGCGTTTGCAACACGAGGGTCGGCAAGCGCTGCCTCAAGTTGACGCAACGCTGCCTGCGCTTCTGCACTTTCAGAAATTGGGCCAAACACCTGGGTCAATTTGCGCTCAGCGTTTTTCATGAGTACGCGGGGCACAATATTTATGATTGGCAACTTGTAAATACCGGGAAGACCGGACAAAGTCTCGCGTTCAATGTCCCCCAAACCAGCGGTAGCCGATTTAATTTTGTCTTTTGCAAAACCGGCAGCTTGAACACTCGGCAAATAAGAAATTGCCGCAGGTATCCCCAAGAACGCCCCCATCGGGAGCAGCTCCTTGTACAAATTCTTGTAAGGGTTGGAGGGGTCAACGTTTTCCTCAACCGCCTGGCGAAGCGACTCGTAACCCGCCCCAAAAGCGACATCCAGCGCCGCGGCTGTCTTAGGGTTTCTTTGGACAAACTTTATGGCATCGTTTGCGATGCCCTTGAACACCCCTGCGGCTGGCTCCGCAGCTTTGACCATGGGCGCGGTTCTGGCAGCGTATGCAAGGACCCCAGTGAACGGCATTGCCGCCCCAATCCCATCGCCTATCGCCCTGGCATACCTGTCTGCCGAGTTTTGCGGGCGCGTCTCCCCGCGATTGAAAAACTTGGCAAACTGAAATATCTCATCCTCTTTGAGACCCAAGCCCCGACCAACTGCCCTTTGCGCGGCGTCCGGCAGCGCAAACAAACTGGCGTTGAAAGCCCACGAAAAATTGTTGATCAAGGAACGAACTTTGTCCGTGCCTGAAAGTTCTACTTCTGGCCCTCCGGCTTTTCGCATTTCCGCGGGGGTGCCCACTTGAGTGGCGGGCGGGGGCGCATCTTTTGTACGCCCCACCACTTCGCCGGTTGCCAGGTCAACCAGTTCGCCAAGAGCGTTTTCAATTACCGTGGACATCAACGACCTCCGCCTAGATTACGCAACTGAAGCGGGCTGAACGGCCTGACTTGGTTGTCGGGGGTTCTAATGTAGACGGTTGCCCTGGGGTCTTGCAACCTCCCAATTGTCCCTCGAAGATAGTTGAACATTATTCTTTGTTGTTCCACGTCTTTGGGAATGACAAATGGATCGTTTTGCGTCCCCGTGGATGGGGTCTGCATGACGTAGTCGTCCTTGATGTATCCAAGTTGCGTCAAAACTTGTTGACGAGCGTTTCTTAAAGAAGCCTCCAAAGCATTAAATTGCGCAGCAGCCAATTCCTTGTTATTAAGGAACCTCGTCGGATCAATAATTGCCTCGTTGACATCTCTGGCCCACTGTTGCTCTTGGACCGAAATTCGGCCTTCTTGTTGGGCAGAAGCAATGCTCTTAAGCACCCCCTGCAATCCGATCCTAAGCGAAGTGCCGGCTTTTTCTTGATTCACATCAGGCCGAATCAACCCGCCCGAAATAGGAACCAAGAGGTTATTGACCTTATCGACAAACCACGTTCCAGGGCTGTAGAGCTGAGCGTAGGTTCCCTTGAGGCTATCTAATTGACCAAGGGCGGTGTCCAGACGTTGCAAATCTTTGCCCAAACTAATCCGTTCTTTTGGATCAGTTTGCAAAGTTGTAGGAGCAGGGCCGCGATTTTGAACAAACGGATTATCTGTGTCCCTAAGCGTAAAACGACTGGTTATGGCATTTTTTACGGTGGGGTCTTCCGGATCAATGGCGCGGTTTATATAACTTCCTTTGTCGCTTTCAATAATTCTCAGCCCCATGCCGCCATCTTTAACAACTGGTGCGGGGATTTTCCCGGCCGACGCTGCGTGGGCTTGCAAAACCTTGAAATCACCTTTGAGCACTTCAATTTGAAGCGCTTGAGCAAATTTGTCCTGCGCTGAGATGTCATTAATGGCTTGGCTAAGTGCTCCGGCCTTGATTTTTCCTTCAAGCTCCTTGGATTGAGCAAGAATGGCGGCAAATCCACGCGGAAGTCCAGAAGCGGCTTCACTAACGGCCATGGCAAACGTCGGCTGCCGGCTGCCGGCTAACTTCAGCCCTGCATCCGCCAACAGAAGAAGAGCGTTGACCTTTGCGGATTCCTTGTCCTCGCCCAAAAATTCTTTATACAAAGGCAGAAGAGCCTCGGCCTCGGCCTTTATGCGTTCCGATTTTGAACGCTCGGGGCGGGCCCCTTGAGCGATGGCGAGCGGGCCTCCCTGGGGGGCCAAGGGGGCCGGCGGGGCTGCCGCGGGCTTTGCTGGAGAAGCTGCCGGAATGACTGCAGCTGGACCCGGCCTCGCCGCTGGAAAGCCTGGTTGAACTCCAACAGAAGTGGGCTCCCCCATTGGAACTTCGTCACCTGTCTCTTCCGGCGGTTGGTCAAGATATTCAACCTCGATTGGCATTGTTCTATTGCTTATGCGCCGCTTCAGCGAGTTGACCGAGTCCACCAATTTGTCATTTGACAGGTTGGAGAGGATCGGCAGTGGAACACTGCGTTCATTCAGGTTGTAGTACAACGACTGATATTCTTGAATAAGGGCGTCGCGGGCGGGATCGCCCGTGCCAGAATTGTTGTCTTTCAACGCCCCAGCGACACCAAGTCCTGTCACCCCGCCAACAACAGCGCCTGAGCCCGGCGCGAACCTGCTGGCAAGTTGAGTAATTGTGGGGCCGGCCAAATTAGACAAATGCTCGGTGAAGGTCGGATAGGTGACGAACTGTTCAGCCGTGTACCGGCCGCCAGGCCCCCGCACATTCTCAAAAACAGGCCTGAAGGTTTGCGGAAAACCCTGCGACATAAACCTGCCCAACGCCGCATTGGCTGCTGCCCCCTGAGAGGACAAGAACTGCGCGGCCCTGGTGCCCGCATTGGCCAATGCCCCAAACTGTGCATACAACGGGGGCATTCCATCCGGGGTCGGAGGGTAATCCCCTACAGCCCCACCCCTTGCAAAGCCTTGCGGGGCCTGTTGTGAAGCCCCGCTAGAAGGAAAAGGGGGCATGCCGCCCTCCTGGGGCATTCCAGGAGGCATCATCCCACCCCCCATGCCAGGAGGCATTCCGCCTCCCATGTCAGGGGGCATCATCCCACCTCCCATGTCAGGAGGCATTCCCCCCTGTTCTTGATTAGGGGGTGCCATCCCAGCGGCCTGCGGAAGCGACGTGATTCCACCGCCACCCTGGGGCTGTTGTTGCTCCGCAAACTGCGGTTGAAGCATCGCGAGAACTTCTGGCGGCGTCTCCATGGCAGCTTCTTCGCCAACCATCTGAGCCAATTCCATATACCTTGCGTCAACCGAACGCATGTCGCCCCGCAGGTTGTTCATCAAGATTTCTGGGTTTTGTGGCGTCCTGGCCATCGGAGGCATTTCCTCCAGTGCCTGCGACTCCATGTCCATGTCCTCGAAATCCTCGTCCTCAAACCCCTCCATGATGCCGCTGTTACGCGCATTCTTGGACAAAGGCACCACGAACATGGACCGCTTGAGCACTTCGCTTTTCATTTGTGTTCCTTAGAAGAGTCCTGCCTTGGCACCTGCGGCGGCCGCGCTCAACCCCGCAACACCCAATCCGGCAATCTGCTGGAAAGGACTGGGCGTTGGCGCCGACATTTGGGTCATGCCCATCTGCGTCGAGGGCGCACCCTTGTAGATGTCGGACAAGAAGCCCAACATCTGGATCGGCTGCATGTTCTGCTGCAGTTGGTTCTGGCGCTGCGCATCCAAAAGGGCCTGCTGCTGACGCTGCTGCTGTGCGCCGAGGTTGTACAGGAAATTCACGTCCTGCTGACCAAGGGCCTGTGCTTGCTGGCCAAGGGCCGCGGCCTGTGAGCCAAGAGCAGCCTGCTGCGCCCCAAACCCGCCCAAGCCCTGGGCAATCTGCGCGCCAATTCCAAAGCGCTGACCGGCCAGTGAGCCAATGCCCTGTGCAAGGTTGCCGAGTTGGCCGTAGGCGCCCAGCGCCGCTTGCTGCTGCTGTTGCGCCGCTTGAAGACCCTGCGCATAGTTCTGCTGCATCGACTGGGCAATGGCCTGATTTTGGGTTTGCATGAGGTTGCGGGCCAACTCAGACCGCATGATGCCCTCGCGCGAACCACCAAAAGCCCCGGCCCGCGTTGCTTGGCCCTGGAGTTGTTGTTGCTGAATCTGCGCCTGCCGCCCCATCTCATCCAGTTGTTGCTGCAGCACCAGGTTCTGGTACGGATTCATGTACTGTTGAATCTGCTGCTGGCCAATGGGAGAGGCCTGCCGCATGGTTCCAGCACCAGCGATGTCCGTTAGATACTGCGCGGCGTTGAAGTCGCCCCGGGTGTCGGCAGCTTTGAGCGCGTCAATGGCCTGCTGCGTGGTGCCCGTTCCACTCATCAATTGACGGGTGGCAGAGGTCAAATACGGCTGATACGCACCAATGCCCGCCTGGCCCGCAGCAATTGCGTCCAGTTGGTTCTGGCTCATGCCCGCGATTTGATAGCCGGGCGTGAGATAGCGGCCCTGCGCGGCCGCCTGGTTGATTGCGTTTACCTGCGCCAGCGAGCTTTCAAGAAGCGCACGTTTGTACGCCTCTATTTCAGGAGCTTCGCGTACTACTTGTGTTTGGACGGTTTCGTCGGCCATTACTTAGCTCCTCGCTGCGTTTTTCTCAAGCCGGTGCATCAGGGCATACATCTTCTTTGCCCCCTCTCGGCGGCTGCCGTTGCCCGCGCCGCGCACGGCCCGCGCCGTCATCACAAATTCCCCGTCCGACAGCATAGCCGGGATGGAGTCAGAAGTCTCGGTCCCCGGTCCGTCGATCTGGCCCGTGCGCCGCGGGTAGCCGCCGCCGGCAAGGTCAGCGATTCCACCGGTGTTCATGCCAAAAGGCGTGGGGGCAGCGGCAATTGCGCTGTATCCGGTAGAAGGCGGGGTAACCACGGGAGTTCCGCCAGGCGCGGGCAACGGAATACGCTGCCCGGTTAACGGATCGACATCGTAGTTGCCAAGAATCATCGCGTTCTTGGCTTTGTAGTATTCCGCCTGAACGGGAGCGTAGCCCATGTTCATCACATCGGCCACCTGGCCAGGCGTAACGCCCGCCCTGTCCATGGCCGAAACAATTGACTCGATCTTTGCGCCGGGACCGACTTGCGCCAAGTATTGACGAAGGGCCTCGGAACCGGGATCGCTTGGACGCGTTGTGCCCCGCAGCGTGGGCGAGGCAACTTCTATTTGAGTGTTCGCAGGGGTTCCGACCAAAGGCACCGGGGTAATGGGCTTGACCTCAGGGAACGTCACCGTGGGCTGTTCCTTCTGATACTGCTGGACGCCTTGCTGCGTCAGGTTCGGGTACAGCCGAGTCAGGTCCGAGGGCTGCAATTGATAGCGCTTAAGCAGATCGTTGAACTCTGCGTAGTTGCCCGTTTGCTGCGCTTGCATGAACCTGTTGCCAAGGTCAGTGCGCTGGCCCTCAGTAATTCCACGGACACCGGTGGCAACATCGCCCTGATACATAGGCGCCACAACTCCGCGGCCGGAATGTTCCTGAATGCCCTGCAGGTTGATGTTGGGGAAGTTGTACAACAGGTCGGCCTGGGTCAGACCAAGGCGCTGCAGTTCCGCGCTAAACGGAGAGTAATCTCCGGATTGCTGCGCTTTGGTCAAAACATCGGCCAAGGCGTATTTCTGTTCGTTGGTCA
>Ga0129333_10007479_pt1 | contig 10311 bp, 9 predicted proteins | sample CPB6_08_DNA_FD_94474 | JGI IMG/M metagenome (GOLD analysis project Ga0129333, IMG submission 94474) | Freshwater to marine salinity gradient microbial communities from Chesapeake Bay, USA - CPBay_Sum_0.6_0.8_DNA | ecosystem: Environmental > Aquatic > Marine > Coastal | place: USA: Chesapeake Bay...
CACTGGTACTAGCATCTACTTTACTGATCTCCTCCATTGCTAACACATAACTAACCGTGTCTAACCCGCTACCACCGTAAGCTTGGTCTACCATCATTCCCATAAAGCCAAGATCGGCCAATTGAAGAATTTGCTCTTTTGGGAACTGCTGCTTTTCGTCGCGTTCAATAACACCTGGTAAACATTGATTTTGTGCAAAGTCCCGGGCTGCCTGTTGAATCATTAATTGCTCCTCGGTAAGTTGGAAATTCATACAGATTGATTTTATACAAACAAGTGTTAGTTTTGCAAATATACAGGAACTAGCTTTTTATTTTGAATCAATTAACGAGATAGTTCCCAATGCCCACGTAGTTTGAACTAACTTTGCACCATCATTTTTTTGTATGAAAAAAATACACCTTGTTTTACTAGTTCTCATTGCTGTGTCCATAGGTATATTGATCAGTTTTACCAATACGACCAGCACGTATGATACCATTGGCACAGCCATGTCAAAACCCGGAAAATATGTTCACTTAATGGCCAAGTTAGATAAAACTGTTCCCTTGGAGTATGATGCCATCAAAAACCCGAACTACCTACGCTTTACCGCTGTTGATTCTTTAGGACTTTCTGTGCCTGTTGTGTACAACAATGCAAAGCCTGAAAACCTTGAGATGAGTGAACGATTGGTTTTAAAAGGACGTTATAAAGATGGAACATTTCAATGTGAGGAAATTCAAACCAAATGCCCCTCTAAATACAAGGAAGAGGAGGCTAAAGGTTTAAAACATCCTGGCAACGTACCTGATCCAAGAACAGCCCCTTAAGCATAACGCCCCCATGAAATACATTGGCGAAAACCTACTACCTGGCCAGCTTGGTCACTTTTTTATCATTTTAACCTTGATCAGTTCGGGGCTGTCCACCCTCTCCTATTATTTTGCTGCACGACAACCGGAATCTGTTGACAGCCATAATTGGAAAAAACTGGGAAGGATATCCTTTGGCATACAGGCGCTTTCGATAGTTGCCATTTTTAGCCTATTGTTTTATATAATCCAACACCATCTATTCGAATACCACTATGCTTGGAAACATAGTAGTCGCTCGTTAGAGTTTAAATATTTACTCGCTTGCTTTTGGGAAGGTCAAGAAGGAAGTTTCCTGCTCTGGAGTCTTTGCCAATCAATATTGGGTTTACTGCTGATCCGGCGTGCAGGAACATGGGAATCACCCGTGATGACCACTGTTAGTTTTGCTCAATTTGCCCTTTCGACCATGGTAATGGGTTTATACATTGCTGGTTGGAAAATGGGATCAAACCCTTTTATATTGTTACGAGACAGTGGTGTTTTGGATAATGCCCCTGCACTCCACTTGAATTTCGATATCACACAATCACTTCGGCCCGATTACCTTTCTTCTATCAAAGACGGTAATGACTTAAACCCGCTTTTACAGAATTATTGGATGGTGATACACCCTCCTGTGCTATTCATGGGTTTTGCCTCTACGCTGATTCCCTTTGCCTATGCGATTGCAGGGCTATGGACTGGAAAATATGGAGACTGGACCAAACAGGCACTTCCCTGGTCTTTATTCTCCACTGCCGTATTAGGGGTGGGTATTATGATGGGAGGAATGTGGGCTTACGAATCGCTGAGCTTTGGAGGATATTGGGCCTGGGATCCCGTAGAGAATGCTTCGTTGGTGCCATGGATGACCGGAGTTGCAGGATTACACACATTATTAATTTATCGCGCCACGGGCCATTCGTTAAGAGCAACTTACTTATTCTATATACTAACTTTCTTGTTTATTCTTTATTCAACATTTTTAACTAGAAGCGGAATACTTGGAGAAACCTCTGTTCATGCATTTACAGACTTAGGAATGAACTGGCAATTGCTAGCCTTTTTACTGGTGTTCACAATCCCCTCACTTTTTTTCTTACTCCGTTCATTTAAAAAAATCCCTGCCATTCAAAAAGAAGAGGAAATCAGCAGCCGTGAGTTTTGGATGTTTATAGGATCGCTTGTTTTCTTTCTTTCCGCAATAGTAATCAGCGGACAAACTTCGTTACCCGTTTTCAATAAAATATTTGGAACTACACTTGCTCCTCCGGAGGATGTTGAGTTCTCCTATAATAGCATACAGCTTTATGTTGCACTAATTCTTGCTGTACTAACTGCTATTAGTCATTACTTAAAATATAAATCAACTACCCGATCTTTTTTCTGGAAAAAAATGCTAATCCCAGCGGTGCTTTCAGTAGTTGCAGGTGCAGCATTTATGATTTTTGGCGAAGTCGATTACGAAAAAAAGGGACCTGTATTTCAATATTCAATTACACTCACGATTCTATTTAGTTTTTATACAGTCATCGCTAATGCAAGCTATATCTGGTTGGGCGCAAAGGGAAAAATCCGAGAAGCGGGTGGCTCCATTGCCCATGTGGGCTTTGGTCTTGTGCTGACCGGAATTCTGTTATCGTCAGCCAATAAAGAAGTAATCTCAAACAATATCAATGGTATTCCTGCTCCGCTTGGTGAAGGGGAAAATCCAAGAGAAAATCTAACATTGGTACAAGGCCTCCCCGTTACGATGGGTAACTATACCTTAACTTATTTAAAAGATTCGGCTCACCCCAAAAAACAATTGTGGTATTACAAAATACAGTTCAAGAATCAAAAAGAAAAGGAAGAGTTTGTATTAACTCCAAATGCCTTTGTCAACTACAAAGGAAACCAGGGCTTGATGGCTAATCCTGATGCGAGACATTATTGGGATCATGACGTATTCACCTACATCACCTCGATACCAGATCCCGAAAATCAAAAAGATACAGCCACATTCAAATCATATTTACAAAAACAAGGCGACACGCTTTTCTATGCCAATGGTTTTATGACCATAGACTCGATCCAAACCAGAAGTGATTTACCTAAAGAACTGTTTGGCGAGAAAGGTAAGTTATACGAAGTGCCTATTCGAGTACAATCAAAGACAGGAACCAGCTATTCGATAGTGGGACGAGCGGCCTTTGTAAAAAACCAGTGGATTAGCCTGTCAGATACCCTTGTTTCAGAAGGTTTGATTCTGCAAGTTCAAGAAGCGGATGTAAATGGTACAGTACGGCTAGGAATTAAAGAAAGTGACGCCCTTTTGAAGTACGTAACGCTAAAGGCTTATCGATACCCATTTATTAAAGTGTTATGGTATGGCGTCTGGTTAACAGCCATCGGGCTGTTGCTGAGTATGATTAATCGAATTAGAAAAAATCGAACAGCCACTACGTCTTCGTAATTACATGTTACAAAAACAGCTTTTAGTATTCTTGTTAGTAGGTGCAAGTCTTTTATTCCATAAAAGATTGACAGGACAAGAATATCCAAAATTTCCTGAAGCTGATTCAATTAAACCCGTACCCCCGCTTACAGAAATCATGAAAAGATGGGGACCCAATGACACCGTACTGGTTCCTGCTATTTGGTACCGCAACGAGATTATGAGTTACCGAGAAGAGGACATGGTATGGATATCTAACCTCTCCCCGGAGGAACTACGTAAACATATTGAAGCCTGGAATCGCTTACGGAATGCCGTATATGTGACCTACCCCTACGCCCGGGTGGCAGGAACCACCATCAATCAAATCAATTCCCAATTGGAGGGAGTGGATGCCAAACGCAAAAGGAAACTATTAATTAAAGAGCGAGAAAAAGAACTTCGTAATCAGTTTACCGAACCTCTCACCAACCTTTCCGTGTACCAGGGTAAAATATTAATGAAGCTAATTAATCGACAAACGGGTAATAACTGCTATGAAATCCTTCAGGAATTCAAAGGGAGCATCAATGCCCGACTCTACCAAACCGTTGCATTCTTTTTTGGGGGGAACTTGAAACAAGATTGGGACCTTGCCAAAAACAGAACAGATCGAGATATCGAGAGCATTATTCGGGAAATTGATGGAACTTGGTATAACAATCCTTACCGACGCTAAATACTTTTTATGAAAGTTGACATACTTGCTATAGGCGTACATCCAGATGATGTGGAATTAAGCTGCTCAGGCACGCTTATACAAGAAATTAAATCTGGGAAAAAAGTAGCTGTGCTGGATCTTACCGAAGGCGAATTGGGAACACGGGGAACAGTTCAAACCCGTTATGAAGAAGCTGCTGCCGCAGCTATGATTATGGGAGTTCATGGACGGGAAAATCTAAGAATGAGAGACGGGTTTTTGTTGAATGATGAGGCACACCAACTCCAGTTGATCCAAGCGATTCGTAAATATCAACCGACCATTGTATTGGCAAATGCAATACAAGATCGTCATCCAGATCACGGAAAAGCAAGTCAGCTTGTAGCAGATAGTTGTTTTTTAGCAGGACTTGAAAAGATAAAAACAGTAGACGACAATAACCTCCCCCAAGCACGCTGGCGCCCCTCCTATGTTCTTCACTATATTCAAGATCGCTTCCAAGAGCCTGATTTTATTGTTGACATCAGTCCGGTCTTTGAGCAACGAATGAAAGCAATTCAGGCCTATGGAACACAATTTCACAATCCAGATACCCAGATAGAGGGGCCAGAAACTTATATCTCAAAAAAAGGTTTTCTAGATGCTATCGTAGCAAGGGCAAGACTTTTAGGAAAACGAATAGGTGTTGATTATGCTGAAGGATTTACCAGCAATAAAACAATTGGCATACGTAGCTTACACGACTTGATTTTAAACGAAACGTAATCTCTTGTGAAAGACAAAGCTCTTTTTACGTTCACGCTTCAGTCAGGCAGCAAGCAACTAGTCAAAGGAATACAACTATTACTGCTCTTGATCAATGCCATATTTCTAATTTATCTCATGCTTGTTGCTGATCAATTGGAGAAAATTGCGCTACTGACATTTCCCTTTTTTTCGCTACTCGTTATTTCATACGCCCTGAAAAACCGGAAGCTAACCCCCATCGATCCTCGGTCAAAGTTACTGTTAGTCCTTGGGCTATCCTTTGCTATCAATTGGTTGGCAAATTTTTATTGGCTACCAGGCATTGGAATGATTGGCGTTACTTTTCTATTTGTACAGGCCATTCGCCCAATTACGATTTATTTTTATACGGACTATGTCCAGATCAATTCGTTCCCTACCCGGTCCTACACTTGGAAGGAACTTGATCAGGTTATTCTGCGAGATCAAATTTTAACGTTGAACTTTGCCAATAATCGGTTTATACAACACCCAATCCTGGTTGAGCGTGATTTTAATCCTAACCCATTCAATCAATTTTGTCTTCGCCATCTAGAACAAATCAAATAATTATGAAAACGCCATATCTGCTCTACTCAGATGGAAAGGGAAATATCTTCGAAGATCAAACCTTGTATGCAACGGGTAGATCTGGTTGGGATGCCATGCCTGTGCCGGATGAAGACTGGATACTACTACCCTCCGGCGGTTCCCTATATGAGCTACCGGGCAGAAAAGGCATTGGCATAGATGTAGAAACTGGTCAAATGCGTCTCTGTGAAAAGGGATGGGCTGTTGCCGCTTTTCTTCCACCTGCACATACCGGATTTTATTTAGCCGCTTATGAAACTTCACCAGAAGCACCCACACTTCCTCTTTTTTGTTATACAGCAGCTGGTTGGCAAAATGATCAGTTTTGGGTCCCCGCCATTCGAATAGAGCCTGACATACGACAGGATTGTGATGGCTACGATGATAAAAAAATTAAACGAGGCACCCAATCATTACTGGATTCCTATCCTCATAACCGCTTGGTCAAGCATTTGATGGAAAATTGTTGTCAGACATATAACTGTCCGGCCGCCCGTAATTTTTCATTGGGTAGATGGGAATGTCCAATTCCCGTATCTCCTGCTTGTAATGCCAATTGTGTGGGCTGTATTTCACTACAACCCGATGAAGAACCCATTGTTTCAACGCAGGATCGGTTACAATTCAAACCCTCCCCGGAAGAGATTGTAGAATTTGCAGTACCTCATCTTGCCTCAGCCCCTTTCCCTATTATCAGTTTTGGGCAAGGATGTGAGGGCGAACCCCTTTTGATGTGGGAAACCATTCGTACAGCGATCATAGAAATTCGTAAGCACACAGATAAGGGAAGCATAAACATCAATACCAACGGTTCAAATCCTGATGCAGTACGTGCCCTCTGTAAAGCGGGACTGAATTCGATCCGCGTTAGCACAAACTCTGCAAGAAAAAATATCTACACCGCTTATTACCGTCCTAATAATTATCAATTTGAGGATATTGTAGAAAGCTTAAAAGTGATGAGCTCTTTTGGCGGCTGGACTTCTATCAACTACTTTGTATTTCCGGGTATGACTGACTCATTAGAGGAGGTGGAAGCACTTAGAAAACTAATTCGAAGCACCGACTTGAAAATGATCCAATGGAGAAATTTCAATATTGATCCGGATTGGTACTTGGGGAAAATTGGAGTAACCGATACAGGGGAAGCCATCGGTGTAAAAAATATGCAGCTTTTATTACAACAAGAATTCCCTACCCTTCAATTTGGTTATTTTAATCCCCCCATTGAAAGAATCAAGGGAAATTTCCAGCTTGATTTTGCGCATTGATATTTTAACCAAACTTTAGTGAATGGAGGAGTAGTGTATCTACACTGCGTTCGTTCTACTAAACAGATTTGAAAACAGTTTTAAGCAGGTTTCTGCCATATCACTTATTTTCGCCTTGCACGCTATAAACATGTTGAAACAGCAGTATACTTATTCAAAAAAAGCAGCCAGTTACACGGCCTTGGTATTTGCTTTTTTATTGATTATACTTTTTTTGTTAAAGTGGAAACTACCCTCGTTTGAAAAAGAGACAAACAATGGAGGAGTAGATGTGGAAGTAAACTGGCCCCCTGATCCACCGGCTCCATACCAAGATGGTGGCGGTGGGGGTGGTCAAACGGCATCTTCGCCCGATCAGGCAGGAACTTCTGTGGAGGCAACTCAAGAACCTGGCGAACAAATACCTTCAAAAGTCATTGAAACGGATCAGTTCAGTAAGCAGCCGGAAACAGTTCGCCAAACTTCCAAAAATAAAAATGCCAAAGTGCTGGCATCCAGCAATCTAAGGACTAAACCTAAAAATAATATAGAGCCTCCCTCTCCTCCAACTCCCAAGGCGGTAATGGGAAAAACAAATAGAGGAAGCGCAGCTGGTGGAGCAGGAATTAGCGATTTTGAAAAAACAGGGGGTACAGGAAATGGATCAGGTGTAGGAAAAGGTGATGGCGCAGGAGGAGGATCTGGTGAAGGCACTGGCGGAGGAAATGGAACTGGAATTGGAGCAGGAAGCGGGCCGCGTGTTACAAGGGGTGATCGAAGAATTACTCGTAGTTACGCTTTTGAGGGAGAGTTAAGCAAGGCTACTCTTTATGTAAACATCGTTGTATCCCCTGAAGGGATTGGAAAGTTTGTGAATTTTGCAAAAGGATCTACCGCTACCGGTGCTGCCTATCGCCAAGCTATCGTGCAATACCTAGAGAGAATTCGCTTTGATGTAAGTGATCACGAATCAATGGTAACCGTACAATTCAATTTTAGAATCAATTAGCAAGCTGGCTGACTGCGTAATGAATTATCAAGAAACATTGGAATTTTTGTACGAAAAACTTCCTCAGTTTACCCGAATTGGGGAAGCAGCCTACAAAAAAGATATTCATAATACGGTTGCGCTTTGTGATGCGCTGAATAACCCGCAGCAAGCATTCAAATCGATTCACATTGCAGGAACCAATGGAAAAGGTTCCGTAAGCCATATGCTCGCTTCCGTATTACAGGAGGCTGGCTATAAAACCGGACTCTACACGTCTCCGCATTTGTACGATTTCAGAGAGCGTATACGAATCAATGGAGAAATGATCAGTAAAGATGAAGTAGTTGATTTTACCCATAGCATCCAACCCTTGATTGACCAAATCAATCCAAGTTTTTTTGAGGTAACAGTTGCAATGGCTTTTGATTATTTTGCCCGTCAAAAAGTTGATGTTGCGGTAATCGAAACAGGATTGGGGGGCCGTTTAGACAGCACAAACATTATTACGCCGGTACTCTCAATTATTACAAACATTGGCTGGGATCATATGCAATTACTGGGCGATAGCCTTGAAAAAATTGCCTTTGAAAAAGCGGGCATTATAAAAAAGCAGGTGCCCATAGTGATTGGGAAAAAACAAGCGGAATCTTGGCCGGTTTTTCTCAGTAAAGCAAATGAAATGGATGCCCGCATATTGCTAGCTGGCGAAAAACAGTCAATTGTTGCTTACCACTGGGAGCAAGAAAAATTTCTGATAAAAACAAACAGCGAGGGCCGTCAGAACACCTTTGAACTTGACCTCTGCGGAGTATATCAATGCGAGAATCTTCTTACCGTCTTAGCTTCAATAGATCAACTCACTAAAACTGGTTTTTCGATTGGTCATAATGCACTACAAGTGGGACTTAGAAATACTAAGAAAAACACTGGATTGCTGGGGCGGTGGGAACAGTTAAGTAGCCACCCCGCGCTGGTACTTGACGTAGCGCACAATGCTGAAGGAATTGAGCAGGTCCTACGACATCTGCAACAAACAGCGTATGGAAAGCTACACCTCATCATGGGGATGGTAAAAGATAAAGATTGCGGAAGAGTACTAGCCTTACTTCCTAAAGATGCAACCTATTATTTTACACAAGCACAGCTTCCCAGAGCCTTACCTGCAGGTGCACTAGCTGCATTGGCAAGTGAATGGGGTATTACGGGTTCAACCCATGAAAATGTAAACGCTGCGATTGAAGCTGCGCAACAAAAAGCGGCGCCAAATGAGTTACTACTTGTTTGTGGCAGCATTTTTCTGGTAGCGGAAGTAGATAGAGAACGGTGGACTTTGTAGTATTATTAAATTGGCTCTAAGGTGTGTCCGGTGAGCGCAATAAACACATCCTCTAAAGTTGCGGCCTTCACGTCCTTTTTTCGTTCAAACCCTTTTTCCAAAAGTTGATCAATGAGCGCATCGGGCGTATCTAGCGCAATTAACTTCCCCTGATCCATAATTGCAATCCGATCACACAAGTATTCTGCTTCATCCATATAATGCGTGGTGAGCACTACCGTTGTACCGGAAGCACGAATAGTCCGGATCAACTCCCACAAACTCCGGCGGGCTTGTGGATCTAAGCCGGTTGTAGGTTCATCCAGAAAAATAACCTTTGGGCGATTGACCAATGTGGTAGCGATAGAAAATCGCTGGCGCTGACCGCCACTTAACTCTTTAACCTTTGCAGAAGCCTTATCCGCAAGATTTACAAGAAAAAGAATTTGTAAAGGATCTACAACCGTATTGTAAAGGCCGGCAAATAAACTCAATAATTGAGTTAAGGTTAGCCCCGGATAATAGCCACTGCTTTGTAATTGCACACCAATGACTTGCTTTATTAATTCCGCTTGTGAGTCCAAATCATAACCACAAACCTGAACAGTACCGCTAGTTTTATCACGTAAGGTTTCGATAATTTCCAGTGTAGTTGATTTTCCAGCACCGTTAGGACCGAGTAATCCAAAGATCTCCCCTTGATGGATCGTAAAACTGAGTCCACGGACCGCCTCAAAATTTCCGTACCGCTTCTGCAGATTATTTACCGTAATGATTGGCTCAGCCATGTAATAATTTTTTTTCAAGATCATCCATCATGCCTGCACTGCCTACAAAAAACGGACAACGCTCATGGAGGGAACGAGGAACTATGTCCAATGTACGAATATGTCCATTGGTGGCTCTTCCACCCGCTACCGTTACTATAAAAGCAAATGGATTGCATTCATACAATAACCGAAGTTTTCCCTCCGGACGAGAAGTAGTGCCCGGGTACATGAAAATTCCACCTTTGATCAAATTACGGTGAACGTCCGCCACCATACTTCCAATATACCGCTGTCGCATGGGTCCACCTTCCGCATGAGATCGGGACTGACATGCTTTAATATACTCCTGTACTCCTTTTTCAAACTCAAAATAACTTCCATGATTGACTGAGTAAATCTTCCCGCGTTCAGGACAACGAATGTCAGGATGGCTGAGTGTCCACTCTCCTATCGAAGGATCTAAAGTAAACCCATTCACCCCTCTGCGGGTAGCGTATACGAACATCGTTGAAGAACCGTAAACAATGTAACCTGCTGCTACTTGCTGACTTCCCGCTTGCAAAAAATCATCTTTTGTAACTACGGTGCCCACAGGCGTAACACGTCGGTATACACCGAAAATGGTGCCAATTGAAACGTTTACATCAATATTGCCA
>Ga0129333_10007480_pt1 | contig 10310 bp, 10 predicted proteins | sample CPB6_08_DNA_FD_94474 | JGI IMG/M metagenome (GOLD analysis project Ga0129333, IMG submission 94474) | Freshwater to marine salinity gradient microbial communities from Chesapeake Bay, USA - CPBay_Sum_0.6_0.8_DNA | ecosystem: Environmental > Aquatic > Marine > Coastal | place: USA: Chesapeake...
CCCCCCCCCCCCCCCCCCCCCCCCCCCCCCCCCCCCGCTGCGTTGAAACGCCCTAATTCATGTTAATCAAAAAATGATTAGAAAAAAAATAACGCGGCCCGAAGGCCGCGCAAAATAGTTTGAGGAAGAAAGCGGCGCGGGCGTGGTACATCCGCACGCCCGCAGCCTTCCAATGTGATCAAATCACATTAGATCTTGTCGGTAATCCGTGAGACGGTTTCGATTGTCGTCTGCAGCATACGGGCATTGCCGTTATAAACTTGCTGCGAGCGGATCATGTCCATGAGTTCGTTTGTAATGTCGACATTCGCCTGTTCAAGCGTACCGGTCATGATGTTACCCGCCTTAGGTGCGCCGGCGCCTGTGATTGAGGCTTTACCGGAGAGACCCGTTTCCGAGTAACGATTGTTACCGATCGCCTTCAAGCCCTGATCGCTTGGGAAATTCGCAATCGCTACAAAGCGCAGCGTATAGGTCTTGTTATCCGAATATGTCGCCTGCACTTCGCCCTTCGGGCTGATTGAAAGGCTCTGCAATACAACATCAGTGGTTGGCGCTGATGCAGCAGTGCCATCGGAGAGCACGGTGCCTGAAGGCCATGAGTCACCAGCCTCCATCGATGGAGGAATGTTGATGCCCGAAAGGGTGGCCGTATCATCCGCAGCCAAGGGCGATGAGCCTGACAAGGCAGGATAGCCTTGAACAACGAACCCGCCCGGATCCACGAGATTGCCGCTCGAGTCGAGACTGAAATTGCCAGCACGCGAATAGGTGTTGGCGCCACTCGTGCCCGCTGCGGGATCGCGCGTCACAAAGTAACCACGACCATCAATGGCCATATCGGTTACGCGACCGGTTGATTTCAAAGCGCCGGCCGTCGTGTCACGCGCCACACTTGTTAAGAGCACACCCGCACCAACCGCCGTTTTCGGGTTAGATGCCGGGTCGTTCGAGAAGACGTCGCCAAAATTGGCATAAGAGCGTTTGAAGCCGACCGTGCTGGCATTGGCCAGGTTGTTCGACGTCACATTCATTTCCTTTTGCGATGCGTTCAGCGCCGCCATAGTGACCGAGAGCATGAAATCCTCCGAGAGATGGGGTTCGATCTATCGGTATATCAGCAAGTCCCGTGCCAAACTCTCTTGGATGCCAAGCGCGGCCCTGCCATATCCCGGGTAACGGAGCACTCTGCCAATTCCGTGCCGAAGCTCCGGCCGCTCCTAAAAAATCTGGAACCTTGCCCGTTCCTTAGAGGGACACGGATCAAGGACAGACCCCATGCTGCACCGGAACGCACTTAAAGCTTATGAGCAGGCTGAAACCGATTTCATGGTTGAAGGCGCTGATCGCCACCGCTTGATTGAACTTTTATTCACGGAATTGCTCGGGTGCCTTGATCGTTCGATTTTGGCAATTCAGACGGGCGACCACGTATCCCGCTCAGCTGCGCAATCCAAAGCGCTCTCCATTATTATTGCTTTGGCAGGCAGCCTCGATTTCGAACGCGGCAAACCCGTGGCGACAACATTGGGCGAGCTTTATGAATGGGCCCGCGTCCAACTGATTGAGTCAAACCGGTCGAAACCGATCGAACGCCTCACAGCCGTTCGCAAATCTATGGCGGACATTGCCGAAGCCTGGTCGATGATCGGAAAACCGGCAACAAACGCCGCCTAATCCGGCCGGCCTATCCCAAATTTGCGCATTTTCTCGATCAAGGTCGTGCGTTGGATTCCGAGCCGACGCGCGGCGGCCGATACGGACCCGTCCGCATCTTCGAGGGCGACACGAATGAATGCGATTTCGAGGGCCGATACATAATCTTTAAGGTTGAACGCATCGCCGTCACTTAAAACGGTTCGAATGGCCTCATCGTCCCCCGGTCCCGCAGCCATCGGCGTAACAAGCGCATCACCGGCCGCTGATCCTGGTCTCTCGGCGATAGGATCCTCAGCAAATTCGGCAACGGCATCCCAAATCGCCTCGGCCTCCTCGGCTCGATCAATTGGCTGGCCAGGCCGGATAAGGCCCGCCATGGTGGCAAAATCAATTGCCCGTCCCACAAACAGCGCGCCCGCCCGCTCTAATATATTACGCAACTCGCGGACATTACCCGGCCAATCATAGGATTTAAGCGCCTCAAGGGCTCCGTCGGTCAGGATCGGCGCCTTGGGAAATCCCTGCGCCTCGAAGCGCTCTATTATAAAGCGGACAAGGTCAGGAATATCCGCCAGCCGCTCCTTCAAAGGCGGCAGGATGATTGGGAACACATTGATCCGGTAATAAAGATCCTCGCGGAATTTCTGCTCGGCGATCAATTGGGTAAGGTCCCGATGGGTCGCGCAGACGAAACGGACATCAACGGAAATCGGTTTTGATCCGCCGATCCGGGTAAAGGTCCGCTCTTCAAGCATGCGGAGGAGTTTCACCTGCATGTCGAGCGGCATGTCGCCGATTTCGTCGAGAAACAAAGTCCCGCCGCCCGACAGCTCCATCAAACCGACACGGTCTTTGAGCGCGCCGGTAAATGCCCCCTTCTCATAACCGAAGAGCTCGCTTTCCAAGAGATCACGCGGGATCGCACCACAATTTACCGCAACAAAAGGACCATTCGCCCGATCTGATTTGGCATGGATCGCCCGCGCGACAATTTCTTTGCCGCTACCGGAAGGGCCTTGGATATAGATTGTCGATCCGAGGGGCGCGACCTTATCGACCATATCCAAAACCGCGCGCATCGGCGGACTCGGAAGATCGAGGAAACGCGAATAATCCTGTCCTGACACGCAATACTCCTCGGACGCCGGCTGTCGATTTTTTGACTGAGCCGCAGAATTACACAAGCCCTATAGTGAGCCTTGATTGCAAAAGTATTGCCGAAAGGGTCAATCCGGCGCATTTTACAAAATATTTTCCGGTTAAAAATTTGCTAATTTTAACAAAGTGTTAATTGATTAACGGACGGGGCAATCGTCGCCCCTTCCGTGCTTCACTCAAAAACTTGGCAAGATCGTTGCTTTCAGGGGTTTCCGACCGGCAATGTCCGAGGGAGACAGCCTTATGAGCATGGTATTGTGCTTAACCGACCACCTTGCAGATAGCGAAGCGTGGACCACCCATCTTCACATGCGCGGCCATGAGACCGCGATGAGCGATGTTAAATCGCTTGCCGCTCTCAAGACCGATGGCTGGGATCGAACGGGGCTCTTGCTCTCGCAAGACGCGGCCAAGATTTTGGCCGCTGATGCGCTCGGTCTTCCGGGATGGTGTCGCAAACTCAAGGCCGACCGCATTATTGTTGTCGATAAGCCGGGTGAAAAATTTCAGCTCAAAGGCGAATTCAATGGCTCAGTGCTTCGCCTCTCGCCTTCAAAAAACGGATGGCGTTATGCAGCAGAAGTCGCCGCTCGCTTTCTTGATGACGAGCAGGCTGTTGCTGCCGGTGATCCGCAAACTTTCAATCTCTTGCGACTTGCACGCCGCGTAGCCGCGAGTGATGTGACGGTCATGCTTGTCGGTCCCACAGGCACCGGCAAAGAAGTTGTTTCAAAATTTCTTCACCGCGCATCAAAGCGCGCTCGCGAAGCTTTTATCGCCGTGAATTGCGCAGCTGTTCCCGACACAATGCTCGAAGCCCTTTTGTTCGGCTATGAGAAAGGTGCCTTCACAGGTGCGCATACGCCGAACAAAGGCATCTTCCGCGCAGCCGATGGCGGCACATTGCTACTCGACGAAGTCTCGGAAATGGCACCTCATCTGCAGGCAAAGTTCCTGCGTGTGTTGCAAGAAAAAGAAGTTACACCTCTTGGCGGATCAAAATCGGTTGCGATTGATGTACGTGTGATTGCGACTTCGAACCGTTACATGATGGACGAGGTTAAAGCTGGTCGCTTCCGCGAAGATCTCTATTATCGCTTGAATGTGTTTCCGCTTGCAACGATGGCGCTCTCTGAGCGTCCCGGCGACATTCTGCCGATTTCAATCTCATTACTTGCCAAACACACAGGCGGCTTCCCGACCATTCCCGAAATGACGGATGAGGCAATCGACAAACTCGAATCCTATAACTGGCCGGGCAATGTTCGCGAACTCGAGAATGTTCTCCAGCGCGCTCTCGTTCTCTCGGGCGGAACACCAATCGAGGCCGATCATCTGATGATCGATATGCACGAGCATATTGCCAATATCGAAGATTTTGAATCAACGCGCCGTCGTGTGGCTGCCCGGTGAACGCTTTGTTGAAAGAAGGAAAGACGACAATGGTCAAGATCAACCCAACCGCACTTTCAACCGATATCCTTACAAAAGCGCAACCAAAACTTCGCCCCTTCGAAAATGCAGGCGGCGATGATTTTGCGAACCAGATGACAAAAATGCTCGGCGAAGTTGCCAAAGTACAAGCCGAAGCTGATCAAGCGACAAAAGCGTATCAGGCCGGCGATGAAGTCGACGTCACCAAAGTGATGCTTGCGCGTGAAAAGTCGTCGCTTGCTTTTGAAGCGACAGTTCAGATCCGTAATAAGCTTTTGAGTGCCTATAAAGACATCACCACGATGCCGGTTTGATGACTCAATAAAAAAATACTGAAGGCAAAACAGGATATCGGACAATGACTGACGCGAATGTTGTGACTGTAACGCAAACCGTACCCGTTGGGGCGCGCCTAAATCAGGGCCTTGCGGCATTCCGCAGCTTCTTACGCCAGCCGGCTGTTGTGCGTTCTATGCCAATGATCGTCGTTGCTGCGGTAATTGCAATCGGCCTTTTGGCTATCACCGTTCTACGTGAACCCGCCTATGTCGTTCTCTTTCCCCAACTCGAGGAAAGCGACAAAGCAACCGTTCTTCAAACACTGACTGACAAAGGGATCAAAGCCCGACTCGATGGCACCACAGGCCAGATGACGGTTCCGCGTGCCGATTTCTATCGTGCAAAAATGTTGTTGGCCTCAGCGGGCCTGCCAAAAGCCTCAAGCTCTGGCTATGATCTTTTGGGTCAAATGCCGCTGGGCACGAGCCGCTCGGTGGAAGCGGCAAAATTGCGTCAAGCGCAGGAAACTGAACTCGCGCGTTCAATCATGGAAATTCGTGATATCGAAAGTGCGCGCGTACATTTGGCCGTTCCAGAACGCTCTGCTTTTGTGCGTGATCAGGTGCCCCCATCAGCTTCGGTTGTGTTGAAACTCAGCCCCGGCCGAGCACTTGGTCAGGGTCAAGTCCAATCAATTCTCCATATGGTGAGCTCCAGCGTCGCCTTTATGCCCGTTGAAAACGTCACCGTGGTTGACCAATTCGGTAATCTTCTTTCAGGCCCAAAACATGACGCCGATATCGGCCTCACCTCGCAGCAGCTCGACCACAAGATGCGTGTCGAGAAAATGCTGCGTGAACGCGTCATGAATTTGCTCGTTCCTATTGTTGGTGAAGGCAATGTGAATACTGAAATTAACGCCGATCTCGACTTCACACGTATCGAACAGACTCGTGAGATGTTCGATCCGCAAGCACAAGCCATTCGTTCGCAGCAAGATTCACTGCAGGAAAGCGCTGAAGCACGCGCCAAAGGCGTTCCGGGTTCCACATCAAATCAGCCGCCTCCGGCACCAAATGTTTCGGCAACCCAAAGTGCCGATGCCGCCGCGTCGTCCGACGTGAATAAGAACCGGTCTTCAACATCAACGCGCAATTTCGAAGTAAGCCGTGAAGTAAAGTCGGTTCGAGCTGCGCTGGGCGATATTAAGCACCTATCGGTCGCGGTCGTATTGCGTTCACAAATGACCACTGACGCCGACGGCAAGCCTGTTGAAAAGCAGATGACCGACGATGAGCGCAAACATATGACCGAAGTGATCGAGCAAGCGATCGGCTTCAACAAGGAACGCGGCGACAAAGTAACGCTCGTGCAAAGCTCCTTCGCTCAAGAACTTCCGGCACTCGAGCGTTCATGGTTCGATGCGCCCTGGCTCGAAGACGCGATCAAGCAGATCGGCGTGCTCGCAATCCTTGCGATCATTGTCCTCGGTGCACTGCGTCCATTCCTTGCTCGCTTGCTCACGATGTCCGACCTTGTGTCGTCGCCTGATGAAGCCATGCTTGGCGATGGTGAAACGGTACAAGTGCGCGAAGGCGAGACTTTGGAAGAAATCAAGGCGCGCCTCAAGCCGAAGAAGGGTGGTATCTCGGTCGATCTTCTTGACACGGCGAATACCTATGACGACAAGATCGCCCTTATCCGTATGCTCGTTGGCGATGACTCTGGTCGTGTGACGGCCGTGTTGAAGTCAATGATCCAAAAAGAACTCGTCTAAAAGTAGTGGGGACTAACGATGGCCGAGACAGCATTAGAAATTCAACCAACCGACGCCAAAGAAGCCTTCGAGCTTCTCAACGGCACGCAGAAATGCGCGATTCTCATGCTGCTGCTTGGCGAGGAAGAAGCGTCAGAGATTTTGAAAAATCTTTCGCCGCGTGAAGTCCAACAGCTCGGCACCGCTATGTATTCTGTAGCGGATGTGAACCAAGATACTGTTAACATGGTGCTCGACGAGTTTCTTGCCATCATCAAGGCACAAACGTCGATCGGCCTCGGCGCTGACACTTATATCCGCCGCGTTTTGACAAAAGCTCTTGGCGAAGACAAAGCCGGTAGCGTCCTCACACGCATCACGCCTTCTCAAACGGGCAAGAACATCGAAATTCTTCAATGGATGGATGCGCGCTCAATTGCTGAAATGATTTCGGGCGAACACCCCCAGATCATCGGCATCATCGTTGCACATCTTGAATATGCGGTGGCTGCCGACGTTCTCGTGCTTTTGCCTGAAGAACTTCAGCACGAAGTCATTCAGCGTATCGCTACTCTCGACTCGGTTCAGCCCGAAGCCATTGCCCAGCTTGAACGTGTTATGCAGCTGCAATTCAAAGCCAACACCTCACTGCGCGCATCGAAAATCGGCGGCATCAAGGCGGCGGCGAAGATCATGAACTTCACCAAGACCGCGATGGAACAACGCATCATGGGCAAACTTGCCAAGGCGGACAAGAATGTCATGACGCAAATTCTCGACAATATGTTCATGTTCGAAAACCTCATTGCGGTTGACGACAAGAGCATGGGTACGCTTCTGCGCTCTGTCGAACCCAATACACTGGCCATCGCTCTGAAGGGCGCGGACGAAAGACTGCGCGATAAAATCTTTGGTGCCATGTCATCGCGTGCGGCCGCTTCGCTCAAGGACGAAATGGATTCGAAAGGTCCAATGCGTGTCTCTGAAGTACAGGAAGCGCAGAAGCAGATTATCGCGATAGCACGCCAACTCTCTGACGCCGGCACAATCATGCTCGCAGGTCGAGGCGACGACTATGTCTGAGACATACTCTCGTCGGTTACGCCCGAAAGATGTTGCCATGCTCGTCAAGAGCGGCGGCGACTTTACAGAAGAGACACGCTTTTCGCCCGAAACGGGTGGCGGCTTCGTGCCGTGGGGCAAAACCAAATTCAAAGTGCTAACGCCAGAAGACGCTGTCAATTCGAACGAGCCGCCTGATTCAGACGCCGACGCGGCACCGTCTCCGGAGGGGACAGGCGGAGATGGCATCGTCGCCGAAGCTGCGGTTGAAACTGCGGCAATATCGACAGCTGACATTCCGCCCATGGCGCCACCGCCAGGCCCCCAAGACGTTGCACCTTCCAGCGCCGACATCATTGCCGAAATCGACAAGGCTCGTGAAGACGGCCGCGTCATCGGCTATCAACAAGGATTGGCGGCGGGTCGTCAGGAATTCGAAGCCGCTCTTGATGTGTTGCGCCGCCTCGAAGACCGGATCATCCCGCTTGCTGATGAAGCCATTTCAAAAAATACCGAGATTATTGCGCGTCATGTGAGGCGTATTGCACAAGATCTAGCGGGCACGATGTTGGCCACTATCCCTGATGCAATCGTTCAACGTATTCATCGTGCTGCCGAAACATTCACGCGCGCCGGTATGGAGTACTCACTCGCTATCAATGCAAAAGATGCCGAAATACTTATTCCGGCGCTTAAGGGTGATGATCTCTTTAAAGAGATCAAAGTGAATGAAGACCCTAATTTGCCTTCAGGGGGATTTAAAATTTCGTCGCGCGATCTTGAGGTTGAAGATTTTCCGCAATTGCTGGGCGCGGGAGATGAAGAATGATTGATCTCGCCCGCTCGCTTGATCGTGAATTATCAATTCTGCGCGGCACACGTCGCATCCATGCGGTTGGACGCGTTAAAAGATTTGACGGTCAAATCGTTCATGCTAGCGCTTTTCCCGCAGCTGTGGGCAATGAATGCCGGATTGAATGCGGCGATGGCAAATGGGCTGAAGCCGAAGTCATCGGCTTTCTTGATGAATACACGGTTCTGGTGTTAACCGGGGGCCCTGCATCGCTTGTCGCCGGCGCTCGCGTTGAAACAGTACGTCGTGTCGATGTTGTACCTGTTGGCCCTGCTCTGCTCGGTCGCGTTTTTGACGGCGCAGGAAAGCCGCTCGACGAACTACCCGAACCGCTATTACGTGAACATTGGCCGCTCAAAGGAGAGCGTGTAAATCCGCTTCGTCGCCGTCCCGTTCGCGAGCCTCTCGACACAGGCGTTCGCGCCATTAATGCGCTTCTAACAATGGGCCGAGGCCAACGTGTTGGCATTATTGCAGGCTCGGGTGTTGGCAAATCATCTCTGCTGTCGGCCATGGCGCGCTTCACAGAAGCCGATGTCGTTATTCTCGGTCTGATTGGTGAACGCGGACGTGAAGTGGCCGGCATGGTGGAGGAGCTTTCAGCATCGCCAAGCTTTTCAAAAACGATTGTTGTGGCCGTTCCGGCCGATCAATCGCCTGTGTTGCGTATTCGCGGCGTACATCGGGCAACGGCCTATGCTGAATATTTTCGTGCGCAAGGCAAAAATGTTCTCTTGATGATCGACTCACTCACCCGTGTTGCGCATGCACAACGCGAACTGGGTCTTGCGCTGGGTGAACAGCCCACAACCAAAGGCTATCCGCCGTCTGTTGTCTCCTTGATCGGTCAATTGCTCGAACGGTCGGGTCTTGATGGGGATACGCAGGGTAGTGTCTCTGCAATTTATACTGTTCTTGCCGACGGCGATGATACGACCACCGATCCGATCGTCGATTCTGCACGCGCGATTCTTGATGGACATATTGTGTTGTCGCGCCGCCAGGCTGAACAAGGCATTTATCCTGCAATCGATCTTTCGGCTTCGATCAGTCGAACAATGGTGGATTGCGTCTCCTCAGGTCACATGGCGCGCTCGCGGAAATTCCGCCGCTTGCTTAGCCTCTATGAACAGAACCGCGACCTGATGATGCTTGGCGGCTATCAGCCGGGTCAGGATCCGGAGCTTGATTTGGCTTTCCAGATCAATCCGTCAATCGTCAATTTCATCAGCCAGTCTACCAATGAACGATCTGGCTTTGTTGAAAGTGAAGCGCGGTTACAGGCCCTGATACCATGAGCTCCTCGCGGATAACCGGCTTGGCGGCACTTAAGCGCAAGGTCGAATATCGAAAATGGCAAATGGAAACCGGCCGCCTGATTTCGGAAATCCAGCGCCTCGACGAGCGGATCGCACAAGTGGATGCGCTCAAACATATCTATCAGGATCATCTGGCAAAGCCGTCTTTGACGGCGCGGGAGCTGATCGGCATCCGGATCATCAATATGCATCTGAATGACCGGCGGGATCTCGACAAGAACCGGCTTGAGGTTCTGGCGTCCGAGCGGCAAAGGCTGATGGGCATGCTTGCAGCCAAAAAGCGGGAAGTAGACATGCTTGAGGGCGAAACAAAGCGCCTCAAGAGCCGCGAGGCAGAAGAAAAACTCGAAAAACTTCAATCGCTTCTGCCCGCCCGCCGCGTCTGAATACGTGGCACAGATGTTGCTACCTAAAGTTGTCATATTTTGCCTGCAATCCTAGCGGGAGCGCAGCTATTTGAGGATTTGGATTTGGTTCAGGCCCTATCCGTGAGCACAACCGTTCCGAACGGCCTCGGCGAGACTCTCGCCGCGGACCGCATGCTCATATCCGGGCAAGATTCTGCTATTTTTGATCTGGCTTTACTGGCTCCCGGCTTGATTTCGCCCGATTCGAGCGATGAGATCGCCTTTGACGGCCCTACATCACCCGTCAGTGCGTCTTTGAACGAAGGCTTGCCTCTCAGTTCGAGCTCTGTCGAAATGCCGACAGTCGGCGGAGATTCATCAACGCCTCTGACGAGCGAACACACAATCAAGGCCCTATCACTCTCAGGCGATCCGCTCCCCGA
>Ga0129333_10007481_pt1 | contig 10308 bp, 8 predicted proteins | sample CPB6_08_DNA_FD_94474 | JGI IMG/M metagenome (GOLD analysis project Ga0129333, IMG submission 94474) | Freshwater to marine salinity gradient microbial communities from Chesapeake Bay, USA - CPBay_Sum_0.6_0.8_DNA | ecosystem: Environmental > Aquatic > Marine > Coastal | place: USA: Chesapeake Bay...
ATCTGTGATTTGTAAATTTGTTATTTTAGGACCACCACCTGTGGCAACTTCTTGTGTAGTGGCTACCTGCGTGCCGCCAACACTGGTACCTGTGGGCAGTACAATAGCATTACCTGTGGCTGTTATAGTAGCTGTGCCAATCTGTAGACTATCTTGTACTGCGAAAGGAAAATTAGGCATAATTCATATCTCTTATTAGATATTTACCCTATATTACGTATAGAAAACTTCGGTGGCAATTAATCTATGCACTGTGTAACCGCTTACCGTACTGATTTCACCACCCACTGCTTTAGGAGAGCCTGAATATTTTATAATAATAACACCTGACCCACCTGATGCTCCGCCAGCAGTAACACCGCTTGGTCCACCATAAGAGCCGTAACCACCGCCGCCACCACCAGTATAAGCAGTACCAGCTTGTGGAGAAGTACCACCACAAGCACTGGCGCCTGACCCACCACCTCCTAAACCGCCAGCTGACCCTGAGCCACCTTCTGACCCTCCTCCTCCACCGCCACCATAATAAGTGTTAACTCCGGTGATATCAAACTGTCTGCCTATTCCTCCTACTGTACTAGCGCCGCCACAGTGGCCTCGGTTTGAAGCCGAATATCCTGACCCAGGTGTAGCACCAGGACCAGCACCACCTCCACCTCCTGCGTATCCTGCGCCGTTAGAGCCGTAGGCTGCAAAAGGAGGTTGCGGTGTTTGAATACTGGTGTAATTGTTTTGCCCGCCGCCACTGCCTCCGTCGCTGCCTAATCCACCAGATGCAGATCCGCCACCGCCTCCACCGTAAGCAGTATAAGTATTACTACCTATAACTATGCTGGTGTTGCCGCCTGCTGAAGAATTCAGCGTTCCATTTACACACCCTGCGCCTCCAGCACCTACTGTACAGGCCAAGGATGTCCCTTGTGTAAGAGTAACTGATGTAGCATGTAGTATGCCACCAGCACCTCCGCCACCACCGGCCCCGCCATAGTAGGTTCCGCCACCTCCGCCACCACCTGCTACTAATAAAATTTCTGCAGAGAAAGTAGTGATTACGCCCGTACTTATAGTAATGTTAAAACTTCGATCTTGATAAGCACCACCCAAATCAGACACTCTGGCTACAAAAGCAAAATTAGCAGTGGCTCCTGCATCCTCACCAACCCCTGATATAAGTCCCGAACTACTATTTAAAGTAATTCCAGTTGGTAAGCTCCCTGAATACACCGTATAATTTAATGCGCCATCCCCTACAGCCAAAAGCTGAAAGCTGTATGCCACATTAGCTTGCGCTGGTGGCAAATTGCCAGCGGGAGTTACCCAATAAGGTGCGATAATATTAACCGCTGTGATATAAGAAACACCGTTACCGGTTATGAATACGTTGCTGGTATAAGAGCCATTTACTGTGGCTATAACCTGGGATTTAGCACCGTTATCAAAGGTCATAGTATCGCCTATGATTTGCATATTCATTCTAGTTAAATGAGCACCCGACGTATCTACAATTGTGTTACTTTGAAATGTCAACAACTTTACCTGATCACTGGTAAAGGCTACTAAATTGCCACTGGCAGCTTGACTGCTGGTTAAATTACTAGTGGCAGGAGTAAAATTACCTGAATAAGCAGCAGCACCTTTTAAGATACGCAAATTACTAATCATACCATTAAATGATACACTCCAAGTCTGACTAAATCCTACATTTAGCTGACTAGTATAATCATAGATATTAAATCCCGCTGTTGCATTCAATCCGGCCTCTACGCCATTTTTGAACCATCTTAAGTTTGTACCTGATCTGACCAACGCCCAGTGTTCCCAAACTGCTGTGCCTACATCCGCTGTAGAATAAAAATCTTGTGTGCCTGCATACCTGACTACTAGCTTATTGGTTTGTGTGCTGTTTCTATAAATCTGCCAACCTTGCGTTGCATCTGCGGTTTTATGGCCTACTACACCACAAAGATTAGTTTGACTGGACCAAGCTACTCTACTGTACATCCAGAACTCAATTGTAAAATTACCTAAGTAGAAATTGAAATCTTCACTATTTTTAGCTACAATTTTATCACTGGTGCCATCCAGTGTAATGCTCCATGATACGCCTGCAGCACCAAAAGGATTTAATGATGTTACATACGCATTGTTATACTCAGCTAATTCTTTAGAATTATTAGCATTAACTGTTAATGTAGTACTGATTACGTTCCCTACATAATTATAACTATTTTGATCCATGGTAATTGATACGTTTTCAGCAGTAGATGTATCATATATATAGATACTGTTATAACCTGTGCCCGCTAAAGCATCAGCAGTAGCACCAGTCTGTGTAGCAGAAGCCATACCTCTGTTCACCAACCACACTCTGCCAGTGCTGTCTATTCCGTAAGCACGCACATCTAAACTCTGTGTATTATTATTAATCCAGCCAAGCTCAGAACTGAAATCTAACTTTACCACTCTACCAATTAAAAATACCAACAAACTGTCGCCTGCATCTGTTAGCGGGACCCAAGACCTTGGCATATCATATGTAGTAGCCCAATTATACACACTATGAAATGTTAGTTGGTGATCGTTATCTCCATTACCAATTGAGTATGTAATCCAAGCTCGTTGTTTAATGTCGGAAAATCTTTCATTAATAAAATAATGGACAGATTTTTCTGTGACTAGAAAACTAATATACTTAATATTATTTTTTACAAACACATGTGGTTTAATCCACCATGTGTTACTGCTGTTGGCATTAAAATTATTAGTAGAACATATTTGACCATAGGTAGCAAAAGTACTTACACCAGGGTATATAACACTACAAGTTGTGGCATTTACTTGTCCAGTTAATTTATTCCATGTCAGCTTCCGGGGCTCTAAAACACCCAAAGAAGTATAATGGCTGCTGTAGAACGTGCAATAATCTGAGTCGGAACTAACAAAATTACTAGGAAACTGATATATATTCCCACTATTTCCACCAGTTACACCAGTCAGCACTGTGCTAGTACTTGTGCTAACACCGGACCCTGTAAAACTGGGATTAGCTGCTCTAAATACTGAATACTCACTGGTACTGCAATTTACTTCAAGGAAATAATCTGTTCCAAAATTATCTGCACCCATATAAAAATGAATTAGATTGGTGGTTGTTCTAATATTGTAAATAGTAAGACCGGCTGGGTCCATACGCATTAATACCACTGCTGTGGTATTATTGTTATGATCTATACCAATCCAATTCCCATCTTCACGTAACCTGATTGGTGTAGTCCAATCATTCTGAGTGGTAGTACGTGTTTGTGCAAAGGTTTCTAAATTTTCGCCTACCCAGACATCTTGGCGCATATTATCCCCTGTGATGTCCCTGGGATAAAACATATACCATCTACCCGCAGTGCTTGCATAGATAATTTTTTGCGGCGTGAAATTATAATCTAAAAACAATAACCATGGATCCCAACGTCCGATGCCCGCAGGCCATGCTTGCCTACTATCTGCCCAACTGTTGCCAAATTTTCCCACTGTGAGCACCACTGGCCAGTCTTTCCAATCTGCTGCTGCTGTGGTTACTGCTGTCCACGTATTGTCTGAATGCCAGAAAAACTCACCAGGTCTAGGAGTTAAGTCGCTGACATTTAATGCTTGATTTTCTACAAAGATTCTACTGTATCTAGGATCAGGATCTTCAATAACCCAATTATAACTTTGATTTCTTTTAACATGTACTAACAGTGGCACGCTAACTCCAGAAAGGTTGGTTTTCTGCTGCCCCGGGTGTGGTTATAACAGAAACAGGTATAGTTGGTGCATAATCAGCAGTATCATATACTATAAGTTCTACCCTACCGTTTACACTAAGGGCACTGGTTGGCAAATTTATTTCACTTTCAATAATAGTAGGTGCAGCTAAAGGATGACTCCATGGTGTAGCAGTAGTAGACACTACTGCTACTGCTCCTATAATAGTGGACTTGACGCTTATTCCTGCTATTGTGGATTTACCGATTTCATAATTACCGGTAGTATCTTCCACAGTAAAAACCAATTGGTTTTTATGATCGGTAGAAATAATCGCCGGAGCTGTTCTTGTGCCACCTTGAACTACTGTTTGAATACTTAGTTCAGACATTAAATTACCACATGTGAAGTAATCATTGGTCTACCACCGCCGGTTATCGTAATAGGTATCACTACATTGGCATTAGCACTGGTTTGCATTGTGAGTATTTGAGTGTCGTTGGTAAATTTAGCATTAGTTCCGTTAATTACTAATCTTATATTCGCTGAAATTTGTGTGCCAGAAACAATATTCTTTGTGCTAACTATGAGATTGGCACTGGTGTTACTGCCTGAGTATGTATAGGTGCTTTGATCTAAATTCATTCTCACCGATATAGGCTGACTAGGCAAATATTCATATACCATGCCGTGCCCACGGGCGTTTGAATAATCATATCGTTGTGTACCGGAATCATAATAATTATTAACACCCAGTGTACTGATATAAATTCTGTTAGTGGTGTCCTGTGCCAATGACCTTACAGATATAAATTCAACATCGTGTTCAAACCATCCACGAGCAGGATCAAACGTAATCGTACACACAGTATCCATTCTTGCTATTAACAATTGGTTACCAATTTCATTAATAGGTAGATAATAACGAGGGAAGTGTCTATTACTACTATCCCATACCAATGTACTATGATAAGTTAATATATGGTCATTTGTGCCGCTACCAACACTGAAAGTTATCCAGGTATTTTGGTTATCTCTACGATAGTACCAAGCTCTTTCATATGGGTAGTTAGGAGCTGTACGATCTATAAAAATATATGTAATATATGTTGTGCCTTCAACAGTGAATTGATGCGGTTTGTACCACCAGGCATTTTTATTCTGAGCATGATAAGAAGGTTCTTGTCTGACTAATCGTTGATAGTCATAGTGCTTAGTGCCAGCTGGATATACCAATGTGCATCTAGTGGGAGTAATTTCTCCTGACACCGGATTCCAAATGAACCTATGAAAAATAGCTTCTTTATTATCTTCTAATGCGTTCTGATCCCATCCACCTTGATAAAACACCTTGCGTGTATCTGAATCATGTCTTATGTTGCTGGGGAATTGATAATGATGTGTGCTTGGCCCAGGATGTACAAATGTACTAACCAAGGATGACGTAGCTAATGTGCCTATCTTATAAAATTCTATACTTTGTGTATTCCCATGTACGTCTGCAAAAAGAGCACTACCATCTGCAAATATACCAACAAAAAATAAATTATTTCCAGAACTTCTAGCCGAAGTAAAACTAACACCAGCACCAGTAAATCTTAATTTACCCAAGTAATATGTTCCATTATCGTAACTGATAGCATAAAAGTCGTTAATTCCATATGGATCTTCATAAAATACAGTGCATAATGCCCCGTTACTACCACTATAAAATAGCGGAGCCATATTAAAATCATAGCCTGCCCAATAACTCATTACGCCATCGTTAGTACTGTAGCTGCTATAACTCATTATTACACTTAATCCAGTGCTGGTTTTGAGACTTTGCTGTCCTGGTATATTGTAATAATCTAAACTGGCCATCCAAGGATCCGAATGACCCGGATAAACATGTACTTCTTGCCTTACTGTGGAAGTTTGTAGACACCACCTGCCCATGGTTTGTAAAACAGTATAACCAAAATCCACTGGGTGCGCTGTATCAGGGGCCGCCACCATATCAGTGCCTTGTCCGTAGAAAAAATCTCCGGGTATAACATTGAGATTGTCTATATTATGTGCTTGATTTTCTATATAAATTCTGCGTTTGGTAGGATCAGGATCCTCAAACATGTAGTTCCATGAACGAGTTCTTTTAACAATTAGCAGTTCTCTTATAGGCATATAAAATCCTATAAATTAATACTAGCGGAAATCTGTGTTTGCCCGGGACCCACTATGGTCACCGGCACAGACACGGATCCTGAACTGCTAGTTGTTACTTGAACCACCGCAGTATTATTAGTAAACAACATATTCCTACTATTTGCTGTTAATGTCACTGTGCTAGCTACTCTATTATTGTAAAAATCATAAGCATTAACAACTAGATTAGTACTAATTGCTGTACCTTGATAAACATATCTTGTGGTAGTACCAGGTAAAGAATTACTTAGAGCAACATCTACTCTAACTGGCATATTTTCTTTAAACATATGAATATCTACTCTGCCAAGATTAGGATTTCTTGTGGTAACCCAAAGTCTATTTTGACTGTCTACTCCTATACCCCTAGCTCTTACACTGGCTATATAGCCAGGTTGCCATCCGGTGGTAACACGCATAGTACCTCCCGCTGTACCAGTGATCAATGCGCCACTATCATTAGCACTTACCACAAATGTAAAACTGTTTATGCCGGTTACAGTATTAATTCTATAAACACCATTTGGTGCGTTTGTATCTGATGTAGCTCCGCTAGTGGTTATAATTTCTCCAGCAACCAGACCGTGACTGGTTTTGTTTACAGTAACAGTGGTTAATCCGCCAACTACTGCATAAGACCACGAGTCAGCATTGAATTCTGTGGTGTCAAAAGTATAGATTCCTGTACCAGCTGAGTTGGCAATAACAATTTTATCACCATCTGTGTTGTAAGGAAACCAAGTCAGTGGAAAATCATTAGCAGTTAAAAAGTTAATACCACTGTGGAATGTTAATTGACTGTCGTCGGTTTCGATTTTAAAAGTCAACCAGGTCCTGGACTTTACACTAGGCAGTCTTGCACTGCTACTATAGATAAACTTATCAATTACTGTAAAAGTAATATAATTAACACTGTTTTTTGTGAACTGATGACCACGTTGCCAGTAACTATTAATGCCAAACAAGTTAAAGTTATTGGAAGTTGGTATAGCAGAATAAGTAGAAAATGTAGTTCCTGCTGCGAATGTTTCTGTACAAGTAGTGGTTGCAATGGTGGCATTAGATTTAAACCATTCTACTCTTAGAACTGCCAGGTCAGTGGTACTGAATGGGGCATAGTAGAATACTTTTCTATCGGCACTGTCATGTCTTATGTTGCTAGGTAGAGAAGGAAACACATTACTGGTTAGTGTACCTGTGGGTAACTGAGCACTGGTTACCACTGTTTCAGTGAATGGTGCAGACAAAGTATATCTATAAATGCTTAAAGTGGCTGGGGAGATTTGTTCTACTCTACAAAACCATATATTACTGGTATCAGTGCCCATGAAAAATTTATAACCACCTAGATTCAATTGAGTGTAAGTAGGTCTGCTAACTCCTGCTGTTGCGCTGTTATCTTCGTATGTATAATTATGACCATACATTACAACTACTCTGCAACCATTGCTGGCAATAGCAGCAGCTTGTGCTTCGTTTTCGATGCCCCAGCCTCTGTAGGCTGTTCCGCTTACTATAACTGTGCCAGCCGCAGTTCCAGTTGGAGCAGTATTCACTGTTACAGTAAAACTATTGGCATTAGGCACAGATGCTATAGGAAACAAGCCATTGGGAGGATTAGTAGTAGATGTGGCTCCAGAAATAGTCACATAATCACCAGTAAAAAACCCATGATTGTTTTGATTAATAGTAATAGTTGTAGTTGAGTAAGACCAAGAGGCCGCAGTAAATGTGATATTTTCTGAATGTTCTAATAGATGCACATAGTAAAAAGTATCAGTATGTCTCCAACTGATGCTGCGACGAGTCATGTCTCTTCCAGCCCACCAGTCTCCTTGTGTGTCACCGGTTCCCGAAGTCCTTGGGTAAGTAGCTATTGTGTAGCCTAGTGCGCTACGCCAGACTCTGGTAGGTTTCACAGCAGCCAAATCTAAGCTCAATAACCAATTATCAAATAGACCCATCATGGCCCATAGATCATTGTGACCAGCTGCCCAGGCATTACTGTCTATATAATTTAATTGTATCGGGCCATAATTATCCCAGTCTGCACTGGTACTATATGTATTATATCTAGTTTGCCAATGCCAAATTTCCATTGAACGTGGTGAAAGATTTGTATAGTTAAAGGCAAAATTATCCAAAAATATTCTATTTTTAGACGAGTCAGGGTCCATCCAAATTGAAGGCCATCTATTGTAAGACTTGCAAGTAACTAATTTTGCCATGTTTTATCCTAAACTATTCTTCGGGTATGTCAGCTATAATAGGAGGACCATAGGCTTCTTTAATTGATTCCCACCATGCCAGTGCATGAGATTCCGATTGCCAGGCTTGCCCTGTTACAGGATCATGCGGTTGCTGAATCATGAGTCTATCATCTTCATACACCCTTAGAACACCATCAATAAATGTAGTAGAAAACGTAGTTGTCATGTTATGTTCTGCTGTATAAAAAACTTACTACTAGATCGCTACCTGTATTAGGCGCATTACCAACAGCCAGTATATCTACAGTGATATAATCGCCGTCGTTTAAACTAATATTAGTATTTATGCTGGAATTAGTTGCATTTGCTGCGATGTTTATGGTGGCTACACTAGAACCATTTCGATTTATTCTCAAATTTATAGCAGCACCAGTAGGAGCGGTACTAACAGTGGCCTTGATTCTAGTTATCATTGATGCAGATTGAACATACCATCGTAACGAACCGTTATTAACTAATAGTGTACCCGGATAATTATAGTGTCGTTCTAGTACAGTAGATCCACTTGTTACGACATTACCAGCTACTACTGTTACTAGTCCGCCGACTCCACCTTGCAAAGTAACTAGATTACCACCAGTGTCTAAAGCAATTTCCGACACTGTGATGCCACGTAATTGATTATTACTGGCATTTGCAAATCTTATATTTCCAGCTTGACCGGTACTGATTTCTGTACCACCTAGGTCAATGGTATTTCCACTTAGATAGATATCTCGCCATCTTGCACCGGCAGTACCAATGTCGTAGACTGAATTTGCACTAGGGATTATATTACCACCAACAGACTCCAAATTGGTTGCACTGCTCACTGAGGTAGACCATCCGTCCCCGTTGTAGGTCCAGGTTCTACCCCCCGTAAATGTTGTTTGATTTAGTGAGGGATTACTGGGAAATACCAATGGCATTCAATTATTGAGTTGGGGGCTGCACCTCAACCCAAGCCGTTGTATCTTCATCCCATGAATACATTTTGCCATCTTGTGGCATTGGTGTAGGAGCATCCCATAAGCAGGTAGTCTCATTTAATTGCCAGCTTGCAAAAGGCTTGGGTGGAATAAAAGCGTCACGCTGTGGATCATAACTATAGCCAATACCAGCATAGTTCTTACGATATGGTGTGCCACCTGAATTGTGTACTCCGCCATGTGTGTTATAGCTAGTACGCTTGCAAAGCTGACCACGGAATTGCCCGTAGTGTGCTTCCCAGTCGTAATTGCTTTCATCCTTACCTACAATGACTTCGGTAACTATATAGTTTTCATCTAAAAATGCATAATGTGCCATTGAAAAATCTCCTTTGAGTAGTTCTTAATCTAGTATTTATACGTATTAGAGCATTAATTCAGTCAATTCCAAGTAATCGCCCACACAGCCCACTGGAAATGTATTAAATGATATACTTACTCTAGTTACAGTATCTTCTTTTACGCTTTGTACCATGTGCTCTAAGTGGCTGGGGAATAAGATTAACTGACCTTGTATGGCATCAAACCACCAAGATTCTGAATTAAATTGATTCCAGTTTTCTGTTTTGAATTTAATTTGTTGGAAACCAGAACGATAAAAATAAATTCTATCTAAACCAGGATTAGTTTGTACATAAAATACACCACTAACCACACTGTTAGGATGTGTATGTTTATGATGGTACTGCCCAGGCTCTGTATAATTGGCCCAACTTTGTGTGATTCTTAATTTTACATCGGTAGCGGGTTGATAAATTTCCTTAAAGTATTGATTGGCAGATTCAATGAAAAAATCCTGTAGTCGTTTAAGTTCACTGTTACGCATGATATAATTATCTTCACTGCTGGTATTGCCCATATTGGCTCTTTGATTTTGTTGTAACACAAAGTCTAGTTCAGACGTAGTAAGTCCACCATCAAAAGTAAAAAAGCCCACAGGTGTAGGAAAAAGTTGATTGAGTTGCATGATAGATATCCAGTGGTTATGTTAATAATTATCTATCTTGGAGTTAGACTTAGTTAAAAGTTACCGTACCAGTTCCGGCTGTGACTGAGTATACCCTATAACCTGTAACTGCGGTGTTTGATGTAGTTACAGTTAAACCAGCTGAAAATGTGGCTGTGTAGAGATTGGGTATACGTAG
>Ga0129333_10007483_pt1 | contig 10306 bp, 10 predicted proteins | sample CPB6_08_DNA_FD_94474 | JGI IMG/M metagenome (GOLD analysis project Ga0129333, IMG submission 94474) | Freshwater to marine salinity gradient microbial communities from Chesapeake Bay, USA - CPBay_Sum_0.6_0.8_DNA | ecosystem: Environmental > Aquatic > Marine > Coastal | place: USA: Chesapeake...
CCGTGAGCGCCGATGAGCGCAGGCTGGGCAAGACGATCAACTTCGGCGTGATCTACGGCATGGGGGCCCAACGCTTCGCACGCGAAACCGGCGTCAGCCAGGCACAGGCCAAGGACTTCCTGACGAAGTACAAACAGCGCTATCCACGGGTGTTCGCCTTCCTGGAGCTTCAGGAGCGCCTGGCCCTGAGCCGTGGCTACGTGGAAACGATCCTGGGGCGCCGCCGCCCCTTCGCTTTTGATCCCAGTGGTCTTGGCCGCCTGCTGGGCAAGGACCCGCTGGAGATCGATCTGGAGGTGGCACGCCGCGGCGGCATGGAGGCTCAACAGCTGCGGGCCGCCGCCAATGCACCGATCCAGGGCTCCAGTGCCGACATCATCAAGCTGGCGATGGTGCAGCTGCAGGCGCGGTTGGCGGCCAGCGGCCTGCCGGCGCGGCTGTTGCTGCAGGTGCACGATGAACTGGTGCTGGAGGCCGCGCCGGACGCCCTGGAGGCGGTGCTGGCGCTGACGCGTGAAACCATGGAACACGCGGTCGAGCTGTCTGTACCCCTGGTGGTGGAGACGGGCTTCGGCCCGAACTGGATGGACGCCAAGTAATCAAGCCGCCCGTGACCCTCAAGCTCACCAACAGCCTCAGCCGCCACATCGAGACCTTTGAACCGCTCGAACCGGGCAAGGTGAGCATCTACTGCTGCGGCGTGACGGTCTACGACCTCTGCCACCTCGGCCACGCCCGCAGTTACATCGCCTGGGACGTGCTGCGTCGCTATCTGATCTGGAGCGGCTATGCGGTGACGTTCGTGCAGAACTACACCGACATCGACGACAAGATCCTCAATCGCGCCGCCGCGGAGGGCAGCTCGATGCAGACGGTGAGCGAGCGCAACATCGAAGCCTTCGCGACCGACATGGCCAGGCTCAACATCCTGCCGGCGGATCGCATGCCGCGCGCCACCCGCAGCCTCGATGCCATCCGCAACCTGATCGCTGCTCTGGAGGCCAAGGGCGCTGCCTACTCCGCCGATGGCGATGTGTATTTCGCCGTGATGAAGCACGCCGGCTACGGCAAGCTCTCCGGCCGCGACCTCAGCGAACAGCAGGACAACGCCTCCGGCCGGGTGGCCACCGAAGAGGAAGCCCGCAAGCAACACCCGTTCGATTTCGCCCTCTGGAAGGGTGCCAAACCGGGTGAACCCAGCTGGGAGTCACCCTGGGGTCCAGGCCGACCTGGTTGGCACATCGAATGTTCGGCAATGGTGCGCGAGGAGCTGGGCGACACAATCGACATCCATTTAGGTGGTGCCGATCTGATCTTTCCCCACCACGAGAACGAGATCGCCCAGTCGGAGGCCGCCACGGGCAAGCAGCTGGCCCGCTACTGGCTGCACAACGGCATGGTGAACGTGGGTGGCCAGAAGATGAGCAAATCGCTCGGCAATTTCACCACGATCCGCGCCCTGCTCGATTCCGGGGTCTCGCCGATGACCCTGCGCCTGTTCACCTTGCAGGCTCACTACCGCAAACCGCTCGATTTCACCACCGCAGCCCTGGAGGCCGCCGCCACCGGCTGGAAAGGGCTCAACGCGGCCCTCAGCCTGGCGGCCGGCGGCGAAGCCACGGCCGAGGCGATCACCCCGGCCAGCAATGCTGGCGATACCGCTGGGCTCAGCGCCGATCTGACGGCCGCGCGGTCCCGCTTTGCCGCCGCCATGGACGATGACCTCAACACCGCCGCCGCCCTGGCAGTGCTGTTTGAGTTGGCCAAACCGCTGCGGGCCCTGGCCAACCGCATCGAGCGGGGCGACAGCGCCGCCATCGCCGAAGCGCAGCAGCCCGGTCTCATCACCCAGGCCAGCCTGCTGGCTGAGCTGGCCACCGTACTGGGCCTGAAGCCTGAAACCACCTTGGCCGCTGCCAGCGACGATGGCGACAACAGCAGCGCTCTGAGCGACAGCACCATCGAAGCCCGGATCGAAGCCCGCCGGGCAGCCAAAGCAGCCCGCGACTTCGCCACCGCTGATCACATCCGCGAGGAGCTCACCGCCCAGGGCATTGAGCTGATCGACCGGCCAGGCGGGATCACGGAATGGTTGCGGCGCTGATCCGGCCGGCGCGGTCTGCAGCCTGCGCCACTGGAACAGCCAGCAGGGCACTCAACAACAACACAGCCGCCAGGGCTGCCAAGGCGCGTGCTTCGCCCTGGGGCAGCAGCATCAGCCGTCCCATCACAAACGGTGCCAGAAAACCACCGATATTCCCCACGGAATTGATGGTGGCGATGCCACCGGCCGCTGCCCGGCCCCCCAGGAACTGCAGCGGGATGCTCCAGGCCGGACCGAGGCTTGCGAATCCGGAGGCGGTGGCCAGGCTGATCAGCCCCAGCCGCAGCGGACCGTTGGCGGCGATGGCCAACAGCAGCGCCACCCCCGCCATGGCCAGCGGCAGGGCCACGGTCCAGCGCCGATCGCCATGGCGATCGGCGGCGCGGCCCACCAGCACCATCGTCAGCACCGCCAGGCCATAGGGAATGGCACTGAGCAGATTCACCAGCGCCGGCGATGGCTGAGTCGGGGTGAGGGCATCGGCCACAAAGCGCGGAATCCAGAAACTGAAGCCATAGAAACCGGAGCTGATGCCCAGATAGAGCAGGCACAGCAGCCAGATCCGCCCATCGCGCAGCATCGGCAGCAGCCCTTGAATCTGTACGCCCGCAGCCTGCTGTTGCCGTCGTTCCCTCTGCAGCGCCTGCTCGAGCGCTTCGGCTTCCGCCTCCGCCAACCAGCGGGCCTCGTGGGGGTGGTTGGGCAACAAGTGCCAGACGGCGAACGCCAGCAGGATCGCCGGGACAGCCTCCAGCAGAAACAACCAGCGCCAACCGGCCAACCCCCACAAGCCATGCAGCGAGAGCAGGGCCGCCGACACCGGCCCCCCCAGCAGGCCCGCCACCGGAATCGCCAGCAGGAACCCCGCCAGGGTGCGCACCCGCTGGCGCTCGGGCACCCACTGGCTCAGAAACAGGATGATGCCGGGGAAGAATCCGGCTTCCGCCACGCCCAGCAGCAGCCGCAGCCAGTACAGCTGATCCGGCGTGCGGACGAAGGCCATCAGGGCTGCCACCACACCCCAGCTCAGCAGGATCCGGCTGATCCAGCGACGGGCACCAACCCGTTGCAGGATCAGGTTGCTTGGCACCTCAAACAACACGTAGCCGAGGAAGAAGATGCCGGCAGCGAAGCCATAGGCTGCGCTGCTGAGCCCCAGATCCTGCGACACGCCAGCCGCGGCGAAGGACACATTGACCCGGTCGAGATAGGCAACCAGGTAGAGCACGAACAGGAAGGGCAGCAGATGGCGGCGCAGGGCTGCCAAAGCCCGTTGTTCAGCAGTCATGGGGCAGAGCGAGGCAAAGCGGTGCAACCGCCGTGCCACCACGTTGGCTGCAGGGATGCGGCAGCGCCCGGATCAACCGTCGAGCTTCAGATCACCGGCGACGAGCGATGGGCAGCCTCATGACTCCCGCGATGGTGGCGGTGCCTGCTGATCACGCATCAGCCGCTCAATCTTGCGGATGCGCTCGGCCGTGGTGCTCCACACATCCTTGCGGAATCCAGGTGGACACTGCTCCACGAGGGTTTCAATCGGCTCGCCGCGCTCGAAGGCGTCCCACAGCTCACGCTCAAGCCTGGCGCGCTCGATGAAATTGAAACGCAGCAGCCATTGGGGCAGCGGGGCCATGCGGTTGTGTCCAGTGCGGCCAGTTAAGCGGGCCCGTGCCGCGAACGGCAGCCCTGCCGGTGGGAGACTGGCGGCCGCCATTTGCCGCTCCAGCCGTGAAAGCCCTCTCCGTGCTTGGCTCCACCGGCTCGATCGGCACCCAGACCCTGGAGCTGGCCGAGGAGTTCCCCGATCGTTTCAAGGTGGTGGCGCTCACGGCCGGCAACAACCTCGATCTGCTGATCGAGCAGATCCGCCGCCACGCGCCTGAGGCTGTCGCGCTGGCCGATGCCGATCGGATCCCGGAGCTGCAGGCGCGGCTGAATGCCCTGGAAGCCTCAGCCCGCCCGCCCCGCCTGCCTGAACTGCTGGGTGGCACGGATGGCCTTTGCGCCGCCGCCGCCTGGCCCACGGCTGATCTGGTGGTGACCGGCATTGTGGGCTGCGCCGGCCTGCTGCCCACCCTGGCGGCGATCCGCGCCGGCAAGGATCTGGCCCTCGCCAACAAGGAAACCCTGATCGCCGCCGGCCCGGTGGTGCTGCCGGAGCTCGAGAGGTCGGGAAGTCGCCTGCTGCCCGCCGATTCCGAGCACTCCGCCATCTTCCAGTGCCTGCAGGGCACGCCCTATGCCGAAACCGCCCGCCTGAGCACCGGGGTGCCGACCCCGGGCCTGCGCCGCATCCAGCTCACCGCCAGCGGCGGCGCCTTCCGCGACTGGGATGCCGCTGATCTGCATAAGGCCACCGTGGCCGATGCCACCAGCCACCCCAACTGGAGCATGGGCCGCAAGATCACGGTGGATTCAGCCTCGCTGATGAACAAGGGCCTGGAGGTGATCGAGGCCCACTACCTGTTCGGCCTCGATTACGACCACATCGAGATCGTGATCCACCCGCAATCGATCATCCATTCGATGGTGGAACTGGCCGATTCCTCGGTGCTGGCCCAGCTCGGCTGGCCCGACATGAAGCTGCCGATCCTTTACTGCCTCAGCTGGCCCGAGCGCCTCGCGACCCCCTGGCGCCGCCTCGATCTCACCGAGGTGGGCCAGCTCAGCTTCCGCAAGCCCGACCCTGCCAAATACCCCTGCATGGAGCTGGCCTACGCGGCCGGCCGAGCCGGCGGCACGATGCCGGCGGTGATGAACGCCGCCAATGAGCAGGCCGTGGCCCTGTTCCTCGATGAGCAGGTCCATTTCCTCGAGATCCCACGTCTGATCGAGGTGGTGTGCGATCGCCACAGGCCTGATCTCACCGCCAATCCCTCCCTGTCCGACGTGCTGGCGATCGACGCCTGGGCCCGTCAGGCGGTGCGTGAAGCGGCTGCCCGACTGCACAGCAGGACCCCAGCGGTGCTGCCGGCGTGATCCGCGTCTCCCACCACCTGCTGCTCTGCGCCACCCCCGCCAAGGCGCTCTGCTGCCCCGATCCGGCCATCGGCGCCGCCAGCTGGGATGCCCTCAAGCGACTCGTGCGGGAGTGGGGGCTGGAGGATCCGCAACGGCCCGAGGGAATCGTGCTGCGCTCCAAGGCCGACTGCCTGCGCCTCTGCGCCGAGGGGCCGGTGCTGCTGATCTGGCCTGAGGGCTGCGTCTACGGCGGCGTCACCCCTGAGCGCATCGAAACGATCCTGCGTCAGCACGTGCTGGCTGGCCAGCCGGTGCAGGAGTGGTTGCTGCGCCAGTACCGATTCAACCCGGATCAGCGCTGAGCCGGCCGGCGGCGGCGCCAGCCGAGGCATCGATCCACCGCAGCAACCAACGGGCCGTGAGCCGGTCGCCCCAGCAACCACCGGCCCCTGTGACGGGATCACAGCAGGCGTGGAAGCCGTTATGACCGCCCCTCGGCGTGATCAGCACCTGCAGCGGCTGGGCCTGGCTGGCAGCGCCTGCACCAGGCCGGCAAGCCTGCGCCAGGCGCTCGGTTGCCGCCACCGGCACCCACGGATCGTCGGCGGCATGCAGCAGCAAGGTGGGTGGCAGCAGCGGCCGCTGGAGCAGAGCAGCAGCCGCTGCAGCGGGCCGCTCCAGCTGCGCCAGAAGCCCCGCCAGCGGACTGGCTTTGCGGTAGTACTCCTGCACGCAGGAATACCCCCAGCGCGGCGCGGTGATCGCAGCATCGAAGCCGCGGATGCTGCGCAGCGGGCCACCGGGGCCCCGCCCCGCCAGGGCCATGCGCTCACGCTCAGCCAAGCCGAAGGGATCTGCCTGGGTCTGCTCCAGCAGGCGATGCAGCAACCAGCGCTCATAGAAGCGGTTGCGGGGACGTTCGATCTGGCGTGAGCAGGCCTCAAGATCCAGCGGACTGCTGATGCACACGAGCGCATCCAGCAGCGGCCGCATCGGGTTCAGCCCTGCCCCCCGTCGTTCACCGGCATCACTCAGCAGGGCATTGAGCAGCATCGTGCCCCCCAGCGAGATGCCCATACCCAGCAGGGGCCTGCCGCCGGGAGCCAGCTGCTCGGCCAACTGCCGGGCCTGGTGCAGGGCCGGCAGCAGATCGCTGTTGCAGCGGGCGGCCGTGGTGCCACGGGCAAGGCTGCGGCCGGGGCCGGCGCCGCGCATGTTCAGGCGCAGCACCGCAAACCCCGCACGCTGAAGGGTGAGGCCCATGCGCCGCAGGCCCTCACGATCGCTGGAACCACCGAGCCCATGCATCAGCACCACCAACCCCAGAGGGAGGGAGCAGGGGGGAACCGTGGACCCGATCAACGCCTGCCCACCGGGCAGGGGCTGATCAACGATCGCCAGCAGCTGATCACCGCCACCAACATCGAATTCCAGAGGGACACCCGTGTCCCGCGGCAAGCGCAGCGGCCGCAGGCTGTCGCGCAGGGTCTGTAAATCGCCATTCAGCCAGGGCAGCCGCGGTCTGAATGGCCGGAGACCGAGCTCGAGAGGCAAGTTGGCCGTGCTGGCCGCAGCTGCAGGAGCAGTGATGGTGGCGGCGACAGAAGAGGCGAGGGTGGCGGACACGGTGAAACCGGGATCACGCGACGGGACGGCCCAGATTCAGCGATCCAGGCCGTTGCGGCAAGCCTCAGGCTGCCACCGCTGCCTTGGCTCCAACGCCCTGGCTGCGCAGTTCGGCGCAGAGTTGCTGTAACACGGCTTTGGCATCACCAAACACCATCGCCGTCTGCGGCAGCTCAAACAGGGCATTGGCAATGCCCGCATAGCCAGCGCCCAGGCTGCGCTTCACCACAAACACCTGACGAGCCTGGTCCACCTCGAGAACAGGCATGCCATAGAGCGGGCTGCTGGGGTCGGTCTTGGCATGGGGGTTCACCACATCATTGGCCCCCAGCACGATCACCACATCGGTGCGGGGAAACTCTGGATTGATCGTGTCCATCTCCACCAGCTGCTCGTAGGGCACATCAGCCTCCGCCAGCAGCACATTCATATGGCCGGGCATGCGGCCAGCCACTGGGTGGATGGCGTAGCTCACCTCAGCTCCGTTGGTCTCCAGCAGCTTTGAGAGCTCGCGCAAGGCGTGCTGAGCCTGGGCTACGGCCAGGCCGTAACCGGGCACGAACACCACCCGCTCGGCGCTCTCCAGTGCCATGGCGCACTCCTCAGCGCTGCAGCTCACGATGCGGGTGTAGCCAGCCTCATCGCCGCCGCCGCCCACAGGGCTGGAGGCCTTGGCGCCGAGAGCTCCGCCGAACAGCACGCTCACCAGGGAGCGATTCATGCCGGTGCACATCACCTGGGTGAGGATCAGACCAGCGGCTCCAACCATGGCGCCGGCCACGATCAGCAGCTGGCTGCCCACAACAAAGCCCGCGGCGGCAGCCGCTACACCGGAATAGGAATTGAGCAGGGAGATCACCACGGGCATGTCGGCGCCGCCGATCGGCAGGGTCACGCCGATGCCCACCAGGGTGCTGGCCAGCACCAGGCCCCACAGCGGCCAGCCGGCGGGGTTTGCAGGCAGGGCGATTGCAGCGGCCAGGCAGGCGCCGGCCAGGCTGATGTTCAGACCGTGACGCAAGGAGCTCTGGGTCCAGTTGGGGGTGTCGATCCAGCCCTGCAACTTGCCCATCGCCACGATCGAGCCGCTGAAGGTGATCGCTCCAACGAAGACCGAGATCACGATCGAGATGCGTCCCACCAGATCGATCTGCTCGGTCTGGAACAGAGCCACCCCAAGGGCCACCAACAGCGAGGCCATACCACCACAGCCGTTGAACAGGGCCACGGTTTCCGGCATGGCCGTCATCGGCACCCGCTGGGCGGTGACAAGGCCGGCAATGCCACCGGCCGCCGACCCCAGGGCGATCCATAGCCAGGCGGTGGGACCAGGCTGGAGCTGCAGCAGCAGGCCCGCCACCGCCAGAGCCATAGCCAGGGCGGCCAGACCGTTGGCACTGCGGGCCGTGCGCACCTTGGCCAGACCCTTGAGGCCGAGGGCCAGGAGCAACACCGCCACCAGATCGATGGCGTAGGAAGCGAAGTCCATGAAATTGGGAGGCGGTCTCAGCGGAGGAGGCGTAGGGCGTGCGAACGGCTGGCGAGGATCACGCAGCGTGTGCTGTGGTGATGCCTGCGCCTTGGCCAGGAGGGTGTGGTGCTTGGCAGGGGCCTCGGTGCAGAAGCCGTGGCGACTCAGCCGGAGCTCTTCGATCGCCGGCCGCCGAACATGGCCAGCATCCGATCGGTCACCACAAAACCGCCGATCACGTTGAACAGGGCAAACCCGAGCGAGAGGCCACCCAGCAGCAGCAGAGGGCCGCGGCCATCGGCCTGGGCGATCAGCGTCAGTGAGGCGAGCACAGTGATGCCACTGATGGCATTGGCACCGCTCATCAGCGGCGTGTGCAGGGTGGGCGGCACCTTGCCGATCAATTCCAGCCCGAGCAGGCTGCCGAGCAGCAGCACCCACAGGGCCTGGGAGAGGCTGCTCATGCCGCACCTCCCACCGGCTGACGCTCAGGGCTGGCGCCCGTGGTAGCTCCTGCTGCGGGGGCCGCAGCATCGGCTGCATGGCTGAACAGACAACCGCTGACGATCGGATCCTCCAGGTCCAGGGCCAGGGGGGACCCGTCGGTGCCGGCGCCGAGCAGATGCTCCAGCAGGGCCGCCAGGTTGCGGGCATACAGGGCGCTGGCATGGTGGGCCACGCTGCTGGGAAGCGCCTCGGCACCAATCAGCTGCACGCCATGGCGCAGCACGGTTTCACCCGGGCGGGTGCCTTCACAATTACCCCCCTGAGCCACGGCCAGATCGACCACCACAGCGCCGGGGCGCATGCCGGCGAGCATGGCGTCATCAATCAGGCGCGGCGCTGGCCGGCCGGGCACCTGAGCCGTGCAGATCACCATGTCGGACTGGGCCAGTTGCTCGGCCAACTGCTGGCGCTGGGCCGCCAGGAAGGCCTCACTGGCCTGCTGCGCGTAGCCACCCTGCTCCGTGGGGTTCTGCTCCAGCTGCGGCGGCTCCAGGAAGCGCCCCCCCAGAGACTCCACCTGCTCCTTGGCGGCCGGACGCACATCGCTCACCACCACGACCGCCCCGAGACGGCGGGCGGTGGCCAGGGCCTGGAGGCCGGCCACGCCGGCGCCAAGGATCAGAGCGCGAGCTGGCTGAATGGTGCCTGCGGCCGTCATCAGCATCGGCACGTAGCGATCAAGAGCCGCCGCTGCGAGCAACACGGCCTTGTAACCGGCCACGTTGGCCTGAGAGGAGAGCACGTCCATCGTCTGGGCGCGGCTGATGCGCGGCAGCAGCTCCAGGGCCAGGGCCGAGAGTCGTTGCCGTTGCAGCGCCTCCAGCAGTGCTGTGTTGGCGTGGGGCTCCAGCAGACCGATCAGCAGGGCACCGGGGCGCAGCTGGTTCAGGCCAGGTTCAGCCTCCGCCAGGGATGCCCCCTGAACGCTGAGGATCACATCGGCATCGCGCCAGCGGGCCTGGGCATCGGCAGCTCGGGGATCCAGCAGCGTGGCGCCGGCATCGCGGTAGTCGCCATCAGCGAAACCAGCGGCGAGGCCAGCGCCGCTCTCCACGATCAACGCGCAACCGCGAGCGATCAGCCGTTTCACCGTTTCGGGCGTGGCGGCCACCCGATGTTCCCCGGCTCTGCGCTCCCGGGGCACCAGCACACAGGTCAAGGGAACCTCCCGCCGGGTCAATGCTTCCAGTGTTCCGAGACTGAGGCGATCCCGGCAACGCTTTTGCCGCCCGTGTGGTGACATCGCCACAGAGCCCGGCAGCTGGCCATCTTTCAGAACAGAGGCAGCAGCTCCTGCTCCAGGCAACGGGCCTGTGGCAGAGCCCCCTGCCGGCGCAACTGGCGTGCGCGCAGGATCATTGGATCAAGGTCGCAGTCGAGATCGAGAGCCCGCTCCAGGCGGCGGCGCAGGTCGTCGGGGGTGAGGGCGAAGGCGGAACGCTCAAGCATGGGGCTGACGGGGCAGAACCCGGGAGCGGGGTGATGGCCGGAAGGTAAGGACTCCAGCGCCGATGCGAATAGGTAAAAAGGCTCAATTCTTTGCATCGGCCCACACAATGGCCCCATGGCCGCTCCCTCCTTCGATCTGAGCCGTCGTCGCGGTGGCGTCGCCCCCGGCGATTCCTCCTCCACAGCCG
>Ga0129333_10007484_pt1 | contig 10306 bp, 12 predicted proteins | sample CPB6_08_DNA_FD_94474 | JGI IMG/M metagenome (GOLD analysis project Ga0129333, IMG submission 94474) | Freshwater to marine salinity gradient microbial communities from Chesapeake Bay, USA - CPBay_Sum_0.6_0.8_DNA | ecosystem: Environmental > Aquatic > Marine > Coastal | place: USA: Chesapeake...
TAATCCTTCAAATAAGACTTTGCAAATCCGATTGATTGGCGCGTGTGCTAATTGCCCTAGCAGCCTTATGACAACATATGGCGTTATCTTTGCAGCCCTACAAAACAAGTTTCCAGAACTCGTTGAAGACGTGGAGGTCGTATGAACAACGTTATTGATTTTGAAAAATACCGCAAAAACAAACAAATAAAATCCGTGAAAACAAATGTATCAGATGCAAACATTTCGCCAGAAATGGCGGCTAGACTACAAAATATTAAAGATAGTATCCAAAGAATCAATAGGCTAATGGAAGAACTTCGCGCAAATAATTCGAGGTGATTATGATCAAAACATATTACAAATCTGCAACGGTTGATCACGAAAATACAAGTCATTATGGCAAGCCGCTATTAAACATTTCGCAGAAAGCAAGGGGCGGTTTTGCGATTAGTCTTCCCAAGGCTGGTGGTGGAATTTCATATCCAGAACTAAGCGAAGAAGAAGTAAGAGCCATTAAACATATTCTTAATTATTCGTTCACAAATCCAAATGTATTGACTATTGCAATTAGCTTAATGCAGAATATTTCACAAGATAAATTGCAGGAAGTTGTACACGCAATTGATGAAATGATTGAATGATAATTGTTTTATGGTATGATTGGAGTAGATAAAATGGGGCTTGCTGAATACGAAATGAAAACTCGTTTTAATAGAAAACTAATCCAATCAAATAACCTAGAGAAGATTTCTAGTGCTAAAAAATACGGTACTATAAATACAGATTATATTGTTCATATTGATCAAAATTTAATTTTTGTAAACTTCAAACTACACGCTTTGTTTATAGACCGACTGAATCAATCCCAAACGACCGAACAATCTCTTCCCGCCTAACTAATTGATTGATATATTTAGCATGATTAGGGCTTATATCAATAACCACACAATCTTTTTTTCCCTCGCAAATTCTTGTTCCTCTTCCAATAGCCTGCATCAACATAATTTCACTGGTACTCGCCATACAGAGTAAGATAGCCGATATTTCTGGCAAGTCAATCCCTGTTCCTAATAGATGCCAATTACCAATTAGAATGTTTGTGTTGCCGTCTTTAAACTTTTTAATCGGCGATCTATATTCGCCATTAGCCGCCTCTGTACCAAGAGCAGAAGCCAAAGCGTTAGCACATTCTACAGACTTAAACAAAACCAAGACTTTACGATTGGCTGCCAGAGCCTTTTCGGTAGTTTCTTTAACAAACTTAATATATTCAGGATCGGAGTGTAGTTTGATGTATTCCTTAGTTGAGTGCATATTCTTGCTCGTCTTAACGCCACACGTTGGCACTACCCTGGGTATATATTTAACAGGACTCAAGAATCCGTCTTGGACACCATCAGAATACTGGTAGACGTATACTGGTGCGCCAGCCCAACCGTATATCAAGGGCGTCATGCCATCGGGTCTTTCGATGGTTGCAGTGAGGCCATGGAAGAACTCAGCATTGATTCCTGCAATCGCAATATCTTGATAAGAAGGGGCCGCCATCGTGTGAGTTTCATCTACTATGATGGTCTGGAAACGGTCGATGTAATTCAAACAGCTTTGAGCCGTAGATACTAAACACATGACCCCGTCAGGGGGGGTGGTTCCTCCGCCAAGTTTGCCGACCTTCTTACAGCCAATTTTGTCCATGCCGCTGACTACGGTTTTATAAGTCTGATGCAATAGTTCGATGCTTGGCACAATAACGATAACCCTTCGACCCTGAGCAACGTGTGAGGCTGCTAAGTTACGAATGATGCGACTCTTGCCAACGCCTGTAGCGGCTACTATGCACGACCTCTTATATTGAAGGGCGGTTTCTACAGATTCTAGCTGATAATATCGTTCATCTCCAAAGGTAATTGCCTTGGTTGAGGCTGTATGTCCTTCAACTTTATTGCATAAGAACCAAAACCCGGGCAGAGTGCTAATGCCTTCTTCGACTTCGGCATAGGCTTTAGTGATAAGTTGTTCTTCTAGCTCTTTGATTTGTTGCTTCAAAACATGGGCATGTTTGGCGTTAAAAGCAGAAGTCCTTTTTAGCTCTTTCAGCCTTTTGTCGATTGCTTTATTCTTAATTGTTAGGTAATTTTTAATTAGAGCTAAAGATTCGGGCGTCCCCTGAATAATCAACTCTTGATTAGATGTATAATAACCTTGTGTGTTTGGAATATTCTTTATCACGAGAAACCTATGAAAAAAATAAAACAAGTCTTGAGTTTGGCTAAAAGTCTTGGAAAAGAGTATGCTCTTAAAGATAACTATATTCTAATTAAGGTTTCTTCGCAATTACCGCCATACACTGATTTAGCAAGAGGCGTTAGTAGCCTTGACCACTATGAAGTACGCCACCCTTATTCTGATTCAGTAATTGGCGCGTTTACTGTGTGGGATTCTAGCCGTATCCCCGCTATTGTCAAACTAGGTATATTCCAAAACGAACACAAGACAATCGGTCTTATTGAAACTCTTTATGAAAAAATAAAAGAGTTGCATCCTTCTGTTCCAGAAGATTTTGAAAAGTATATGTACTCAGTTTGGGGCGGTTCGCCCACAGATATGGCTGAATCTGGCTTGCACGCCCATTCTATGAATAGGTTCCATGAAGTGTTGTCAGCTCTAAAAAGATCTCCTCTTAGAAAAAGTTTTGAAGGGGAGGAAAAAGGGTTCGAAGATCATTTAGATTACCATATCTATCAAAATAACGAGCACCTCGGCTCTATGAATGGAAAAGAATTAAACCAGATGATGCCTTCCCGCCAACACCGTGAAGATGTATCTAAAGACAAGGGTCTGGTTTTTCACCCGACAAATGTAGTCTCGGGCGACCCCGCTAAGTTTATGAAATCAAACGAAGAAGAAGATGATAAAGGGTTCAAAGATCATCTAGATTACCATATCTATCAAAACAATGAACATGTGGGGACGATGGCTGGCAAAGAATTAAATGCCATGATGCCATCAAAATCACATCGTGAACAAACTGAAAAAGAAAAAAGTTTTGTATTTCACGCATCAAACACCGTAACGGGCAACCCCGCCTCTTATATGAAAAAAACTGAAGATATGCCAAGCTCAAAAGAATGGCTAGTAAAATTAGCAGGGTCTGATGGATATCATCCGCTGGTTGATATTGTTGATTCAAAACAACCCTTGCATGAAGGTGGGGGAAACGTCTATTCAGTTCGTCGTCCAGACGGTTCTGTTACACATCACCACCAAGATGAAATTGAAGATGTTAAATTTGCAGACGAACTTTCTAGCAGCATGCCTGTTCATATGAGGGACTAATCTCATGCCATTTCAAAGCGAAGCTCAACGTAGATTAATGTATGCCGCAGCAGCGGGAAAAGATACTAAAGCTGACATAAGCCAAAAAGAGGCCAAAAAAATGGTTTCACATGACGAGCCGGGCAAACTGCCAGAAAAAGTTGAGAAAGCTGGAGAAGGCGATGGTAGTGACATGGCCAAACAGTTCTTGGCAGAAATTAATGAAATGTCAGAAAAGATTGACTCTATGATTAATGGCAAGCAGGAACTAGAAGACTGGGTTGACGGCAAAATAACTAGAGCTAAAACTGACCTATCGGACATTTCTGGCTATCTTGAGCACAATAAAAACATTCTTGCTAAGGCGAAAGAGTGTTGCGAAATGCTTAGTAAAAAGAAGCAAAAGGCGGCAAAATCAATCCACGGAAGTGAAAATACACCAAACAGAGTTGCCAATACAGTTGATGGTATTGCGAAGGCAGACGACGAAATGGGCGACTACGAAAAGAAAGCCAAAGGCGCGTTAGACTTTCGTAACCAAATGAAAGATTTTCGTCGTCAGCATGGCTCGACTATCATGGATATTGCTGCTGGAAGAAGAGTTCCAGCCGACCGAGCTGATGCTTATCATGCTGCTCGCGGCCAGTTGACAGTTGGGCATGGCGTTGGCCTACAAGATATTCCTCCAAAGATTCCTGGCCATTTAATCGACAGACCGAAAGTTCAAGCAGAAGAGGTTAAACCTCCAGCTCTTCCTGCGGCTAAATCTATGGAAGCATTAGCTAATCCAAAGTCTTTGCTTGCTAAGGTTGAAGATTGCATTAAGTGTATGAAAAGCAGCTCTGGTGAAAAACTCGAAAAGTCTTCGAAAAAGCCATTTCACGGATATAACAAAAAGAAACATGCTCGTAGTGGTGGCCTAAACGATTCTTACCGCAAAAAGCTCAACCGCGAAACTGGTTCAAATCTTAAACGACCAGTTACCAAGAAAAACGTAAAACCAGGATCTAAAGCGGCTAAACGTCGTAAGTCATTCTGCGCAAGAATGAGGGGAGTAAAAGGCCCAACTTCTAAAAAAGGAAAGTTGACTCCAAAAGGCGCAGCTCTTAAAAGATGGCGTTGTAGCAAGTCTTTAAACAAGAGTGAATCCGTGCCGCTAGAACTAAGAGCACAGCGTGTTCTAAAAAGCCTCGGCATGCTGATTAAAGGCGACGTGATTGATTTTACCGCAAGAAAAAAACAACCAACACAAAGCTCTTCTTCTGGCAAAATGAGTTTTGCTGAAATTGCTGATAAAAATCGCGCAAATCAGCAAAGATTAGCTCAAGAAAGATCATCAGCTAACGAGCAGACAAAAGCAAAATACGGCATTAAACCTCTTGAATCTAAACCAGCGCAGCCGGATCTTCAGCAAGATGCAAAGAAAGAAGCCTATAAACAGGCTCTCGCTGGTATGGCAGACCATGTGAATGCAACAACAAGAAAACCACCAGCTTTTGGAAATGACGTATTTACAAAATTTCCAAGAGAAAAAATCGAAAACATGATTAATGAGTGGGGTATTGATGGATTAGGGTTGACCGAACATTATGGAGATGCTGCTAATCGTCTTCATCAATCTAATCTAGAAGACGAGGGTCTTGAGTATAATGACGACACTGATCAGTGGCTTGATTCTAATGGTGAATCTGTAGATCCCGAAGATTACTTTCCTCAAGATCATGAAATTTTAGATGAAATGCTTGAAAGCGGAAGTGATTTATATGATTGGGATGCGCATGAAGAAAATGCTAATAAGAGTTTTGACAAAAGTAACAACTTGAAACCGTTTGGCACAAATGTTTATGATAATACTGCTAATCTTGGGAGAAAAGTTGGCAGAGTAGGCCAAGAAGCTGAAGGTCTAGGCCCAAACACAGCAGTTCAGCAAAGAGGAAATGCTCTTCACGGGACTATCAAAGATCAAACCGAACATGAATCTAAGCGTTTGACGGAATTAAACAGAAAACAACCCGTTAAATCAGTAGACTTTAGCTTGATTCCTGCCGACAAAAAACAAGAGGTTGCTGAGGCCCTGTTAAATGGTAAATTCCATCCATTGATTGAACGCGCAACTAGAGTTTTATTGACTAATAAAAGAAAAAAGTCGGGCGCAGATGTTGTCGAGCCGACAGATAAAAGCCTAGAAAAAAAGCTTTCTTTAAAGGGTCTTTTGGCAGCCGGAGCTATGGGTGCAAGTACTCTAGCAGGCGCTCAGCCTCCGGCTAAACCAGAACCTACACCAACGCTATCTTCTTCTGTTATTCCACCAACTCATGTGATTGGCGGATACAATAAAGAAATTGACGCCGATAAAGAAGTAGATAAAAGTTTAGAGAAAAAACTTTCTTTAAAAGGAATGTTGACGGCGGGGGCTCTAGGCGCAAGCGCATTAGCTGGCGGTGCTCAAGCTTCTCCTGAATCCGATCTACACTCTCAGTTATCAAACCTAAATGTAATGGGCGAGTATCACACTCCAAAAACTGGATCTAAAGCTGTTCTTAAAGAGCCTAGCCAGTTAAAAGCCGATCCTTCACATCCAACAGCATCTTATTCTCGAGAATCTACAGGTAGTAGTTCTATGGGGAATTTCTATGGCCCAGATGCTGCGAAAGCTAAAGCCTTATTACAAAACTATGACGCAACTACTAAGTCTTTCAAAAAGAGCAATAAGCTGAAAGGTGGGAAGGGAGACAAAAGTCGTAAATCTGACTTTTCAGCAAAACAACTTGCCGACGGAATGAAAGTAGAGTCAGAGCACACAAAAGATTCTAAAGCAGCGGAAGAAATTGTTTTAGACCATTTAACCGAAGATCCTCGTTATTATTCAAAACTTAAAACATCTGGATTAGCCGATGAGCTAGAAAAAAGATGTTGGGAAGGATATGAACCAGTGCCGGGTAAGAAACCCTATTCCAAAGGCTCTTGCGTTAAAAAAGCTATTTCTGCCCCAGCGATAGAAAGCGGAGAATATAAAGGCGAAAAGCTAGACGCACACCATCATAATAGACTTGGAAAAGAATATCGTGAAATGGCGCGGCAAGCTATTGCAAAGGGCGATAAAGAAGCTGCTGTTAAACACCATGCAAAATCTTTATTTCACTTTTCCAGAGCAGAAGAAATGGGATACCGACAGCCAGAAGAGTGATGTATGAAATTAAGTAAATCTTTAAAAACAGTGTTTTCTCATTTAAAAAAGAGTGCGGCTCTTCAGTTATCTCCGCAAAAAGAAACTGAAGAGCCCTATCTTCATTTTCCAAGCGGAAAAGAATTAGAAAACAAATTTAGCGAAGAAGTCACAAATTCTAACTTAGAAGAAGCAGAAAAAAATATTCAAGCGTTTAAAGATTTGCAAGATAATGAAAAAAAATGGGAGTTTAGAGCTGGTTCTGCCGAATTAAATGGCAAGCCAGTTAGAATTCTTGACACAAGAATGTTGGGAAAAAATACACCGAGATTAAGAGCACTCGTTTCTGATTCAGACGACAAAATTTCTATACACGAAATTCATCGTTTAGATAAAATAAAATTAAATAGTTTTTCAGCAGAATAATTACTGGCAAATTTTGCCAGTAAATTCATCAACAAGTCGCAACCGATCACACGAGTTTGTGTTTCGGATTAGCATCAAAGTTAACCAAGAAATTTGGTCACATTCTAATGTAACCGTATTGCATGTATAAATTTCTTTTGTGTTTTGATTAATAGCAACTAACTGATTACCGCATATTTGTTGAGCAATAACACACATAGATACAAACGAAATAAACTTCATTCGCCCTTCCCCCCTGTAAAACTGTTGAAGTTTCTTGCCGCCAAATCGTTAAGATCATAGTTCAAGAACTTAGCCAATCGTTTCCCTTCTTCTCGCTTGTCAAACGAACACAAAAACTTTTCATACAATGGCAACAAATAAAACAATACTTCTGCCGGAAGATCTGCGCGAAACTGATAATCAGTAAACTCTACGGGAATTACTTGAGCAATACGTTTGATCTTGTGGGTTTTGAATACACGCATAGTATCAAAACACACTGCGTACTCAAATTCCGAAATGGTATGAACATGCATCATTGTAAACCTCCGCGCTTATATTTACTTATCGGAAGTTTGTAATCTAACTTTAGCGTCCCGAACTACCAAATCCACCGGAACCACGATCGTCTTTGGATTTGATTTGTTCCTCGGAAACCTCTTGAATGTAAAATCCAGAATGGAAGGGGTTAGGAATGAGCTGCGCCACTCTATCCAAATGTTTAATAGTGATCGGTTCGCTTGAGTTATTCACAATCACAACTGACAAGACGCCCGTATAGTTGTTATCAATAGTTCGACAGCATACGTCTAAACCGAGTACCCCCATACTAGAGCGTACATCCCAAATCCACACAGTCTCGTCAGGGAATACGCACCTTGTTCCAGTAGATAGCTTGACTACTTGGTGTGGAATGATTTCAATTGGTGCATCTGTACCAAACGTATCAATAAGGTCAACATGAAAATCAAACCCTCCATCCTGTGGTCGTTTTTTGAATGGCGCTTTAGACGAAGGTTTTGCATAAACCAGAATTGGTGTTTGTGGGCTAGAAGCCACAATCTTTGTAAGATTTTCAAGCTGCATTGATTATAGCCTCCCAAATATCACGAGCAATTTTAGATGGAGAGTCGTTATTACTATTTGTCGCAATAAAATGTTTGATGTTGAAATGTTTGTTAAAGTCTAAGAAGTCCAAACGACCCTCTTCCCAAACCTTACGACGATATGGTTCATTAACATCTTGAAAGTCAAAAGACTGGCGACGTTTAATGCGCTCTGTTAGATCATCGAACGGTGCATCTAAATAGACCGCAATATCAGTTTTAGGAACAATGGATGCTTGATAACCTTCGGGAAGTCCCTCAATAAAGTTATATGTCAAGAATGAAGAATTGCCACGATAATAAATAAGATAATCACAGCGAGCATTTTTCTTTTGCCATTCATATTCATTTAATTTGTAAAGATGCCATGCAGCATTAAATCGTTCTGCATTTGTTGCAGTCGAAGAGCCAAGCGTTTGACGCAACAATGCGGAGTATTCATTGCCGTGAATAACTTTAGTTGTATAAACAACATCAACAAGCAGACTGCGTTCTTTAGCCTGCTCAACCATCAAATCTAAAATAGTATCTTTGCCAGAACCATCAGGGCCAAGTAGACACACAGTTTTCAAAACGCCACCTGTTGAGTTTGTGTTATATAATTTTCAAACATTTTAGGCCATTCATTTTTTAACCATTCTGTGTGAACTTGACGAACAGTTTCTGCATCAGCAGCAATGAATTTACCGTTGTCATACAATTCGCAATTATTTTCAATACTACGCCATCCAATTATCATACGAACAAGGCCATCTCCTCGCGTTTTTCCCCCATTTTCTAATTTGTCTACGCTGTGATGACATCGAATGTTATCAAAAACTAACAAATCTCCGGCTTTTGCTTTAATAACTGCGGATTCACTGACACCCTCCGAGGTGTCAAAATGCACTCTGGTGCCACCCTCTAAGGTGTTATTTAACAAAGTGAGGACGGCGACTTGTTTTGGTCTAATTGCACGTTTGATGTTTAGGTCTTCGCCATCAACGGAAAATTCCAAAAATTCACCGTCAAAATGTTTTGCAACAGGTTTACTGTCACCTTTATACATCTGAACATTAAACAACACACGACTTGTTTTTGGAAGATTAAGAATATTATAAAGCTGCAAAGTCAAAAGTGAAATTGATCTAGAAACACCTGCGACATCTGTTAGGCTAATAGCAGGCAGACCCGATTCGTTTTCTGGACATAAGATAAAAGCATAACTGGATCTGTTGTCGGATATATCTGAAAAATAAGCTGCATGGTTTTGCAGGTTAAGAACATTATAGAATCGTCTAATAAATCGCTTAGTATCTTCAATAAGTTTAGATTGATTTTCTTCTCCAACATAAAAATCCTCGTATAGTCTAAATAGTTCACTCATATCAAACCCACTTTCCGAAGAACATAATTGGGAGTTGTTTCAACAACAGACACAAAATTGTTGCTTCTAGCTTTTAACCATTCTCGCATTTCGTTGTGCATTTTGAGCGCATCTTCAAAGTTTTCCCAACGACCACTACCTCTATGACGTTCAGCATATACTTCTGGCGCAATATCCAAAAACACATCTATAATCTCGCAATTATATTGTTCTTGAAGTTGTCTTTCCCATTCAATAACGCAATGCTCTAATTGCTTGAATTGTCCCTTGCCGTAATATTCACTAAACCATGCACAGAGCTTTGGCGTGCTATCACAGAACACAGCATCATACTTTGCCTTCACACAATTGACTAACAGTTGTGACTGATTTCCAGCAATCCAAAGCTGATCAATCGGAGTGGGTCTGTACTCAGCACGTTGAGCTGGGTCTTTAATAAATTCCCAACAATATCCAACATTCTTGCCTAAATATCCCATTGTAGAATAACAGGCTGTCGCAAGAGTACTCTTACCAGAACCTGGTGCGCCATAGAATGCGATTACTTTCATTTTTGCTACTCCATTTCCTAATATTAGTGTGCGACTGTTTTTTGTGTAAGACAAATAAAAAATACAATGATAAAAAAAGTTTTTGGCTCGACATTAAGTTAGAAATAAAAGCTCCGATAAGTATAGTAAGCAGCAATAACGCTGCGAATTAGGAGCGCATCATGCAACAGTTCGACAACATTTTTCTCGCACATCACAAAACTAAGCTGCCGCTTATTTTGTGGGGTTCTTCCGGCTACGGCAAATCGTCCACCGTGAAAGGTTTTTGCAAACGCCATAACTACCGCCTTGTTGATAAACGCACTGTGTTCATTGACCCGCTTGAAATCCAACTTCCCGTTAAGAATGAAAACGAGCGTGTTGTTGACTTGTGGCCTGCACGTTGGCTACATGAACTTTGCAAAAGCAATGA